>Ga0255760_10000018_pt1 | contig 169669 bp, 151 predicted proteins | sample 071ome_25_FD_179960 | JGI IMG/M metagenome (GOLD analysis project Ga0255760, IMG submission 179960) | Coastal salt marsh microbial communities from the Groves Creek Marsh, Skidaway Island, Georgia - 071410BT metaG (version 2) | ecosystem: Environmental > Aquatic > Marine > Intertidal zone >...
TTGGCCTTGACCTTGGCCTTGACCTTGTCCTTGACCTTGACCTTGACCTTGACCTTGACCTTGTCCTTGACCTTGACCTTGACCTTGACCTTGGCCTTGACCTTGTCCTTGACCTTGTCCTTGACCTTGACCTTGACCTTCACCCTCTTGCTCAGATTCGCCGCCACCATCGGTACCGCCGTCTCCATCACCTTCTTGATTTCCTGGGAAATCAGGATCATATGCATCAGGTATTCCATCACCATCTGAATCAGATGATGAACCGTCATTAGGATCATTAGGGAACGGATCAGAGCCGTCAGCTACACCATCACCATCAGTATCAGCACTATTCGGGTTTGTTCCCGAATTATACTCCTGAGTGTTGGTCAAGCCATCGCCATCTGGATCTGCGTTCGCATCACTAGCTGAATTAGGATTTAGCCCGTAAGCTACTTCCCATCCATCCGGTAATCCATCGTTGTCAGTATCTGCATTGTTCATGTCTGTTCCTGCAGCCTGCTCCTCAGCATTGGTCAGTCCATCACCGTCCCAATCGGCTCCACCATCAGATGGATCGAGTGGGTCAGAACCGTCAGCTTGAACGCCAACTGAACCAGCCATCAGCACTAGGAGTAGTGCAATCAACATACTCATATTTTTCGTTTTCTTCATTTTTTTTACTTCCTTAAAATTTAGTTATAGAGTACCCGCTGTTCTCTCTTTCCGAAAATGCTCACGCATATATTTGTTGAACCATTATCCGGGAGAGTTCGGTATCGTTAGAAAAAGAGTTGAATGTTAGTTGTTAGATATACTAAAACGCTTTACTGCGCCTTTCTTAACAAACTTAACTAATTTTTATAAATTTATCCAACTCCTCCTAATTTCTCTTCCAATCTCGCGGGCTTTCATAGGGAACCCTCTGTTCCCTCTAAGTCCAGAGGTGTACATACACTATTTGAAAGATTCGTGAATTGGTATCAAGGAGACAGTTTCGATAATTCTGCATTGAATCGTGCAGAACCTAAAAAATGCAATACTGGAGTTGATAGGGTTCCAATAACTAACGCCCAGAAGAATAAACCTGACCAAAGTTCAATTTCATTCCCCAAAGTAAAGTAAAGAGTCCAACCAGTCAATAGAGCGAGCCATAACCTATATCTTCTACTAAACAGAGCAAATCTTGCTTTTACTAAATCATCAGAATATAGTTGAGGGACTTCATCCTCATCTGCTAGATCATGCTCAATTGCACATCTAACGCATACAAGATACCGAGGACCATTGCCACGAACAAACTGATTCTCGGGATAATTTTGTTTACATAACCTGCAATATGCCATGTTGCTTCAACTTGTCCACTATGAATTGCTAATTCAAGGCTACGGTGTCCTAACCTGAGGATTATCAGTTATTGGGTCTATCAATAGAGGTTCTTGTTTAAGAAATAGAGATATTAATTCATATCCTTGCGGACTACCGACTGACTCGGGATGGAACTGAATACCAAAAATAGGATATTGAGGATGTCTAATACCCATGACTAGATTTTCACTATTATCCCAAGCATCACAAATCATTGATTCGTTTTTTGGTACCAATATTAAACTGTTATATCTCATTAAAGTCAATGGAGACTCAAGATGAGAATATAGACCTTGATTATCATGTTTAATTATGGAAGGAATCCCATGTATTGCCCCCATTGGAGATTCAATCAAATCCCATCCCACGGCTAATCCAAGAGCTTGATGACCCAAACATAAACCAAGAATAGGGACTATTTGCCCTTCAACCCGAATTCTACCTTCAATAGCTAGATGAGCAATTTTTGTGGTAATTTTAGATTGCTCGGGACGTGAAGGGCCAGGACCAATGATTATTCTTTTGGGCTTGAAAAATCCTAACCAAAATTCAATTTTTTCAAACGTATCAATTTCATTCTCAGGACGTCCTTCCACTATCCTTACCGAATGACCTAACTTAGCAATCGAACTTGCAATATTTTCTGTGAAAGAATCTAGATTATCTATTAACAAAACATCTGTTGGAAATAAAAAATCATCCTCACCTCTAATTATTCTACCAGTCTTTATTTTCAAATTTGGTTTTAATGGCCTAATCTCTCGAACAGGTCCATTGATATCAGGGATTGGTAATATCTCAACATCTCTTTTTGGAAGTTCTTCATTTGAAAAACCAGTTCTGAAGCCCCAAGTAGATTCAGTAATTGCTGCAGCCTTCCAACGCGCTTCCTCAACTTCAGAAGAAGAATTAGAGCCGATGACAATTCCACCTCCTGCCTGAACCCTTCCATGCCATAGATTGGGTCCGGAATGTGCTTCTAATGTACGTATTAATATGTTAAAATCGGAAATCCCAGATTTGGTATGAAAATACCCAATCGAGCCAGTCCATGCGCTTCGAGGTGCTCCTTCTATCTCATTAATTGCTGCAATTGTTGCGGTTTTTGGGCAACCAGTAATTGAACCGCCGGGAAATAATGAAGACAGGATTGTTCCAAATCCAATTCCAGGATTTAGTTTTCCAGAAACGCCACTAACCAAATGTTGTACTGTGGGTAATGCTTCAATACGAAAATCGGACCAATATACACTTCCTGGTTCACATATTTTTGAAAGATCGTGTTTCTTCAAGTCAACTAACATTAAATGTTCGGCAATTTCTTTCTTAGATGATACCATCTCAATTTGTAAATCCTTATCTTCTTCAACCGATTTACCTCTTGGATAAGTTCCCTTAATTGGACGAGTTGAGACTATTCCTTTATGTGTTCTAATTAGACGCTCTGGACTAGCTGAAGCAATACACCAACCATGGTCATGAACATACAACCAAGAAGCGAAAGGAGAAGGATTTGATTTTGTCATCCTTTGGTATGCATTCCATGGATGATCAATCATAGAGCCTTCCCATTTTCTACCATAATTTAATTGATAAAAATGGCCTTGACGTATACTACTCTTAATTTTGTCAACTTTTTTCGCATGAGATGCATCACTTTCAGATTCTGGAACAGTGAAAGTTTCTAACTGAGGCAAAAAACTGGTATTACTGGTTATCGATAATTCGTCATCATTCAAATCTTTTAGCCATGGATGTTCAGGTGCCGAAATAATACTTAATTCGTCTGTTTTTCTGTCATGAACCCACCATGCGTCAGATCTCCACAATACTCCAAGTAATGTCCCATCTTGTGGATTATTATCTAATTTAATTCCAACAGACCATCGATTTAGATCATATCCGAGTAATCCGGTAAAACCACCTGGAACAACTGGATAATCTGAAGTGTTTTCGAATGGTAATTCTAAACTTTCTGTAATTTCTATAGCTGCTTCCAATGTTTCCACCTCAAACTGATTTATCGTTTCCCAACCTGAGTTTTTGAATTTCTGAACTAAAACAATTAAAGGATTATTTTTACCTAAATTTATTTCACCGTCTAAAGCAGACGATTTGCCCGCTTCTAATTCACTCATAGGTTCAAAAAATAATATTCGAATACTCTGTATACACGGAAGAAATGAATATTCTGATAAGTCAGTTACAGGACCTCCTGAATTTAGCATTAATTCATCTTGATTCGGGAATTCTGAATTTCTATAATATTCTAATAACGAAGTTATTGGATCCGTTAAATTATGTGTGAAAGAACGGTATTCAGGTATCATATTCTCAACTCATATCCTCTATACATTGCCAAGCACTAGATAATCGGGATTTCCAACATGACATAGCCAAATCAAATAATTTACCACGAGGTTTACCTATTTTTCTACCGTCAATTATGCCCAACGACTGTATTCCCATCCCACTACCAATGACAATCATCTCTTCCGCTCTTAGTATCATTCTCATAGTAATTATAGCCGGCCTAACAGGAATACCTGATTTCTCTAAACAATCCTTGATTTGTTCTAAAGTAATTGAATCTAGCGCACCCTCTTCTACTCGAGGGTAATAAGCAACTCCATCTGAATCAAGCATAATCGGCATGCACCTATCACCATCAATTAAATTTTCATTCTCAATCAATAACGATATGTCAGCATTATTTTCTATAGCCATTGCTCTAGCATCTAGATATGGTTTCCAATCTCCGTGTTTTGTACCCCTGACATCGTCATCCCAATTTGGTGCCGAGACAGTGATAGCTTTGAGAACGTGTGGCCAAGGTTGATTTAATCGTGGAATTAAGGAAAAAATTCCATTGTTTGTAATACCGATTTTGATAAGATATGGAGGCTGATCTTCCTTCACTACAGGTACTTCAGAGAAATTTAATTGTTCTATTTCTGTAAAAATACTTTTTCTGAAATTAAATGGTAAAGAAAAATTAAGTCGCTCTGCATGTCTCTCCATCCTATCAAAATGGAGATTAGCGGCTAGAAGGTATTTTCCCCCATCCCAAGCTACAGTAGACCAGACCTCATAACTTGGGCTAGAGTTCGCAGCCATGTATGGCCGTAAACTTACAACTCTTCAATTTCTTCCAAGTGATATCACAAAATATCGTCGATAAACGATGTATCTATATCATCATCTAAATCAGATAGTTCCTCAGCCATATTATCAAGATCGTCAATATCAAAATCATCTGCTAAGTCGCTTAAATCATCTAAATCAATATCTTCTTCTTCCACAAGTAATTCATCTACAACATCATTGGCAATTGGTGTCGGTGGTAATGAATCAATGTTGACTTTGTCATTAAATTGTATATTTTCTACATTTTCAGAAATAAATTCTTCATCAGATATTTCTTCATCCATTCCAAAGTCTTCATCGTACATTTGTTCTTCCAATTCCACTTCTAAAGTACCCATTTCCCAAGGTGCAGGTGCGGATCTACCCTTTGGTTTCAATATTAATATTCCACCAAATAAAATCATTAGTGCCGAAACAATAGCAATTATCATATTCATATCACCATCCATTAATTGGTTAATCCAGGAAACTCCTGACTCGTCTAATCCATCACTATCGCTACCGAAAGCTGATTCAGACCAAGGTTGTATCTCCAAAGGGTCAACTGCAAGACGATGGACTTCTCCATCAAATCCAACTATTGCAATCCAATAGGAATTTTCATTATTGAGTGAATATTGATTACCCGTTTCCGTAGGAGTTGCCAACCAAGTATAACTCGAATATGGTTTAACTACATTCTGTGAGGTATCGGCATCACGAGTATCTTCAAATGGTGTGGACGATAAGAAAATAAGATAGGATTCTATTGCTGGGTCATTTTTATCGTCCCATTCAATCTGAATACGAGTTCCGGTACTATCCCAGTAAGCAATAATACCTCCAATCTCTGGAATATGTAATCCGGGGTCCAGAATATTTTCATTAATCAAAGCAATTGAAGAAGTTTTAATTCCTTCATCCCAATAATTTCCTGAAGAATCTACAGGGATTACACTAACCCAGAACATAATATTTGGAGCTAATGGGCTACCATCGGAAAACTGCTGTAATAGAACTGGCATCTCAACATCTCTATCAATAACCAATGCTGGCTCACGATTTACTAGAGAACTGAAAGGAACTGTGTCCGCAAAAATCCAATATTCAGAAATGTCTGAAGCATCACTCTCTTGGAATGTCACGAATACAGCATCTCCATCATCTGATAGTCTATCAGTCAATTGGGGAGGATTAAGCCTTGATGGAGGGAGTATATCTCCACTGTTGTCTGAAGGAATAACTAGGACCATGTAGTCCTCCATGTCTGAAAGGAAAACATTACCATGAATATCGTGAGTTGTGATTGTAACGTATAATGGGACTTCTGGAATAATTGAAGATGAAGAGGTTTGAGAAATAGTATCTCCATAATATGCCTTATCAACAGTCATATGAAGCTGGAATGCACCTCCAATTTGTTGTTGATTTAATGTTATTAGTCCACAAGATTGTGGATCTTCAGAACAACTATTCCAAGAATCTGTTAAATCATCTTGATAGAAATCTGAAACCCAAACTGTATAGAAGGCAAAATCAGTTGCAAGTGAACGATTCCAAATTATATCTATTGCAGTCCCATCATCATCAGGATGGTCGAAGGCTTGTAAACCTTCTACTCTAGCAGGAGGAATACCAACTCCTCCATTATTTGATTGAGGAGTTACTTCAACAACTAATACATCGGTTAGATCTTGATTGCCCCAATCATCTGAAGCGACTACTCCCACCCAATAAGTTGTATCATCCAAAAATGAGGTATCTCCAAATGATGATATAATTGTAGAGTTAGTAGAACAGTCTGAAACATATGCTGAAACCGGCCAACCATCAACATTGTTAGGAGGTTGCCAACTTGTGGCAGGTAAAGCGAAAATTGTGTAGAATGTACAATCGTCCTCTTCATTTGGAATCCAAGAAACTTGAATTTGTCCGCCTTCATCGTCGGGAACATCGATTGCAGATGTTCCCTGTATAGGCATAGGAGGAATGCCGTCGTCGAGACCTCCTGCTGTAACCACTGGTCCGAAAATGGTAGCATTCAGTGGATCGGATTGACCGCTCTCGTCAACACACACTGCCGCAAACCAATATGCAGAACCAGGATTTAATTGCAATACTGTATTATTTCCAGATATCGATGAAATATCGAAATTATTTGTTAGAGCCAGAGCATTTGTTATTTCTTGCTCAACGGCCCATATCCGAGTCTTAGAAGCATCTATCTCAGTGCAAGCTGACCATTCTGCATAAATTGTTCCGGCAGTGCCTCCAGAAATTGGGTTCGCAGTTAACCACTCAGGCGGATTAGGTACTTCATCTACCGGAGTAGCATTGAATGGCCAAGACATAGGCTCCCCAACTGAACCATCTGCATATTCTGTAACTATCGCAGCCCTGTACTTATTGCCATCAATTAAAGGAGAGATTACTCCATCATGATCGGCCTCAGTAATCGTTGCTGAAGTTTGGGACCAGAATGGGACATGCACATAACCTGCAAAATTATCTAACTCCTGCTTACTAGGAGTCCACTCAGGATTGTTGGTTGAATCCCAAACATATAGCCTGTATCCATACCAAGCTGCATCTTCAGAAGGTAACCAAGTTGATTCAAGAACTCCTCCACCATCATTATCACGATTTGCGAAAGATGTCAAAACAGTAGGAACCTCTATTCTTTCCCAATCATATGTCACTCTAACGCTTATTGTTCCATTCATTGGTGACTGCATTTGTACATGTAATTGAACAGAATTAGACCCTGGGCCTACATTAGAAATAGCACTTTGGAAACCTGCCTCGATTGCTGGATTCCTACCAGCCAAATCCCAAGAGCCGCTGTAATTTAGTGAAACTGATTGAGCCCAAACATTTGCCGAAGAAATTGGGCTTGTGATAGTCATGGCTCCGTTATACATAGGTAAAACACCAGGTAGCGAATTGGAATCATTTGGAATTGAAAGAGGGTCTGACGAATTGACTAAGATTGTAGACATTCCCGGTTGTGTTGTTGGGGTGATTTCCCATTGTCTACCTCCAAAAATAGCAAACATTGGTTCAGCTCTTCTTTGATATTCTCTAGGTTGTTCAATTAGGCTACCTTCCCAAACATGAAGACCATCTTCAGCAGCTACATACAAACTGCTTGAGTCAAGGAATGCATTATTAAAACCTGAAGCCGAAGTTGAAGCTATTACTGAATGAGAATTTTCAATATCCAAAAGATTGATGCCACCACTTCCAATCAATACTAGATAATTACCATTCGATACCATCTTTACTGGTGGCCATGAAAGAAGGTTAGCAGGATTAGTACCAGCTTCCATTTGACCCATTGAGCCATTCCAATGAACTACTGGTGCAATATCAGTGGCAATATGAACTCCCCAAGAATCTGCTGCTAAACTCAGTACATTGTTACTAGGTATCATATCTATCAGATATGTCCCATTTTGAGAATCTGTATCAATATCCCATGCTGCTACTCCCGGTCTTGTAACCCCTTGGCCGTTGTGGGAAATGAACAATGATGCATTATGATGTTGAATAATTGTTGAGTTTCCTATAACAACTTCTCGAGTCACAGAATCCGCAAATAATATTCCAGAAACTCGATTACCAATTAATCCATCAGAATAATCGATTGTATTCTGAATGGAATAAGTTCCAGCTTCAAGGACTGTTAGTCCTGCTAATCCACCTGCTAAAATTGTACCATTACCTTGAATAGGGCTTTCTAATAACATTAGATGTTCAATCACTGGAGTAGGGAGTCCATCATATGCAGTGATCGGAGTATCCCAACCATTCTTGGTTAGATTATACATTCCAATACCGCCACTGGTTGCTATTAGTACATGGTTGCCTACCTCAAGAAAATCTCTGACAATATTGCTTGGTAGACCAGCAATCAAACTTCCAGGCCCCCAGTTTTCATTGTTCAAATTAAATGACTGGAATCCTGCTGAGGTTCCTGACTCTCCCATCAACCCAACATACATTGTATTGTTATCCTCAATGAACATTCCATCCATTTGAGAATGGAGAGCAGAAGAAGTAGGAGTTAAAGTTCGCTGTATTAAATCAATTTTGTAAAGACCATTGCCTGCCGTAGTAACCCATAGTTTTTCACCATTCAAGGCAATATCATTGATTATATCGCCATCAAATGAGTACCCATATTGCCACCTTACACTATTATTGATTAGTTCTCCTTGCAAAACAGAAGAGGCATAAAACGAATTCCATCCGAGGCTGGAAGTAACCCAAACGTTTGTATCATTAGAAATTATATTCAAAATTTTACCACTTGTCAATCCTGTCAATTCATCAAACCCACTTTCTATCAACCCTGTTGAATCTAATCTATCGACCCTATTTATTCCTGAAGTCTGTCCAGAACGCCCAATAGCATAGACAGGTGTGCTCGAAGAAGGGGCCCTGACTATTGAACAACCATCCATTCCTGGACTTAATATCTGACCATTCACGGTTGATGTACCTGAAGTAACAATTCTAGATATACCTCCAGTACTGTCAAATTGGTGAGCAGAGAGTAACACGTTTCCGTCATGCAACATCCCACCAGGGAATATTCTATCTTCTGAAATTCCATCAGCAGAATTTGTTAGAGTTGCTAAGTATTGGTCCGTATTATAGTTGAACCTGTCGAGACCTACGCCTTCTGTATCAAAACCAATATACAATATTCGATTTGTATCATCGCAAGCAAGTGCACGTGGATCGTTATTGGCCAATCCTCCTGAAGTGATTAGAGATGTGATCCATTCATCAGTAATCCCATCGGAATCATGGTCCGCTAAATCATAACGTGCAATTCCTCCCTGATTACCCCACCAATTTACTGCTCCAACGGCTACGTGAACAATATTATCACATACCTCGATGTCAGCAGTATATCCACTAGGAATTCCTGCACTTCCGAGATTCCAAGTTGTCCAATTTCCAGTGGTTCCATTTTTGCGAATAATTTCCGAATTAGTATTGAAACCGCCGCCGCCACTATAACTTCCAGCCCACAAATCGTCTCCAACAACTATCATAGTGTATAATTCGTCATTTGCATCTGATGGTAGACCGTCATTAACAACCCAAGGATCTAGCCACGTTTCATTGTCTGGTTCCCATCTGAGAATTCCATCCATGCTGGCGAATAAATAGTCGTCTTGATACTCAACAATTCCTCTTATGGGTCCTGGAATATCTGTCCATTCATCAAGCAATGTCATTGTTTGAGCTGAAAAACGACGAAGTATATTATCTCCATAAGCAATCCATAATTCACAAGAAGATACATTGATAGGGAAACATTCTCCTAAAAATTGAGCATTTACTCTCTCAACACTTCCGATGGTTTCGAGAGCATTTTCCCAAGTTTCGTTAGTAACATTCCAGCGAGCAATTGTTCCTTCCCCATCATTCCAATATTGTGTTGGTCTTATTCCAATCCAAAGTTCTTCAGATACTTGACCTAAACTATGAATCTTACCAGAATATCCTAACTCCTGACCCGCATCCAAAGTTGATTCACTAGAATTAGAAGTTAGATTAATTCTCCAAACCTGATCATTTGACTGCCACCATGCAGTAGATCTCTGAGTAGAATAATGTAAGATATCATCAATTATTACAATATCTTGTGGGGCAGAATTAGAAAGTGTTGGACCACCTGAGTTAGAACCACGATTCCAGTCAATTAATACCGAGTTACTCACCGGATCAATCAAAGTCAAGCCGAAATCTCCACCTGCCCAAATTGTATTTTCAATATGTCCGGGGATAAGAACTGTTACATCATCGTCGTCAATGAATCCTTGATCTCCATCCCAAGTTTGGAGCCATTCTTGGCTAGTCAAATTATATCTGCCTATTCCTGTATTCTCAAAACCAATATACAAAATATCTTGCACTTTAACAACTCTAGCCCGCTGAGTATCGTCTCCGGCAGTCCATCTTTCTACTACACTCAAACCTGTTCCTCGGTTAATGAGTGAAGCCCCCTCATTATGTCCTGCAAGAATTCTAGTACAACAATTATCAGAAAGAGGGCTGCTCAAAGGTACTAGTTCAATAGAAAACGTTTCACTGAAACGAGCTGAAGTATTCATGGGAGATACACATTCATCCCATTCGTAGATATTCCCCTGAATTATATTCCATCCTGTCCATGTACAAACTCCACGATTTGTAGCTGCAACCACTCCGTCAGAATCGCTCTTAATATCATTAATTTTCCATGGATCGTTGTTGCCTCCGGGAACATCTGTTTCAAAATATTCCCAACTCGAGCCATCCCATCTAGCCATTGCTTGGTTAGAGGTACCTCCAGAATTAGGGACTTCCATTCCAACAATTAAGCCACCGAAATAATCGAGATGGAGGGAAAGTACGTCATTATCAGGAAGACCACTAGCTCCATCTGCATCCCATATGTCTATGATTTCACTAGTATGTCTATCAATTAACAGAATTCCAAATCCAGTAAGTCCAAAATAAATCAAATCTCCATCAACTGCAATTGGAGCAGCTTCTAAATTATCTGCTCCAAGAGATTGCCAAGATGATAATATTGATAATTCTTGTAAATCAATCCTCATTACACCTGCATCAGGAGTTGCGATGTATGCGACTCCATATCTTGTAACAACATCATTAATGAAATCTGAGTCGAGTCCATCTTGTTCAGTAATGACATCTGAAAGTGTCATTGATGAAGTATTGACAAACGATAAACCATCTTCAAAATGTCCGACTACGAGGATCTCTGTGTATGAATCGTGAGACATTGATTTCACGGCATTAGATGCAATCCCCTGAACAGTTCCCATGTATGATGCATCTGTATTGTCAAGTCTGAGAATACCAGAATTAATCGTACCAACCCATACCCATCCATCTGAATCTTGAACAAATGAGGTGATTTCGAAAGGATTACTCACATAATCAGATATGTCAATTGGGGAAAGCCATGTCTGAGTTGCTTCATCAAATCTATCAATTATGGTTCCACCAGATACCCAAATTTCTCCTTCCTCATAATCGTCAACGAATATAACTTGGTTCATTTGATTTGTAGATGGACTACTAACGAGAGTTTCTGTTCCATCATTTGTTTCTCCTACTAGACGTCCTAAAACACCTGAACCATCGCCTACTAGTACTAACCCGGAATCAGGATTTCTTGCTTTGCCGAGATTCGGCCATGAAATTATTTCATTACCGTTATCTTTCAAGTCAAAGACTGTCAATTGTCTCTGAGATGAGAAAAATAGTGCATTTGTGTCGTATGTATGAACTGTATTAGAAGCCAGGATATACAACCATCCTTCAGTCAGACCGAAGCCTATTACTTGGTTTGAGGCTAACCAATTACTAGTTGACCATGTTGCCATCCAAGAATTTGAGGCTAGATTGCGACGATCAATTCCGGCATTCTCTGTTGCAATCAATAATTGAGAACCTAATAATTGTAAGTCATTAATCATATCAGAACTTAAGAAATTGCCTGTATTCCACAGCACATTACTATCTACTGAAACTAAGGTTCCATTAACTCCAGTAGATGTTGAAAAACCTAGGAAATGAAGACCCTGATATGTGGAAATGTAAACATCATTACCTGTGGATACTATGTCAGTGGCTGTCTTAATGGTACCTCCAGGGCAATAATAGTAATATTCCCAACTGCCATCACTAGTGTAGTAAAGATCGCATCCAGAGGTTGCCCAAACTGTACCGTAATCATCAACCGTAATAGCGTCGAAGGTTTTACGCGGTTCATCAGTGATTAATGATGTTTCCAAAATGGAAGAATCGGAAAGACTACGTTGTAATATTGTTCCATTGGAAGTTCCTATCAAAAGACGATTTCTCATTTCATCCACTGCAAGACTTCTACCGTATACATCAGATTCAATATCGATGATAATAGTAGATGTTTGGTCATCTAAATGTAGTAAATCATCGCCTAGTAAGATGTAAAGTCTACCATCTACGGGATTTACTGCACTATCATGAATTTCAATGTCTAATGACGAAAATGATACTTTTGGATCTGCGGGTCGTAGTGCTTCCATTACTATATCAGTTATTGAAATACCTGTAGGCAATTGCCAGCTGGTGTCACTAAGTGAATTTGGTTCGAGACGGGCGTCAAGAACTCCACTAGAGCTTACATCTGGTTGGTTTTCTGTGAACGTGTTCTGAACTCCGAATCCACCTAAATCCGTCCAATCAAGTATTTGTGTTTGAGTATCTAAAAGAGTAATCTGAGGTTCATATGCCCACAAGCCATCCGAACCATCAACTTTGACCTCAAAAGTCATGTTATCAATCAATGCACCAGGTGCAAAATCAAGGAATAAATCACCATATGCAAATCTGCCATTGGAAGGATCGGCTCCTTCGGCAGACAATTCAATCCATCCTGTATCATTACTTCCTCCTGCCCCCCATGCACCTGGAATTGTATTCTTTGAAATGTTGTTCTCTTCAAGCTGTACAGGCTCAAACATAGACCAAGGAAGTAGCAGCATTAATGCAACTAAAGCGATTGCTGTCCGCTTCTGGTGGCCAGAAACCGAATCATGCACTATACGCATAATCCAACCGCGTCGATTTATCCATTATCAAAGAATTGGGCGAATGTGCCATTTATGCTCAATCACCGTTGGTGAAATTATAATCTGTTAAATACTCAAAAAGGCTGCAATAAAGGCTGATAATACGAATCATAAGTATCGGATAGCATCATAGGTAAGACATATGCCGGATATATCATAGGGGATGTAATCTTGACAGATAAACAACTTCGAAAAGATGCTTTGGATTATCACTCTTCCAAGCCAGCAGGCAAAATTACTGTGAATCCAACAAAGCCTCATGGAACACAAAGAGACCTCTCTTTGGCATATTCCCCTGGAGTTGCCTATCCATGCAAGGAAATCGAGAAAAATCCTGATGCTGCTTTCAATTATACCTCAAAAGGAAATCTTGTTGCTGTTATCAGTAATGGAACTGCAGTATTAGGACTAGGAGATATTGGTGCTCTTGCCGGAAAACCAGTGATGGAAGGTAAAGGTTTACTTTTCAAGGCATTTGCTGATATTGACGTTTTTGACATTGAAATTGACAGAACAGATGTTGATGAATTTGTTGAAGCAGTTAAAGCAATCTCTCCGACATTTGGTGGGATAAATTTAGAAGACATCAAGGCGCCTGAATGTTTTGAAATCGAAAAACGGCTAATCAAAGAACTTGATATACCTGTTATGCATGATGATCAACACGGAACTGCAATTATTTCAGGTGCTGCTTTATTGAATGGTTTAGAAGTTGTAGGGAAAAATATTTCTGAAATCAAAGTAGTTGTTTCCGGAGCCGGTGCATCAGCTATTTCCTGTGCTCGACACTACATCCGATTAGGAGTTAAAAAGGATAACTTATTGATGGTTGATTCGAAAGGAATTTTGACAACCAAACGTTCAAAAAATGGTGAATTGAACCAATATAAAGATGAATTTGCCAGGGATGTAGCTGACGGAAATCTCGAAAAAGCGATGAAAAATTGTGACCTGTTTTTAGGATTATCTAAAGGAGGTATTGTAAGTAAAAAAATGGTTAAATCAATGGCTGAAAAGCCACTAATATTCGCACTAGCGAATCCGGATCCTGAAATTTTACCTGACGATGTTCTAGACGTTAGGGGCGATGCTATTGTTGCAACTGGTAGATCTGATTATCCTAATCAAATAAACAACGTATTGGGTTTCCCGTACATATTTAGAGGAGCGCTTGATGTCAGAGCTACTGAAATCACTGAAAATATGAAAATGGCGGCTACTCATGCTATTGCTGATTTAGCAAAAGAGGCCGTGCCTGATGATGTCGCCGCTGCTTATGAGGGAGAACAAATACAATTTGGACCAGATTACATTATTCCTAAACCATTTGATGCAAGAGTTTTGATTTGGGAGGCAAGTGCGGTTGCACAGGCTGCTGTAGACGAAGGAGTTTCTAAAGTTACAAAAAAGCAATTCAATATTGAAAAATATAGGGAAGAATTGGAGGCAAGACTTGGATTAACACGCTCAATAATGAGGGGAGTGATTAATAGGGCTAGAAGAGATAGGAAGAGAATTGTGTTTGCTGAAGGAGAGCATCCTACAATAATCAAAGCTGCTGCACAATGTATATCTGAAAATATATGTGAACCAATATTATTAGGACATACAAAAAGAATTAATGCAGTCAAGGAAGAACTTGGTCTTGAATTTGAATGTGAAAGTATAGATGTAAGGTATGATCCGAGAAGGAGGGGGAATTATGCTAAGGAATTTCATAAATTGAGAGGAAGAAAGGGCCTTACCATGGAAGATGCAATTAGGTTGCTCAAAACTACAACATATTTTGGTCCAATGATGGTACACATGGGTGACGCCGATGGTTATCTTGGAGGAATTTCACATAATTACCCAGATATTGTAAAGCCATGTTTACAAACAATTGGGCCTGCAGCAGATACTCATCGAATAGTTGGAATGTATATGATGACTGTAAATGGTCAACTAATGTTTATTGGAGATGCAACAATAAATATCTATCCAGATTCAAGAACGTTGGCCGAAATTGCGGTTCAGACTGCTAAGGTAGCGAGAAGATTTGGAGTTAAGCCGAAAGTCGCGATGCTTTCATTCTCAAACTTTGGAACAAGCGGTGAAATGAGAACTGACAGGATCGAAGAAGCAATTGAAATGGCTAGAGAATTAGATCCAGAGATTATAATTGATGGACCTATGCAAGCAGATACTGCTCTTATTGAAGAAATACAAGAAAACTATCCATTTATGGAGTTCGATGGTCCTGCAAATGTTTTAATTTGTCCAAATCTTGCTTCAGCCAATATTGCATACAAATTACTTCAAAGAGTTGCCGGAGCTGAGATGACCGGCCCTATCCTCGAAGGAATGGCTAAACCGGCACATGTTCTTCAAAGAGATGATAGTGTTAGAGAAGTTGTTCATATGGCAGCAATCTGTGCTGTTGATGCTCAAAGACACGCAACACAAAAATTATGATTTTTAATCTAGTACTTTTGGAGATGCAGAAAGCACTTCTTCACTACAACCATCTGAATATTGTTCGAAATTTTCGATGAACATTTGAGCAAGTAAATTTGCAACATTATCAAATCTTTTCTTATCAGGCCAAGTTTGTCTAGGCTGAAGAATTTCATCAGGTACACCTTCACAAGAAGTAGGAATTTGGAAGCCGAATCTTTCATCTTCGACAAAAATTACATCATCGAGAGAGCCATCTAAAGCCGCATTAAGTAGAGATCTAGTCCATTTGATTCGTATTCTGCTAGATTCACCATATCCTCCAGCGACCCAACCTGTGTTTATCAGCCAGCAATTTGCATTATGTTCACGAATCTTACGAGAAAGTAAATCTGCATAAATACTCGGATGTCTCGGCATGAACGGCGCGCCAAAACAGGTTGAAAATGTGGCTTGGGGTTCAGTAATACCTATTTCTGTTCCTGCAACTTTAGCAGTATATCCTGAAATAAAGTGGTATGCAGCTTGTTCGGGTGTCAATCTAGATAATGGAGGAAGTACTCCAAATGCATCACATGTAAGGAATACTACATCTTTTGGATGACCCGCCATTGAATCAGGAGTACGATTTTCAATTGATTCAATAGGATAAGACCCTCTAGTGTTCTGTGTTAGCGTACCATCCTCAAAGTTCGGCACTCCATTAGCATCTAAAATTACATTTTCTAATACTGAACCAGGCATTCTTGTAGTAGCAAAAATTGCGGGCTCATCTTCTTCAGAGAGACCTATCAATTTAGCATAGCAACCACCCTCAAAATTGAATACTCCATCATCTGACCAGCCATGTTCATCATCTCCAATCAATGCCCTCCCTGGATCAGCAGAGAGTGTAGTTTTCCCGGTTCCGGACAAACCAAAAAATAATGCTGAATTTTTGTAATCTGTGTTTGCAGAACAATGCATAGGAAGTAAGTCTTTAGCAGGTAAAATATGATTCATAATTGTGAATATAGCCTTCTTAATCTCGCCAGCATAGTGTGTCCCACCAATAATAACTAACCCTCTATCGAGTGCTAGGATTACGAAAACTCCTGAGTTTGTACCATCTTCCCTAGGGTCCGCCATCAATTCGGGAGCATGTAAAATTGTATATTCAGGATTATGATTCGCTAATTCACTGGGTTCCGAGCGTACAAACATATTATGGAAAAAGGACGCATGCCATGCTTTTTCAGTAATTAATCTGACTGGCATTGAATATTTCGGATCTGCTCCACAATGTGCGTCTTTAACAAAAAGTTCACTTCTGTTATCTAAATGATTTTGTACTTTAGATAGTAATTTCTCAAAGACTTCTGGAGATGTAGATTTATTCACTTCACCCCACCAAACATCATCTGCTAATCCAGACTCTCTAACTATGAAACGGTCATTCGGTGAGCGTCCTGTTCTTTCACCAGTAGTTGCTAGAAGTACTCCGTGTGCTGTCAGAGATGCTTCGCCTCTGTCAACTGCAATTTCATGGAGTTTTTCCCATCCAAGATTCCAGTGTACAGCACCCTTGGGGTCTAGTCCATGACTTGCTAATGGGGTGGCAAATTCGGATGGGCCTGTGCCTTTCGACGACGTCTCCATGGGCATTGACAATATGAATTACTTTTCAATGGTTATGTGGAGATATAACAAATATTCCTCTATCAGTTAATTGAAAAAAGGGATGAGATTATGTCATCGACACCTTTCAGAGATACTGTGAGTACCGAAGATTCGAATGATGAACTCATTCGAGAACGTGCATTCAAGATTAGCGAATCTATTGAATTAGCGGATATTATAATTCCTATCGATAAGCATGAAACAGAGGATGTAAATGAGATAGAACATGTTGATGAAGCATTAGGTGAGATTTTCGATCCTTTTAATCAGGAAGATGAGAACTCTCCTGGTTATGTCAATAGAGATGGGGCAGTCAATAATGAGCCTGAAAGAGATTTAACAACTAATCTATCCCAAGAAGGAGAAAGGAAAGTAAACTGGGTATTAATGGCATCAATGATTTTATTATTTTCAGGAGTAAGTATTGTAGCTGGTATAGCTCTAGAACCATTTTTTGCTACTATTTTATTATTATTTCTAGCGATAATGGGTTTTGTTTTGGGAGAATATTGGATACCTAAAAAAAATCTTCATTTATTGGGAATTACTTGGGTAATTATTTCTATGAAAGTTTTGTATGGATTGGCTATAGAATTACAAAGATGGAATATTATTTCAATAGAAATTCTTGGCTTCGTACTTCTTGCTTTAGTGGGTCTTAATGTTTACCTCTCCTACAGACATAATCATGATGCAATAGCTGCACAGTCAACATTGATTTTGTTAGCAATTGGTTCAGCAACTGGATATAGTTTTGGAGAAATTGGAATTGCAGTAATGATACTAATTGCGACTATCCTAGTTCATGGTTTAGCTTTACATCGAAAATCAGGAAACTTAGCAGCACTTGGAATCGCATCCACCAACTTATGGATAGGGATGCATGCATTGACAGAAGGTTTCAGTTTGGGCTCATTAAAAATTCTAGCATTCACTGAACCATTACTGTTGTTTGTTCTTATCATAATTATATCTGGCATCAATGCTAGTATGGCTGCAATATTTGCAAAGGATGAGAACTGGTTTTCAAAATCATTCAAAGCATTGGGGCTAGGAGAACCTGGGTTATGGGGAGTTTCTGTATCTTTAGGAATGATTGGAGCCTTGATGGCGGTTGGTGCTAATAGACAAGATGTGGGATATGCCATCGGATTAATTTCTATATTAGCTTCCTCTTTTGGTGGTTCTTATCTAGTTGTTAGAGGGATTAATCCTCGGAGAGTTACCAGTCCTTTACTAATATCAGCTCTATTTATGACCATGTTCTTGATAATAAATGAAACAGAAAATATGGTATCGATTGATTCTTATGAGGTATTCGCGGTAATTGGAATAATTATCACTGGATTCGTGATGATTAGAGATCAACATTCGGTCACAGATAGAGTATTATGGACGGGTTCCATTGGAATGCTAATTTTAATGATTGTAATGATTCCAGCAAATAAAACTGCGAATGGGAATTTTTGCTTCTCTAATTGTGATGCAGGGGATGGAGGCACTCTCCTATTAGCTATCTTGTCAACTTTACATATCGGAACAGCCTATCTCGCCATGAAAAGAAGTTCGCCATCTCTTGGGGGAGTCACTGTAATTCTTCCTTGGTCATGGGTAATTATAGAAGAAATTATTGAAGAAGCGATACGTACATTGATAGTTGCAAATGGCAATCCAGATCCTGGATCAATTATTCACTTAGAACCTGTTCCTCTATTGGGCTATTTCTCTATCGCATCTTTGTTAATGGTTATCGTAAATAACAAGCTAGGCGATAATGGAGTAAATTTAGCATCTAAATTTCTTGGTGTAACTGAAATATCAGCATCTATCAGAGACTCAGGGGCGTTGCAATTATGGAGCATAGGGCTATGGCTACCGATTATTTCTATAACTTTCATGGCTAATTTTGGTGGTTTTACTGCCGTAACTATATTGATTATTCTAGGATTAATTACTACATTGCACTTAATTTCTGATTTGAGTGAAAAAAGAGTGGGTAATTCTACTGTAATGATAACGACCTTACTAGTTGGCTACCTAATTGTACAATGGCAATTTGGATTAGAAGAAATCCTGATGATAATTTATTGCTTTTCTACCGGATTTTTATTCTTTAACAAAGATGATAATGAAGATGGTATTTATTCTGTGGGGATGACTCTAATGGGTTTACCAATGTTAGTTAGCCTAATTTCAAGAACTCATGATGAGTTGATATATACTAACCTTATTCCAGATTTGGGAATCGAAAAGGTTTCATTATTTTGTACCACAATTATAATATTTAATTATCTATTAAAGATAAATAAAATAGAGAAATTACTCAATCCATCACTAGCATCGTTGTGGTTGTTAACAATAAATATTGCACTAGTCAACCAAGAAGGAAGTTTTCTCGAATTAATGATGGCTCTAGGATTATTTGCATTTAGTACAATCTGGATGGTCGGTAATGGAGAAGTCAGGAGAGAGCTAAAGAGTATAGCAAAGAGAGATAGTTTGACACAGTTGGCGAAAAATAAAATGGTATCTGAAAGTATATCTTCTGGAGAAATAAAGAGTTTTGACTCTCAACTTCTGGATATCAAAAATAAAAGAAAGAAAGGTAGAGAAATGGCAGATACTGATGATTTAGAAGAATTATATTTGACAAATGCTACACATAAACCTATGATAATTCTGTTAGTTCTAGGTCTGGTAATAATCTCATCATCAGTCATCAGTTTCATTGGAGGAGTCAATCAATTGTTACTCCTTGTCAGTGGAATTTTCATCTCAATACTGATTTTTATTGCTCATCAAAGAACCAAGGATTTAGAATTAAAATTACCTCATTTTCTTGGAATTGAAATGCCAATTGCAATTGGAATTGGTGGAATCATATTGATCCAAGTTTCTGGACACCTTGCCGCAGGGATGAGTAATACAGAATTGTTTGATATGGCGATAATGGTTCTATTAGTGATGTTGCTCTGTATCATTTCACTTATAGATCAAAAGAATCTAATGGAAAGAATTGCCATTGCAATTGACTGGTTCATCATTCCAATATTTTTAGGAAGATTGGTAGGCGCTGTACTATACGAATCCTTACCAGCACCACTCAGTGTAAATCCATTTGATGGAGGTTTTATCGAATGGACGTTACCATGGACTATTCTTGAAATATTACTCATTCTCTGTATTTTGATGCTATATTGGTTGGAAAAGAAAAGGTATGAAAATGAGAAAAATGCGACAAAAAATAACTCATTTAGAGCAATTGCTGTAGTATTTATTTCAACTGGACCTGCTGGAATCTTTGCAGTTTTATTAGTCCTTTATCACACGATTAAGAATAAACAAGTTTCAGAGTTTGGATTTATCATACCTGCGGCAATCTTTCCGATTATATCCATGTCTAATACAATTACAGAGGTTAGAGGATTTTTGGATGAATTAACTCTATTTATTGGTTTATCTTTAATCGTATTATGTTCACTGACAGTACCAATGAAAAAAGAAAATTGGACTACAGTGTTAGCAATAGATGCACATTTATTGACTTATACAGGGCTACTAATCACAGGAATATTTACCACAATTTATCTTCCAATAATTCTTATCACTCTTTCAACTACAATCTGGGTTATCGGAATTTTACAACTTAGAAGATTTTTGAGAATTTGGGGATTATTTGATTTAATAATTACAATAATTGCATCGTTATTAGTATTGGGAAGTACGATGTTGGAACCTTCTATCTTGTTAATATCATTAATTGTTCTTGCTTCAGAATTAGCACTTGTAACTTGGTTAAGTCTCTCAAACGAAGAAGAATTAATGAAAGATTAGTAAAATTTCATTAAAACGCTATACTGAGGCGTATTTATCTCCAAAATAACTCTATTTTCTTACCATCGTATTATGCTAACCTTGATGATGGGCTGGCTTGACAAAGTACTGTGACGAGGTCGTGGATAGCCGATACATCGGAGGAAATTGAACATCCTCCCATACCTATTGGATTGAACGAGATGGCTGTTCCTAGGACAATGATAATACTATCATTTGTCGTGATTTTTTCTCTATTAACATCATCGATATGGCTTGCATTGGAGGCAATGTCATTCCAAGAAGATCTGGAAGATTTGTTTCCAAAAAATACTGTTACAGAAGCACAATTACAAGAAGATGGAAGATGGGCATGGGAGATTGATCTTTTATTCGATACTTGTGATTCAAGACTAGATGATTGGGAATGGCCAGACTCTCTATCTGAGCAAGATGATGTATTCTTGTATCCTGGAGAATTGAGATGTGATTGGGAGCATCAAGGTCCTGGTGATGGGGCGAGTGTTGTAATTTACAATAGGGGCAATACTACTATTGATTTGTTGTTAGAAATTATTGGTGGAAGTGTGATATTCAAAAATGAAGATAGCGATAATCTTCTATTAAATGGACTAGAAGGTGGTGATTCTGAAATAATTGAGATTTCTCTAACCGAGGATATCACTGAGAAAGATATCACAATAACTGCCACACATGTAGAGTTTCAAAGTACTTCTACAATAAATTTAGATGTGCATCTATTCAAAGGATCTACTGAAAGACAGGTGCATATTACCGATGGAAATAATATAGAAGTACATTACAAATTATGGGACGCTGACACAGATGAAGTGTTAGACGAAGGCGATTTACCAGTCACTGGAGGTGACGATTCAAGATATATCAAAGGATTTGGATGGGCTGCAATTGGTCTAGACATTGAAGAAGACAGGGGTTGGATTCAAGATACAGGTACAACCCATACAGTACTTTTACCCCCTCCAATCGCTTACGGCAATAGTGATGGGCACGAACTGCAAGATACTTGGCTTAGATTTGAAGTGAAGATTGATAGAGCGGCTTTGTAGATAACGATAGAGGAAATAATATGAGTGAAGTGAAAAATCATACCGCATTAATACCTTCTGAAGATATTACTAAGGAAGCCGAAAAAAGAGTACCTTCCAAAGCAGCAAGAAAAGGTGAGCCTTCTCTTCATATGACAGATGATATGCGAAGATTATCAACTCCATGGTCAATATCTATGGTTAGAGCAAAGCAAATAGAAGCATTTGATCTACCTGCAGGCATAATTCTAGATGCTGCTGTAGGTTCAGGTGCACAATTGATAGCTCTGGCAAATGAGCTTCGAAGACCTTCTTTAGGCATAGAGTTAGATGGAAATATTGCAGTTTTATGTGCAGCAAATATGCATTTAGCTTCCAGTGCTGAAGATACGCAAAAAACACTTAACAGAGTAATAATTGGAGATAGTAGTGATGCTGAAGGTGCAATTACAACGTATTGGAATAGCCTAATGAAATCTGGAATTAGAGCACATCCACCAATTGCTATGCTACATTTAGATCCTGCACGACCCAGAGATGCGCAGAATCATCATGTAGATGAAATGGAGCCTTCTTTAATGAGCGTTCTAAAATCATGGAACGAGTATTTGCAAACTGGCCCAAGAGGGCCTGCTGTTCTTCTAGATTTATCTCCAAGATTAGGAGAAGAACAGCAAGATATGATAGAGGCGATTGTGGAAACAATATTTCCGGGGATACCCAGAACTTGGGAATGGTTAAGTCAAGGCGGTGGAAGAGTAGATAGATTATCACTTTGGATTGGAGCAATCTCATCAAAAGAAGAAAGACGTTGTATTCGCATGGGTACAAAAAATATTATAGCGACGATTGAAGGAAGGAAAGCAAATTCTAAAATTGAAATTTTATCCAGGCCACCTCCTTATGGTGCATATATTTCGGTTGTTGATCCTGCACTGATACAAAGTGGTTTACAAGAAAAATGGATTTCAAAAGCAGTAGGAAAAAATACTGGTTATTCATGGCTTAGAATCGAAGGTAGAAGGCCTTTGTTAATACATACAGATCCCTTAATTGATGATGACGAGATTAATGGTTTTGTTGTAAGCACTGGGAAAATTGTTCAGCATAGATTGACGCCTCCACAACTAGATAATATTGATGAGATTGCTAGCGCAGCATCAAGGAATAATATTGGGAAGATAACGTTAAGATGTTCATTAGATCCAGAAATACAACCAACTTTACAACGTCGTTTAGACAAAGCATTACGAAACACTGATGGAGCAAAATCGTATATGATTGATATCGATTTAGAACGTGGTAAAGGAAGTCATAAATTATACGTTATTTGTAAAGAATGATAGATTTTAAACGGAAAAATTATTTTTTCTCTATCGGGTGGGTTGAAATAGGGTTGGTAAGTCGCGAGGTTGCCGAAAAGGCCACTGGAAACAGTGAACACGGGAGGACCGTACAATGAGTAATGAAAAACAAGAGATTGGAGATGACTTCTCCTACATTATCAGAATGGCTGACAGCGACATAGATGGGCTAAAACCGATTGCTATTGGATTGACATCTGTAAAGGGTATTGGAGTACGTACTTCACAACAACTTTGCAGACTAGCACAAATCGATGGAACAAAACTTGGTGGACACCTCGACGATGCTGAGCAAGACAGGCTCAGAACCACTATAGATGGGTACGCAACAAATGTCCCTTGGTGGTTAGTAAATCGACAGAGGGATCTAGAATCAAATGAGGATGCACACTTAGTGGCGTTGGATGTAAAGATGACTAGAGATGACGATATTGCTCGCTTAGCAGGAATGAAAACATATCGAGGACTTAGACACAGAAGTGGACACAAAGTTCGAGGTCAGAGACTTAGAAGTAATGGTAGAAGCGGTACTGCACTCGGTGTGCAGAGGAAGAAGTGAGGTGAGAAAATGGGTGATCCGAAGTTCGCAAGGTCAAAAACACAAACTCCAACTCATCCTTGGAAACAAGCTCGTATTGATGAGGAACACGCTCTGAAAGAAAAATATGGCTTGAAAAAAATCGGTGGAATGAAAGAAATATGGAGGGAGAAATCCGCTCTAAGACGTCATAGAAATCAAGCAATGAAATTGATCGGAAGAGTGGATACTTCTGAAGGACATTTTGCTAGAGAAAAAGTAGACTTAATCAATTCTTTGTGCCGTAAAGGATTATTGGTAGAAGGTGCAAGTATAGACGACGTTCTACAGATAAATGTTGAACATATGTTATCTCGAAGATTACAATCTGTAGTCTATTACAGGGGTCTAGCACCTTCTATGAGGGCTGCTAGGAACATGATTGTTCATGGACACATATCGATTGGAGAACAACGCATGACTGTACCAGGATATCATATTAAGAAAGATGAAGAAGAGATGCTTAAATATTCTTCAAATTCAGTTTATAATGATCCAAATCATCCCTTTAGAGTCGAAATGGAAAAATTGAGATTAACAATGGTTAGCGATGAGGAGCCTGAAGAAGTTGGTACACCGAAAGCAGCAACTGAAGATTTTGTTGAACAAATTAAAAAGGATGCTGAAGAAGCCCCGAAAATAGAAGAAACAATTCCTAAGGAGGAAAACTGATGGGACACAAAGCGATTTTACATATTTTCAGTACTAGTAATAATGTGCTAATTACTGCTACAGATTTGACAGGGGCTGAAACAATTTGCAAAGTCTCCGGAGGTATGGTAACCAAAGGCGGTAGTGACTCAGGAGGTCAGTTTGCATCTACACGGGCTGCAGAGAGAATTGCTGAAATGCTTGCTGAGAAAGATTTTGATCAAGTTATTGTAAAGTATAGAGGTGCGGGTGGAAATAGAAATCACAATGCACCTGGAGCTACATCTGCAATTCGTGCTCTGACAAGAGCTGGTGTACAAATTACACGTATTGAGGATGTTACTCCAATTCCTACAGATGGGACAAAAGCGAAAGGTGGCCGCCGTGGTCGAAGAGTGTGAGGTGTGAAATATGGTTAAAGTTACAATTATTGAGGAATCTGATGATAAGATTAAGATATTAATGGCTGAAACTGATAGAGCTTTGGTAAACTCAATTAGAAGAAGTCTAATTTCTGATACTCCAAAAATGGCAATAGAAACTGTACGTTTTGAGATGGGGACCATTGAACAAGAAGATCAAGTTTGGGAAACAACCGGCCCTTTACCTGATGAGATGATTGCTCAGAGACTTGCAATGATCCCTATTCCTACTCGTCATGATGAATTCCATTTCCAAGACGAATGCCCTAACTGTGCCGAACTTGTTGAAGAAGATAGAGGATGTCCAATGTGTACTATGATTTACACTTGCAAAGCTTTCGGAAGTAAAGAAGGGGCTATGGTAACAGCAAGAGATCTAAACTATCTAGGAGATTCAAGTTTAGAAATCCCTGAACTATACAAATCAATCCCTATTACAAAACTATTCCAAGGACAAATGATTGAATTCTATGCAACTGCAATTATGGGGAGAGGAAAAGACCATGCAAAATGGTCCCCTGCTTGTGGTGTGACATTTGAGCCAAGGCAAGTTGCTGTGATTAATAATAAATCCAAAGCTAAAATTCTATGGGATTTAAAATTAGGAATAACAGCGAAGGATTTCAATGATGGAAAATTAGAGGATTACTACAAGGTTGAAGAGTTAAAATCACAACTACATCATGTAGGTGAAGGAACTGAAGAATCCAGAACATTCAATGATGCCGTTACACTGGAAGATATTCCCGGAGAATTTATCCTAAGTTTCGAAACTGATGGTTCAATGAGTCCTAAAACAGCGTTTAACATGGCTGTCAAAGAATTGGCTGGAAAATTCGATAATATTGAACAAGATTCTAAGGCTGTTCTCTGATTAAATAACAAGTATTTATTCAGTTAGATACCGGATGCAATAGCATGACTGTGATAATGGGGCGTGGCGAATGCGGCTCACATGTTACATTGATATTCACTGTAAATGATGAAGATGAAGAGCTAATCAATCAGGGCAGTTTAGGTGCTGGTCTTTGTCTAGAACATGGAGTTGAGACTATTGCTAGGGGAATCGAAGGTCCATTCAAACTCAATATCAAATTTATAGAAGGAGATGGAGATAGTCTTCTTTATGAACGTACGTTAGAATTGCTATCTGAACAATTAATCGGTGTTAAAGAATATACTTGGGATTTAGCTGTTAAATTAAAATTACCATTATCACAAGGATTTGGAATGTCTGCTGCAGGTTCTATTTCTGCTGCTATGGGATTTCAAAGAGCTTTAGGAGAGCCTCATGAAGAAAGTTTGAGAAGATCTTTTGCAATCGCACACAGAGTAGAAAGAGAACTCTCAACGGGGCTTGGAGATGTGACTGCTTTAGCAGCAGGTGGTGTAGAAAGAAGGACACGTGCAGGTTCTCCATTTAGCGGGAAATTATTGAACAGAGGACCAGGAAATTCTGAAGGATGGACTCATGAAACAAAAGTGATATTGGCCTGGAAAAAAAATTCAGGTAAACATACTTCATCATATATTGATAACAAAAAATGGAAAAAAAGAATCAGTTATGCAGGAATAAAACAAATGAAAGAGATCAATTTAGGCGAATGGAATGATTCACGTTGGAATGAACTGTTGGAAAGATCTGGAATATTCGTGGAAGAAAGTGGGCTATTGGAAGATTCATTCCGGAACGAATTATTGAACGAGGTTGAATCATTAATTACTCACTTAGGTTTCAAACCTCTATTATGCTTACTTGGGAATAGCTTAGTAATTGTTCCAAATGATTTACATATGGATATTGAATATGGTTCTATTATAAAAAAACTCGAAAAAGTGGGCTTTGAAACTATTGAAACAAAGATTGGTAGATTATTTTGAATCTGCCAAGTTATCATGAAATGTTGATAATGGCTGTAAGTCTAATGGACTTGAATCCAATAAAATCGCTCCCTTTAATTTTAAAGTATCACAAAAACCATGACGATAGACTATCGCACCCTGACCATATTCCTTGACATATCTATCAACTTGTTTCTGAGTTTTTTTCCTTGGAAATCTCAAATCTGCACCAAAGAAGTGTTTAGCATCTATCCAAGCACATGGGACTCCATTAATTCTGACATCATCTAATAATAGAAGATCTGGTGTGATAATTGCTCTTCCTTCAGATTTCTTTTGTTCATCGAGTAATTCTTCTTGTCGGCGAAATCTAATATTGAGTGAAGAAAAATAATCACATAAGATATCTTCAAAAATTTCAGCGGCATTCTGTGTTTCAGATTGGTTAACTGAACTCACTCTGTCAGCGGATTCTGCAAGTTGGAACTGTTCTCTATCTCTATCATTCAATCTACTAGGTGTTTTGAGAGTTTCTTTAATTTTATTTTTTGACCATCCTCTTCCTGTTAAGATTGCTCGAAACACATTGACTGGAGGGGCATCAAATCTAGTTGAAAGAGAGAGGACACTTTCTCCTGATTCATATCTTCTCTTCAGTTCATTCGCTCGACTCATTAAACGACCGTGAGAATATACACTTTTTTCTTGATTTAATGCGCTTCGTAAAGAAAGTGACTGTTCGAGTGTGATATCCAAATTCTCTATTTTTTGAGCAATTTCTTGGACTCTTTCTTCTGGAAGAAAACCAAATTCACCAGGTGAGCAGACCAAAGGACTAGCCTTACTTTGAACTGATTTAGATACTGCATTCAACTTCCAATTTATATTTACAATCTTTACTGGAGGAATAAGATCTTGTGTGAATCCCATTGGAGGGGGCTGTATAGTGAATCGAGATAGCGCTCGCTCTATTGCCTCTTCATCGCCAAGTTTTTTACTCCCTGAAGGAGGTTTTTTTGCACTGGGGCGACGACGGCGATTTCGGCCCTTAGGCCGTTTCTTACCTTCCTCTTGGTCACTCAATAATTGACCCAAGTGGATAAAGGAGATGAACCCACCGTGATAAAGACTTGAATTGAGATCTAAATAAAAGCAATTCCTGGATTCATCGGAGAAGATACTCGTGCCTTACCTGCAACATCATCTCCGTCTCCTACATCATATGAAATGACGGATTCAACCCCCAAAGATTTAGCGATAAAATGTGCATTATTATTAATAAATTCAGATTCATTGAATTTCATAATTATAAGTGATTTTTCCTCTTCTGACCAAGTATGAATCTTTCCTCTAGTCTTCTTATTACCTAGTGTAAGAGATTGCCACATTTGGATAATTTCTCCGCGCAATTTTTCTATCTCGAATACTTCTAATGATTTCAGATAATTCATACCTTCTTTCTTAAAATCAAAATTTTCATCGAGAAGAGATAGAGCCTCAATTGCAATCTCATTTTTCCATTTGGGAGACGTTTGTATCACACATCTTGATATTTTCCCTTCTGAATGCCTACTAGCTAAACCTTTAACATTTCTAGAACTATCTATTAATTGCTTGAGATATTCTTCTTTAGCAATATGGATTATGTCATCATCGAGCTGTTTAACATTATCAATAATTAACTCACTAACCATTCCTTTACCACCAATTCTTGACCAAAACTCTTCAGCAATATGAGGGGTTGCTGGAGCAAGCATTGGAATCCATTGTCTAAAGAAGGTTTGAGCGGTTTCATTATCCGAACCTCCCCTTCTCCTATACCACTGCCAATCAGAAAGCATTTCAAAATGGCTAATCATTACCCCTTCTCTAAGGCTAACATTTTCCATAGCATTTTTCCATCTAATATAATTCAATCTCATTCTTGATAATAACCAGTTGTCAATAATGCTAGATTCTTCTAGTAGTGTCCTTGAAGATTCAAAAGCATCAATTATAGATTGCATCTGTTTATGATTTGAAATAATAGCGTTATCAGACCAATCCATTCCAGCCTCGGGATTAGCCCCATAAAGGATGAATAATCTCACTGTATCTGCACCAAATTCTTTGACCATTGCACCAGGACTGACTGTGTTTCCAAGAGATTTACTCATCTTTGCTTGTCTTTTTCCGAGATCTGAATTACAAGACGGACATTTTTCTCCATTCAAGTCTACATGATATTCTACATTACATTCCACACAGAATGGTGCTGGTGCATTTAACATACCCTGACATACAAGTCTACCGAATGGTTCCCCTACACTATTCATTCCAAGATCTCTCATTGCCTTGGTAAAAAATCTTGCATAAAGCAAGTGCATCACTGCATGCTCTATTCCACCTATATACAGATCAATCCCATCTTTCATCCAGTAATCTACTATTTCTTTATCAAAAGATTTCTCGAGATTTTGAGAATCTGCATATCTGAAGAAGTACCAAGAAGAATCGTAAAAGGTATCCATGGTATCTGTTTCTCTCTTTGCCTTCTCTCCACATTTAGGACAATCCACATTTAGGAAATCTTCATTTGTAGCTAATGGATTACCACTTTCATCCCAACTAAATTTAATATCTAGTGGTAACTCAACTGGTAAATCAGAATTAGGTACTGGTACTACACCACAAGTATGACAATGTATCATAGGTATTGGAGTCCCCCAAAATCTTTGTCTGCTCAATAACCAATCTTTGAGTCTATATTGTACTGTACCGAATCCCGAGCCTTCGGACTCAAGTATTTTGATTACCTTAGCTTTAGCTTCATTACCAAATAATCCATCAAAACCCTCTCGTGACGAATTACTCATATATCCAAGATTATCAAAAACTGGATTCTGTTCGATTGCTTCGTCATCAGGATTGCCTGAAAGTACTGGTTTAATTGGTAGGTTATATTTCTTAGCAAAATCATAGTCTCTTTGATCATGTCCCGGTACCCCCATTACTGCACCTGTACCATAACTAGCCACAACAAAATTACCTGCATAAATTGGAACTTTTTCGCCGTTTAAAGGATTGATTGCAAAACGTCCTAGAGGAACTCCTTTCTTCTCTTTCAGCATATTAATTCTTTCAAATTCTGACATCTTTGCGCATTCTTCACGAAGATTTCGCCAGCCTTCTTCATACTTAGTATCTGAAACAAGACGTTCACAAAGAGGATGTTCGGGTGAGAGAGTAACAAATGTAACTCCAAAAATAGTATCGGGCCTAGTAGTGAATGCACCAATTACAAAATCTTCACCATCAATTGGAAAATCTATGTGTGCACCCTGAGAACGACCTATCCAATTTTGCTGCATTGCTTTTACATTCTCGGGAAAGTCAATATTTTCTAATTCGTCTAGTAACTCATCGGCATAATCTGTCATTCGAAGAAACCACTGAGCCATATCTTTCTGAATCACTTCTAAACCACATCTCCAACAACGATTATTTTTTACTTGTTCATTGGCAAGTACAGTATCACAATCAACACACCAATTTACAGGAGCAAATCTTCTTTCAACTAGTCCAGCCTCGTAAAATTTGGTAAATATCTCTTGATTCCAACGATAATATTCAGTAGTTGAGGTTGCAAATGTACGATTCCAATCATAAGAATACCCCATTCTTTCCTGATCTTTACGTATCATTGCGATATTTCTTTCAGTAACATCATGGGGGTGTCCGCCTTCTTTCTTAGCAGCGTTCTCTGCTGGCATTCCAAACGAATCATACCCCATTGGATATAGTACATTCTTTCCCATTAATCTTTGAAATCTGGCCATAGCATCGCCTATAGAGTAGTTTCTCACATGCCCCATATGCATATTTCCTGAAGGGTAAGGGAACATTTCTAAACAGTAAAACTTGGGCTTTTTATTATCCATATTGACTGAAAAGATTTTTTCATCCTTCCATTTTTGTTGCCAATATTCTTCAATTTGGTGCATATCATATCCCATTGAAACACCTCCTCTAACTTTTTCCAATTATAATTCCATTAAGCAGAGTGTTATGATTACTGAAATACTATTTCCAATTATTGAGTTGAACACCTGATTCACATACGCCGACTATTAGAGTTTGATATGAATCCTCTCCTCAGAATATGAGCCGATATTGCTATGCATTAGGTACACTTGCATTATCATAATGCTCGGCGATGGAGAGTTCGATATTGAAATAAGAGATGATGGGATTGAGGTTTGGGTGACTCAAATGGGGGATTACATGAACATGAATACAGCTTGGATAAATCGTTCTACAGGTACAGTAGCAATAGTTGATCCTTTTGATTCTGAAAGATGGGTTTCAGCACTAAGTTCTGAAGGCCTACGTCCAACTCATTTGCTCTATACTCATACACATAGAGATCATGTACAAGGATATACAAAAATGATACAGCTTGTACCAGAAATAGAAGTTTGGGGTCATAAAGAGGCTTCGGTTTCTGGACTATTATCATTTGCCGTCTTCAAGAAAGTGGATTTCACCAATGAGTGGGAAAATCCCCCAAACACTACAATTGAATGGGATTGCGGTGGAATTAAACTGGGAGTAACACATTCCCCAGGACACGCTCCTGGTCATGTGACTTTTCATGGTCATGGAGTATACCATGCTGGAGATTTACTATTTACAGCACATAGTGGTAGGGTCGACTTACCAGGTAGTGACCCATTATCTCAGTGGAAGAGTGTTCTATATGCTAGAAAATTACTTTCAAGTTTACCAGATGAATGGAGGCTAGTTCCAGGACATAGATATGATTGGATTGATGGCACTACTCCTGATTGGGTCAGTGTTAGAGAGGCTCTAGAGCATAATTTTTCTTTAAATTCCCCCGTTTTAGACCAATTGGAGGGAAATTAATGGTTAAGATAGAAGTGGAATATAAAGGTGAATTTAGGTGCATTGCAACTCACTTACCGTCCGGAAGAGAATTGATTACTGATGCACCTGTAGACAATCATGGTAAAGGAGAATCTTTTTCTCCAACAGATTTACTTGCTACATCTATGATCACTTGTATTATGACAATAATTGGCATCAGAGCTGAAAAAAAACGTATCGATATCACTGGAATGTCTGGAAGCGTTGAAAAAATAATGTATAAGCAACCAAGAAGAGTGGGGATACTGGAGATAAATATCAAACTACCAAAAGATATAGGTGAAAAAGATAGGAAATGGTTAATTCAAGAAGGGTGTGAATGCCCTGTCTGTTATTCAGTTAATCAGTCAATGGAAGTAAAAATTAATTTTGAAGATTAATTCGTCTTATCATATCTTTCTCTAGATATCCCTAACGATTGAACCATTTCTTCTGTCATTCCTTTTTTGACATCACCTTGTCTTTCTAATGCAGATATTGTAGCTGTCAAAATACTATTTGTATCAACTTCAAAAAACCTTCTTAATTCTAATCTATCGTCAGATCTACCAAAACCATCAGTTCCCAAAACGACATATCTCCCACCGACCCAACGTTGGATCATTTCTGGAACTGCTGCTATGTAATCAGAAACAGCAACAGTCGTAATATTATCTCCAAAACACTCAGATACATAGGGTATTTTATTTTCTCCGGGATATAAACGATTCAGTCTTTCTGATTCCAGTCCTTCTCTTCTCAGTTCACCGTATGATGTCACTGACCAAATTTCTGAATCTATACCTAAATCTGACAATTTTTCAGATGCCTCAATTACGTGGGTTAGAATTGGTCCAGAGCCAAGAAGTCTTACGAAAGGTCGCTGACCATTGTTTTTTTCTGATAATTTATACGCCCCTTTGATAATTTTATCATCAACACCTTCAGGTTTAGGTGGTTGTCTCTCGTTCTGGTTATATAGCATGATATAATGAAATACATCCAAATTTTCTCCCCACATTTCTTTAATTCCGTGTTGAATTATTGTGGCTAATTCATAGGCATATGCTGGATCCCAAGAACGACAAAATGGCACTGTACTGGCATGTAATAATGAATGCCCATCCTGATGTTGAAGCCCTTCTCCATTTAGTGTTGTTCTACCTGCTGTTGCTCCCATCAAGAATCCTCGAGCACGTGCATCTGCTGCCTGCCATATCTGATCATTTACACGCTGAAAACCAAACATCGAATAAAAAATATAGAATGGTAATGTAGGAGTCATTGCATGAGAATATGATGTTGCAGATGCAATCCATGAAGCTATTGAGTTAGCCTCTGAAATCCCTTCTTCTAATATCTGACCAGAAACTGATTCCTTATATTTCATAATCATTTTATGATCTACTGGCTTGTATTTCTGTCCGGAGTGGGAATAAATTCCAAATTCGCTGAATAGAGGGTCCATGCCAAAAGTTCGTCCCTCATCGGGAATTATTGGTACTACTTTTTCACCTATTTCAGATTTCATTAGATTTCTCAATAATCTTACAAAAGCCATAGTTGTAGAAACTTTTTGACCTTCGGGAGTTCCATTGTCAAACTCTGAATACGTCTTTTCAGATGGAAGATTAAATTTAATTTCTGGAGATTTTCTTGATGGTAAATATCCACCAAGCTTTGCTCTAGCAGAATGTAAATATTCTAACGCTTCAGAATCTCCTTCCAGTGAGTAAAAAGGACTATTTTGCAATTCTTTATCATCTATTGGTATTTTTAGACGATCTCTATAGGCAATTAAATCATCAAGACTCATTTTTTTCTTCTGATGAGTAGTATTTCTCCCAGCAAAAGAATCAATTCCCCAACCTTTAACAGTATGTGCTAATATTACAGATGGTTTATCTGAAGCTAATGCTGCTTGATAGGCGGCGTATACTTTCATTGAATCGTGTCCTCCTCTCCTTAGAGCAATGATTTCATCATCAGAAAGTTTCGAACCAAGTGATATCAATTCTTCTGTTCCACTGAACAACTCTTGACGGAACTCTGATGGAGAGAGAGTGCTCATTCTCTGGAAATCACCATCGTTAATTTCCTCGAGTCTGGACAACAGTACTCCATTAGTATCTTGCGAAAATAGCCTATCCCAGTTACTATCCCATAATACTTTGAATACATCCCACCCAGCTCCTCTGTATATTCCTTCTAACTCTTGGACAATCTTTGAGTTCCCACGTACTGGGCCATCTAACCTCTGAAGATTACAATTAACCACAGTAATCAAATTATCTAATTTCTCTCTCCCTGCAACTGATATTGCAGCTATCGACTCGGGCTCATCCATTTCACCATCGCCTAGGAAAGAATATACTGTACTTTGAGAAGTATCTACCAAGTTTCTATTTGATAGATACTTCCAAAACCTTGCATGCATTACTGCAGCTAATGGTCCTAGACCCATTGAAACTGTAGGGTACTCCCAAAAATCCTTCATCAATCTAGGATGAGGATATGATGAAAGGCCATCTAAGAAGGCTTCTTGTCGGAAATTAAGTAATTGTTCACGAGTAATTCTTCCCTCTAAAAATGCACGAGCGTAAATTCCGGGGCTTCCATGCCCTTGGATATAGAGTGCGTCTCCGATTCCATTAGATTCCTTGCCCTTGAATATATGATTAAATCCTACCTCATAAATCGTTGAGGAAGAGGCATACGTGGAGATATGCCCACCTATACCATCAATTCTTCTATTTGCGTCTGATACAATTAACGCTGAATTCCATAGAATTGCATTTTGTATCTCTTTTTCAATTTCCAAATTACCCGGATATGGAATTTGATTATCCCAAGGTATTGTGTTTGCATAAGGAGTTCGAGATGCTGGAGATATTCCAACGCCCAAATCTTGTGCTTCGGCTAACACTTCATGTAACAATATTCGAGCTCGTTCGAGACCGGAAGAGTCGACAACAGAGCGTAACGATTCTAACCATTCGTCAGTCTCTTCAGGATCTATGTCGGGTAACCTTTGATGAGGATTATTTCCGGACATTTGACCACTCTGCCCCCTTGGGGGCAGAACTGCGAGTATGCAAAGGGTTTTGAATCTTCAATAAATGTTCTCACTTAATTTTAGTTGATTTAGGGCCTGTAACCACTAAATGACACTGATGAAGGGTTCTTACTCCAGCAACTGTTACGGCGGAATCTCCGGAAATACTTCTCTCGCCGTTCCAATTAGTAACCGTATGAGAAACTGTTTTTACCCCCGCTAAATTCATTGGATCAACCTTTAATTCTACTACTACTTCTTCAATTTCACCCAGCCATTTTAATGTTGCATTAATTGATTTCTTAGCAAAACCGTGTCTCTGTTCGGAGCTTCTTACCCAGTAGCCTAGATTCCATTTCGCTTCAGAAGTTCTTGTGATATTATCGAAACCTATCAAACCCAATAGAGTATTGTCCCATGGTCTAATCATTACCCAATGGTGCATTAATCCACTGCGGCCCATTTTTTCAGTTTCCAATAAAAAAGATTCTATTTGTTGAAGAAAGGGTTGATCAGGGTTGATCCATGGCATAGCCCTACTTACCTCTGGCCATGTTTCCTCAAAAGCCTCCAATAATTTTGAACAAAATGAAGCAGATGCGGGCCTTAGAATCAACCCCTCATCTACCATGATTGATGATGTGGCACGTCTAGACACAGAGGCCCCGAGAAGGTTCTAATGCATCACTTCTACGGAATGAAAATCACAGAATTATGGTCTTAATTTCATCTTAGCAGTCATTAGATTCTCATCATTAGGAATTAATTTAGATGCATTCTCAAACATTTTATCGACAGCCTGAGCGCGACCAATCCTCTGTAATAACGCCCCTATAGGATAAATTAACTTCGAACGATTACCAAGATGGGGGCCTACTTCGTCAAGTAACACAGTAGCTTGTGCTATGTCCTTTGCTCTGGCTGCTTCCATAGCGGATTTAACCTGCAAAGCAACATCTCTATCTGTCCATCTTTCCTGTTGAGGCCAGGGCCAATAATTAGGCTCTTCTATTGGAATAGCAGATAATATCTGATCTGCAGGAATCACTGGAGGATGTAGTGGTGGAGGCGGAGGAATCGGCTCTAAATTTTCAGAAACTATAGGCGGAGGTGGAGGGATTGGTGGAGGCGGTGGAACTACTCGATTATCAATGACTGGAGGTTCTGGTTCTGGTTCTGGTTCAGGTTCTGGTTCTGGTTCTGGTTCTGGTTCTGGTTCAGATTCTGGTTCTGGTTCAGGTTCTGGTTCAGGTTCTGGTTCAGGTTCTGGTTCTGGTTCTGGTTCAGGTTCTGGTTCAGGTTCTGGTTCAGGTTCTGGTTCTGGTTCAGGTTCAGGTTCTGGTTCTGGTTCAGGTTCTGGTTCTGGTTCAGGTTCAGGTTCTGGCTCTTGTACAAAATCTGACTCAAAATCAGGCTCTTGACCTACTGGTTGAATTAACTCAACGGGCTTATATGAAATCTCTTCAATTGTATTTAATTCTTCATCAGGGACTTCAAATTTAGTTACAAATTCGGGAGCATCTTCAGGTTTTAACACATACTCTTCTTCATCTTCTTCAATCGGTTCTGGATTGTCTACCGTCAAGGCAAATGATGGATTTTTCGAAACTACTATTCCGTCGTCCTCATCATATTGTTGTACATCAATTGTCACGTCATCGATATTAAAAGTTGTCTTAGACCAATCAATAATTTCTTCTGCATCTTCCTCTTCAAAATCACCAAGAAGATCATCAAAAATATCATTGGTTATTTCTTCATTTAGATTAGAATCTTGCTGAAATGATGGTTTTTTTATCTGATATAGGCATAATTCACAAGTATTAGCATCTTCACTATTCTTGTGTTGACAAGCAGGACATAATATCCCTGGTGCCTCAGTATTTCTCCAATTTCGGAACTTATCGAACATCCTGCATCCCCTCAGACATTCGCACTCGACAAAACATACCGTATAATCCTCACGTGAGAAAGTGTAATTCAAAAAATCATTTTTTTCTGAATACACACTAGAAAGCGTGATGTGTAAAATGTGACTGCATGAATCATGCAAGGAGGTTCTGAATCCCCTCCTGTGAAATTTTATAGAAGCCAAGATCATCATGATTTATATCTAAATCTTATCAGATGGGAATTAGATGATGAGATGGATAATGTTAAGGAAAAATTACAAAATTGGAACAAAAAAAAATTAATTGAAAATGGGATTTCGTTATTTGATTTGATTGGGAAAAATGATGGCTGGTTATTCGGCCAGAGAATTATTAAATTTACAAATAAAAAGAGAAGTGATATGGGATTTCATCGCTTTAGACAAGGAGATATAATACTAATTTCACGTAAAGATCCTTTGAAAGAAACACCTCTTGAAGGAACAATATATTCAACTTCGAGAACATCGATAAAAGTTGTTTTCTCTGAAAGTCCTAAAGACATCAGGAAACATACATGGAGAATCGATAAGGGAGCAAATAGGATTGCTTTCGATCGAATGAGAGATGCTCTAAATAGTATCTTTGATGAAGATGGAGGAGTTCCTTTGAGAGACTTAGTACTTGGAATGGTGCATAATCCTAAAAGTACGGCTAGTTTAACTCCTGAACTTGGAGGAGTTAGAGGTAGAACTACTACTCATGCACATGATCTAAATCAACCTCAATTAATTGCATCTAAGGCTGCTGTTGAAAGAAGGTTGACTCTAATTCAAGGACCCCCAGGAACAGGAAAAACACATACAGCAGTTAGGATACTAGAATCATGGGCAAAAATGGATATCGGGACCATTCTTGCAGTGGCGGATTCTAATGTAGCAGTCGATAATTTACTAGAAGGATTACTGGCCAGAGGAGTTAGGGTTGTACGTTTAGGGCAACCGGTTAAAGTTAGAGAAAAACTACGTATGGCTACCTTGGATGCGAAAATGGAAACTCATCCATTAAGGAGAGATTTAGATACTCAATTAAATTTAAATGAAAAATTAAATAGAAGAATAAATTCATTAAAAGGGAAAGAAAAAGGTTTAGCCTACAGAGACATCAAAAAAGGTTGGAAAGAAATAAGAAGAATTGAAAATCAAATTAGAGACGATATTCTAGATAAAATACAAGTTGTATGCTGCACATGTATAGGTGCAGGTAATGAGATTTTGGATGGAAGAAGATTTCCTCAGGTACTAATTGATGAAGCTACACAGGCTACAGAACCCGCATCATTAGTTCCATTAACGAGGGGGGCCAGACAAGTTGTATTGGTAGGAGATCACAAACAGCTACCTCCAACAGTGATATCGTTCAGAGCGGAAGAAAAGGGTCTGAAAAGATCATTATTTGAAAGATTAGTAGATCTTGGAATTGAACCTTTGCTCCTATCGACACAGTACAGAATGCATCCTGCTATCTCAAAATTCCCGAATCAGCATTTCTACTCTGATAAGTTAGATGATGGTATAAAATCAGAAAATCGCCCCGCGCCTGCAGGTTTAATTTGGCCCGATTGGGAGAATCCTGTTGCATTTGTTCCTGTTGAAGGCGGAGAAGTCGTTTCTCCAGATGGCACCTCTAGAGAGAACCCATCTGAAGTTTCATGGGTGATTAAAATCTTAAATGATATTTTGGAAGCAGGTGAAATAACAAAAAAAGATATCGGAATTATAACTCCATATGCAGGCCAAGTAAGAGCTATTCGTAATTCAATGAATGAAAAACTGGATGATGTCGAGGTAAAAACAGTTGATGGATATCAGGGTAGAGAAAAAGAAGTGATAATTTTTTCATGTGTAAGATCGAATCCAGAGCAAAATGTTGGTTTTTTATCGGAAAAAAGAAGATTGAATGTCGCATTAACCAGAGCAAAAAGAGGTTTGATTGTAATCGGAGATCCTGCAACGTTGCGTGGTGATGATAATTGGAGAGCTTGGTTAGAGTATGTTCGTGATAGGAAGTTTGAGGCGTGGCACCTCTTGGGAATGAATTGAGGATGTACTATGGACAACCATGATTCACCTATTTCTATCAATAAAGGAGGCACCACGCTTGCCAAGGCTTTGGTATCTGAAGATGGAGGACATTGGCCGGTACCAGAAGGAACTATTTTAGCGTCAGGAGTTAGAAGAATTGCTTCGTTTGTATTGGATACAACAATCGTAAATACAATATTACTAATTATCTCAAAAGGAAAAATGATTAATGCGTGGAATCTTACTCTTTGGACCTCATCGAACTTTCATCATGCGTTAGCTATGGCTGTGATTATACTAATTTCTCATTGGTTATATTGGAAATACACTGGTTTGTATTATTCTCGTTCTTTTGGTCAAAAACTCATGGGTTTAGCTGTTCTAGCAGAAGATGGCTCAGAAATGACAAACAAAATGTGGGAAACCAGGGCACTAAAGAAATTAGTATATCTAATATTTCCTTTTAGTTTATACTTTGGAGCCTATGACTTGGCACGAATATCTCAAAGACATACTCATCAGTCCAATGTTGATCTACGAGTTGGTTCGATAGTGGCTCATGCAAATTCGTTACCTCCTGCCAATAGAAAGCATATCAAGTGAGGTGAAGTATTGGACAAGGAAATTGAAGATGTATTGAAAGGAAACTGTATTGTCTATCCAACAACTACTCTTCCAGCCTTAGGATGTATTCTAACTTCGGAATCTTTAGAAAAATTATATGACGCCAAAAAACGGCCGGAGGGGATGATAGTAAGCATAGGTGTTAGTAACCTACAGCAAGCATCTGAACTAGTTCATTTAACAGAAGATTTAGAAGAATTCTTATCATCATTTCCAGAGGGATCTATAACAATAATTCTTCCTGCAATAAAACCACTGGATAAAAGACTAGGCGGAGAAAAAATTGCAATAAGAGTTCTAGCTAATCCAATTGCTAAAAAATTGATTGAGAAAACTGGGCCTCTCACCGCAACTTCAGCTAATATTAGTGGAACTGAGCCTTTGAGAGATTGTGAAATGGCTGCAGAGATACTTTCTTCCTCGGAAAATAAAATATCCTATTTATCAGGAACTTGTCCGGGAGGGGCACCCAGTACCTTGATATCATGGTATACGGTCTCTACATCACCCAACCTTAACGAGATTGAGGTTTTGAGAGAAGGTTTAGTTACGAAAAAGGAGGTTCTAGAATGGTGGAAGAAGCGGACTTGAAACAGTGGAAAGATGCTGGCCACGTAGCAAGAAGAACCTTGGAGGGGATTAAAGATGAGATTCAACAAGGGAAAACTTGGATTGAAGTAATTGATTCTGCTGAGAGATTTATCAGGAGGCATGGTGGACAGGCGGCATTTCCTGTAACAATATCAGTAAATGATATCGCAGCTCATTTTACATCAAGCCATAATGACTTAGCCCCAGAAGGATGGGATAAGCCAATGATATTTGAAAACGGAGATTTAGTTAAATTAGACGTGGGAGTACACATTAAAGGGGCTCTCGCAGATAATGCATTAACAATAGAGGTCGGTAATGGAAATAACCATACGGAGCAGATAAAAGCAGCAAAAGAAGCTAGAGACGCATCAATAGAGAAGATGCATCCAGGAACTCCTTGGAATGAAATAGGTAAAGCTGCTGAGCAAGTAACAAAAGATGCTGGATTTGAGCCAATTAGAAATTTATGTGGACATCAATTGGAAAGATGGAACTTACATTCAGGCACTTCTATACCTTCGTTTGCTTGTGGTCCCAACTCCGGTTTCAAAGGAAATGCTGAATCAGGAGGGGTTTATGCTATCGAGCCGTTTAATACAACCGGGAATTCAGGAATGGTAGAAAATATACCTCCTTCTGGATCTTCCAATATTCTGAGAGTTACTGGTGATGTTTCAATACGTAAAGCACTATCTAAAGGTAAATTAAAACCACTAGGTGCAACAATGGCAAGATATATCGAGGAACGCTATAATACATTACCATTCGCCGCGAGATGGGCATATCCATTACTTGAAAAGCCATTTCCAAATGAAGATGAAGAATCTCTACAAAGAAAATGGAAAGCAATGACAAAAAAATTGACTTCAATAAGATTTTTAGAAGTTTATGAAGCTTTAAGAGATGTTGATGGAGGAAATGTAGGTCAGTTTGAACATACTGTAATTGTTACTGACGGGGGACCTGAAGTACTAACTATTCTCTAAGAAAGAAAATATGAATTTCTAGTAATTTTAATGTTTAATCCAATAAGGATTATGAATTACCAACCCATATCAGTTACCGTACAGGTCGTAAGGTTCTGCTGAGTGCATCCCATCCCCTCGCTAATATCTCTCGCCCTGTACACCTAATTTTCAATCAGTGTTAACTTTAGTATTTCCAAATATCGTTACAGAAACTACTGAGCCTAGAATAAGTAAAATTCCCATTGATTGTTGCAAAGATGGTTCTTCACCTAGAATTAATAATCCCCAAATTATTGTCAATACTGGTTGTAAAAGAACTGCGAACGATGTCTTAGCACCGGGAAGTCTAGGTAAGGCATAAGTTATTGCAATCCAACCAAATACTTGACAGCAAATTGCTAATAGAATTAACCAAGTATGACTTGGGAAACTAGGATGAAGATTTAGGGGTTCAACACCAATTGAATTTAGTGGCATTAATCCAATTATAAGTAAACCGAATGCAGCACCTGCAGTAGCATCAAACTGAAGATTTTGTGCTGGAGCAAATTCTCTATTCGAGTATCTATATACAATTAAAAATGAAGAATAAAAAATTGCTGCAAAAACGCCAGCTATGACTCCTTTGAATGGATCTTTTCCATAAGGTTCATCATCCCAAATTCCAGAAATTAAAGCCAAGCCCAAAATAACGACAGGTAAAGCAAAAAGAATTGATTTATTCGGCTTCTCTCCAAGTAATTTCCAACTTACTAATGTGACAATTATTACTTGTGAGTTGCCAATCATAGTTGCAATGCCTGTACCAATGTAATCTATAGCAGTGTGATAACCTACGAAATCTAATGAAATTAATAATCCAGCAAAAAATGTCAAATAACGGGATTCACGACTACGATTATCCGTTGAACCTCGATAATAGATAATTAGAATCAATATGGGAAGTGCGTATACCATTCGGAAAAATGCACCAGTTACTGGGTTAGTTTCTGAATACTGATACAGAAGTGGTGCAAAAGAAATTAATGTGGAGCCAAATAGTGCAATAAACATATTTTTTCGGTCTTCGGAGACCGACATTACTTTCATCTCACTCAGTTGAAGATTCGGAAATCATCTTTTGAAGTTCGCCACTTTCATACATCTCTAAGGCGATATCTGAACCACCTATCAATTCACCATTAATGAATATCTGCGGCATTGTTGGAAAATCTGACCAAGCACATATAGAAGGTATAGCTCTTGGATCTGAAAGAACATTCACACTTGCCCATTTTTCTTCCAATTGTCCTAAAACCATTGCAGCTCTATTACTAAAACCACATCTCGGTTGTTCAGGAGTACCTTTCATGAACAATACGATTTGATTATTTTCTACTATTTCTTGCAATTCTTCTGGGGTCCAATTAAAACTCATTCTATTCACTCCTTATTCTCTCTACGTATATGCACTCCAAAAAATTCCGTTTTTTTCTCAGAGTGAGGGTCAAAAGCTGTATCAAGTGTTGATTTGGCTTGTTCATTAGTCATACATTTTAAATCTAAAGCATGGACTATATTTTGGGCAATATATGGTTTAAAATGATTCAAGATTGGTTTTTGCCTTTGCAATGGTCTGACTCCTTGATAAGAATCTGAGATTACTCGAACATGGAAATGGTCGCCACTTCCATGTAAATCAGTCGCTTCAATTATTGCATCAGGAACTATTTTTTGAATCTCTGAAACCATCCACGCTTCGGTCACCATGTATACTCTCTAGCACCCGTCCTCTTTGAACCTCGCTGATAAAATACATCAATTTCACAATGCTGAAGTAATTTCTTTCAAATTCTCTTCAATTGTACCATTCTGATTGATTAAGCCACTTCCTACTACTGCAACATCTATTCCCCAACTTTTCACTAGAGCAGCATTATGATGCTTGATACCACCATCAATCATTAATTTAACAGGTTTTCCTCCTGATTGTATTTGGCTGTCTATAGCTTTTCTGAAATCTCGGACTTTCGATTCCATATCAGCCATAAATGATTGCCCGCCTTTGCCTGGGACTACGCTCATAACTAGCACAAGATCGAGTTTTGAAAGAAATGGTAATACTTCTGATGCAGACGTATTAGGATTGAGAACAATTCCTGCTTGACAATCTCTTGAATGAATCTCATCAATTAGAGAGTTCGGATCACTGACAGCTTCAATATGGAATATTACTAGATTCACTCCTGCGTCTACATATTGTTCCCATGTTTCTTCCGCATTTGTAATCATTAAGTGACAATCAATAAATATCTCTGAACCCACTCTCTTACGAATACTGCGAATCAAGGACGGCCCAAAAGTGATTGTCTTATTGATAACCCAATTACCATCCATTACATCTAAATGTATCCAATCTATATCATTAGAAATCAGTTCGTCCATAAGCTCCCCTATCTCACAAAAATCTGCAGTAAGTATACTAGGAGCTATCTGCATGGCCTATCCTCTGATTGATACGATAAGGCGAAGGTACTCAATCGTTACTACTAATATTATGATTTAAAATAACAAATTATTATTAGGGACAATTAAAACTCGAGGTATGGGGTTGTGAGTATGGGCCGGGTAGTCGAAGCAAGTGATGCAGAGTTTGATATGGTGACAAAAAGTAGTGAATGGGTTTTAGTGGACTTTTGGGCCCCTTGGTGTGGACCATGTAAAATGATTTCTCCAATCCTAAATCAGATTGCTGAAGAAAGGGATATTACTATCGCCAAGGTTAACACAGACATGAATCCCTTGTCGATGGGAAAATTCGGTTTTAGAGGGATTCCTGCCTTAGTTCTATTTCATAATGGGCAAGCAGTAGATCAAATGACTGGAGCAAGACCGAAGCCAATGTTTGATCAATGGCTTGGAAAATATATGGATTAATTCAAACCTAATTTTCTAGTTCTTTCATCGAGTGGTGCCCCAACGTCTCTTAGAAGTCTTGAACGGAGTGCTTCGTGTAACCACATTCCATTTTCTAGTTCTAACATTAACCCTTTTTCTATCAAATTTTTTGGAGGCATACCATCAAAATTTGATGCTTTTGCCAAGGTTGACCAAGGAACTGGAGTGTCTGAGACTGCTAATAAGGCCAGTAATTCCCTATGATCTGATGGTAACACATCAAGAATTTCTTCATCTAGAAATCGAAGCCAATCTTCATGCAATGTATTTCCATAAATTTCTAACAATTCAAGAGCCAGGGGGTGACCACCTGTAGCAGTGAATATTTCTTCGACTGGAGAATTACTTGAAACATCCAAACCTTCTAACCAATCTTTGATTTCATCTAAATTTAAGCCAGATAAAATTAATTCTTGGACTCTGCCTCTAGTATGTACATCTCGACGATCATAAAATGCGAGATTAGATCGCGATATTAAAAAAAGACGTATTGCTGTAGATTCTGCCACTTGTAATAATGAACCAAAAAAATTGGCACCGTTTGGACCTATATTATGCACATCATCAAGAATAATAATTATGTTTGAAACATCATTTTTTAATAATTTCTTTTCATCTAATAAATGAGCCGTCAACCTTCTCCGAAACATATCAATGTTGAAAATTGCCCCGGGTTTAAGGGGAAGAGACTCCAAAATACCATAAGGATCCGAAGAGTTATCCTCTGAATCTACGCCTATTCGATGTAGCAAACTAGTAGCAATTCCAAGTGAAGTGTCCCAAGGTTGGCAAGGGTAATACATTGCCTGGATTTCTTTTCCCATAGCTAAAAAATTTTTCATCCAAAATGATACCAGTGTAGTTTTTCCGCTACCTGCAATGCCTGAAAGAACAAACATCGGAATATTTGAGTTATACCATCTATCAATGACTTCTCTCTCAGAAATACGACCGTGAACTTCTCTAGTATCCGGGGGATGAGTATGGTAAGTTGAATGTGCGCCTGAAAGTAAAGAGAGAGAGCCGGGCTGATTTTTTTCTTCGGATCTTACAATTGCGCCAAATCTAATATCTCCAAAATTTAATACTCCTTCATGTTGAGCGTGCATTAAAACTTGTAACAATGTTAACTCAGTACGTAATTTCTTAGATGCTTCATCAGCTCTTATTTCCAACAATTTTCCCTTTCTGTCCCGAATTAAAATTTTAATAGTGCGTAATTTCTCTATCCTATTTCTAGCATCTTTACGTCCTTCATCAGTTAGTTGCCAAGTCTTTTGACGACGGTCCTCGCCTCTGATAGACCTAGTATGTTCTGAAACCAAACCTTCAGAAATTAAATCCCGCATTGTTCGAGATACATTTGGTAAGTGAAGAGCACAAATTTCTGCAATTCCTGGGCGAGTCATCTCAAAAGTCACAATGTAGTGGTCTGCTTGATGATCTTGCTCCCAAAGATGTAGTAAGATACGATCTGAAACGGCTACATTGACTCTCACATCACTAGACGCCATATATCTCGGAGAGGATATTTGGCATCAAGAGTTCGGAATGTTATTATCAAAATAGATACTACTGTGTGGTAATCAAACATTGTGGATATGGCTCTTGCATTGGAGGGAGGAATAATTCATCACAGTCAGTACTAGAAACCGGTAGCGTCAAAATACTACTCGTTCCTAACCCTAGAGTCACTGCCATGGTTGAAACTGGGCTTGGAATGTAATCTTCACCTGTTTGGGTAATCAAAAGATGAATGCCATCTCCTTCAGGGATTACAACATCCATGCCAAAAAATTCCATTTTAGCGATTACCGTTTCCCCAGGAGAAAGTGCCTCTCCATCCTTACCACCATTATGGAATCTTAAATCCATTACAGCATGACCTAGGTGCATTCCAGTGCTTGCTTGAACCATCTCAACGAACAAATGTCCACTAGTAGAAAGAATAGATATTGTCGCCTCAACATGGAAAGTAGGTGTACCAATAACCCTAGTCTCTCTATCAAAAAATGGACATTCTATAGATAACTGAGAGCTTGAGGTTATTGTTTCACCTCCACCAATTATATCACAATCATCCATGTTATATTGTAGTAATTCTTGATTAAGAGGAGGATAGGTCTCTTCAACTCTCCATCCACCAATATTATCCTGGATTTCAGCTATTAATCTTGGTTGTGGACCCTGTTCTTTCAAATAAAAATCAAACCATTCGAGTAAATCATCAGCCCAGTCCCATCTAAGTGTGAAAGGGAAGGCTTCAGCACCTCTACCACTGGAGAGTCCTTCATGGCCACTTTTCCTATCTGGATAGTCGTGCCCCCACTGACCATATAGGCCCTTCACGTCAAAACCTGCATCACGGAATATATTGTGTGTTGGAAATGCCATATGGGGATCTACGTTCCAGTCTTGCATTCCATGAATGATATAGATTGAACCATTGTAATTATTTAATGCCCTATCAAGAAAAGTACGTTCAGACCAATAATCGCTTCCAAGCCATGCAAGATTATCTCCTGATAAGTACGCCGCAGGTCCTGCATAGTACCCTTCCAAGTAGCCTTCGCATGCATTCTCAGCATCTTCTAAATCACCATCCAAACCAAAGCTACCATAAACGCCGTTATGCATTATTGCACCTCTTGCTTCCATACTGCCATTCCTCCACATCAAATCATGTGCACCGATTAGTCCAGACATAGGAATTATCGTTTTCAGATATTCTGAGCCCATAGCAGCGGCCTCCCAGGGCGTTGAACCGTCGTAGGATTTACCAATAATTCCAACACCACCATTTGAAAAAGGTGCAGAACCTAGATATTCAACAGCCGCATGAATTCCTCTTTGTTCATCTAGACCCATTAGATCCATGCAATGATTACTTTCTCCTGTACCAAATACACTGACTTGAGCGACTCCGTACCCATGAGGGACAAAATTTTCAATTAAAAATCTACCAAGTCTATCTGCAGGAGTGAGAGCATCAACGTCTCCGTCGTCATAATAAGGGCCAATTTCAGCAATGATTGGAACTTGACAATCTTCAGGAATCTCTGGAGAATCATAGTCACAACCTTCAATCACCGGTAACCATAGTCCAAGGTGGACTTCTGCATCCCCTGTTAATCCTGCACCCCCATCACTAACTGTGATTGATGGAACTGAGACAAATACTGATCTCACTGAATCAATTGCATATGTTCCGTTAATTGAAACTCTACTGAATACATCATCGGTTCGATACAGCATTTCCGACCTATCTTCTACTGCAGGTAACCAATGTGAATCTTCTATTTCTGACTCAGATATGGGATTATCTATACAACCAGATAATATTGGGGTAAAAAACAAAAGAGCCAAGCATAAACTCAGCACCCCCTTATGCATATACTCAGCGCCAATCAAACTGCTGATGAGGCTTTGCCATAATGGTTTATTGTTCGATAATCAAATCTAAACGAGAAAATGAATATGAAATAGATTAGTTGATATAACTCCTACTCAACTTATTAAACGTGGATAGAGTTGAACGGAGGCGATTAATTCGACTCCAAAAGATGGAAAAAACTGAAATGGAAGTTTACAAAAGATTGGCGAATAGAGAAAAAAATAGTGAAAATAAAAAAATATTCGAAAAAATCTCTCTACAAGAGAACGATCATTATAATATTCTCAAAGAAAAAACAAATGAAGATGTGAATTATTCAATAATTAGAGTACAATTTCATGTTCTAACCGCAATTTTTCTTGGATTAACATTTTCTTTAAAATTGATGGAAAAAATTGAACAGAATGCTGCAGCTGAATATCGAGACCTGGGATATGATGATATTGCAAAAGAAGAAGATGAACATGAAAAAGAACTTCTATCTTTATTAGAAGAAGATGCATTAAATTATCTAAGCAGTATTATCCTAGGATTATCTGATGCATTAGTAGAACTTACAGGAGCCCTAGCCGGACTAACCTTAGCGTTTCAAGAATTAAGAATTGTTGCTCTAGCCGGCTTAGTTACTGGTATTTCGGCTTCATTCAGTATGGCTGCTTCAGAATTTTTAGCAACTAAAGAAGAAAATGAAAATCGTTCTCCAATTAAAGCCGCATTATTTACCGGACTTTCATATATTGTTACAGTATTATTACTGGTAACTCCATATCTACTATTAGACAGTGATAATCAAGTTATTTTTGGTTTAGAACCACATCTTCAAGCATTAATAATCACCTTTATTATTGGATTATTCATTATTGCTTTGTTTAATTTTTATGTATCCGTAGCTCAAGATAAATCATTTACGGGCAAATTTATTGAAATGGGGCTCATTTTATTAGTTGTAACATTCATCTCCTTCATAATTGGGTTAGTCTTGAGAGAATCTTTCGGAATCTGAAGTTAATTTCTGAACCATTTCAGAGAATAACAGTAGAAGGGTTTGATTTAATATGCTTATTCCGGTGAATTATGGACGCTTACGAAGAACTACTAGAGAGACTGAAAGATATTGATTTAGTGAATCAAATTGGAGGTTTGTTAGGCTGGGATCAAGAAGTCCTAATGCCACCAAAGGCTGCAAAATTAAGGGCTGAACAACTATCTTGGGTTTCAAAAACAGGACATGAGAAGTTAACTCATTCAAGAATTGGTGAGCTTCTCAATATACTGGAACGAGAAGAAAATTTAAATGAAATTCAAAAAGGGAATATTCGATTAACTAGAGATTCATACAATAAGGCTACTAAATTACCTACGGAGTTTGTAGCTGAAATGGCTAAGCATAAATCCAAATCTCAAATTTCTTGGACTGAAGCAAGAGCAAAAAATGATTTCTCTCTCTTTAGAGACGATTTAGTGAAAATGGTTGAGATGTCAAGGAAAAAGGCGGATTATTTGGGTTTTCAAGAAGTCAGATATGACGCATTATTAGATTTATATGAATCAGGATTAACTGTTTCTAAAGTAGATCCATTATTTGCAGAATTACGAAATAATGTTGCCCCATTGGTAAAGAAAGTTGTTGAAAATGGCAAGATGCCGGAAATGTCATGGGTACATGGCAACAACTGGGATCAAGAAGGGCAAGAGAAACTTTCACAATCTATTTCTGAATCAATAGGTTTTGACTTTAGTGCGGGTAGAAGGGATACGTCTACTCATCCGTTTTGTGGAGGCCCTAATCCAGATGATGTACGCTGGACAACAAGGTATGATGAATCTGATCCATTTGGTTCATTATACGGTTCGATGCATGAGACTGGGCATGGGTTGTATGAACAAGGGAGACCGAGAGATTTGGACTTCCAACCTGCCGGTTCGGCTAATGGATTAGGCATTCATGAAAGTCAAAGTCGCTTGTGGGAAAATCAAGTTGGAAGATCGAAAGAATTTTGTGAATGGTCCCTTCCATTGTGGAAAAAATATTTCCCTAAACAAATGGAAAATGTTTCTGCAGAAGATTTGTGGCGTTCTGTAAACTTTGTAGAGCCCAGTTTAATTAGAGTTGAAGCTGATGAAGCAACATATAATCTACATATAATGATAAGATATGAGATAGAAAAGAAGCTAATTGCTGGTGAAATAGAAGTCGATGATTTGCCTGATATTTGGGATGATATGTATGAAGAATATCTAGGAATAAGAGCTCCGAATAGAACTCTAGGTGTGCTTCAGGATATACATTGGTCATTCGGAGCATTCGGTTACTTTCCCACTTACACGTTAGGAAACTTATATTCTGCTCAACTCCTGGCCGCAGCGAGAAAGGATTTACCTAATCATGATGAAGATATGAGAGTTGGCAACTTCACACCGCTATTACAATGGATGAGAGAAAACGTTCACGTAAGAGGAAGTATTGTAACTCCCGCAGAATTGATAGAAGAGGCTACAGGATTCCCACCATCACCTGATGACTTTGTTGAATATCTTCGAGAGAAGGTAGAAAGATTATACAATTTAAGTTGATGTATGATATAAATTAAGAAGGGTTTAGAATGAATTTGCAAATGAAGCGGATAGAAGATTTATCCTCATTTGTTAGAGAAATCGATAGTGAATGCACTACACTGAATATGAGTCAAAAATATATTATTGCAGGTTCAAAAAGCGGTAAAATAACATGCTGGGATGTTGATTCAGGAAAAGAAAATTGGAACATTGATGTCAATGGACCCATATCTGAGTTAAGTCTGAGTGATGAAATATATGTTACTGCTTCTGCAGAATTACATGCAATAGAAACTGAAAGTGGAAAATTAAAATGGTCAATAGATATTCAAGGTTCCAGTGATTTAGTATACGTTGATGATGAATTTGTCTATGTTACTTCCTCATTATACGAAATTGAAATTGAAGATTACACAGAAACTACATTATTTCAATTTGATAAAAATGGAAATCTAAATTGGAAAATTGAATTTGAAGAGAAACCTTGGTTTATCGGCAAAATTAGTGGAGAAATTATTCTTGGCATTGGTAGGCCGAGATGCGGATATTTGAGTGTAAATGAAAAAAGTAATATTTCTCATTGGCAGATAGAAGAAAGTCCTGTAAATATGGGGATAACTACCAATTTAGGATTTTTATTGGGCCACAGTAATGGTATTGTTGTTGAATCAATAAATGGTAAGATTAGAAAATTTCAATGTGGGAACGATCCAATTTCCGCGATGAATTCAAATAACGAGTCCTGGCAGGTAGGAAATAAAAATGGTAGAATATTGACATCCGAAAATATAGAAGTTGAATTAGATGGGAGTATAGATTCAATATTAGAGTCAGAGAGATTTTTCTGGGTTTCCACTAGTACCAATGGAAATTCAGTATATCTATTAGATAAAAAAAATGGATCAATTAAATATCAATTCTCGCACCGAAGTAGAATTCGGTTCATGAGATTAAACGATAATAATCTGACCATGTCGGATGATGAAGGAATGATAATGCTCTTCGACCTAGATAGATTGGATAAAAAGATAGAATCGAAGAATGAAGAAGTAGAAGACTTAGAGAGAAGAAATTTGTTAAAAAAGCGTTTAAGAGAGCTGAGAGGATGATTTATTTTCCATTGGAAATATACCCCAAATAACCCTTATTTCCGATGGACTGCGAGGCTATTAGGGAAAGGTTTAAGAGCCGAGGCCGTCCCTGTGAACTTTGCTGCTCCGATGGAGGGGTGTGGGCGTACTTGTTATGACCCGCGGGCCACAACAACCGAGCCTCGAAAAAGAGGCAGTAAAACCGAAGATCGAAAGAGCTTCGGGGATAGTCAAATCATCTGTGGGTGATAAGACGGCGGGAGAACTGAGATGGGAAAAACCAAACGCAAGGATGGGGAAAGAAATCACAGAGAAGTATGGAAAACACAACCGAACCGGCAACGGGGAAAACATAAACCGAAATACAATCTATCCCGTAGAGGTACAATAGCGAAGAAGAGAAACCAGAGATGGAATCAAATTGAGGCTATTATGTGGGAAAATGAAGATGAAAAAAACTGGACGTAAGGAAAGGGAAAAGAAACTGAATGGAAACACATTGAGAACAAGAGCGGGAAACCGTGGAGGATCAGTACTGAGTCGTGGAAATAACTAATGAGAATTAGGGAAATAAGCGAATACGGATTGGAAAGAAGAGATTCTAAAAATTCGGAAAAAGACAAAGAGAAGAGCGAGAAGTCTCGGAGTCATCTACCCCAGGAGAGTAGGAGCCTTAGGGCACCTACAAACCTGGGACCCTGCGGAGTTAGCAGAGGGTAATGATCCCCCAATGTTCAGAACCCACTGCTAGCTCCCACCTATCGGTACTTCGGCTCATTTTTTCATTTATCTGGACTTATCATTAGTTGTGGTTTTACCCAGTTATCAAATTGTTCATTACTCAATAAATCCAATTTTAATGCACTTTCTCTAAGTGTTAAGTTATTTTGATGCGCATGTTTAGCAATTTTTGCCGCATTATCATACCCAATATGTGGATTGAGTGCAGTAACTAACATTAATGAGTTTTCTAAATGTTGAGAAATCTTTTCTCTATTGGCTTCTAAACCTACTATACACTTTTCTGAAAATGAAATGCAGGTATCCGACAGGATTCTAATGCTGTGCAATAAGTTATGAATCATCATTGGTTTGTAAACATTTAATTCGAAATTCCCCTGACTTCCTCCTATACTAATTGCAGTGTTATTCCCCATTACTTGACAACATACCATAGTCATAGCTTCAGCTTGTGTAGGGTTAACCTTCCCAGGCATAATGCTAGACCCCGGTTCGTTTGCAGGTAGTGACAATTCGCCAAATCCACATCTAGGACCGGATCCTAACCATCTGATATCATTAGCAATTTTCATTAAAGATGCAGATAAAGTGTTCAGCATACCAGATGCAGCAACGATAGCATCATGAGCCGCTAGCTGAGAGAACTTATTTTCGGCACTAACAAAATCCAAAGATGTATAATCAGAGATTCTTTGTGCCACTTTCTCTGCAAAATGAGGATGCGAATTCAAACCAGTACCTACCGCAGTTCCGCCCAATGCTAATTCAAACAAATCAATTTGTGCATTTTCTATTCTAGAAATATCAGCATCCAACATCGAAACATATGCGCTAAATTCTTGCCCTAAGGTCAATGGTACTGCATCCATTAAATGTGTCCTACCTATTTTGACAATATCAGAAAATTCTTTAGATTTAGTATTTAGCGAATTTCTCAGATTAATTATAGCTGGTAACAATCTATGTTGAATTTCTTCTGCTGCAGCAATATGCATAGCGGTTGGAAATGTATCGTTACTTGATTGCGCTCTGTTTACATGATCATTTGGATGAACTGGAGATTTACTTCCTAAACGACCATTTGTAAGCTCAATCGCGCGGTTTGCTATAACTTCGTTAGCATTCATATTAGTCTGTGTCCCTGAACCGGTTTGCCAAACTCGCAAAGGAAAATGGTCATTTAAAGAACCTGAAATTACTTCTTCACATGCTTTGGAAATTAAAGCTCCAATTTTTGGATCTAGTTCGCCTAATTCTACATTTGTTTCAGCGGCTGCTTTCTTCAATATACCAAAAGCACGTATCATTGCGTGGGGCATTATATCTTCTCCAATATCAAAATTAACGAGTGATCTAGCAGTTTGAGCGCCATAGTATCTGTCTGAAGGAACTTCGATATCTCCCATCGTATCTTTTTCAATTCTGACCTCGCCATCTGCTTTGGGGGATCTGGATTTATTGTGTGGAGTATATGGTTCAGAATTCCGTTCTAAATTAAGCGATTCCTGAATCATCTTTGAGATAGTTGCGGAACGTCCATCATTCTGGCCTTTACCCACTTTTTTATCTAATTTCCTCGCTAATTCTTCTGGAATACTGATACTGAGGATTCTTCTATCTCCTGCACGATGCTTTGCCATGATGTGGCCTGTTAATAACTTATTAATAAACTTCATCTATCGTAGAGCAGTCAAACGTTAAGAATTAATAAAAATCTTAAATTCTTGTTACAGAAATGATTTGCATTGGCGTCAAAGGCTTGTCACGGAAGTCAGTTTTTTGAGATTCTATTTCCTTAACTACATCCATTCCCTTTACTACTTCTCCAAAAACAGCATGATTCCCATTAAGCCAAGGCGTTGGAACGGTTGTCAAGAAGAATTGTGACCCACCTGTGTCTCGTCCAGCATTTGCCATGGAAAATAAGCCAGGTCTATCATGTGCCTTTGCTAGAGCAGATGGTTCACAGCGTATGTTCCATCCTGGCCCTCCAGTTCCTGCTGCTCTGCTATCTGGGTCTTTTGACTTAGGGCAACCACCTTGAATCATGAAATCTTTGATAATACGATGGAAATGAAGACCATCATAGAAACCCGAATCGACCAATTTAAGGAAATTACCTGTAGTTTCGGGGCACTCGTTTGTGTAAAGCTCTATTTGTATGTCACCAAGTGTTGTTGACATTTGTACTATAGTCATGACTCGTGGAAATAGTACTTATTCATGAGGTTGGTGGTACGGTGTCGTAAGAATACTAATCAATGATATCGGCATTGTATAACCATGAGCGAATTGAGTGGGCAAGACTGCCCGCGGTGCGAAGTAGAACTCTACATTGAAGCAAGTGATGACTTAGATGGCGTTGATTTGTTGATTTGTAAACAATGTTGGGGTGTTGGAGTTACTGCTAAATCTATGGAAATGGTAATTACCAAGGGTAATGTTTTAGACGAAAACAGAGATAATTTGGCAAAATCTTATGCTAATTATGGCGAATGTGATTGTCCTATGTGTAAAACAAAGATGGACGAAATTGAATTAGAGATACCGAAAGAAGTTTCTGAGAAAGTCAGTTTGATTGATAATGGAACTTTGAATGCAGAAAAGGTAGTTATTGATTCTTGTAGCAATTGCCCTACTTTCTGGTTTGATGCTGGAGAGTTAGACCTACTAAATGGAATAAGACCAAAAATCCGAGGAGGAGTTTTTGATAAAAAAACTGTCAGACTTCTTGAAGATCAAACACTGACTGAAGAAGATCTGAAAAAGAAAAGAAATATTAGAATCGGAATCGGAATCTTCGCAATTCTTGGTGCTATTTGGATTGGGATGAGCGGGGGTATTGTACTACAAATTATAATGGGATTAGTTGGGATTGGAGGATTAATCGCAGTTTTCACGAAAAATCCAGAATCAAATCTTGCGACTGGCACATGTGATAAGTGTTTGAAACCAGATAAATCACTAGCTTGGAATTGTCAAAGTGGTGGGTGTTGGGCACACATATGTAGCGATTGTCAAAGCGTTGGTGAAGACCCGGTAGAAGCCTATGCAAAAACTCTAGGTCAAGTTGCAGTTGGAACAGTAATCATAGGAGTAGGAGCATTGGCACTATTTGCAACTGATGGCGCTGGAAGCTTTGTATTAGATGGCGTAGGTGCAGCTGGAGATGCTGCTATTACTTCAGGTAGTTCTTCAAAAAAGAAAAAGAGTATGTTACTCTGTAAAGAATGCACAGATAGGACGAAAAAAATCATTGAAAGTAGAAAAGGCAAAAAAAAGCAACAGAAGGTCCCAGAACCGCCTCTAGAAAATATCGGTTCGAATGACGGTCATTGTACATTTATTGACCCAAGAAATAACAAGAGATGTAAACGATTGGAATTCAGGAAATCCGGTTTATGTTATGTCCACAAATGATTCAAAGATTAGATCAAGCAATCGTCGAACCTACAAGAACATCTTCAGGTAATTCAAGAAGATTAACTGTTCCATCAGGATCTAATGCGCCGAGTATTAAGAATTGTGATACGAACCCACCCGGTAAAGTCTTCTCGCCTAGATTTATTGCACCTATAACTAGTCTATCAATCAACTCACTTCTTGGATAATTTGTAATCTGTGCAGAACTAGAAAGTTCGCCGATTATTGGTCCGAAATCGACTCTTATCTTGTAAGAAGGTTTTCTCATTTCTGGAAATTGTTCTACATCAATTATTCGTCCGACTCTAATATCTAAAGAAAAGTAGTCGTTAACACTTACATATTCTTTTTTACCCAGTTTTTCTGGGTGATAAGGTAAATTTTCTCTATCAATTTCATGTTGACCCATTCACTCACCTGTGATATCTGAGCGCAATAAAATAGGTAGTAATTGAATACCTGCTTTTTCAAATGCCTCGGCCCCTCCTTCTTGCCTATCTAGGATAGTGATACATGCGACTACGTCACACCCCATTTCTTGCATTCTTAGTGACGCCTTTAGAGCAGAACCTCCGGTTGTAGTTACATCTTCGAGTAACATAATCCGATCTCCTTTTTTCAAGCTAGAACCTTCGATTCCAGGCGGATTTCCTGTCTTCCTACCTCCTCTCCCTTTAGCTTCTTTACGAACCATAAATCCCCTAATTTTGGAATCTTTAGGTGCTTTGGCAATGGCAATTCCGGTTAATGGGATTGCGCCTAATTCAAGGCCACCTACTGCATCTATTTTTTGCATAGAATTGATTTTTGAATGTATCAGAACACCCAAAAGATGAGCGCTTTCTGGGTCCATCATTACAGGCTTCATATCAAAGAAATGGGGACTTTGACGCCCACTCGCAAGAGTAAATAGTTCATCTGGAGAATGTATGTAGGCCAATTTCCTAACCTTCTCAATTAAACGAGTTTTTGCATCAGTAACACTTGTCGACATGTTAATCTCTCTCTTGCGATGATAGTTAATCGAATGAATGTTACCTCCTCTAAACGTAATTTTTGACAATGTTCACACTGAATGTTCTTGGACGGCCGGTATTCTTGGAGAGATATTGGCGAGGAGGGGAGGACATGAGTAGTGTGATTTCGAAGTCTTTCACTATCGATTCCGATCGTCTAGAAAAAGAGCAAAAAAGCTATGAAACATGGTTAGAAGAAAGAACAGAAAATGCTTATCAAATTGCTAGTATGGCCAAAGCGAAAAATTTAGATTTCGAAAATACAATAGAGATTCCTAGAGCTTCTGATTTAGCAAGTAGAACGGAAAAATTACTCGAAGATTACTTGGATGGCATGAAAATAGAGAATGAATTGCGACATCTTCTCAACACAACCGATAGAGAGAGTGCATCTATACAAATTGCAGTAGATGTTGCAAGAAGAATGAATGAAGAAACATTAGATATGCAAAAGTCCATTGATTGTGGGCTTAGAGTTGGTTTGGCAGTGTTAACAGAGGCAGTACTAGTTGCACCTCTGGATGGAATTGGAGATGTTAGAATTCTAAACAACGCCGATGGAACTGAATTTCTTTCAATTGATTTCTGTGGACCTATTAGAGCTGCGGGGGGGACTGCCCAAGCTCTCGGAGTCCTTATTGGAGACATGGTAAGGAGAGAATTAGGACTTAACAGATATATTCCTACTAAACAGGAAGTTGAACGTGTAAAAGAAGAGTTTGGGCTTTATCGGGTTGGTCTACAGTACAAACCCCCACCGGAAGAAATTGAAACAATTATTCGTGCCTGCCCCGTAATGGTAAATGGAGAGGAAACTGAAAGGATAGAATGCTCCGGTTACAAGGAAGTAAGAAATATAGTTAACTCCAATGGTACATATCGGACCAGAATTCGGGGAGGAGTAATGCTGGTAATTGGAGAAGGTTTATGTCTGAAAGCTCCGAAAGTGCAGAAACATACAGAAAGGATGAAAATTCAGGGATGGGAATTTATAGCTCAATTCGCAAATAAAAATAAGAGTCAGGGAGAAGAAAAGGATTCTTTTAAGCCAAGAAAAATTACACCTAATGGACGTTACATGGAAGATGTAATTGCTGGTAGGCCTGTTTTTGGAGAACCAAATTATCCTGGAGGATTTAGATTAAGATATGGACGAAGTAGAATCACTGGTTTGGCAGCGGCAGGAGTGAACCCAGTCACAATGGAAGCAATGGGAGGATTTCTAGCAGTAGGCACTCAAATGAAAATTGAAAGACCGGGTAAGGCTTGTGCGGTTACGCCCTGCAATGAAATTGATGGCCCTACGGTTTTAATGAATAATGGGGAATTTAGAAAAATACAAAATCTCGATGATTGGAGATTAAATGTTGCAAATGTGAAATCTATATGGGATTCTGGAGAGATCTTGATAGGCTACGGTGAATTTTTAGAGAATAATAAAAATTTAGTCCCATCGGCCTACAATAAAGATTGGTGGGCTTCTGAACTGTCTGAAATTTTAGATATGCCTAATAAAGTTGAAAAATTTGCTGAAATAATTGGCCAAGAAATAAAATTTTTACCAAAAGGTCTGCCTTTTAATGGGGCAATTAAGAGAGGAGGAGAGGATCCTAATGAAAGGAAATGGAGAAAAAGGGATTGGATTACATATCTCAGGAATTTAGAACTGACTTGGGAGCAAATAAAACAAATTTCAACTCAATTTGGAACTGCTATTCCGCCTCCTTGGAATTTATGGTGGTCTGATTTACCAATTACATATTTATCGCAACTAATTGATGCAATTTCTAGTTCAAGATTGGAAAATAATAAATTGATAATTCCGAATGTTGTCAGTGAGTGGCCACCCGAAAATATCAGTGAAGAAGAACTACCCAAACAGATATCAAGATCAAATGAAAGATGGACAATGGTTGAAGAAAACGGAGTGATTAAATCTTCTCTGATGACCCTTGGAGTAGAACACTTCCATAGTAATGGAGATATAATTATTACAAACTGCTGGGAAGCACTTATCGAAGGATTGGGATTAGAAATTTATGAAAATAAGATAAGAAAAAGTGTCAATTCGGAAGCACATATCCGAGAGAGAATTGGGAAAATTGAATGGGCAATGAAAGTTATTTTGAAAGAAGAAGATAGAGTCACTAGTATTGAAAATGAAAGAGATTTAGCTAGGGTCGAAGCGACTACTGCAGCCAGACAATCAGGATTAGATATTGAACAAACTGAAAGCGCTGGAAATTTGGCCGCAAAAAAAATCATTGATAATGGCCCCGAAAATAAGGAAGATTTAATCCATGCGAAAACTCTCTTAGATGGAAACGATGTTGAAAGAAGTTTATCTATAGTACGAAAAATTTCTAGGCTTAGATGGGAAGATTCAGTACCTTGTAGGATTGGTGCAAGAATGGGCAGGCCAGAAAAATCTGCTAGAAGGGAATTGAAACCAATGACTCACTCATTATATCCTATAGGAGAAAATGGAGGAAGTCAGAAATTACTAATTCAAGCAGCAGGTAAAGGTAGAATTAGAGTTGAAATGGCAAGACGAATTTGTCAAACATGTGGTAAAGAATCTCCAAACTTAATTTGCCATAATAGAACATCTGAACAAGATGCTACCGAGTGTGGTGGAAAAACATTTGAGAAAAAATCTAGGGGTTCAAACCTAAGGAGAAGAAGAGGAGAAAGGACCACAGTTGAGCTTGATAAATTACTAGAAGTGAAAAGGAGAAAATTAGGATTAGATAGATTACCAAAATTCATTAAAGCACAAAAAGAACTCCTTTCTGAAGGACAGACTCCTGAACCGATTGAGAAGGGGATACTAAGAGGGAAATTTGGAGTTTCAGTTTTCAGAGATGGGACTTCTAGATATGACATGATTGATGTTCCTGTCACCCATTTTAGGCCAAAGGAAATTCATACATCGTGGGAAAAATTGTATGAATTAGGTTACGAAAAAGATGTATATGGAAATGACCTAGGCAGTGATGAGCAAATTTTAGAATTATTCCCTCAAGACATAATTCCTTCGCTGAATGCAGAGGAGCATTTGATTGCTACATGTAATTTCGTAGATGATTTATTAGTTAGATTCTATAAAATGAAACCATATTATAATGTTGAAAAGGCTGATGACATTGTTGGTTCTTTAGCCATAGGTTTGGCACCTCATACATCAGGAGGTGTTTTGTGCAGAATTATTGGTTGGACAGCTGCTTCCGCAGGATATGCGCACCCACTTTTTCATGCAGCAAAAAGAAGAAATTGTGATGGTGATGAAGACAGTATTCTGATGCTAATGGATGGATTACTTAATTTCTCAAAACACATTCTACCATCTGGTAGAGGAGGTAGAATGGATGCCCCTCTTGTTTTGACAACTAGATTAAATCCTAGTGAGATAGATAAGGAAGCGTTGAATGTTGATTGTTCACATTTTTACTCTAGATCTTTCTATGAAAATACACAGAATCAACCACACCCTAGTGAGTTGAGTGAGGATGTTGAAACTGTTGAAACACGCTTAGGGACTATCGGTGATTTGCGAGGTTATGGATGGACTCATGAATGTGGAGAATTAGACGCGGGACCAATAAATTCTTCTTATAAAACGTTGAAATCGATGGAGGATAAGATGTATGGCCAATTATCAATCGGCTCCCTGCTAAGAAGTGTCAGAGTAGAAAAAGTCGCGTCGCAAGTAATCGAATCTCACTTCTTACCCGACTTAAGGGGGAATCTAGTCGCATTTACTAGACAAAAGGTGAGATGTGTAAAATGTGGTGAATCTTACAGAAGAATGCCTCTTGCCGGAAAGTGTATTCAAACACATAAATTAGAAATTGGGGGTTTGTCTGCTAGAAGAGGTGAAGATTCAACAATGTGTGGAGGGAATGTAATTCTTACTGTCACAGAAGGAGCGGTGAGAAAATATATCAAAGTCACAGAAGGTATTATCGATAATTATGGTGTTGGAAAATATACTGAACAAAGGGTCAAATGGTTGACTGAAAGTACAGATTCTTTATTCAATAACGACCGTGTTACTGTCATGACCCTTAGTGATTTCTTATAGTCAATATTCCATTCCAATAATATCTAAGATTTTAGCCATCCATTGAAGTTTAACGAGTTTTTCTTCTGGATTCGTATTTCCTGACCATTTTCCGACTACATCGGTACGAGTACCGAGTAATACTATTCTTTCAATAGGGACACCTAATGATAACAAGAAACATATCGCCCTATCTCCATCGGTAAAGCCTCCTGGATTATACATTCCATCAATCTTATCTTGAGTTTGATGAGTTAAGACTACTCTAGAGGGGTTCGAAGTATTGGCTGCAATTTGTAAAAGATTTCTCCAAGAAGATATATTATCGCCATGAGCATGTAGAATAAAAGGTACACTTCTTTTTACTGCCTCAATGGTGCCTTCACCTCCATCTGCATCACTAACAATACAAACTAATCTGGACCATGCTCGCTCAGAAATCGATTCAGGAAAGGATGAAAGTACACCCACTGCTCCATCTGCTGCTACAAAGAGTGTTGGGTTTTCTAACATAGAGAGTATCTCTTCCTCTTCAACAGCAGCACCTAAGACAACAATTTTTGTATCTCTCAATACTAATCTTCGTCGAAGCATTGCTAAGGTTACTGCTCTTTGAGAACGAGACCAAGATTCAATGTTATTACTCTCAACAGATGTGAGAAGTTGATGTGCGCTTTCAATATCAGAATCGATATTCCACTTGAAAAAAGTTCGTACATCATCTTGTATCTCAATCAATTGAAAATCATATGGAATTATATCAATCCCAATCGACATATGTGCACAACTCCAGTGGAAGGGGTCGGTGAGCATTGAAGAACCCTCGTCGTTCATGGACACGTAATGCCAATGCCGCTCACTAAACCGAGTATCGAAAATGATGCGTTAATGGCAAGGTATCCTTTTCTACCGCAAGGCAATGAATTTCTGAAGAGTATACTCAATAAAAATGGAATTACTGTTGATGATTTAATTGAAGAACCATGGTTAGAAGAAGTTCGGGCACGAGGTAGGGTTAGGCTTCTAGAATCTGTAATGCACAAGGAAGGAGTGGATGCTGCAACAACAATTGATTTATCTTCAGATCTTGGTAAAATGACAGAATCACTATCTTTTCTTTATGCCATGTTTGTGGTTTGTGCTTCATTCAATGAACGATTATTATCAAGATGGGTAGAAGGGGAAGCTAGTAGGGCAGATCAATTATTTGGAATGGATGAAGAAAATTTTATCCTATTGTCAAAATCATATCTTTCTGATATCAAAAAAAATCAAAATGGATATGGAGAGGAAGTGACTTATTGGATTCCAATGAGCGATTTTATTGAACTCTGCCCTCGTATTTCAGGAAATTATTGGAGGCTAATTAATCGCCCTGTGGAAAATGGTTGGGTCTGTATGGACCCAGGGGCTGGAGAAACTAGTCAACAAAGAACTTCTAGATTAATTAAGGAGAGAATTCGGGAAGATTTGACAAATAGTTGTTTGGAAAGAATGAATAAAATGGATGACTCATTCGCTGAACTATTTTCTGACCCGGTAGAGAGAGTTAGTAAATTATTATCTGAGCAGGTTAAGGATGAAATGCCTATGACTGCAGCTGTAAGAGATGATTGGCCTCCTTGTTTTGAGTCTGCTGTAGCAGAATTAAATCAGGGAATAAATGTAAATCATACAGGTCGTCTTTTTCTAGCATCCATGTCTTTAGCCATGGGGTTATCGCAAGAACAAACTTGTGGATTCTTCGTAAACGCTCCTGACTATAGCGCCGACACGACTAATTATCAGATAAATCAAATTTTTGAGCGAAAATATACTCCTCACGGTTGTGCAGCATTGAAAACTGGTGCAAGATGCCCTGTATCTCCCGGCGATGATAGGCTTTGTGATCAAGAGTGGTTAACTCATCCATTGAAGTACCTTAAAGCAAAACAAAGACGTAGGTTTCAAGATAGTGGAGGTACAGTAATTACCGAGGAAAGTAGCAATAATCTAAGCAAAGAAGACAATTCTTCATAGGTGACTTTGATTAAGGCGTATTAAACAGGGGGGAGTCGAGTGGTCAGGACCTTAGTTCTAACAGTAGATAGAGATAATGACCTTGGAGTTAAAGCGGCAATCAGAGGCCCTGTTATTGGAAGAAAACCTACGATTACAGCAGCGATAAAACTTGGAATTGCTGATCCTGAAGAGTCTGACACTAATGCAATTCTTGGAGCCTTACATCATTATGATAGGTTGATGGAAAATATAGACCCTAATGATGAGGTTGAGGTGGCCATACTAACAGGAGATGTTCGTGTAGGTCCGAGAAGTGATAGGGCTATTGCTAGTCAGTTAGATGAGGTGATCAAAGAATTTCAGCCAGATGTTGCCATCTTAGTCACGGATGGTGCTGATGATGAAGCATCAATGCCAATAATCACTTCAAGAATTAGAGTCGATCATTTAGAGAAAATTATTGTAAGACAATCAAAAGGTATTGAATCGACCTATTACTATGTTGCAAAGGCTATTGATGACCCTCGATGGAGAGCAAAATTACTAGTTCCAATATCCATATTCTTGATGATAATCGGATTGGGGTTGATATTACCAAATGGAAGAATACTAATTGGTGTAATGCCATTATTGGTTGGAATATGGATACTTTCCAAGGGTCTTGGCTGGGAAGAACAATTAGAAAGACTGATGGTTGATCTGAGAGATAGTGCACAGAAAGGAATTTTTTCCTCAATGTTATGGGCGATGTCTATCTTCTCTGTATTCCTTGCTGGAATTACGATGTTTCAAGTATTTTCAGATACCGAACAATTTGGAGGTTCGTCAGATGCTCTAATATGGTCTAATGCAATTCAAGATGCGCTTCAATGGCTAGTAGTTGCTGTTTTCTCTTTCGCTCTTGCAATAGGTATAGTTAGGTGGGGGGAAGGTACTTACACTGGAAGGTCAATCATACTATTTGGAAGAGGGGCTATAGTCTATACAATAGCAGAAGCTTCACTAAGGGTATTAATCCAAATTCTTGAAGGTCAATCCTATATTGTAAGCTTTGAAACGGTTTCAGCAGATTGGGATCTTCCTTTATTTACACTAATTTTGTATTATCTTTTGAAAACTGCTGTAGAATCAATTACACAAGAAGAAGAAAATATCTCGAATAATAAATTCTGGGGAGTTTAATTATTTCTCAAATATTGATTCAATGCGACATGATGGACACATTATTTTAATCGGGCGTATTGGAGGTATTCCAATGCCTACATTACAATGAGGGCATAGGATTGCTTGACTGACGTTTGATTGTCTTTCTTTCGCATCTCTCCTTGGATCATATTCAAACCTATATTTGTGTGCATCAGTGATAAAATTGGGAGAGCCTTCTGATGAGTTTTCTGTGACAATAAAATTAGATTCTTTCTTGGGAAGTTCTATATTATTTAAATTTGAAGTCGGAGAATTTATACCTTGCTCAAAATCAATTATTTCACTTTCAATCTCTACAATTGAAAGGCCTAATTCTCTAGAAAGACGATCTATTGTTAATCTTCTTTCATAATCATCCATACCGATAAATTGTTGCAGTATTGTGGCTGGAATTTTCATTTTTACACCTTGATAGAGAAATTAAAATTTTCAAAGTATTTACACATTATTTTGATTTATCAAGAAATTGCTTAACAATTTCTCCTTCAGCCTTCACTAACTGTTCAGCAACGGTTGACTTTGAAAGACCTAATTTAACCGCTAAATCTCTAATTGAAGTTTTTTTAGGAACTTCATACCAGCCACTATTATGCGCTAATTTGATTATCTTATGTTGCTGTAATGTCGTACTAGTATTTGTGATACCTTTTGAGTTTCTTGCTCTAACAATTCTTTCTACAGGCATTCGATTTTGAATTGAATTGAGGAGATTAACCATGGATGATTTACGACCTGATAACTGTAAAACCAATCCTGAAGATGTTAGGTTTGTACCTGAAAGAATACATAAATCATTATTGGAAAAGAAATCTCCAATTAAATCGGAATCAAAATCTAGAATTAACAAATGATGTGTTAGATATTCAGAAGCCCATTCTTCCAATATTTCCACTACAGAAACTCCCCCAATACTATACCCTGGTTGTGGACATTGAGAATCTGTGGTGATACATTCGACCATTATTCTCAAATTTCCATTGATGATTCCGAGACTTCCTCTGTAATCCCAACTTACGGATTCGAGGGCTTTTTCGATACGTGAGTCATGTCGAATAGATGTGGGAGAACATTCGATTCTGACCGCCCGCATCGTGGTTTGCCCCATACCTGAGTACCCGCTTGAGGTTAAGAAAATGGTCATTTATTGATTTTTTATTTATCATGTAACAACTTATTCTCATTTTCTACAATTGCATGGGCTACTTCTGTAGAATATCCGACTAATTTTAAGTTATCAACCCTCTTTTCAGAATCTTCCTCAACCCATGACCTCTCAGTAAATTTATTACTAATTTCATCAGTATAATCAGGAGCTGTTTTAATTTTATATTGATTCCTTTGTACTAAAACTAAACCTGATAAAAATACTATAATGATGCTGAAAATACCTGCTGTAACTACGGAGCTAGATGTCATCAGTTGAACGATACTCATTTCGATATTCTCGTCTTCAATTGAGTCCATACAACCATCTCGATCTGAATCTGTTTCTTTATTCGAAACCCAATTAATTAGTCCGGTCGGGCAATTGTCTCTAGAGTCTGGGATTCCATCACCGTCATCATCTGAATCTTCAACATCATCAATACAGCCATCCTGATCAATATCTAGACCGCTAGAAATACTATTTGGACAATTATCAAAATTATCAAGAATACCATCATTATCATCGTCGGCGTCTTCATACTCATCATGACAGCCGTCCTGATCAACATCTTCTGAAATTGTCGATATCCAACTAGAAGAAGGATTGTCTTGACAATTGTCGAAATCGTTTTCTATACCATCATTATCAATATCTAAATCTTCAGTATCATCTAGACACCCATCGTTATCCAAATCTCCGTCTGAATTCCCTGAGTCAGAATACATTTTGCTTCTAACACAGTTATCCTCCGTATCCAAGAATCCATCGTTATCATCATCATTATCCTCTAAAGAATCGTTACAACCATCCGAGTCCCAGTCATTCAATGTTGTAGAAATCCAATCAGATAATCCCATTGAACATTGGTCAAAGATATCAAGGATACCGTCGTTATCTATATCCTCGTCTTCTATTGAATCATAACAACCATCTCCATCTTGATCGGTAGCAGGACTAGAAATCCAAAGTACTAGGCCTTGAGGACAATTATCATCCCTATCTTCTATTCCGTCATTATCATCATCATTGTCTTCAAATGTATCATGACAACCATCATTATCGTGATCAAAATGTAGATCTTGCCAAGAAGAATAGCCGGAGGGACAGTCATCATTATTATCTAAAAATGGGTCATTATCATCATTGTCATCTTCATCAGCATCTCGGCATCCATCGCCATCATTATCATTTGACAATCCTAACCAATATTGAGCACCCGTAGGGCAAAGATCCTCACTATTCAAAACACCATCACCATCTAAATCCAAATCTTCAATTATATCGTCACAACCATCTGAGTCTAAGTCTAAGATTTCGCCGATTACACCGTTTGGACATAAGTCAACGCCATCTAAATATCCATCATTATCATCATCAAAATCTTCAGATTCGTCCCTACATCCATCACCATCATAATCTGTTAACATTGAAGATTGCCAATTAGATTCGCCGAATTGGCAATCGTCATATTCATCTAAAATCCCGTCAGAATCGTCATCATTCCAATCTTGATTATTTACTAAATTAATCTTAATCATTTTTGTAATTACAGCTTCTTCTTTGCTTGAAGACTGAACTGATATTGTGATCCAAAAATCTTGATTATCATTAACCTGTAACAATGTTGGAGCGCGAATAAAAAGATCAAAGTTATTCATTTGATTTTCAATAAGTGTTGCTGTATGTTGATAATTACCTGAAAATCCTGCATCAATGAACCAATTCTCTGGATAACCATCTACATCGATAATCACTACATCAGATTCACCAGGCAATTGTATTGCATTTATCTGATAATTAGTATTAAATGCCTCAGAAGGTAAAAATGTTAATTCATTCGGTGATGCACTAATTTCTACATTCCAAACATTTTCAGACCAAAGGCATACATCCCATTTATTTCCTGCTTCAGGATTATCCAGACAATCGTCGGTTGTCCAAATGATATCACGATTTGGCCAATCAAAATTCACTATTGGTTGAGAAGAAGAATGTACATTATTACCAAAAATACCCATTAAATTGTCTGAGCTGGAAGTAATAACTCTAGTATTGATTACTCCGTATGCATCAGTCAAAGGTTTGCCTAACATAAGTTCACCGTCGGAATTTAATTGAGGAGAATTTATTCTGGTCCATCTTAATTCAACTCTCTCTTCATTTGTTGATGGATTTTCTAAAGATTCGAACCAAGTGATATGCACTGAACCATCATTATCGAAATCAACTCTTGGATTTGCACCATATGTCATATCCGATCCTGGTACTGCTGAATTGGTTACAACTGCAACCTGATTCAAATCTAGGCCATCATGTTCTCCATCGAGTACGCCTTTTTTACTCAAATCTATTTGCATATAATGCAATTGAGAAGATGCATCCTTACCCGGCATAGAATCACGTCCATCTACCCATACAACATGGATATTGCCTTCTTCGTCGACATTCACTTCTGGATTGACTGACCACCCATATCCATTAGTTAAACGAGTATCATTAACTAAAACAAAATGCCCTATAGTACTCCATCCAATATTATCTTGCCAGACATAATCCAACCCAGGACCTATATCTTCAATATATTCACCTGTATCTTCATCTATACTGATTGCTGGCATTCCTGTTGTCCAACCACTTCTTGGTGAACTAAGAATTGAATAAGGATTCAAGACTGTCATGAAAGTCTCAGTAGAGCCACTGCCAGTAGTTAATGCGACTATTTCATTTACCAAGGCATTCAACTCTTCAGTGTAATTAGCAACAGGTATTACTACATCATCGATCCAAGCAGCATCTAAGCCAACACTTACACTTCCATCTTTGACATATTTCCACATCAAAGTATGCTGACCTAGAGAAATTGGGCTTGTAAAATTACCACTTTGAGAACCCGACCATTGAGCAATCTGAATACCATCAATATAGAACTTTAAGAAGTCATAATTCGATTCTGATGAGACATTATATGAAAATGATATTGCACCATCAGCCATAATTCCAACAAACTCTAAATTTGTACTCTGTCCATCAGAAATATCTCCTGATTGAGCAGAATAAGTACCAGAAATAGGAGTAGAAGAAGGATTGACTTGAGACACATAAGAATAGTCAGCTGACACGGAGGTACCTCCATCTCCATAGGAATCATTCAGGAATATGGTGTAGTTACCTGCACCAGTGAAACTAACTAATACTCCACTGTAATGGTTGTAAACTGAACTGCTGTTAAAAGAAGCTACACTACCATTTGGAAGAATAACATCCATACTGAATTCTGAAGCCCAATTATCCACATTCACTGTCAAATCTACTGTCTCTCCGACTGGCTGTGTATAGTTACATGAAACTGAGTGGAATGAGGGGTTTCCTGCAGTCCCCCCAATATCACATAAATTCATACTAGAATATACTAGCCCATTATTTACAGTTTCTACAGACCATGCGCTACTAGAAGTTCCAGAAACGGCCCAACCATTAGTTAGTGATCCACTTTCAAAATCTCCTTCGAAATTTGCCATGTTGTTTGATGGATAAAGATACATTTCTCCTCCGGCATCTTTAGTCCCCCAAGTTAAGTCATCACATGTTCTTTGTTGAGTTCCAACTGTAGTCCCGGGACATTGTACTAAATCCATCATGTGAGATCTTACCAATGAGTCAGATCCGCCCGCTGCAGTAGATGGCCAATATGCTGAAGTTCCAGCAATGGCAATAGGAATTATACCCGCCTTGGTACAAGCATCATGGGCCTCAACTATCGATTGATTATCGTTAGATGCCTGTGATGGGTCTCCACCAAACGGTCCTTCATCTGAAACAGGAATTATCAATCTTGTAGCATTCGGATTCCATTGATGATCATTAGGTGTTGCTGGGTTTCCTGGAATGCTCCCTGAATTATCTCTCCAAGAAAGACATGCCCATGTAGACCCCGGACCCCACATTTCACTATTATAGCCCCAATCGGATGGAATATTGTAACTTGAGCCATTGTACATTACATCAGATAATGCCCTTATCCCTCCTGACGTATCAGTAGAATTTTGACCAAGCGAAATATCTCTTGGACCGTCTCCATAACCACCTATTTCGTATGCATCCTCACAATTTTTTTGACCACTCGCAAAACTCATTTGACCACTTATTGCGTAAAGAGTTTCTAGAACCGTAATGCTAGCTGACTCTAACATAGGTTTGACTCCTTGGAAATACTCTCCACTACTCAGATTACCCCCGTAAAATACCGCACACATATCTAACCACTCTGTAGTCATAGAGCCTGAAGAATCTATCAATCCTACATATTCTATTAAACTACCACGGGTATCTTCCCATACTACAATTACTGTATTATTGAGACCCATGGAAATTGCTGGGCTACCTTTGTAACCGATTGCAGGAGTTATGATAGTATTATTAATCATTGTAGAAATTGAATTTGAACCTGATGTATTGAATGTGAACATTGCATAATAAATCAGTGATGCCCCAAAGAACGTACTTTGGGGATCATAAGTATCTACCCAAACTATGTGAGTTGCATCAAAAGAATCGATAGCAATATCTGGATCATTTCTTACTCCTGTTCCAACAGCTACTGTATACTCAGAGACAAGCGTCATTGAGGCAATGTCTCCGGCATCTCCATCTCGATCATCCAATGATGAGTCAATTATTGTATAAAGAATCTCAAGATCTGTAATAGCCCAAACAATATGTGTCCTGTAATTAGAGTCGATTACTAAAGAAGGGCTTGACAATGATGTAGATGAATTATTACCAACAGGTGTTGCATCTATGAGAACAGTATCTACCCCATTCGTTGAAATTAAAGCAAAATATAATTGATGATTTGTACCATTTTCTATCCAAACTAAATGCACCCTCTGAGAATCATCCATGACGCCTATAACTTCAATCGGATTTGAAGCGTTAAGATTTGAAAGTAATGTGGATGTTGAGGTATCATCAAGAGTCCCATTTGCCGTATATTGGATCTCACCTTCCAAATCTAAGTTTGTTATTGAAGGAGAAAAACTGGGCGCTAAGATTGGCAGCATCATCAGTAAAGTCAAAGAAATCGACAATCTAGATTTATTCCTATCATTAGAATCTAAATTAACAGTCGAAACATCATTTCTTGTTCGAGTACTTACGGGCATCATAGACTTCGATAGCCTTCTAAACACATAGATAGTACACCGGACATGTCCAAATTAACTCCTCATAAGGAAAAAAAATATCTCGATTTATTCACTTCATTTTTTCTTTACGTTCAATATATTCTGTATAATTACCAGGCCATACCCAAAGACTACCATCTCCGGGAAGTTCCCAAATTGTATCACATATTTTATCCAAAAACCATCTATCATGACTGACAGTAATTATTCCTCCATCATATTCTTGTAAGGCATATTCCAGAGCCTCTTTCGCATCTGTATCAAGGTGATTTGTAGGTTCGTCTAATAGCAACATATTATTTTCTTCAAGAAGAAGTTTCAACATAGCTATTCTCGCCCTTTCTCCTCCACTCAATTTTTTTAATTTAGTATTGACCATGTCACTAGTAAATTGAAATTGACCAAGCATTGCTCTAATGTCCTTGTACTCCATTCTAGGTTTAAGAAATTGAATTTGCTCAATAGGTGTTTTCTCAAAATCAAGTGAACGATGATCTTGGTGGAAATAACCAATCTGTACACCCGGTCTGACATCTATAAACCCTGAATCTAATTCTAATTCACCTATAATTGTCCTAAGTATACTAGTCTTTCCGGCTCCATTTGGGCCAACAATACCTATTTTCTGCCCTCTTCTGACTCCAACATCAAGGCCATGAAGTATGGGTCTTTTCATACCGTTGAAGTGCAAATGTGCTTTGTGAAAATCTAAAACTTCAAGACTAGATTTCTCTGTTGCCTGTAAAGAAAAATTTAACATTCTTCTCTGTCTAGGTTTGATTGATTTTAACCATTTCAATTCACGTTCTGAACGCATTATCATGAAATGTTTCTGGGAAATAGATTTGTCATACTTATTGTTACTTTTCATAGACCTCATAGCACCTTTCAATCTCTTCAATTCTTTCTGAGTCTTATCGATTCTATCTGCTAAAGTTTGGAGAAATAATTCTTTTTGCTTGAGATAAGAAGTATAATTTCCAGGATAGCCTTTAGAATGAGCGTCTTGAATCTCGACAATGTTATTGCAGACTCTATCAAGGAAATACCTGTCGTGACTTACGACCAATAGAGCCCCTTGGAAACTTAATAGAAATTTTTCTAACCAATCAAGTGTTTGTAGATCTAAATGATTCGTAGGTTCATCTAAAAATAATAAATCTATTTCTTTCAAGCCAACTAACTGTCTAGCAAGTGCGACTTTAGCCTTCTCGCCACCAGAAAGCGAGGATAGTTTTGTTTCCATGGGATGGTGAGCCAAATCTAAAGCCTTCAATATTTCTTGAGCGTGGCCGGCTACATCTCCCCCTCCTGATCTTGCCATTAATGCTTGAAGTTCTTGATACCGATCCATAGTAGGCTGCCAATCTCCCTCGTAAAATGAGGGAGTGGCCATTTTTGCTTCTATTTCGGTAATTTCATCTTCAAGTTCCTGAAATTGTCTCCCTCTACGATTTAGTTCTGCACCTAATGTAGCTTCTTCATCTAAATCTCTTATTTGCGTGAGGAATGCTAAACGCAATCCTGGTGCAAAGGTAATATCTCCCATATCCTGATCTTGATTAGAAATGGTCCTCAAAAGAGTTGTCTTACCTGCACCATTGTGGCCGACGACTCCTATCCTATCTCCCTCATCAATTCTTAGATTAACTCCTTCCAAAATTGTCAATGGACCAAAGGTTCGATGTATCTCCTCTAGCCTTACGAGCTCTCGAACCATGTTACTCGGGCGTACAACCTATTCAAGTGCTCATCGGTATAGACTACTTGGTTTGATTAAAGAAATCACTTATGATTTTACTTTCTGAAGATTTTATATGGTTTGCAACCGAGGATTTAGAGATTTTTAGATCTTTAGCCAACTTTCTAAGATTGCAGTGCAGTAATGCGGTTTTGGTCTATTTTTTCCCATTCGAAGTGCCCTTCATCTGTTGGCGGTCTTCCGAAGTGTCCGCCTGCTGAGGTTACCGAGTATAGCGGTCTTCGTAAATTGAGTTCTCGAGAAATTGCAGCTGGTCTGAAATCGAAAACTCGGGAAACTCTCTCGGTTAGTTCCTCTTCACTAATTGTACCTGTTCCGAATGTCTCTACTCGTAGGCTTACTGGGGCGGGTACTCCAATAACATAAGCGACTTGAATTTCACATCTTGATGCTAAACCAGAAGCGACAATATGTTTAGCAACCCATCTTGAATAATATGCGGCTGAACGGTCGACTTTAGTTGGATCTTTGCCGCTAAATGCTCCGCCTCCATGTCGACCCATTCCACCATATGTATCAACAATTATTTTTCTTCCCGTTATACCTGCATCTGAATATGGCCCACCTGGGTCTGCAAATCTTCCAGTTCCGTTAACTACAAGCCTGTATCCATTCCTTAACCAATGAGATGGGATCGCATGCTCAACAACATGTTTTCGGATTTCATCTGTGACAAATTTATGCTCCAATTCTTCACTTCCATCAAATCTTTCTTTGAGTTTGGAATCGTGTTGTGCTGCAACTACAACTGTATGAACATGACTTGGGTGTCCAGAATCATCATATTCCACTGTAACCTGACTTTTTCCATCAGGTCTAATCCATGGTATTTCATTCGTTTGGACTATCATATCTAATCTACGACAAATCCTCTGTGCCAATGCTGCAGGTAGAGGAAAATATCTGCCACTTAGTTCGTCTTCGAATTCAGTTTCTGTACATGCATATCCGAACATCATTCCTTGATCTCCGGCTCCTACATCATCATCCGAGTCGCCATCGACTCCTTGGGAAATATTAGGCGATTGTGTGGTTATATGTACTTGAACTTCACATAAATTGGGGTCTGTTGCATCCATACCGATTTCATGAGAGGTGTATCCAATTTTAGCAGCAGTATTTCTAGCGATTTGTTCATATTGTGGAGGAATTCCAGATAAACTGACTTCTCCTGCTAGAATAATTACAGCCTTGTCGGATTTACCCTTGACCATGGTCTCAACAGCAACTCTTGAAAGTGGATCAATGGAAAGACAGGCGTCGACAATAGCGTCTGAAATTGCGTCACAAACTTTGTCCGGATGGCCTGCTGAAACAGATTCTGAAGTGAACAACGTGGCCATAATTGATGAGGGGGATGTTTCTCCTTCATAGGATTTCATGAGTCAACGGCTGAAATAGTAGTTATAGATGATTGTAAAAACAAAAAAGAAATTTTGTATGAACATATTATACAGAACATTGACATACAGGTTGCTTTCGGAAAATCATGGCTAGAAAAGGTGATAGCAAAATAAAAGCAATTGGAGGAGTTCAACCTGATAAAGTGCCAGAGCGAGCAATCGATGGTAAACCTACAATTTATACATACGCAACATGTCCATTCTCATTGAAAGTAAAATCGCTCTTAAAATCAAGAGGGATTGAATTTTCTAATGTCGAGGTAGACCCTATGAAAAAAACCGAACTACAATGGTCTGACTGGAAAAAGGTACCCGTTTTCGTAGATATTGACGGAACTCATGTAAATGACTCAAATGACATATTACACTATATTGATGAAAATAATGGTAACAAATTTCCCAGAGATGGAGAGGATACTGAGCAAGATAAATGGATGAATTTTTCAAATGAAATATTAGGTAAGAGTATCGTTGCTGTAATTTACAAAAATTATCTTACATCGTTACATGCTTTAGATTATGTAACTAAAGTGGATAAATTTAGTCTTAAAGATAGGATTGTTAGTAAATGGCTAGGTGCAGTTATCATGAGAATGATAGGTAGAAGTCGAGCGAAGATGTTCGATCAACCTCCGCGTACAAATCTACAGACTCAATTAGATTCTATGTCTTCAGGAATAAAGGGTGGATTCTTTGGAGGAGAAGATCCAAACGGCGCTGATTTTGCTAATTACGGAATACTTAGATCGATGCAAGGACTTAATGGATTTGATATTGTAGAAAGTCATGGTGTAATTTGGCCATGGTATAATCGTATGCAAATCCTTTCAGATATGTAATTCATACATTGATCTGGATTTGTTCAGGGTGATCTTTGGTGATTCTAGCCATATTTGCTTTACCCATCCAACCTGAAATTTGAGTATTATCTGAATTAACTTCAACATCAATTACCAATGCCTCTCGATAAATTCTAGCTATTAACTCAACCAATTCAAAATCACCCTCTTCTTGAGGAGGATTTACACTAATTTTGACTGGTGGGCCATGTAGCATTGTCATTATAGCTGACCTAAGTTCATTTATTCCTTGGCCAACTATTGAGCTTACAGCAATTGATTTGAATGGGCTGTAAGAATGTACTACTTCCTTTGCTTCCTCAATTTGTTCTTCAGAACACAGGTCAATTTTTGTCAATACGACTATCGTATTGTGGCTATTTCCATCTTCAATTCTACCAAATAGTTCTCTCCTAGATGTTGCCAATTTTCGTCGAATTTCATCTGGCTCATCAGATGCATCTACTAACAGTAACAACATATCACAAGATAATGACTCTTGTAATGTCGCAGAAAAAGAGTCCAGTAATTCAGCAGGAATATTATCAATAAATCCAATTGTATCTACCATTAAGATTCTCGGTTGATTTGCCATTCTTCCGACAGTTGTCTCAAGTGTGGAGAACAATTGATTTTTGATTAGTACTGGCTTTCCTGAAAGGGCGGAAAATAAACTAGATTTACCTACATTGGTATATCCGGCTAATCCGACAGTTAAAGCCCCTGATTTTGACCTCTGCCTCCTTCTTTCAACGAAAGAGGCGTCCATTTTTTTCAATTTACGTCTAAGTTTGGCTATTTCGTGCCCAACTGCAGTCATAATATTACTCCATCCTGTTTGACCGCCCGCTCCGAAACCTAAACGCTCCCCTGTATGTTCTCGATGAATGAGTTCTCTAAGTACTGAACGATCTGCTAATAGTCTAGCAATACGAACCTGTGTCCTGGCTTCAACAGAAGATGCATGAATTGTAAATAATTCCAGTAATAGCCTAACTCTGTCCCAAGTTTCAATTGATGTTAAATCATTGATATTAACTAATTGGTTGGGTTTGAGGTTGCTGTGAATTAAGATAAGATCAACATTGTTCCAAATATGTCCTTTTCCTGACATCCCTAACTCTTCGGAGATTTCCATTAATTTTCCAGTTCCCATATATGTATGTGAATTTGGCTTTCCTTTTTGCAGAACGATATCAACTATTTCAATACCCATTGTTTGAGCTAAAGACATCATTTCTTTGGTATTTTTATCTCTGGTTAGAATTATTGCTTTGCGCCCAAAGTGTATACTTTGAGATTCCGATGAATTGACACCACCCATGCCCGCCAATAAAGGAACGTCCGGGACAGGGTCGCCATTCACAAAGAACCGATGACAAGAGAAAAGATATGTGTTAGGGTGCTGCGATGTCCATGGCGAGCGTATCCACGACCCTGAGTATTAATGGTTCAAAGAGTCATGTTGATGCTCTTTTTGCAGGAATATCTGCAGATGATCCTGATACATTTGAAGCTAAAATTATTGAGAATGAAGATGGTTTTCAACTGAGAATACTTGTAGTTGGAGAAAACCTTACTACTGTTCGAAATACGGTAGATGATTTGCTGGCTTGTTTAGGTGCAATAGAATCAACATTAAACTCACTTGAATAAAGTGTAATGTTGAAGTGAGATGGAATATTCGGTATACTGTGGATACACTTCCTCATGATAGGTCGCGACTATTGGTTAATGAGGGTTTACCAACAAAAAAATTTTCTGAATCAATAGATAGATGGATCAAAACTATGTTAGAAGATGACGTCAGTGAAAATGGATATTCGAGTAACACGGTTAGTGCGAATATAATTTCAAAGGAAGAGGGAATTGTCTCTGGACAAATTGTAATTGATAGGTTATTAGCAGAATATACTGAAGATTTGACTCATGATTGGATAATCAATGAAGGAGAACAAGTTAGAATAAATGATGTTATACTAAATATTCAAGGAAATTCTTCTGAAATACTGAAAATCGAAAGAGTTATGTTGAATTTATTAGGAAGATTATCCGGAATTTCTACAATCACTGCCAATTGGGTTTCGGTGACTGATAATATTAGATTGGCTTGTACAAGAAAAACTGATTGGGGGGTGTTGGACAAATGGGCCGTTCATGTAGGTGGAGGACTTACACACCGGCTAAACCGATCCGATGCTTTAATGTTGAAAGAAAATGATTTTGCTTCTATCAGAAGAATTGGTGAAAGTCAAAATATCGCTATGGAAGAATTGATTTCAAATATTAATTTGGAAAAGCATTCGAAATTTACAATTATAGAGGTTCAAGATATCGATGAAGCCGTACTAGCAGCAAACACTTGGTCAAAAATTCAAAAACAAAAATCTACGAATGATCGTGTGACCTTATTACTTGATAATATGGGTCCTGAAATTGCATTGGAAGTTGGAAAGGAGCTTGAAATACGAGATTTGAGAGAATGGTGCATATTGGAAGGCTCTGGTGGTATAACAAAAACTTCCTTATCTGAATGGTCTGCAAGCAGAGTAGATTTAATATCAACTTCAGCCATGAACAGAGGTGTCAAGCCACTAGATATTTCACTAATTATTGAAGGGGGAATTTAAATGGTTAAAATACCAAAGAGTCACCCTAGAAGAAACTCTCTACTGTCTAGGAATGCTATTGTGGATGCTACAAAAAAGGGTTTGCTAGCAGACTCCGCATTGATTGCTCATGGGAGAGGTGAAGCTTTTGACTATTTGTTAGGTGAACAAACCAGCGAAATTGCGAAATTATCTATCAAAGAATCTGCTGCTAGACTAATTAATGCTAATAATCCAGTTATCTCAATTAATGGTAATACGGCTGTACTGGCTGGTAAATCGTTAATCCGAGTTGCTGCAGTTTTAGGCTGTCCTATTGAAATCAACATTTATTATAGAACTGAAGAGAGAATAAATAATCTTCACGATTTCTTGGAAGCAGAGAGAATGGTAGTCTCTAAAGAAATAGGGCCTAGTAACTGGTTAGGGGACTGGGAGAAATCTGTATTGGCAGTCAAAATTCTTGGAAAAGAAGAAGATGGTCGAATAATTGGCTTAGAAGGCCCTAGAGCAATTTGTTCTGCTGATGGTATAGAAAAGGCTGATGTTGTATTGGTTCCGCTCGAAGATGGAGATAGGTGTGAAGTATTAATTTCGCTGGGTAAAGAAGTACTAGTTGTAGATCTAAATCCTTTGTCCAGAACCGCTAAAATGGCCACAGTAACTATAGTAGACGAGGTGTCAAGAATGGCCGATATACTTCTAGAATATATTGTAGAAAATTCATCAGAAGTTACAGAATGGGATAATAAACTAGCACTAAAAGAATCTTTAAAGATTATTTCTAGAAATGCAAATTAAAACTAAAATATTTCTTTCAGTAACCTTTCACAACGTTCCGCAATTGCAGTTCCAACATCGCTAGTTGACGCTGTGCCGCCGAGATCGTATGTTACACAGCCACCTTCGGCAAAATGCTCTTCCATCGCCTGCATTAGAATATCCGCACATTTATCTAAATCTGAATCATTTTTACGAAAACCAAGTGCCTCAAACATCATTTGTAATGATGAAAGAGTTGCCATTGGATTAACAGTATTTTTTCCAGCATGTTTTGGTGAAGAACCATGTACTGGCTCAAATAGCATATGCTTAGGCCCTAGATTAGCACTTCCTGCCATGCCCATTCCTCCCTGAAGAACTGATGCTAAATCTGTCGCAATATCTCCAAACATATTTGGTAATACGACAACATCTAATGATTCAGGATCTCGAATTAACCACATTGTGAAAGCATCGATATAAGCTTCATTGACTTCAATATCAGGATACTTCTCTTGTGCTATTTCATGGAATATTTTCCGGAATAATTGACAACCTCGCGTAACATTAGATTTGTCAACACAAGTTACTTTCTGTGGTTTTCCAAGTTTCTTCTGACGATGTTCTGCTAAATCAAAAGCGAATTTTATCACACGTTCACTACCAGTTCTTGAAATAGGACGAGGGTCCCAAGCAACTTCTCCATCTAATCCTGGAAATTTTTCTATTACCATAGGATCATCTTTCTCTCCTATTGCTTTCTGGGACATACGCCTCAATAAAGAGTGATACAAGCCTTCTGTATTCTCTCTTACCATTACCATGTTTACTAGATTCGGATCCCAAATGTCTTTGTGAATACCGTGTACTTTATGTTTTACTCCTTGGAACAATTTAACTGGTCTGACATTAGCATAAAGGTTCAATCCTGAACGAAGCCCTAGTATTACTTGGCCTCCTGCAAGATCGCCATTTGGGAGTCGTGCTCCCGGCCATCCAATAGCACCGAGAAGTATCGCATCAGAATTATCTCTACAATGCTCGAATGATCCTTCAGGCCATTCTCGACCAGTTTCAAGATAATACTCTCCTCCGCAAGGAATTTCTGTAATTTTAAATGAAATCGGACTGTTTTTCTCAAAAACTGATAGGACACGAAGAGCCTCTGCCATCACTTCCTTACCAGTTCCATCTCCGGGAAGTACAGTTAGTCGGTACTCAGTCATGACGCGTGGCAGATGCTTTTACTTCATCAATCCAACTATTCGACAATTGACAACTAAAGATACGATACTTGATAGAGGTCCACTACAATTCAGATGCCATGGAACACACTTCTGATGATAGTGAAGGGAGTCCTCGAATAGATGTGAGAACCTTACCAGAGTCAATTGCTCAACTATGGGAAACAATGCTTCGATTAGATCCATCTTGGGATATTTCAATATGGTTAGATGAAAGAGCGAAAGAAGAATTGCAACTTATAGAAGGTCAACTAGGTAGAGAGAAATTACGCCTGGAGCAACGTTTACATCGATTGGAAACTTTAGCAAAACGACTAAAGAGGCAAAGAGAGGTTGCGGAAGGGGTTGTTTGGAAAGATCCTCATCAAAGAAATCTTTTCGATGTTTATGATACTGGAAATAAACCTGAAAATGAAGACGATAGGATAAATAATGAAAATGAGGGTTTTCCAGCAGTTGATTATACTAACCTTGATTTTGGAGACGACCCTTTGCTAGTTATTGTCTCAGAGCATATTATTCACGTAATGGAAGTTCTTAATTCTAAAGGAATAAACTCCGTACATTTTGATTTATTGACACAGGAATTAAGTGAGATTGGGATAAATGATGAAGAAGTAGATGAAGCAATTAGTTGGCTTCTACAGAGGCAAATGATAATTGAGTTGGAACAAGATCAATTCTCTTTAGACATATAAAACGATAGGGAAGAGACCGTGTTTTGAGCCGACTCCTTCAAAGAGGAGACCCTTGTCGCGACCCTTGTATTTCTATGGTTAGTGACGCATCCGGTTGGTACGCAAGGCTTGACAGAGAGTGTTCAGATAGGGTTGAGCAACTTGAAAAATGGTTGGATTCTTGGGAAGAAGCAACTAGACATGGAATTCCAATTGCAGCTACTCTACCTAATCATTGGCCAACTTTACCTGCAGGTTTGCTTGCAGACCCTGGTGCGGTTCTAGATCATCTACTCGCTCGATATGAAGCTGAAAGTGATGGGAGGTCTCCACGGGGAGCTTATGCTACACCTGCAAAATTTGCTGAAGCGATACTTGCTGACGAATTGAAAGATACAAAGAAAGAAGTGCCAAAGGAACCTTCTGCTGCGCTTTCACTTTCTGCACTGCCACCCGGTTTCAGAGCGTATGCTCAAAAATTCAACCAGGATGTAGTTGAAGAGGATGATGATAAATCGAAAAACGGTGATAATAGTCTACAAACACGTACAGGAATTGCAATACCCTTTGCAGATCCTTCTGTAGGCGCAGGAGTATTTGCTGCTAGACTAATTAGGATTCATGCAGATAGAAGTGAAAAGTTCACTCCTGAAGAAAGGAAAAAGGACACCTTGGTTCTTTTGAATGGCTTTCAAATGTTAGATAATTCTGAAGTGGCTATCAAATGCGCTCGTAGAAGAATCCTTATCGCTCTTTCTAGATGTGAGTTATTAGACTTGGATGGTCCTGGAGATGTTGGAAAAATTGGTAGAAAGGAGGCAGAAGAGATTCTTGAAAGAACCATCGTATCTGGAGATGCTCTAAGAGGAGAATGGCCTTGGGAAGAGAAGCCGGGATTATTAGTATGTAGACCCCCATGGTTAAGAATTAAAGATAGATTTAGAGGCCATCCAGAAGGTAGTGAATTAAGGAAAGATCTTTCTAGACAATTAAGAAATACAACAAATAAAGATGGTAGTAGAAGATTTTCAACACTCAGAGGGAATGTTAATCTGTACAGATTATTCTTAGAAAGAGGTCTGCAACTTGTCAGAAAAGATGGGCGTGTGAGAATGATTGTTCCTGACTCATTGCTACGTGAAAAGAGCAGTATTCCACTTCGTAAATTAATGGTTGAAAAAAATAGATGGGATTCATCATGGTCTTTTCCAGAAAATCAACGTATTTTCCCAGGTGTTTCTCAGGGTGTTTTGGTTATCAGCATAACAAAAGGCGGGGAAACCGAAGTCATGGAAAGTTACGGCCCTCTTCAAACGAATGAGATTACACCTCAAAATGGATTAGCGAATAGTGCCCCAATCTTCGAGATGGTAAAAAAATCGTGGAGTTCCTGGACAGATGGTAATTGGTCAGTTCCTAGAATGCCTAGAGACGAATACGATAGGCGTAGAATTGTCAAAGCAATTACTGAATTAGCAGAACAACCGAAACTATCTGAAGAGAATAATTGGCTTAATCCGACTGGTAAACCCATTCGTGTAAGAGTTGGAGAGATTGATCAAACCAATTGGTCGGAAGAGATTACAGATTGGAAACCTGGCTCGAGAGGAACTGCTTTCATCAGAGGGACTCATTTCTCGACAAAGGGAGATGAAATCAGTGTTATACATCCAGCTTACGTGAGTGGAATCAAGGAAGATTCGGTACAGAGAACACAAGCAAAATGGATTGGTTCAATTAAACCAAAAGGAAAGCCAAGGCTTGCCTGTCAAGCTATTGTAAACGCCCAATTGGAAAGGAGATTAAGGTGGGCAGTAGTTCCTTCAGATTGCGTTCTAGGTAATTCGGTAAACTTCCTAGAATTACCTACCGAAGTCCTAGATAGGATTGCAGAAGAACATGGTTCTGTGGAAAAAGGTTTGAATTGGTTAGCAGTACATCTTAATTCTGAAACATTGGACCTATGGTCTCGAGCTTGGGCTGCAAATAATAATGTAAATAATTACGAAATTGAGAACCTCCCCTTCCCTAAACCAAATAAAATCCGTTCAATGGCCATTCAGTAACACTATCCGGAAATGCTTGTTTCGGTTTCCGGTAATTGTTTTCCTTTCTCCGGTTATTTTGACTAGATAATACCGAACTGATTAATACATACGCTTGTCCTCGGTGTAACCGTATTGCGTCGTTGAGCGAAGAAAAGAAGGGCTGTGGTATGGGAATATATCCAAAAATTGGTATTACTGGTTTACCCAGATCTGGTAAGTCTGCAGTACTACAGAAAGTAATTCAAATGATACAAGATGAAAGGAAAAATAATACTAGAAGAATTTACAAGGATATTATCGGTGGCGTTCAAACTGAAGCAATAATTGAGGATGGAGAGAGAGTAGGGTATGCTTGTGTTAATGTTAGAACCGGTGAGAAAGGAATCATTGCTCATCGAAATATAGATTCTAGAACTCGTATCTTAGGGTATGGAATTGACCCCACAGAATTAGATCGTGTTGCAGTACCCGCAATTCTTGACGCATTGGACGAATGTGAAGTATTGGTAATTGATGAGGTTGGAAAATTTTCAGTTGAAAGTGAAGGATTCGTTGCTGCCGTCCGTACAGCTCTAGAATATGACAAGCCTACCTTAATGACGCTACACAAGAAAAGTCGGCATCCGTTGTTACAAGATATCCGTAGAAGAGATGATGGGAGAGTGTTAGAAGTTACTCCAGTAAATAGAGCGCTTTTGCCCTATAAAATCCATAAATTATTGGAGTAAAATAATGGATGACATAATATATGTCCTCCGGGTGTGATTTCTTGTGGATTCTCCAGCAAATAGAGTGCAGAGAATATTGGTAGGAGTTATTCTATCCTTCTCATTAATGACTGCTTTAGCTATTTCCGAAGGATTAATCCGGATACTGGGATGTGAAGAAGTCTGCATAGAAGAAAATAATATTGCTTTTGTTTTCCCAATTATACTTATCATAAGTATTGCTTTGTATTTGTTAATTCATTTCTCAAAAAATAAAGAACATGAAAAGGGGTTTCTAGACAAATGGATTAGTCGAGAAAATGAAAATGAAATGAGAATTCGGCTAAAAAAAGAGCAATTGGATGCAAGTGGAGACAATATGGGTTCAGGATGGTCTAAGATGGAAAAAGAACATCTAGAGACTAAACTTGAAGAAGAATAAAGGAGCGAAACCTTGACTCTTGGAATGCCCTCGTGGGGGTTGGCGATACCTATGAGCGATATACCTGAAGAACTGATTTACACTAAAGAACATGAATGGATTAGAGTGGAAGGAAATGAGATAGTAGTAGGCATTACTGATTATGCTCAAAATGCTCTAACAGACGTTGTCTGGGTAGAATTACCCGAATTGGGAGTTTCTGTAAAATCAATGGACTCATTCGCTAATGTAGAATCTGTGAAATCTGTAAGTGAAATATATGCTCCAATATCTGGAGAAGTAATTGAAGTAAATGAGCATTTAGAAGATGAGCCTGAAACAGTAAATACAGATCCATATGGAGATGGATGGATTTGTAAAATGACTATCGGAGAACCCGCAGAACTTGATGCTCTTCTTGATGCTGCAGCATATAGAGCTCTGATTGAGGAATAAGTAATGGAAAGGCCTAGCAAGATTTCAATATATGTCGATGGTTCTTGCGAAGAAAATAGAAATGTTACGGCTAGTACACCGGCTGGATGGGGGTTTTGCGTTGTACTCGGCGATACAGGGCTAGGAAAAGGACAAGGAGAAATCGTTACTGAAAGGAGTGGCCCTGTAATCACAAAAAAAACTTCTAGTGAGTATATTGGTTCGGAAGTTGGTTCTAATAACACCGCTGAACTTTGTGCTCTTGCACATGCATTAAAATGGCTATTAATGGAAGGAGGAGATACGCCAGCGGTGATTAGAGGGGACTCACAATATGCCCTAAAAATAGGTTCTGGGATTTGGAAAGCGAAGTCGAATAAAGAATTGGCTTTGAATGTCCAAAAATTATGGAAAGAAGCTTCCTCCCTTCGAGAGTTAAGTCAAGAACATGTTAGAGCCCATAGAGGCCATCGGTGGAATGAAAGAGCTGATCACCTAGCATTCCGAGCAATGCAAGGAAAAGAACCATTGCCCTTACAATTTTGGAAACCCGGTAATAGATGAATTAATCGTCAGAAAGAATTGTCACTGAGAGATAAACATAGGTGGCCTGAATAAGAGTTAGTAAGGCTATTAAAGAAAATATCAATGATGTAGGGTCTGGAAAGAATAGTTGGTTTTTCCCTAAAAGATAAGATAAGATTAGAATAAAAATCGAAAATAGGAGTAATTTCTTTGAAGATTTTTCGGGGTTTTTCCATAGATCCATCCAGGGTACTAAACCTCGTCTTTTGAAAGTAAATCTATACCAAGAAATATACAGCATTGTTAATCCAATTAGTCCCATCACCCCAAGTGTAAATGATTCGGAATCCCAAGGCCAAGAAAAAGAAATTTTGATAAAAATAGTATTGACTAAAAGTATTAACCCTAAGAAAAAATAATTACGCCATTCAGGTGGCATCTCTTCGGCCATAATACTACCAAGAGGTTAAATCATTTCAAATCAACCCCGAAGATGGGTTCTTCACCTAATACTAACTCGCAGAATTATGGAGCCTCAGTTAATTTGGTCTGATTCAGTAAGTCAAGAACATCTTGACTTAAGATTTAGAGTTTTAAGGATAGGTATGCCAAGAGGTACTGAACATTATCCAAAAGTAGATAATGACCCTAAAACAAGATTTCTTTGTGCTTTTATCGATAAAAAAATGGTTGGATGTTCTACTCTACAGGTTGATTCTAGAGAAGGTTGTAAGTATAGAATAAGAGGTATGGCAGTAGATTCTGAGTTTCGTAATAGAGGTATTGGTTCTAAAATCGTAAAAGAACTTCAAAATAAAGCGATTGAAGAAAATACAGGCATTTGGTGCAATGCTAGGATTAAAGCAGTTCCAATGTACGCAAGATGTGGATTCGAAATAGTATCTGATATTTTTGAAATAGAAAACATAGGTCCCCATTATGATATGGAATGGAAATAAGGCATACGCTAGAATTATTCTATTGGAGCACAGGCCGGGATTTGCACCCAGGTCCGCGGATTTGCAGTCCGCTGCATAGCTACTCTGCCACCCATGCTTTGATTAGCCGTAACAGACTTTATCTTTGAATATTCTTCGAAAGGGGGTTTCAAAAATTATTGATATAATTTATGATTTGATTCCAAAATAATATGAAAATTAAATTTATTTGAATAATTAGAGGATTACAACCGTATATCTTGATGAGGTTGGTACGTACCCTAGATACCATGCCGAACGTTTCATCGCGCTATGATGGGTTAGGAGTGGGGTTTGCTCCTTATCTTCAACCACCCGGGCCTGAAGTTGTTAGATGGACTGTCGGAGAGCCTGGTTTCGATACGCCTACAGAAGTAATTAGGGCTGCAATTGAACAATTAGAAAATGGGAATACCAAATATACTAGAGGCGCTGGATCTATGGAACTATGCCAATCAGTTGCTGATTACTTGTTCGAAAAACATGACATTGAAGTTATTGCCGAAAATATTGTAATTACACCAGGGGCGAAACAGGCTTTACTATATTCATTTATGATTACCACTATGCCCGGAGATGAGGTAATTCTTCTAGCTCCATCCTGGGCATCTTACGAACCTATGCTGGAATTTATTGGCGCTGTTCCTGTACATGTTCCAGTAAGAAAAGATAATTTTCATCCCGACTTAGATGCTATTAGATCATCAATCACGAATAAAACCAAGATGATTCTATTAAATTCACCGAATAACCCAACTGGGGCTGTATTCACACCAGATGAAATTGCTGAAATTGTTGATATAGCGGTAGAACATGATTTGTGGATAGTTTCTGATGAAATATATGCACGACTAAATTGGACTGATTATCCACACGTATCTCCAGCAACTTGTCAAGGAGGTAAAGAAAGAACCCTGGTAATCAATGGTTGGTCCAAATCTTGGGCAATGACTGGTATGCGATTAGGTTTTCTAACAGGTCCTGAGAAAGCGATGAAGGCAGCCATAAAATCTCAAGCTAATTCCGCATCTCATGTTCCAACTTTCTTAATGGAAGCTGCAAAAGTTGCTCTCAGTTGTGATAGTTATGTAGAACAATTTAACTCCGAGTATTTGAAAAGAAGAGAATTAATCAAACAGGGTTTGTCAGAAATTCCGGGTTTAAGAATTGGTAACTTAGAAGGTGCATTTTATGCATATGTAGACATCACTGGAACCGGAATGACAGATATAGAATTTGCCAATGGGGCTTTGGATGCAGGTGTTCAATTAATTCCAGCATCTCTAATTACTGGAGGAGAGGGATTTGTAAGAATATCTTATGCGGCTGATGAAGAAGTAATTTTAGAAGGATTGAAGCGTTTGAAAAAATGGTTAATTTAATTGAGAAATATTGAAATCATCATGTATTATGCCCCCCTCGCAAAGGAGGTGCTTGTATACCTAATTTTTATTGTACAAAATGTGGTTATGGATTGATATCGAAAGGAAAAAACTGTACTTATTGTAGTAAACGTCCAACTTTTGTAGCAAGTTTAAGTAAAGTCGAGGAGGAGGAATAAAAATGAGTTCGCACGGTAAACATATCTGTGTTGATTATTCATGTTGCGATTTTACTAATGGCCGTAATGGAAAGTGGATGCTAGAATTGATGCGTGTTGCTATTAAGTCCGCAAATGTACGGGAAGTTCATGCACATGTGGAGGAATTTGATGGTAGTCAAAGTCCTACAGGTTTTGCTGCAGTAGTTCTGTTAGATGAAAGTCATGTGAGTGCACATTGCTATTATGATAGAGGAATTTTAGCAGTTGATGCATTTACTTGTGGAGATTCTGACCCTGAACCAATAATTGAATTCATTAATAGAAGATTATTTGCAGAAATGGAGAATATCAAGATTGTTTCGAGAGATGATATTCAAAGGTTTAGAGAGTGAGGTGATTTTTTGGATATCAAAGAATTTATTGAATACCATTACAAACATTTCAACGCTGGTGAGCTTTCTGAATGTAGTAAATCCTTACAACAATTTTTACAAAATGATGGGCGATTAATGATAACTTTAGCTGGTGCGATGTCAACCGCTGAAATAGGTAGGTCTTTGGCTCCTGCTATTAGATCTCAAAAAATACATGCAATTTGTTGTACTGGCGCGAATCTTGAAGAAGATCTGTTTAATCTAGTTGCTAAATCTTCATATGAAAAAATAAAAGATTGGCGGAGTTGGACTGCGGAAGATGATAAAAGATTACAAGAGAGGGGGTTAAATCGAGTCACCGATGTAGCAATTCCTGAAGAAGAAGCAATTAGGAATATTGAAAGACCATTATTAGAGCTATGGAAAGATGCTGATGCTGCAGGAGACAGAAGATTTCCGCACGAATATCTGTATGATTTGTTACTACATGGGAATCTTGAATTTGATGCTGATCCTAAAGACTCATGGTTATTGGCAGCAGCGGATGCGAATCTACCAATATTTGTCCCCGGTTGGGAAGACTCGACATTAGGAAATATACTTACTGCTAGAGTAATTGATTGTACAATTCATTCACCAGATATTGTACTTAGTGGATTACATGCAATGCAATCTTTAGCAGATTGGTACAGGGAGGATGATTCGCCAACGGGCCTATTGCAAGTTGGAGGAGGTATTGCTGGAGATTTTGCAATTTGTGTCGTTCCTATGTTAAGGCAAGACGTTGGAATAAATACACCCTTATGGTCATGGTTCGCACAAATTTCTGAGGCGAGTGCTTCATATGGAGGTTATTCAGGAGCCCCTCCTAATGAAAAAATTAGTTGGGAAAAAATTGATACAAGTACTCCCCGATTCATTATTGAATCGGACGCTACTATAGTGCTTCCATTATTGTTGATGTCTCTAGAATAATTCACTGTATTCTGCACATTCTTCTGAAATACGTAACAATTGATTGTATTTTGAAGTCCTGTCACTTCTAGCTGGTGCACCTGTTTTTATCTGTCCAGCATTAACTCCGACTGAGAAATCGGCTATTATATCGTCAGATGTTTCACCAGATCTGTGAGAAATAATAATCCCAAAATTAGCTTCACGCGCCATTCGGATGACTTGAAGAGTTTCTGAGACTGTTCCAATTTGATTTAATTTAATCAAAATCGCATTAGACGAGTTTTCTTCTATTCCTCTTTGTAAACGTTCTGGATTAGTTACGTACAAATCATCTCCCACAATCTGTACCCTATGGCCTTGTGATTTTGTAAAATCATTCCATGATTTCCAATCATCCTCTCCAAATGGATCTTCCATCGAAACTATTGGATAACTATCTAACCAAGATGAATATAATTTAGAGAGTTCTTTTCCGCTGATTACACTATTATCAATATGATAATTTTCACCATCAAAGAATTCTTGTGCAGCCACATCTAACGCGATTGACACTTGAGTACCTGGTGAATAACCAGTATTTTGTATGGCTTTCATTAAATATCTAAGGCCGTCTTCATTACAAGACAAATTTGGGGCAAAACCTCCTTCATCTCCTACACCACCCAAGAGCCCTTCTTCACTTAATACGGATTTTAGTGAATGGTATATCTCAGTTCCTGCTTGTAACGCACTAGAAAAATTATCAAAACCGTGAGGGACAACCATGAATTCTTGAATATCGACATTTGATTCAGCATGTGCACCTCCGTTGAGTATATTCATCAATGGAATAGGTAATTTCTTATCTTTCATTTGTGAAATATAATTCCAGAGAGGTTTTTTTGAATGGTTCGCCGCGGCACGTAAAACCGACATGGAAACGCCCAAAATAGCATTTGCTCCAAGTCTACTCTTGTTCTCTGTTCCATCTAAAATCAGCATTGATTCGTCTATTTCTTTCTGATTAGAAACTTCCAATCCTAGTAATAATTTTCTTATTTCATTGTTAATATTGCTAACCGCTTTAGACACGCCTTTGCCCATCCAATCATTGGAATTATCTCTCAATTCAACTGCCTCATAACTACCCGTACTAGCTCCTGATGGGACTGCTGCGCGACCTGTTAGTATACCATCTACAAAACAATCAACCTCAACCGTCGGATTACCGCGAGAATCAATTATTGTACGCGCTTTGATATCCGTGATAATGCCGCTCATCGATTAGTTCCAAAAGGAACGATAGTGTGAATGTTACTATGGATAAATTAGGAATTCAACCAACTTAGCCATCTAGAAACTTTATTCTGGATCGTGGGAATCTGAATCTCAGAGTGGCATACCTCTTCCCAACAAAGTTGCTCATCAGAGGGAGAAATAGAAAATAGTTCGGCTTTGAAAATAACCCCGTCTGGGCTGTCATGACTATCTCGCTTGTCATCTACAAAACAATGTAATAGATGTTTAGGATAATGATGCATTTTACCTGAATTACAACAGCACAATAATACACTCTTTTCCAAGAAAATTAATGATGCCCCCGTTGATTCATCAATATCATGGCCAACTACTTTACAATCGGCGAGAAGTGAAGCAACATCTATGTTATACCACTGAGATTTCGAGATTGGTAAATTGAGATTAGAGACTTCGTCTAAATACTCTTGAACACGAAGATTAGTCATGTCGTCATCCTCTGACATGTATTCTCTCAAATTGCCGACCCATTTGAATGCAACTTAGTATCAAGTATGTTATCAAGTAATCATTAATTACCTGAAAGCGGAAATATTTGGTGAGCAATAACTGCTCAAAGTGACAATAACAATCAAAAAGGGTTCGCTTTGCGGATTAATCATGGTTGACGTTGATTCACTTGATAGATCTATTCTTTCTTACCTCAGAGATGCTGCTAGAGCCCCTTTTGTTGATATCGCAAAACAGGTAAATGTTACTGAACGTACTGTGAGAACTCGTATGAAAAGAATGGAAGATGACGGTGTGATTAGAGGTTATACGATTAGAGAAGCAGGTATCGGATTAACTGCTCTTATTAGATTAAAAGTCGGTTCCGGCGTCGAAATAGGGAGTCTTGCAGGAGAATATTCTGGATGGGCAGGAGTTGAATGTATATACGAAATCAGTGGAGATGCAGATCTAGTAGCAATTGTTCATGTTGATGATACTATTTCTCTAAGAAATCTACTAGATCGTATGTGGCTAGCAGCTCCTGGAGAAATTACATCTACACAAACCGAATTGGTTTTAGAACAATATTAATTTTTAATCAATTTATATCTGTAGTATCTTAGTTTTCCAGATTTGAATGATTCATATACAGGGGTTCCTTGAACACCTGCAAATGTTTCGAAACTGCGCCTAATTGTTCTCGGTACAAGTTTAGAAATTCTTTCTTTTTTTGTGTCATTAATCATATCCAAAGCCTGAATCACTTCTTGAGTAATTTCTTTTTTGGATGCTATCGAAAATCCTGAATTTGTAAATATTTTCTCGGTTTTTTCCATAGTTTCTTCATCTCTAAAATCGGTCCAACAGAAATTTCCACCGTTTTTTAAGACTCGAAATACTTCACTTACAAACTTAGACATATCGCCATAACAATGTGATGATTCAACATTATAAACAACATCAAAACAATTTTTTTGAAACGGCATATCCTGAGCATTCCCTTCTCTAAAATCCAAATTTTCTTGCTCATACCATCTGTTACACAAAGATACGGCTTCCCCGGAAAAATCTAATCCGACCAGAGAGGATGGTTTCATTGTCTTGGCTAGCCAACTCGCTCCGCCACCTCTGCCAGAGCCTACTTCTAATACTTCTTTATTTTCTAATGAAACATCTCTTATATTCATATGATATAATTGTATAAACAATCTATATGCTTCGTCTGAAGAGTCTAATTCTGGACTCTCTGAATCAATGTAACCATAATTCATAAATCTAAACTCTACTTTGTTATGTGCTTTTGAAATTCTTTGATACCACCATTTCCATAATCTGTTTTGAATTGATGAAGGTGATATTTTGAGCAGCATTGCAAAAATTCTAGCTGGAATGCCCATTGACATTTTGTCACCTATACTTTCCACTTAACAGAACATCCGATACTCTGTGTTCTAGTTTCTATAATTTTTTTTCCAGACAGCATTGAATCAATTGCGTCTGAAAGTTCAGAAGTTGTCGCATGAGCAGGATCTCGTGGTGAATCGTCGAGTCTTCCTCTGTATACTACAATACCTGAAGAATCTAATAGATAAAACTCAGGTGTCCTTTCAGCACCATAAATTGTTGCTACAGACTGATCTTCATCATGCAAATATGCGTATGACATTCCTTTTGATGCTCTCTTAACCATATTTACCCAAGAATCTGATTCATATTTTATTGGATCGTTAGAATTGATCCCAACAAAACCAATATTATTCTTAGTGGCTTTTTTTGCCATTTCTTCTATTCTTGATTCTGACCCGACAACGTATGGGCAATGATTGCAGGTGAACGTAATAACTGCACCATTAGCCCCTATAATATCGCTTAGAGACAGTATCTCATTCCCGATACTATTATTGGCATTTGGTAATTGGAAAAATGGGGCTTTTTGTCCTGGTTCTATCCCAGCAGTAGTAGACATGTTCGATGCTATCATATTGTGTAATTCAACCCTTTGGGGAAATCCTCTGCGCTTGATTTTCTTGTCTAGATACAGATTCCTGTAACCTTCTCCTAGCCAATCTATGTTCTGGATCTATATCAAGTACTTTGCGCCATGCAATAATAGATGCATTTACATCTTCGTTATCGTGTAATATGGCTGCAATTCTTAATCTTGCATCAATATGCTTATTGTCATATTTCGCTGCTGCTTCGAAATCGGATTTTGCCTCTTCTATTCTCCCAAAATCAAGATATAACAGCCCTCTTTGATACCATGCTTCGGAATGTGTGGAATCAAATCTTATAGCGTCATTTAGTGGCTTTTCTGCTTGCTCAGATTTATCCATAGCAATCATACAAGCGCCCAAGTGAACAAGAGCCATGATATGTTCAGGATCTTGAGAAATCAATATTCGTAATTCGCTTTCAGCTTCTTTCCAGTCTCCCAAATTCATCAGTATTTCAGCACGCCTTTGTCTTGCTAAATTTAATTCTGGTACTAATTCAATTAGATAATTAGCATCATCAAGAGCCGTCACTAAATCATCTGCTAGAAGTGATGCAGAACATCTATTCAGTCTTGCTCTAATATGTTCTGGTTCAGTTGCAAGTACTCTAGAAAAGAACGATTGTGCTTCAATAAAGCGACCTTGCTTTGCAGCAATCATCCCTCTAATGAATGGAATAGAAGAATGATTTCTAATATTCGTTGATGCTTCAGAAACCAGTGCATTAGCCTGATCCAACTTATCCATCTCTAAACATAAGTGCGCTTCTTCTAACGATATAGATGGATGTTCGGGAATCAATCTTCTAGCCCTTATCAAGGCTATTTCAGCTTCTTTGATTGAGCCCTGATACCGTAATGCACGAGATCTACCAAGCCATGCTAAACCAGATTCTCTATCTTTTTCAATTGCTAAATCAAAAGAAATTGTAGCATCCAACAGGAGTATGTGATCATGCTCTCCTGTCTTGTCTCTGTGTTCATCTGCTGCAAGTAGATGTAATCTTCCCTGCATAACATGTAGTGATGCACTTTCCCAAGATTCTTGTGGAGCCTCTTCTAAGACTTTCTTAGACCAATCAATAGCCCCTGCACGGAATAAAACAAGACTCAAGCGCCCTCTTACTTCAGCATCCTCGGGATTGGTTTCTAACCATTCTTCTAATACTGCTCTTGCGGAATCTAACTTTCCTTCATTTTCAAGTATCTCGCTTTCAATGAGAACGGTATACTCTCCCAATCCAAAGGCTCGACGTACTGCCTGAAGTGCCTCTTTCGATTGGTTCTCTCCTGCAGCTAGTAATTTTGCCTTCAATAGCCAGGCTTTTGGATTGGTATTATCCATATACAATGCCCTCTCAACAGATTCCAGAGCTGATGTAATTTCACCTAACTGCATTAATTTCGAAGACTTGGATACCCAACCTTCTGATGTTGATGGTTCCTTAAGATGAGGATTTATCTGATCTTGTGCCATATTCGCTCTGTTGATTATATTCTGAATCTCTGACTCTTCAGAATTTTCAAAATCAACTCCCAAAGCATCTAACCTTCTGGTATTTCGGTTGAGTCTTTCATCTCCACTACCTGAGAGTAAAATTAATTGTTCTTTTAGAACATCGATATTATCTGGATTAATTGCTATTAGACGCTCTAATGTTTTGTCTAATGCATCAAAATCTGCTTCGTCTCTTTGTATGGATGCGAGTGACTGAAGAATGGATGAGCTTTCTGGAGAAAGTAAATTTGCTCTTCTATAAAAATCGCTAGCCCTGTCGAATCTCCCTGATTCATGAAACAACTCTCCTAAACCTCTTTGTTCATCACCATTAAGCTCTAAATCTTCTGATTTCATTTCCGCTTCTGTAAGAATTCTATCCAATCTTAGTACAAGGGGAATTATTCCAGGGAGTATATTTTCTCTACCCTCTTTTTCTGAATCATTCTGATAATTGGATAGTAGTGATCTGGCTGCATGGGTTGCTATTGCACAAGATTCACTAGAACTAATTGTTACATCCTGTTCAAAAAGTAGGGATTCGGCAGATTCTAAAGATTTGTGTACAGATAATAATTCGTGAACTTCAGGAGTCTCTCCTAATATCGTATCGACACCTCTAGAAAGTAAATCTAACCTGTTAGCTGTACTAGTCAAATTACCTTGTAAATCGCCAAGTTTAATCTGCATTTCATTTCTTTGTCTAAGAACTGATTGATGACGTAACCATAGCGTCGCTAACGCGATTCCAACCAAGCCATACAAGGCTAGAATTATCGACGTCGACTGCTCCATCTATCACAAGCGGGAATGTCAGACTTTTGATGGCTTCTACTGTTCTGCAGTTACAACGTGGCTTTTACTGACCAATTTATTTCCGCCAGAATTAATAAAAATCTTACATATCAGATGCGGAGTAGGCTTGTACTCCAGATTTTCTAGTAATTTTCCCAACGGATGTCGCAACCACGCTATCAATGCCTGCACCAGCGGCAAGAGTAAATATCCTATCTGTGACTTTTCCTGCGAAAACTAGGCCTTTAGCGCCCTCTGATTCTGCCAGTTTTGCTTCTAAAGAGCTAGCACCTATAGGCTCACTACCAGAGCCATCTTCATTCACAATAACTGCCTGGTTTCTTTTCAGTCCATCTAGCATACCGGCCCATCCTTTTATTTCATCCGAGGCTTCAAGAATTTCTTCACCGCGACCTACTGCAGCATCATCTTCTTTAGCTAATTCTGCTTGTATACGGGACACAATTTTATTGGATACCTCTTTTTGTGCAAGGCATTTAGTGATTACTTTACCTTCTAGATGTTCTACCTCACGGCTTTGTGGGGCCAATGCTACATGTGTTAATGATTTACCTAGTTTGCCACTTAATTCCATAAGGAGTAACTTTCCACCTCTATCTCCATCAACAAACGCTGTTACCATTGTTTTTGATTGAGCAAGGGCTACCAGCTCATCTTGTATACCGGAACCCATAGTTGCTATGGCATTTTTAATTCCAAACTTCAATAAATTCCTTACATCGTTCCTTCCTTCAACAATAATTATTGCACTACTGTCAGCGACTTTAGGCCCTGCTGTCATTCCAGATATGTCTTTTTCTGTGTCTAAGGTAAGTACTGAACGAACTTCATCTAATATATTCTTAGATTCATCTTGTCCGGAATTAACCATATTCAGTAATAATGTCTTAGCACGATCGATAACATTGTCTCGCTTTGCAGATCTGATATTTTCAATTGCTTTTACTTTAATTACTGACTTACATGGACCTATTCTGTCTATTGTTTCTAATGCTGCACCAATGACTGCAGTACTAACCTGGTCGATTGATGAGGACAGAGAGATTTCTCCCTGGACTTTTCCTTTATTCTGATTTAACGACACGTCAACATGCCCTATTCGGCCTGTTCTTTGTAACTTTCTTAGTTGTAATTGATCGCCTAAAAGGCCCTCTGTCTGGCCAAAAATGGCTCCGACAACGTCCTTTCTAGCGACTGTTCCGTCACAACGAATTGTTGCGTGTATGATATATTTTCCTTCTGTATTTGACATAATTATTCCTTTCTGGTTTTCGGCCCAACTAGAGGGGCTTCACTCCCTATTACCTGCTAGGGTTTTGGGTTGGATGGGCGCAAAACGCCCGCGAGTGTGGCTGATTACCAAACCTTGCCCGCAGTTACATCCTTCATGAAGCCTCCTGTTAATATAAGTAAAATAAGTCAAAAATTTCAAACAAATCAAATTTGTAAATAAAATAAGTGGGATAGAGATTAAGTCATATAGGTACTAAGGAAAGATATGGTGGAGCCGACCTCAGATAGGCGGATTGTTTTTCGAGGCGTTGTCAGTTTAGCTCTAAACGACGGGAATCTAACGTTTGGAGAAAAAAGGCTCATTACAAAATTAGCAAGATCGCTAAGACTGGGCAATGAAGAGCCTAAGATGATTTATGAGTCAATTATTGAAGGGAAAAATATTGAAAAAGGTCTTGAATTGACCAATAGTGAAAAAATATCTACATACGAGCAAGTTTTAGAAACGTTTCTAATTCATACGAATAAAACAGATGATGAATTAAAAATTATTGCATATTTGAGAAAGGTATTCGAGCTTAGTGATTCTGAACATAGGGCGATTCTTAGAAGTCTAGATAGGCAGTTAGAAGAAATTGTACATAGAAATGTTCGCCAAAATATCAGATATGAACTAAAAGAAACTATGGATAGACTGTCAGAAATAGTAGATAATATTAGAGTACAAAAATAAGGGATTTGAATGAATTCTGGGAACAATCTCGATGAGTTTTTGAAAAAACAATCAAAACGTGTTCATTCATCGGATAGGAGTTTGGCTAATTTAGTAAGAGACGCTTATCCAATAGGGGTTCCGGCTCTAATAATGAAATCTAGCACTGATAGGATGATGATTTCGTCCGGATATTCATTTATTCTAGGCACTCCAGATGAGCACTTGAGGAGCTTGGCGTCTTGGTTAATTACTGAAGCCGGAAATACTCATAGAACTTTATTAAAATTAATTAAAAGATTATGGAAAAGGCATGGAAGAGAAGATGTTGCTTTGGCAGCTATTTTACTTTCTAATATTGATCTTAAGGGAATGGGAACAACTCCTTGGAAAGTCTTAGTAGATTCCATACATCCTGTAGAACCTGTAGATTCTCTATTACTAAATATCGAAGAGATATATCGAGCAAAACGCCAGCCACCCTCTGAAGAAATGATGCTTCAATGGATTGAAGGAAGAAAAGTTGAGCAGCACCTTGCATTGATAGTTGCATATTCAGGGAAAATACATGGACACTATTTCTCTGATGAAATAATTAAGAAAATTTCCCTAATTGAAATACCTACCGGAGATTCGATTTTATCTAGGATTATTGATAAATTAAATGAGGATTAAGCGTATAACTGATTGCTGATGACTACTTCCGACGTCTATGGTCGAACGGTTATTGCCTTCTGATGATCCTATTGCAGAAGAGGTATTAGAATGGACGATCAAAAGAGATTCAAAAGATATAACACAATTGATGAAATGGATGGAGACGACCGAAATAAGAAGAGATAGGCAAGTTTTGTTAAATCGTGCCATGGATCTAATGGACGAGATACAATACGCGTTAAATCGGCTCAAAGAATTGAGGTGAGAGAGTGCGAGCTCTACTTCTTGCAGGCGGAAGATCTAGAAGAATGGGCAAAGATAAGGCGTTAATTGAAGTAGATGGAAAAGCAATGATAGCAAGAGTTGTCGATGCTCTGGCAAAGGCTGGCAGAGAACCGATTAGAATCGCTGTTGCTACTCCTGAAAAAATGGAAGAGTACGCTATGGTAGTTAATTCAAGTTATAACATTGAATGGGTTTTGGATTCAATGCAGCACGCTGGACCGGTGGAGGCAATTATTGAAAATTTAAATGACCCTTTGTGTCTAGAGCAAGATACTATTCAACTTGCAACTGCTGATGTACCCTGGATTACTTCAGAAGTCTTCAATAGTTTAGAAACATCCATTTCAAAAAATGATGAATTAATAATACCAACAGATGGAGATTTGTTACAACCATTACTTTCTTTAATTAGACCAAAATTACTAGTTCAATCACTGGAGTGTTGGAAAGGAGGGCCTTTACATCATTTATTTATGAAAAGACCCCACTCTTTATTAATGGTAGATGGAGAATTGATTAGAAATATTAACACCGAAATTGACCTTGAAAAGTATTAGGGCGGCGACAACTATAAGTGTATTTGGTCCAATCTATATTTAGCTAAGAGGCGAATGGAGATTGAAAATATGGGAATTGTAGAAATGATGAAATTTGATAGTGAAGTCTCACTAAGTAGAGGTGCTTGGTGGGGATGGACGTTGGGACTATTAGTAGTTCAAATTGTAGTTGGAATTGTTCTAGCTATTGCTTCGTTTTTCAGCGATGGAATTGTGGACGTTGTATCAATGATTTTCACCTTGATGGTCGTATGGGTTGGACTCTCTGTCTCAGTAGGGAGATTGAGAGATAGAGGATATACTGAAATAATGGAATTTGCACTAAGAATGATACTTTTCCCATGGGGATTGGTAGAGTGTGCATTCCTCGCTGGTCAAGAATAAGTACTTAATCGGTGAAATTGAAATTACGTAAATCGATACGCCGGTATATCCGGCGTATCGACTATATTATACTCTGAGTTACGAAGTAAAAACAGATAGGCATGTAAGTGACCCGTCTGCTTGCATTATTGGTTCCATATCAACTGACATTAGTTTGAATCCTTCATTTTGAAGAATATTCTTTGTCTTCGGGAATCCTGCTGCTATGATCAGTCTGTCATTTGAATATCCTATGGTATTAGAAGCATAACTTTCGTTATTTGGAATCCAAATTATCTCTTCAGCAATTTGTGATAATTGGCTTTCTTTAAGATGACCTTCGGCTGCAATAATAGTGCCCTCCCGAGGTGATGAGCAAACAGTCGTTAGATGCAACGTAGTATCTGGAACTTGGATTAGCTCTATATCATAACCATCTTCTTTGATATAGTGACTAAGGAAGTCTGCGCCTTCTTTATTTGTTCTTGTAGACAATCCTAGTAGAAATCTATCATCATAAAATACAATATCTCCGCCATCCAATTTTGCGCCCTTAGGCATTCTGACAATCTCAGTAAAATTACTCATATGTTCCATTACTGCCTGTTGCTCTCCTTCCCTAGTAGGGTGGCCCATATTGGGTATAATCGCCTTATTTTGAAGCATAACTGCAGTATCTTCTACAAAGCAACTATCGGGAAAATCTGGCAATTCAGGAAGTATTGTAACTTCTGTACCATGAGCTCTTAGAGCGGTAACATATGCTTCATGAGAACCTTGTGCCTCATTTGAATCAGGGGTTCTAGTACCAAAATAACTCGAGAGAGCTTTACTGTAATTAGAAGAAATACTCCTAACAACAGCAGTTTTACGACTCCTGTCAAATGCTCCTGGCACGGCTCTCCGTCTCAGGTTCCGTTCATAATGCTTCGGAATGCGGATTTAAAATGTAATTATCAGGAATAATGATTTCCATAAAACGGTAATTTTGATACCTATGTATGGTCTAATTCAAGAACATTATTACAGGGCGCTAAGTATGAATAAACTAGTAGAGACCTTGGATGAAGAGGGAAATAGAGTAAGTCCTATATTACCTGCTGGAAAAAAAAATTATCTTATCGATATTGATGGAACAGTAGGTGAAGATATACCAAATGAAGAACCGGAAAGAATGGTAACAGCAGAAGCTTATCCAGATGCTATTGAAACTATTAACAGATGGTACAGTGAAGGTCACCATATCTGTTTCTTTACGGCGAGGACTGAAGAACATAGAACTGTCACAGAAAAGTGGCTTCATGAAAAAGGGTTCAACTATCATTCATTACTAATGGGGAAACCACGTGGAGGAAACTATCACTGGATCGATAATCATGTTGTTAGAGCCACCCGCTATACTTCTAAATTTACAGATCTAGTGAAACGTAACGCAGAGATCGAAGTATTCAATGATGAATAGTTCAATCATCTCTTCGTGGCAGTAAAAATGCTGCAGCTAGCATACTGATAGTTGCAAGAATACCTCCAAATCCAGGCATATTTGGCCCATTGACGCCTGAATCAGAAACATAACTATCTGACCAAGAATCATACAAATCAAACTCATAGCTTGGATCCATACTTGTAATCTCTAATGTGTCTCCTGCGGAAATCATACCATCTGCATCTACATCTACATAAACATAGATAGAATCCCCCATTTGACCTGTTAGTTCAGTCAAACTTGAGCTCTCTTCAACATTACAATCAGATCTAACGTCTGAATGACAAGATAAGAATTGGATGGAGAAGTCACTCAACGGTGCCTCAAAAGTTTGATTGTTGGCTACAGTAAGGAATAAATCTCTAGGTTCTTCATTCCAGTCGTCTTCATCACCGTCGTCATTATCATGGTCATGATCGCCGTCATCTGAATCATCGTTATCATACTCATCTGAATTATCACCACAATCATCCATTCCATCATTTACCCAGTTCATTGGGATCTCGTTTCCATTATCGCAAACAAACATATCAGGCTCGTTGTCTGAGCCATCATCGACATACTCGTCAGATCCGTCGCTACAGTCCTCTGCGCCATCATTTACCCAGTCGATTGGTATTTCTTCTTCACCAGTCTCACACATCCACATGTCTTCGTCGTCATCATTCATGGATTCTAGCCAATTTGATAATTCATCAATATCTAAATATCCGTCACTGTTATTGTCAGAGTAATTGAAGTGCTCTTGTGTTTCAGTTCGGTCATCATCATCTACCCATCCACCATCTTCGTTAATAATGAAATCTTCAAATTCATTCCAACTAATTAATTCGTCTTCATTTTGGTCTATCATCATCATAACATCGTCAGGAGATGATTCATGACCGTCGTCATCATCATCATCATCCCAATCATCATCATGATTATTGAAATCAGGCAAGCCATCCCAGTATACTGGAATTGCTGTCTTGGGGAGAGTTTGATCTACTGTAATTACTACAGCATCGCCCCACATCAAAGCGTAAGACATATGCGAAGAGGATCCATTTTCGTCAGTCATAACCATCGAATATGACATTAATTCTGAATTCTCATCAATCTTAACTGAAAGATTCATCATAGAACCATTATCCATAGCTGTGGATAAGTCCATTGTTTGACTGTTTGTTACTGAATCTAAACTTACTGAAATTGTTGCAGAATCCATATCCCAATCATCATCAAATAAATCGTCTTCTGTATCTTCTGAATCGCCGCCCATATCGCTAGTCATTGAGTCAGCTAACATTGGAATTACCCAATCCATTACATTAGGGGCCATGTCTCTAGTCTGAAATTTTTCATCAATAGTTTCTGCACCCATTTCAGTAACAATCATGCCATCCAACTTGTGATGCACATTAACAACTTCTCCAACTTGTGTCACTGTTGTTGTAGAAGAAAATAACATTGGAGCGCTCATTGCTATAGAAACATGTGCTGCATTTGCAGACATATTGACCATCACAGTTTCTTCAATTAGAATCATCATATCGTCACCCATATCTCCCAATTCATCTCCCATTGGGGCCGTCATTGACATTGAATAGCCTGCAGTTGTGCTTTGATTGAGCATGGATTGAAGATCTATCTCTTGGTTCATTGCATCCATGAAGACTTCCATCGATGCTGCATAAATACAGTTACCTACAAGTTCTGTAGTAGCGTTTTCATCAAAGTTTTTTGCTTCAGTATCCATACACCCTACAACATCATCAATTATTTCTTCTAAAGTGTCTCCATCGATACATCCCGCAAGAGGTGTAGTGGCGATTAGTAAACTGGCTAACAACACAAGTGTTTTGTTCATACCCAATCGAAAGATTTTCTATTTAAGAATAAATCGCCGGCACGATAAAACAAACTCATATAGGAAACAATAACATATTCTTGTTACTTGGAAGTATTGTGAAGGCTCCTGTAAGTGCGTTTCTAGTTAGTATGATGATGTGTGTTGTAACGCTTTCTGGGTGCTTGCATGTAGATGATGGAAATAAAAAAATCATCGATAATAATGAAAAAAATACGGGAATATTTGTCACAAACTCAAATGGTATTTCTATTGATTTTCCCCCTCTACCTTTAAATTTTATTTTCAGCGATGTAGGTGAAGATGGCCCAGAACCCAGTATTGGGATCACATCAAGTGGGTGTATATTTTTCATAGCTTTAGAAAAACCTATGCGGTCTTGTGACCATGGTCAAACTTGGAATAATGTAGCCGATATCACTCAGGCACCATTCACCAGTGACCCATATGGATGGGTTGATCCTGTTACTGATCGTGTATTCAACATACATATGATGGGTTTAGAATCAACATGGATTGGATGGTCCGACAATGATGGAGAAAGTTGGTTAGGAAATCCACACGATTCAGGCCCTATTCCACTAAATGACCACATTAAACTTGCAACCGGACCATGGGTCGATGAGGGCTACGGAATCCCTGGTGGATTATCTCCTGTATACGAACAGGCTGTATATTTTTGTTATAATAAGCTGCTTGGTATATTTTGTCATACCAGTTTTAATGGAGGAGCAACATTCGAGGTAGGTGGACAAATATTTGGTTTGGCCACTGATGACGGGGGATTACATGGAGCGATTACAACGGCTCCTGATGGGACTGTATACGTCACACCAAGGGTAGAAACACCCGCAGTGATTTTTTCAAAAGATAATGGCTATTCTTGGGAAACTCGCACTATGGGAGAAGATGTAGGAACTCCTTATCCTAGAAAAAACTCTGAAGTTGCTACCGATTCGGACTCAAATGCATATCACATATGGACTGGGAATGATTTCGGGATTTATATGTCAAGAAGTACTGATTCAGGAGAAAATTGGGAGCAGGAAAGTACGAGAATTAGTCCCATAGAAGTAATTTCTACTACTTTCCCCCAAATCGATGCTGGAGATCCGGGGCGAATTGCTGTAACGTATTTAGGTAGCGAAAACTCCAGTGAATTAGGCAATTCAGATATTGATGGATTGGAGTGGGATGGAAATCCGCATTATGCAAATGGTAATGTCAGCTACTATCTCTACATTACATTCAGTCTTAATGCATTAGATGCAAATCCGATATTCCATACTGTAAGAGTCTCCCCTGATCCGGTACAAATTGGAAGCATATGTCTCAATAGCGGAGATTGTAGAGACATTGGTGGATCAAATAGAAATTTATTAGATTTCAATGATTTACATATTGATAGAGATGGTAGAGTATATGTCGCATTCGCTGATGGTTGCACTGGAGATTGTGCTACAGGAAACAATTCTCAGCCTGAAGATTCACGAAGTAAAACAGGTGGTATGTATTATCTTGGTAGCGGGCCTAGTTTATACGAATCTGTTGGAAATTTAATTGAGTTCGGGACTGTAATATGAAAATAAGATTACACCAATTCCTTTCCAAATGTGGAGAATTTACCTCAAAGAAAGAAATTAAAGAAGCTATATGGAATGGTGAAATTCTAGTTAATAATTCTATAGTTAAAGATATAAAATTCGAATTTAATTCAAATACAAAAGTTGTGTCTTATAATGGTAAGATACTAAAATTGCCTGAGAAAAATTACTATTTTATAATTAACAAACCTAAAGGTTACATTTGCTCAAGATTGAGTGAACAAGAAAAAGAATTAGGAAAAAAATCTATATTTGAAATTTTTAAAAAAAATCTTAATGAAAATATATTTCGTAGACTAATCACTGTAGGTAGACTGGATGAAGATACCACTGGGCTTCTAATTGTCACTACTGATGGCAAAATTGTTGATAAGATATCGAATCCTGAAAGCCATATTTCCAAGAAATACTTAGTAAAAACAGAATTGGAAATTACAATGGAAGAGATTTTGGCGATAAAGAAAGGCGTCAAAATTCAAATTTTTGATGAAGATAAGATTGAACAATATATCTCAAGACCTGCACAAATTGATCTTGAGGGGTCAAATACTGCAATATTAACTATTGATGAAGGAAAAAAGAGGCAAATTCGTCGAATGTTTGATTCTTTGGGGAATTATGTTGTTTCAATACACCGTTTAGCCATAGGAAACTTAGTTTTATCTGATTTTGATATCATGAGTGGCGAATACCATGAGATAATTTTGGACCTGATTCTGGAAAAATGTTTCTAATCTCCGGAACAAAAAGCATCCAATACTTTTGGATATAATTGATGCTCGATTTTCTTAATCCTGCTCTGTAAGGTTTCTATCGTATCCCCTTCTAATACAGGTACTTCTTCTTGTGCGAGTATTTCTCCAGTATCTACTCCTTCATCCACGAGATGGACTGTGCAACCGGTTACTGTAGCTCCATCTATTAATGCGTCTCTATGTGCATGGGCTCCAGGATATTTTGGTAATAATGATGGATGAATATTTATTATTCGACCTTTCCACTTATTAACAAAATTGGGTGTTAAGATTCTCATATAACCACTTAAAACAATTAATTCAATTCCTGATTCTATCAATATTTCATTAATTAATTTTTCATGTAAAACCCTTCGCTCATTACTATCAATAACTTCAGGTAATGGAACTGATATAGAGGGAATATCAAACTTTTTCCCATGACTTAATCCTCCTGCATTCAGATTGTCTGAAAGTATTAGTTTTGTTTTATGTGCACAAGATTTAGAAATCTGATGGTTAAGTAGTGCAAGTAAACCTGAACCACTTCCTGAAATCAAGACTGCGATACGTATTGGGTTATTTGCTGAGCCTTTACGAGGGCGTATGTATGGCTCGCTCATATATATCGGAAAGGGTAAGGCTGCTTGAGAGTTTGCAATAGAATGATGAGACCAAACATATTGCTTTATGTCATATTCATTGGTCGGAGTTTTATGGACAGGTTAGAAACTGTTGACCAAGTGGTCGAAAAATACTGCGTTTCTAGTAGTCCAATGAAGAGTAGATTGTACATAGGTATGGGTTCATTATTCATACTCTTTGCAATCATTGGGATATGGGTACCAGGTTGGCCGACTGTGTCTTGGGCAGTTCCTGCAGCATTTCTATTCTCATTGTCAAGTGAAAAATTATTTAGAAAAACTCTAACAAATCCATATTTTGGAAACGCTATTTTTGATTATTATGCTACAGGAAAAACGATTCCAAAGCATGCTAAATATAGTATTGTGGCACTGATTATCATTATGGCTGCCATCTCTTCTTATTTTGTATGGTTAGTATCGACCAAAGGAGACGGCGTGTGGAATGATTTCTCTACCTGGAATGGTGCAGATCCTGGCTTTGGATTTATCACAATTGTATTAGTAGGGCTCATTGGCGTTTGGTATGTCGGAATGAAAGTTGAAACACGAAAATGATATTTTAGCAGTAATGATAAAACATTAGTTCATACGTCAATTCCGGTATCAATGTATATGAAACGGGTTCTGTTGGCTTGTATTTTCTTACTTCTGTTCTCGTTTAGTACTATCATTAGTAATCCCGTTTTGTCAGAAGAAAATAAAAAAGTTATTTCCTCTGAAGAAGTAATAATCACAGTAGATAGTACGAATTTACGTTTTTCTCCTTCAGAAATTAGCATCATGGAAGGAGATACGGTTCGTTTTTTTTGGCAGGGGCAACTATTAGCGCATAATGCAGTGGAAAGGAACGGAGTCTTTGATTCTGGAGAGCCCGAAAGAGACGTAGATTATTCGTTCAAATTCGAAATTGGGATGAATGGTACTTATGAATTTGTATGTGAACCCCATGAGTCTGCAAATATGATAGGAGAAATAATTGTCAACCCATTAGTTCAAGAAGTTGTTGAAGAAGAAGAAGAAAAGGAAAAATCAGTCCCTGGTTTCTCGATTATATTGTTACTAAGTTCATTGGCTGCTGCGGGAATATTAGATAGGAGGAAGATGGATGGAAATTTGTGATTCCATGAAAATGCCTGAGTTAAGTGATGGAGAATTTATAATTCCATTATTCACATTGGATACATTGCTTCTACCAGAAGATCAAATGATGATGAGGATTTTTGAGCCGAGGTATAAACAAATGTTAGATGATATTGCGCTAGATGGTTTGCCTTATGGTCATGTTATTTCAAATCCATCAATGCCACAATTGAATGGTACATCTATACCATATGATGTTGGCACCTTGGTAGAGGTTAATGACTTTCAAGAGCAGGGTTCTAATTTGTTATATCTAGCTAATGGAGGTAAAAGATTTCGTATTAATTCACTTATCGGGCCAGCCATAGAGCCCGAATTTTTTGATAGCGTATTCCCATCAGTAGATGCTTTGGTTGATGAATACATCGATAATAATCCAAATGGTAAATTATACCTTAGAGGAATTGTAGAACTAATTCCCGAACTGACAGGAGATATTGAAGAAGAACGTTGGAATTATATTCTTTCACTATGGAAAACATACGTCGAAATAATAGCCCAGATTAATGAAATGGAAATTAATGATTTTGATATTAGTGAAGAAATAGATAGTATGTTTCCTGTTCCGAATGTAGAATCATTATGGAAATTAGCAGGATTGATAGTTGACTCTGTTGAAGCACAGATTTTATGCCTCAAGGCAGAGAATGTTGAAGTTATTTGTAGTATTATTGAGGCGAATATACAAGAGAAGCTTACCACAGTTCGGCTCTTTCGACAATCGAACGAATAGGTGTTTGAAATGAAAAAGGACAAGGTGCTGGAGAATATTGAAGTATGTTCAAATTGCTTTAGTCCACGAATTGTACCTTACATGGGCTATGAAACTGGAAAGCGTTTCATCTGTCAAGATTGTAATCATATTAGTGTTGTGACTATCATTTTTGAAACTTTAGATGAGTTGGTAAAGGCTTTAAAAAATAAGAGAGATTCTTAAGTTAATGCCTCGATAATATAAAAAAATCCACTACAAATAATACCCGCCATAACCATATTGTGAATATGAGATGATTTTAATGATTGAAGCCATTTTTTGCCGACTCTAACTCCTACCAAAGCCGAAAAGACAAGTACAAAAATCAATGTCAATTCATTGGATATTTCTTCTGTTCTAAAAAATAAATAAATAGGAATTCTGGAAAGATCTACACAGAGCGCTAGAACACTGGCAGTTGCCGCATAGGCCATTTTATCTGGCAATCTTCGAGTCAGAAACATTGCTCTCAATGCGCCCTGATGACCAGATAGGCCTCCCATAAATCCTGAACCGAAGCCACCTACTCTGTCGTTTGTCTCGGGAATTGTGTAACCTGTCCATCTTTCACTAAGTGTGAGAATTGGTAATATGACTAAGAATGCCCCTACCAATAAAAGAAGAGGTTTACTAGGTACCTGATTTTGTAAAAGTGCACCAATTATTGAGCCGATAATTAACCATATTCCATACCTTTTAATTGCATTATAATCTACTGATTCTCGTAATGCTACATATTTTCCTGCATTATGGGCACAATGAACTATCGCTACAACTGCAACCGCCTCATGAACGGGAAGAAGAAATAATACCAATGGAGTTAGTATTGTAGAAAGTCCAAACCCTGCAGGAACCGTAAGTGCAGCAGCAAAAAATGCACCTAAAGAAACAAATAAGATTTCCTCCACGCTACTGGGATATAATCTATGTTAATTTACTTTGACAATATAGACTAATGCTAGTGTAAGAACAACCTCTGTCCTGTGAATAACATAGAAATTCCATGCTCATCGGCAGCATCTATACATTCTTGATCCCTTACTGAGCCTCCAGGTTGCACAACAGTAGTAACACCTATCTCATTTGCTGTATCAATACCATCTCGGAAAGGGAAAAATGCATCCGATACCATCATTGAGCCGATAGCCCTATCGCCAGCTCTTCTTGCTGCAATTCTTACAGCTTCAACTCTACTTGTTTGGCCAGGACCAACTCCCACCGTAGCAAATCCTGTTTCTGTTTGATTGACTAAGACGACTGAATTAGATTTTACTTCTGAGAGTACGGTTGAGCCAAAACTTGCTAATGAAATCAGTTCTGGAGATGTTTTTATCTTTGTGACACAATTGACAGTTGACCAATCAATACTTGGTGGACCTTGGATCTGTCCTACCCATCCACCATCTAATTGCCTTATCCTGAGTTCATCGCCTCTTGGAGAAAAATTAGACAATGTGAGCATGCGTCGGTTTTTCTTCTGGGATAAAATTTCTAATGCTTCTTCGGTAAAACCCGGAGCAATGATACATTCTAAGAAATGATTGCCGATTTCTTCAGCAGTCTCTTTATCAACAATAGATGTGAAAGCCACAACACAACCGAATGCACTTTCTGGATCGCTGGCCAAGGCGTTTTTCCAAGCGTTTTTCTGCGAAGAATCAAGAGAGACTCCACAAGGATTTGTATGCTTAATTATTACGCACCCATGTCTCAAATCATTTGTGATATCTTTCAATAGTCCTCGAGATATTCTCAATGCGCCGTCTAAATCAAGATAATTATTGAAAGAAAGTTCCTTACCTCCATGTTGTATTGCCGCAGCCAATCCTCGTGGCCCAGAAGAAGAAGATTCTGGATAAAAGGAAGCTGGTTGATGAGGATTTTCTCCATATCTAAGAGATACTCCTGCCTCAGATGCAAAATGTAGGCGGCTGGGTGTTTTTTCTCCTATATATCGCCTATCTAATTCACTACTGACAGCGGCATCATAAGCTGCTGTACATTGAAAGGCAGCCAGGGACAATTGTTGTTTTATCTCTGTACTAATTTGAGATGGATCTCCTGATGTTTCTCTTAATGCATCAATTACCATTTCATATTGATTTTCATTAGTGAGTACTAACACATCTTTATGATTTTTTGCAGCAGAACGAATCATTGTTGGGCCTCCTATATCTATCATCTCAATCAATTCAGCATCTGATACGGGAGGATGTTTTGCAGCAACGGATTCAAAAGGATATAAATTGACACAAACTAAATCTATTGTTGAGTAATTTAATTCGTCCAATGTTTTCATATCGTCTTCTCTATCTCTTCGAACTAAAATTCCTCCATGGACTGCGGGGTGAAGAGTTTTGACTCTTCCATTAAAACATTCTGGATGTCCTGTTGCTTCACTAACGTCGATTACATTTATTCCGGCTTCCCTTAATTTTCGAGAGGTTCCTCCCGTAGACAAAATTTCCCAACCCAATTCACATAATGAGGTTGCTAAGGATATAATTCCTGATTTTTCCCATACACTGAGTAGAGCGCGCGGTGCTGCCATATCAAGGCGTAGAAGCATAGAACTTGAAGTGTTTGTAAGAAGTTCTTTCAATCACCGCGTGAAGATATTACTTGGTCGATTCTAAGCATACCGATTGTAGTTTCACAGGCTAAATCTAATGATTCAGTTATCTGCGTTCGAGGATGCCATACATCATTTATCACTGAAACATTGCCGTTCTCATTAATTCCAATGAAATCTTCTTTATTTCTAGTAGCTGTTCTCAACTCAAGAATACTATCAAGTGCATCGTTACCAGAGTTTTCAACTAGTACTCCTGGGATTGTTTCCATCGCTCTGGAAAATGCCTCCATTGCTAAGCGCTCTCTTCCCGGCTCTAGTTCGGAAGATTCTCTTACTGCATGTGCTATTCTACTGAATATTGCGCCTCCTCCTGGCAGTACTTCATTATCTTCCAGTGCCAAAGATACGGCTCTAAGGCCATCATGCAGGCCTCTGATAATTTCCTCCGTTGCCAACTCACCTGCACCCCCCACATCTATAGTCACTAATCCTGGTTTTTGACAACCATCTATTCTCACAATATCTTCAACCATATCACTTGCTTCATTTCTTTCCCATATTACAGAATCACAAAAACCTAAATCTTCTATATCAATATCGGAAATAGAATCTATTATTCTAGCACCTGTTGATAAAGCAGAATTGTGTATCTCCGACGAGTCTAATTCACCAATTGCTAGAATATTATTTTCTGCTAGATTATGTAAAATATCCCTATCTATTTCTCCACCACATAAAATTAAACTTGCTCCACTGTCTATAAGTGATTTTGTAATTGTACTTTTTCTTTCTTGTTCAGCATCAACAAAAGCCTCAAACTGATCGGCCGATTTAATTTGGATTTCGGCTGTTCGTGTCATTTTTCGTATTTTTATATCACCTGAAATAACTGCCACTTTAACATTAGAAAGATTGTTTGGTAAACTATCCATTAATACTCTTCGACGAAAAGCGACACCACGAATTATTCGAGAATCACTGATATTACCTCGATTGGACTTGAACATCGAAATATATTCAGCTTTGGGAACAACCTGAGTTTCAGAAATTGATAACAATGATTCTACAATAAGTGATGAAAATAGGTCTAAAGCCCCCTCTGTTCCTTTTCCTGTCAATGCAGTTTGAGCAACAAATAATAATTTTCTATCATCAACTTTTTGTGAGTCTATATCTATCTGTTCTTTAGCAATTTCTAAAGATTTACGGAATCCTTCTACTAGAGTTAACGGATGTAATCCTTTCTTGAGAAGGTTATTGCCTTCTTGAAGAAGGCTACCACAAAGAAGCATTGTCGTAGTGACGCCATCACCACAATTTTCCTCTTGCGAATTTGCCATTGAAACCATCATTTTTGCTGCTGGGTGTTTGACTAAAAGTTCAGCAACAATTTTCGCTCCATCATTTGTCACTGCTGTAGTTCCATTAGATTTGTAGAGCATTTTATCGAGTCCTTTCGGACCAAATGTTGGCTTCAGTAAATCAGAGAAAACTTTTGCAGCAGTGATTAATTTTTCTTGTACAGCTGTACCGCTAGTTATGTTAGTTTGTTCTGGAACAATTACAACCGGAGGTTGTCCCGCCCCATCATTCATGAACTGGTCGAAACTAGGGGCTGTCATGAATCCTTTGAATAAGAAATTAATGATAAAATAAATATTTTGAGCAATAATTCTATTCGTAATCATCAATTCGGATAAATATGGCTAGAGTCTGTAATTTGGTTTGTACGATGTTACTTTTAGCCACAATGCTGAGTTCCGCTACCCCTGTTTCAGCACAATTATTGCCTGAAGTAATCTTGACGTGTGATGATGACGCCGAAATAAATTCAGGAGACGACAAAACGGCGATAATAATGTGCGAAGCAGAAAACCCAGGAACATTTCAAGAAAAAGTGTCTATTCAAGTTGAATCTGGAGAATTGGCAAATGCGGCACCTGATTCAATGATAATAGCGTCAGGAGATGTTGTCGAATTTCAAATATCATTAAGATCCGATGAAGCTGAAGAGCCTGGAGAAATACCAGTAAATGTCACAGCAACTATTACTGAAGTGAATGGTGTACCTTATCCATTAGGGTCTTCCGATTCAGAAGAAATAATTGTTACAATTATCGAGTATCAATATTGCGGGGCTTCAATCGGACAGGGTGGAGGTGTTTTTGATGGAGGAGATGAAATATCTATTTCTGCTGCTATCAATTGTAATAGTAATAAGGAAGGAGAAGTGAGTTATCAAGTCCATTTGATAAAAAATACCATGGGTTCATCATCTTGGCCGAATGGATTTGTAAAACCGGATAATTGTGATGTAGACATCGGTGTTGGAGAAACTGGCGGAAATTGTAACTTTAGGATTGGCACTCCTGATGATCTAAATAGTGATTGGGAGGGTTGTATTGTTATCATAGAAGTAGGTGAAATTAGGCCAAATTCCTGTCCTATTACAAATAAAGTTGATATTGAAATCAAGAAAAAGGCCACAGGACTTGGTATTGAATTGGGAGGAAACGAGTCAATAATCGATCAATTGGGGCTGACAGAGGAGCAATTGCCAGTAATTGGAGGCTCTGTCGGAATAGTCCTCATAATTATTGTAGGTTTTATGTATTACAGAAGAAAGGGACGGGGATACGAATAAGCCGTTATTCTAATACTAACACATGCCATCTAAGAGTTAGTGCCCAAAATATTGCTAAACCCCAAGATGCAGCACTTGGAAAATCAAGTAAACTGGCATATACAACATATTGAGATACTGTTAACAACAAAATAACGGATATATCAACTAGATTTGGATAGCCCCATCCTGATTCACTAAGTATGTGCTCTCGATTATTAATAATCCAGTATGTTGAGAGTAATACTAATAATACTATGATATGACCTATTGCCCATCCTAGAGTGGAGCCAAAAGCAGAAACAAGAGTATCTTGGAAACCTGCTAATACCATTGAAGCAATGTCAACCATGATTGTACGAATACATACTCGTTATTGAATTGATGCTCTATAACATCTAAACCATTAAGTAAATGGATTTTTCAAATATAGTTATTTACCGTTAGTACTTAACATTAAAGCCAATACGGAAGTACATGAGTGCACCATTCGTAATTGTTGGAATGCATCGAAGTGGTACCAGTTTAGTATCAAGAATTCTAGATCAATCTGGTGTGTTTATGGGGTTGGATTTGCAAGAAGATCATGAATCAAGATTTTTTATTGGATTGAATAAGTGGATTTATGAAAACGCAGGAGCGGATTGGGCAAGACCTGCAGCTTTGCAGGAATTGATAGATTTCCAACCAGCAAAAAGAAGTGTTGAAGAATATTTAAGGTCCAAAATCTCAAGTAAATCCAGTAAAAGATACTCAGGAAAAAGTCTCAGTAATGGATTATTTGATTTGAATATTAAGTGGGGATGGAAAGATCCTAGAAATGGGCCGGCTCTTCCGATATGGAGAGAAATTTGGCCAGATATGAAAATAATCCATGTTACAAGACATGGAGTCGATGTTGCTTCCAGTCTTCAAACAAGAAGTGGGAAAAAGTGGGAAGAAGATATGAATAGATTTTCTAAATGGATGAAAATTGACTCCTGGAAAAATAGTAAATCGCCAATCAGAAGGGGGCAAAGAGCGGCAACGATATCCCATGCATTTGACTTCTGGTCTGAACAACTGACTATTGAAAATAAGACTTTACAAAAATATAACTTTGTTCATCAAATTCGATATGAAGACTTATTGACGAAACCCGAACAAGAAATTAAAAAATTATGGAATTTCATAGGTGTTGAAGACGATGATGTTTTGCTGGAAACAATAAGTTCGTCGATTGACGGTAGTCGAGCTTTTGCATACAAAAATAATCATGAGTTGTCTGATTTTGCTGCAACTAAAAAGGAAATATTGGAAAGCTTTGGCTACTCTATCTAATTTAGATTAAGCTGATGTTTAATTTCTTCGCGCCAATGAGTAGTGTCAAATCCAGAAATTGATTCTAATAGTTCTAATTCTTTCAATAATTCATTTCCACAAATTTTGAAATCTGATGAATCTATATTATGTGATATCCCTTTAGTGCTTAATACCGGTAAATTATAGATATTGAGGTCTCTTTTCTGTAAAATACGAACAATAGGCGATTTGATAAAGGTAGGAATTATTGAAAGAATTGTTCGGGTTAATTTCCCGATTCCCGTAATGGGCCTCCTCTTTGCAGCACTATTCGAATGTCGGGAGTGAGAAAACTCAAAATTATAATTTTCTAATTGTAAAAAATTTTCAATTCCCTCTAATATGACTGTTGGGTTCTCCCTTAATTGAGCACTATCGATAATAAAAAAGCGATCTAGACTGAACTCTTTTAGCCAGTTTTTCATCGATGTACCATACATTGAATCCGTCCTCAAACGTTCATCGGACCAAGCTTTTTCGAAAGTCTCCCAGTCTGCTCCATTCAATTTCGATTCTTTGGTATTCAATACCATGTTCCAATGACTAAATGATCTAGATACTGGTTCCCTTAAACAAAGTATAAATTTTGCATTAGGAATTCTTTCCTTTATCCTACTTGCGGCTAATGGACAGGAAAAGGCGTGAATTGATGCATCTAACCTAAGGCCCTCTCCTTGGAAACAAGACTCAAACTTGTTCCATTCTGGGCTTTCTACTGAACGAGTAAAAGTCCCTTTGTGTGAGGCAATTATATTCGGCTCTTTCGGTTCTGAAAGAAGTATTCTTGGATGTTGATTTAGTGTATGAGCTAGCCAAGTTGTTCCTGCCTTGGGGACGCCGATAAGAAAAATATCTACCTCCGACATAACTGGCCCTCGGTTTAACCAGAGCCTCTTGTTATTTTACTTTCATCATTTATAGTTGAATATGTTACTACTGTAATCGTGCTCTTGAATAGAATAGACATATAACTCTCCGGCCCCTCATTTATTTGTTATATGCACATTCTAGTGATGACTCGTTCCACTCTTTCACATGGATTTGGAGGTTTCCAAAGACAATGTATTGACTTGTGTGATGGTTTTATCGAAAACGGTCATGAAGTTACTGTAATTACCACTTCTCATCCTGAAAAAATTGAAAGAATAAATGAAAAGGGCTATGATGTACATTTTCTTGGCCCTTCAAAACCAAGAAAATTGTCAAGAGCGTGGTTTAAAGAATCGAAGAAATTAATTCAGAAAATACATCGGGAAAAACCAATTGATATCATTCATAGTAACGAATTTGCTTCAACAGGTGTTCTTTCGTGGGCAAAAAGAGCTGGTATTCCAATCGTTCTAGTTTGTCATGGTTCATTAAGAACGGAATTACTTTCATTTCTTTCATCCGCTGACAAAAGGCCTCGTTATTGGCATTGGATGTTACTCACACCTCTACACCTGATTCGAAGATGTTTGGTATGGGAAATGCCTACTCGAAAGAATGTTGAAAAAATAATATTAGTCTCCCCTACTTTAGAAAAAGATTTTTCATTGTTTTCAAAAAATAAAGTGAAAGTTATAGAAAATGGCATAGAATTACCAGAAAAGAGAGAATATACTGAAAGTAAAGGAGTAATAAAATTACTTTGTACGGGTAGAGCAGATAAGCAGAAAGGTTTCCAAAAGGCAATAATGGCTTTGAGTCAGATTGATGATCTAGATTTACAATTGGGAATTGTAGGAACTGGTTCTTATCTTGATGAATTAAAAATACTGGCTAAAAAATTAAATGTCGAAAAGAAAGTGATTTTCTATGGTCGTGTTTCTGATGAAGACCTTTCGAAGATTTATTCTGAAGCGGATATTTACCTAATTCCAACTATGAGGTATGAGGGTTTGCCATTAGCATTATTGGAAGCCATGGCTCATGGTATACCGACAATCTCTTCAAAAATTGGAGGGAATTCTGATGTGATTACACACCGTAAAGACGGTTTATTTATCAAACCGGGCAATTTAGAAGAATTAATTTCAGGAATTAAGGAATTGGGCAATAATCCAGAAATGAGAAAAAGAATTTCTATTGCAGCAAGAGAGACTACCGAAAAGAGATTTGACAAAAATAGAATGGTAAAAGAAACTTTAGAAATTCTAGAAACGGCAAATGGGGAAAAGTGATTCAAATGGGAACTATCATTTCTATTAATGTAAGTGAGGCGGGGGGAGTGCCTAAGCTGCCATTAAAAACCGCAATTATCAACTATGAAGGAGTCGTAGGTGACTATAATAAATTCAGAATGGAAAAGAAAAATGGAGACCCTGGAAGAGCCGTTTGTTTGTTTTCAATGGAAAGAATATTACAACTACAAAAAGAAGGGCATCCTATCGACATTGGTACCGCTGGAGAAAATTTCACAATCGAAGGAATGGATTGGTCAAAATTAGAAGTTGGTATGACTATAAGACTCGGATCTGCTAAAATCAGACTTAGTGAGCCCTGTGCACCCTGTGGTAAAATTGGAACCTCATTCATAAATCATTCTTTTTCTAGAATTGATCATTACAAAAAGAATGGATGGTCGCGTTGGTCTGCTTCAGTGGTAGAAGAAGGGATAGTGTCTGTAGGGGATGATGTCGATCTTAGCGACTCATGACAGAACGATTTGTAACGTCCGAGATTGTGAAATACGATTGGCGTGTCGCTGTGACTCCAAGCAGAGGTACCCGAGTGGTCAAAGGGGCTGGGATGAGGTCCCAGTGCGTAGTGCTTCGCAGGTTCAAATCCTGTCCTCTGCACCATAATTAATCTTCATAGTGGTATGATATATGTTCTGTAATTCAACATCTAATATATCGTTCCAGTATTAACTACCGGTGTCGTATCTGTTTCCGAGCAAAGGACAACTAGTAGATTGCTTACCATAGTTGCTTTCTTATCTTCATCTAATTCAATTATCTGTTTCGTGCTTAGTTGTTTGAGGGCTTCCTCGACCATACCGACTGCTCCCTTAACGATCTCAGTTCTTGCTGCCACCACGGCGCTAGCTTGTTGGCGGCGTAGCATTGCTTGTGCAATTTCTTGAGAGTAAGCAAGATGGCTTATTCTAGCTTCAAGAACCTCAATTCCTGCCTGCTTAAGTCGGTCTTCAACTGATGCCTGAAGAAGTTCAGCGATTTCTTCTTGGTGACTGGATAAAGAAATTCCTCCAATATCTTTGTCTTCAATTATATCATATGGGTAAGCAGTTGCCATCGCACGAAGTGCTGCTTCGCTCTGAATCTGTACATAATGATCATAGTGATCTACTTCGAAAAGTGCTTCGGCTGCATCAAAAACTCTCCAAACTACTACAGCGCCAATATCAATTGGATTAGCATTAACATCGTTAACTTTCAATCTAGCCGATTCAAAATTTCTTATACGTAAAGAAATCTTTTGTTTATGGTAAAAAGGATTGAGGAAAAAGTGAAATCCTTCTTTATTCACTGTACCCGAATATTTCCCAAAAAATTGCACCGTTGCTGCTTCATTTGGTGCTATGATAATGTAACTATTCCAATAAATTAACCAAAGTGGTCCTGTGAATACTGTAATCAAAAATGCAAGGCCACCAAGAGCACCCCCTACTCCCATCAATATCATCAATAGTAAGTTAACAAAACCAAGAACAATTACGTGGACGAATAGCCCAACAAAACCATTTAGAGTCTTTTTCTCAAAGTCTTGTGTAATACTCTCTTTTCTTCTAACTATGTCGCTCATACTCTTCCTCTCTAAGTTCAAGATAGTGGTTGGCACTAAATAGTTATATGACTTTTTGGAGAAATATAATATGAAAAAAAGGTCTAATTTATAATGTCAAGTACGTGAAGCGCATTATGCACATAGCGGGGAAGATTTTTCTTGGACTTGGTTTATTGATTACATTAGCCGGAGTTGTATTAACAATTGGTGGAGGTTCGACTCTAAGTGATGTTGGGGATTGGGACGTTAAGGGAAAAAGTGACTTTAGCGGAACTGCAGGAGTTACAACCTATTCTTTCAGTGAAGAATTAATTGTAATGGTTAGTGACGACGTGAGGTGTGATGAATTTACTTTCACAATGACAAATGAATCTGGAGAAGATCATGTGAATATCGACTGTGAAGAAGATGGTGAAAAACCATATGGGTGGGAAGATGACCCTGATGGATGGTACCATATGGCCACCATTTCGACGTGGAACTATGCTGCTGGTGAATATACCATAGAATCAAATGAGGAATATGAGCTTGTCCCAATGTGGGAAGTGTTAGGTGAAGAAATTGGAGAGGCAGTGGGTGGCTTCTTTGCAGCGGCTGGAGGGGTAGGTGCAGCTTGCTGCGGAATATTCTTCCTGATACTAGGCGGTGTATTCGCTGTTGTCTTGAAAGAACCAAAGAAGACGCAAATTATTGAATCTGGTAATTAAATTACAGAATGATAATCCTTCACGGGACCGTGTAGTTCAACAAGATATTCGTGTTCCGGAAGATATGGAGCGTCACGGCGTCGCGGGTTTGCTTGTACTGTTAATGTTATCAGCACCACTAACTGGATGTTTTGCTGATTCAGAAAATATGCCTGAAGAAGGCGATTTAGAAGTTGATATAGCGATTCTAGAAGGCGGTTTTTTCCAAAATCTAAAAATCTCCGCCTCTAGTTCTATGTCAGTTTTCATTCCTTATTTAATTGTAGATGAAAGTACTGGTTTTGTACAAAATTCAACCATTATTGATTTAGAAAAAGGCGATTCTCAGACTTTATCAATTTTAGCGCCCCCTAGAGCAGAAGAAATGATTCTAATCATAGGAAAATTAGGCAGAGATTATTGGCCTATTCGTGATCAAGATGAATCTTGGGTAACTTGGGTAAGTAGAGGGGGATATGATAATTCAGATAACGGAATTCAAAGAATTCCTGCTTCATTGAATAATACTTATGACACTGTTAACCATAGTGCTGATACCGGTGGTTCCGTGAATTTTAAATTTTTACCAATTGATAGGATTATGACTTTGTCTAAAGATGAAGGGGGTGTTCATTCATCGGGAATTGTTGATGGTAGGAGTGTTTATGATAGGTTATATGAAATGACTGACCCGACAGATTCTTTCGATATTGTTGATGGTAAAGAAGGATATTATGACAGGTGGGCAGGTCAAGGGAATCCTGCTTACGAAGATGCAGCATTATATTTGATCAGTGAAATGTCTTCATTCGGTTTAGAAGTAATTGGGCATCGATACGAATACACCGATATCACTGGTGCACAAAATCCTGAAGCTTACAATATCTGTGCATATAAATGGGGAACTGAAGTCGAAAACGAATGGTTAGTTTTTGGAGCACATTTTGATGTTGCTCCACCAGTAAATGCTGTACTTCTTGACCCACATATTATCGGTGAAAGAACATATGGAACTAGAGTCGGAGCTTACGACAATACAGCAGGTACTGTGATGGTAATGGAAACGGCAAAGGCTCTGTCTAATTTCGAAAGTAGAAGGACGATGGTATTCTGTCTCTGGTCAGGCGAAGAAGGTGGTAAGAGAGGATCGGATTATTGGACGGAGTACTATGTTGGTGAAGATAATCCTGATGTTACAATTATGAATTATATCAATTTAGATATGGCAGGCGTAAATTGGCCCGGCGGTGGAGGGGCCCCACATGGTGACCCGAATCCAGCAATAGATGAAGACGGGTACCCTAAAGATGCTGAAGTCTGGCCGATGAGAGTCTACATCGGACCTGGCCCTAATCATGATAAGTTAGATCAGCCAAGAATGGTTGGGCTCTCAAATTGGATAGGTTCTGATGCTTTGGGATTAGAAGAACAGTTAGGTACATTGGTCGGTACTAACTACTCTGCCGATACTTGGAAAACTAGTGTTTGGTTAGATATGGACAGGCCTGAGATTATTGTATATGAAGATACAACAGCAAGAAGTGATCATGCTAGTTTCCAAGATAATTTAGATGTTGTAACAATAGGTTTTGGTGGATTAGTCGATGGTTACTGGTGTTATCATCAAGTTTGTGATACTTTAGATGAAATGGAGGCTTGGATGGACACTACAGGGAAAAATTATGGTGAAGAAAACACAGGTGTCTCCAATCTAGTAAACAGTTTAGACATGGTAACTTGGTGGGCTTTAATGACCTTTTTCTACTGTGATGAAAACCCCATTGTAAATGCATTACTTTGAAGATCTTATTGGGTGGAAATATGTCTTCAAAAAAATATGGCGACACTGTAGCAAAAGATTTGTCAGATTGGGGGAGGCCTATTGCACGTTTCTGTGCGACTTTTCTAAAAGATAGAAATATTAGTGTACTAATGGTTACTAATTTCCATCTACTATTGTCTGTCTTATGTGCGTGGCTAATTTTACAGGATTATATTGTTGAAAGTTGCGTCCTCCTTGTGATAAAAGGAGTTGTTGACGCTATCGACGGGGAGTTAGCCAGAATCAGAGAAAGGCCATCTCATGTTGGAAGATACTGGGATACAATTGCTGATACAATAGGGCTTATTTTGGTGACCTATGCATTTGGCCAATATCTAAATTGGAATAACTTATATTCAATTGGGATCGTGATTGTTGTTCTTCTACAATACTCTCTCTTCAATCATTTCTCTGTAAAAATGAGGCAGATTGGCGCAGGAGATGATACAAGTCGAACTGATGAAAAGATACGTCCTTTAGCAAAACCTTGGGAAAAGCAAATTCATGTAGATTTCTTACATAAGGTGTACTTAGTTGGTTTCTCTTGGCAAGATGATTTGATTAATTTCATGACTGGTAAAAATGATCAGAACATCTCTTTTGAATTTACTTTATCTTCATTGTTAGGATATGGTTTTCAATCAATAATTATACTTATTTTGGGATTGAGCATGAACATAAATTTATTAGATGAATTGATACTTATCGTCAATAGTTCTATTGCGATTATTGTGATAATTAAAAGTCACATTGCCTGAGTGCCCTTAATACGATATTAAGCCCTACTTATTCCAATGTGATAGAGAGTTTAGTGTGAACTAAATTCGACACTATAATGGCTTACCCAATGAGATTTGTGAGTTCTGTCGCACTAAAGTAAACTAAAGCGAAACAAACCATTAACCAAAAATAGTATACATAATCCGACCACGTTTTGATTTTTTTACCATCAAAAGGTCCAAGAGGTATCATATTGAATAAAGCTAAACCAGCATTTGAAACACACCACCACCACAATAGACCTTTGTTCGCACTACCGTATGGGACTGTGAACTCTCCAGATGTTTCAAATCCTAGTAAGATTAGTATTAATCCTATAAACCATAAAGCAACGTTACTAACAGGGCCTGCTAAAGCAACTTTGCCAAATTGGGATCGGGTGGTGTGACCGGCGACCATTACTGCTCCTGGAGCCATTATTACCCATCCAGTTAGAGCAGCGAATAATATACCGAATCTTAAACCACCCGGGGAAACGCGAAATTCTGCCCAACAACCATAAATTCTAGCAGATATTTTATGGGCAATTTCATGAAGTAAAAATGCCGGAGATATTACTAAACCAAGTAGAATTCCTGATTTAACATAGTTTGTAGGATTATTTAGTGCTTGAAAAATATCACCAACTGCAAAAAACCCCAGTGCTATTGTAAACGCAAATACCGCTTGCAATAGGTGCTCTTTTTCAGTTTTTGAAAAATGCCATATTGATCCTTTGTGAATAGGTATTCTTTGAGGCTCGGTAGGTATATTGAATGTTCGGAAAAAAGGTTGACCTCCCCCTCTTGTAACCACTCTAATATGCGGTTTACGCCAATTACCGTCATCTCTAGCACGCGTATGAGTCTTGGAATTATTATTCATTTTATCAAATGGGTCTTCATCCAACCACCCTGCACGTGGGTCACGTTTTTCGGACATTGTAGTATCCCATACATCCATCTTGTTTGAATGCTCGTAATTCAATCTTCATCAAATAAATCATTAACATCGTCCAGCAACTCTTCCCAATAAGAGTCGCTTACATCAGGGTTTTTGTCACTGATTTTTGACAATAAAGCTTCTATTTCCTGTGAATTAAGTTTAGTGGTTTTCCCCTTTCTATTATTCGCAACATCTCTAATTAGAGATTTTTGTGGCTTATTTCTCTGTTTTTCGAATCTGTCTTGCACTTCTTCGGCTGTTTTTGGTTGCGACTTCCCTTGATGCTTATCTATTAGTGATTTGTAATAGGACATAGTTTCCGAATGTACAGTATTATCGATAAAATCTGTAGGATTAGTGAGCATAGTCACAAATTCTCTAGAAAGTCTATCTGCTTTAGTGATTGCAACACCTGAAGATATTTTATCACGAACTTTTACATGTGCTGAAATACAATCTCTACATCGTTGTGAGCCGGCAATATCAGGGGCGTCACAGGCTAGACAACAAATGGAAAATCCCATCTGTTCCATTGCTCGCCTAGGTAGAGACATATTCCAACTGGGACGGATTAAGGCAATGAATCCTGCGAATGATTGAGTGGAATGTATTTGAAACATTATTTGATAAATGAAATATTGTACTTCTAACTAATGAGAACGATCACTACAGATCTTGGAGTTGCTGCTTGCCTAGTGGAAAATAATAAAATTTTATTGGTTAAAGAGGCCAAGGGGCCACAAAAATATCATTGGGGGCTCCCAAAAGGCACGGTAGATGATGGAGAATTACCGCAAATTGCTGTTATTAGAGAATTGAAGGAGGAATGTGGTATAGATGGTATAGTTCAAGGAATGGTTGGTATGAGAGAATGTATGATTAAACAAACACCAGCGATATTTTTGGCTTATTATGTCAGTACAGAAAACTCAATAGTAAGCATAGATAATGATGAAATTGATGATTTTGGTTGGTTTGAAGAAAAAGATTTTGAAGACTTGGAGTGGATTAGCAGTGCAATGAAAGAAATTGCAAAAAAATCTTTGAAAGATTACAATGGGAAATTAATTGATTATTCTATTGAACGTGGTCGGAGCTATTTCTTATACCTCTGATTAATTATTGGCTGCATCTGGATTCTGAGGAGTAATTAGTACATTGCTGGCATCGCGAACGATATGAGGTATGGAAAGTTCAGAAATTGAAGGTATAATGTGTATAGTACAACTTGGACCGCATGCTGGAGCAAGATAGTCTTCTCCAGATTCGGTAAATACAATTGTAATACCATGGCCTGCTGGAAGTATGGCGTCAATTGCTTGAAATTCCATCATCATAGTGACCTGTTCGGAAGGCAATACAGTTTGTGGCTCATAGCCTCCTGCGTGATATCGAATATCCATGGTCGCATGCCCTAATCTAATTCCTGTTTGTGAATCTCTTAATTCAGCGAATATCTGCCCTCCATCCATTGTTGCAACGGCTTCTAAATGTAGCCTAATTAGGCCTGAAATTAGCATATCATCGGTTTCTGAAAGTGCTGAGCAAGTTGTTGTTACGGTTTGTCCCCCACCAACAACAGGTGCCCCTCCTCCAGTGAAGGCTCCTGAGCTAGAACATTCCGATAATGGTAAGTTATACCATTGAATATCTTGTGGTGGCCATGTTTCTTCAACCCTCCATTGACCGTCATTACGCTGAATTTGAGCGGTTAGATCTGGTTTTGGTCCTATTCCTTTCAGATAATATTCATACCATTCAAACAAATCTTGAGCCCAGTCCCATCTTGTCATATTATGGATGGCTTCTCCTCCATATCCGCTATCCTGTGCGTTATGTTTTGTCCATTGATCAGGGTAATTATGCTCCCATTGGCCTAACATTCCTCTTATTTCAAAACCTGCATCAATGTAATCTTGATACCAATTAACTCCGATAGGACCGCCAAATACTTGATGTGGGTCAACATTCCAATCCTGCATCCCTTGGATCCAATATACGCTTCCATTCCAGTTTTCAAAGGCTTTGTCAATATGGCTTCTTTCATCATAATAATTCGACATGTAAGGATCTAATTCACCGGCTCCGTAAGTCACAGGTCCGGCAAATAATCCTTCTACAATATCTGGGCAGACATTGTCTAAATCATCTTCATTATAATCTACAGTACTTGAAAAATAATTCATATGCATTACTTGACTTCTGGCTTCTGCACTACCGTTTTTGTACAATAATGGGTGCAATGCAGTGGTTCCTGAAATTGGAACTATGGTTTTCAGATATTCACTACCCAATGCTGCTGCTTCCCATTGTGTTGCGCCTTCATACGACTTCCCATATAGGCCAACATGACCATTAGACCAATTCTGAGAGCCGAGCCACTCTACTGCATTATGTATTCCCCAACCTTCTCCAGCACCTCGATAATCAAAACACCCACTAGAAAGTTCAGTCCCGAACACAGCAACTTGTGCGAATGCATAACCATGGGGAACAAAATTTTCGAATATAAATTCTCCTCGGCCTGCGCTTACAATATTAGTGGGAGTAGATTCGTCCCCTTGAGCCCCGTAAGAGAAATAAGGGCTAATTACTGCAATTACAGGAACTTGTTCACCATCCAAAGTATTACTTGGAAGCCAATATGAAAGATGAACGGTCGATGTATCCGGCCCTGTTTCCCAAACTTCAGAAGTATCGACTTCAATAAATGCCTCTTGAACGTCAAGAGCGAAATATGGGCCTTGTTCTAATGTGTAAGAAAATGTATGGTTATCTTTCCACTCAAGAGTGTGTCTATCATAAATTGAAGGATAGGTAGTTTCTTCCGTTATTTTATCAGCTGACGAATTGTTAGCAAATATACAACCGGAAAGACTGACTAATATGAAAATCAACGCGATACATAGCGCGTGTAGACGATTGGTCATAGTCATGCGAAATGGTTTTGATATTGTAACCTATGTTTTCAAAAGGGTCTATTCATCATATTATTATTATCCTAAGCGTCTTTTTAATTCTGAAATTAGTTGGCGTGGTATCGGGCTTTCTACCTTCATTTTCTTACCATTCGGATGTTTAAATTCTAATGATGATGCATGTAGGCAGAGTCTGTTTATACTTGCTTTACCAAAACCGTGTCTTGTATCTCCAATCACTGGGCAACCTAGATTGGCCATGTGTAGACGAATTTGAGCGCGGCGTCCAGTATCTATTTTGATGCGGATTAAACTGTGCTCCGGACCTGTGTCTTCCAACCACCAATTAGTAATTGCTGATTTTCCTGCGCGGCGGCCTTCCGGGACTAGCCGCGTCCTCTTATCTTTCATCTCTTGAATGCGCCCTGTTTCTATGCCTGAATTCGCCGGAGGTTTGCGATGCACTACTGCATGATATATTCGTTCAATAGATCGATTCTTGAATTGTTCTTGTAGCATATCTCGAATTTCTGTCGAACGTGCAAAAATTAAGCATCCAGAAGTTTCTCTGTCTAGCCTGTGTACAAGGTGAGCGCGTGTTTTACCATTTTCCCATGCCCAAGCGAATACTCGTGAAAACATTGTATCGGCTTCACCCCTATCAGTAGCTACTGAAAGTAGCCCTGCGGGTTTGTTCACAACTATAACGAATTTATCTGAATACAATACTTCAGGTTCTGGAAGCGATGTTTTGTATTTACCAGATGTTTCATAACCATCTGATTTAGAGAGGACTGTGATTGTAGTGCCTGGGGATAATTTGGCATTAGCTTGTTTCACCTTTACTCCATCTGCTATTACTCGGCCATGATCAACCATTCTACGGAGAGAGTTTTTTTTTGCATTTGGATGCAATAAAGATAGAGCCAAGATTACAGTTGTATCTTCGGTCACTGTGATATTTGGGTCTGACATGCTATTGCGAAGTTGACTAGCCCATTGAACTTTCTTGAATTACTAATTTCAGCAATGAAAAGAGATAAATGACTATATGCCCATCCAAACCTTCATTAATTAGAGTGTTAAAGAAACTTAATACAGGAGAAATGAATTATGGACGCAAAAAAAATATTTCAACCAACAATATGGTATATCATTTGTGGAGCAGTGGCTCTAATCGGTGGTATCGAGAACAACATCAATGCCGAAACTTGGGCGGAAAGCGCATGGGGCGAAGCAGGTGTAAATGATCAAAGTCTTGCAATGGAGGCTCTATTCGGATTATTCATGGCAGGCTTCGGTGCAATGGCAATAGCTTGTGCTTTCGTCTTAAGCGGAACCTCTCAAGCCAAGTTTGCAATGGTAAATGGCGGCGTAATGATGGCTTTTTTCCTAGTTATGTTTGTCGTACTTGGCGATACTGGATACGAATTGCCTGGAGTTACTTGGTTGATTCCTCCATTCCTATTTTTAGGCGGATTAACTACAGCAGGATATTTGCATAAGGATGCTGAATAAATGGATTTGAAAACTGAGGCACTTAACCCAAAGTGGTGGCTTGTAATTACAGCCATAGTCCATACATTCGTTGGTATGTTGTCGACCTATGATTCATCTAACGATAACGAAACAATGATTCTCGGCATCATGCTCATCATTCCAGTATACATGCTGTATGCAGCCTTCATGACAGAAGGTCAAGCACAAGCACGTCTTGCAGCAGTTATTGCTGGTCCCATCGTAGTATGGTTCCTAGTTTGTGCTGCCATGGGACTAGAGGTCACTTATGCCACCGAGAACGTGACCTGGGAGCTATCTGCCGAACTTATCCCTCCGCTGCTATTCTGGGGCATGACCGCGCTTACAGGTATTTTAGGTTGGAATTCGGAGTCTGATTGAATGAATCAAAAAAAAATATTCAATCCTAAAATTTGGCTAACATTATTCGCAGTTGCTCACACCTTTATGTTCGCTTTATGGGCACTAATGGCTGGTTTTGCTACCGATGCAGAGGTAGTCGAGTGGTTAATTGAAGATGGCCTTCCTACTGATCAAATTGTTGTAGATGAAATGAGATCTGCTATGTTCTTCTTGGGGGTAATGGCAATTAGTATTGTTCCTGCATTTATTGCAACCGCTTTCCTATTGGAAGGTAGACCACAAGCAATCATGACACTTGTTTGTGGAGGAACTATGACGATGATGTGGGTACTTGCAATGTATGGCGAGGTTGCTGTCGAAGGAGGCGAATTAACTGCTGAAAACCTAATGGGCGCAGTATTTGCAGGAGGAATCCTGTACTCTGGATACTTGCATTTGGAGGAAGAAGAAGGCACTACTGAGTAATATGAACAAGACTGTACTGGCCTTGAAAGCCTGTGGTTGGTCAAGTATCGCCATGGGTATGATTTTTTTCCTAATACCAGAATGGTATGCAGAATTAGAAGGTGCAAACACAGAGAATATTGCTTGGTTAAGAAATCTTGGTGCTGCTTTGATTGCAATAAACGGAGTAGGTGCTTTACTGGCTGCCAAAGATCCTATCGCAGAACGTAACTTGTATGATGTTGTTATGCTTGCATCTGTTTTAGAAACAGTTGCTTTAGGATGGTCAACTATTACTTGGGAGTTTTCTGCAACAAAGGAGATTTTCATCACTGGGCCGTTGGTTCTCGCCGCCTTGGTCAGCATTGCATTGATTATTTTACGTCCTAAAATAGTAGAAAATTGATTCTAATTTGATTGAGGTTTTTTACCTGAAATTGCTAGGGTGCCTGTAAATCCTGGTTTCAATCCAACTTTTTGCACTTTGACTTCAACAAAGCCCGCTTCAACCATGCCCCGTTCCCATTCACTTTCACTCAATGTTGTCATGTGAACATTGAGTGACTCTGGCCAGTCATGACTGGCTGTATTTTCTAAATAATGATCTACTCCTGCGATTAGAATACCTTCATCATTTAACCAATCGGTGAAGAAAATTTTTAACATTTCCAATGGATTTTTCAAGTAATATAAAAATTCCATTGAATGGATTAAATCAAATCTTTGTGAGGGTTTCCAATCGGGAAGTGTAGCCAAATGAAATTCTCCCGAGCCTTTTTGTCTGGCCTTAGCTATCATTTCTTTCGAACCGTCAATACCTACCACCTTGATACAATCGTCATATGTTTCTAAATGCCGACAAACCCATCCATTCCCACAGCCTACATCTATGGCCGAAAATGGTTTTCGAAGTAACGGAATAGCAATATCTAACATTTCATTAACAGATTTTGCATGCCCACTTTCCATCCCTTCGTCTCTATTTCTGAGCGCCCAATCTGAAAAGACATCTGTCGCTTTACGTATCGTCATAATAATCACTTTAGATGCTTATAGTATAATATTACCATTTAATTATCAAAATTTCCAATTACATAATTTACTGCGTTTATGAAGATCTGCATACCTTCTCCCTCACCATGTTCAATATTTTCTCTAGTCCATGTCGCACCTAACCAAGTAGAGTGGTTGGCTTCGGGATGTGGCATTAATCCGAATACTAATCCTGAAGGATCACATACGCCAGCTATATTTCTCCAACTTTGATTTGGAGATATGGGATATGGTAACACTTCATTGTTTGATGAAGGATATTTGCTCGAGGGATCTACGTATTTCACTACTAATTGTCCGTTTCTGCCCCAGGTGTCGAGAAGGTTTTTGTCTGCTGTGACGAATTTGCCTTCGCCATGACGTACAGGTACTCTAATTCTAGTCATTCCTTTGGTCCATACACAAGGACTTTTTGGGTCAAACTCTAATGTCGCCCAGCGATTCTCATAATGTCCAGAATCATTTAATGCCAAAGATGCTGTTTGAGTCAAACTGACATCTTCGTCACCAGGCAATAGACCCATTTTTACTAACACTTGAAAACCATTGCAAATTCCGATTACGGGTTTACCGGACATGACAAACTCTCTCACCTGTTCACGCAAACCAAAACGCAATCGATTACCCATTAACCTACCACTACCTAAATGATCACCAAAAGAAAATCCTCCTGGGACTGCCATAATATGATAATTTTCTAAGCTTAGATCGCCATTAACCAATCTATTCACATGGACTTTTTCGGCCTCTGCACCTGCCATTTCGAATACTGCCATGGTTTCAGTTTCACAATTAATACCGAAACCCGAAAGAACTGCAACTTTAGGAATCATTGATTTCTACCTCCATTCAAGGTGCCTTTCCAAGCATATCTCAATTCAGACATTGAAGAAGACAAGATGAGTTCTTTCCCATTCGTGAATGTAATTTCATCTCCAGAGATTACTTTACCTAGATAATTACATTCATGGCCTGACATCGATTTTTCAAATGCCTCGGATTTTTCCGGCTTTACACTGACTAATATTCTTCCAAGACTTTCACCAAATAGTGCTCCCCATGTATCCAAATTAACATCAGAATTGAATACCTCTGAAATATCCAGATTCACGCCTGAATCACAACCAAAACAACATTCTGCAACGGCAGCTGCTAGCCCTGCGTCACTACAATCATGAGCGCTGGAAACTAATTCTTTAGTCATCGCTTGAGTTAAACTTCGATATAATGATAAGTTTCTACTAGTGTCTATCTGAGGTACTTTTCCTCCTATTCCGCTTTCTCCATTTGATTCGTCGCGAAGCATGAATGCTAGTTCACTGGCCCCTAACTCTTGATGGGTTTCTCCAACAAGATAAACCATATCTCCGACCTCTTTGAAGTCGCTAGATACTGCTTTCCTTACATCTGAATGATTTCCTATTAGACTGAATAATAAAGTCGGCGGAACACTGATTTTCTCTCCGTCAAGGGTTGCATCGTTCTTCATAGAATCTTTACCACTAATGCAAGGTAAGTTGTATGCTCTACAAACCTCATCTAATGCCCTATTTGCTCTAACCAATTGTGCTAATTTGTAACGTCCATCCGGTGTTTTTGCTGATTCTACTGGGTCTGGCCAACAAAAATTATCTAAACCTGCAATTAAATCTAGATCTACCCCAACACATACTGCATTTCGCAGCGCTTCATCTATGCTAGCTGCAGCCATCGCATAGGCATCGATATCAGAATATCGCGGGACTATCCCATTAGAAATGACCGCTCCTTGTGTTTTTCCTTGAATTGGTGCAATTACGGCTGCGTCGCCGGGTGCGTCGTGATTTACACCACAAAATGGTTTTATCACTGACTGAGCAATAACTTCATGATCATAAGAACGGACCCACCATTCTTTGCTGGCAACATTTGGTCTGGCCATTAATCTAGTTAGGATTTTACCCATTCCAATTGCATCTACTGCTGGAAATAATATCGGTCGATGTTGTGGTAATCGCCATTCGGATTCCAATTGTAATTGAGGGCAACCATCGTGTAAGAATGAAATTGGTAAATGTGCGACTGTTTCGTTACCGTAACGAACTACAAATGCTCCTGAATTTGTAAATTCACCTACCGCAGTTGCTTCCACCTCGTGCAATTCTGCTAATTTTTCGAACGCATCGCAATCTTCAGGATTTACACCTATCGTCATTCTTTCTTGTGATTCAGAAACTAAAATTTCCCATTTACTCAATCCTGGTTGTTTCAAAGGAACTGCAGCCAAATCTAAGTCCGCACCCCCTGTTAGTTCTGCTAATTCACCTACACTACTAGAAAGTCCACCAGCACCATTATCTGTGATTACTTGAATTAACCCTAAATCTCTTGCTTCCAAAACCATATCAATCATTTTTTTCTGAGTAATTGGGTCACCGATTTGAACTGCAGAAGAAGGGCTATCTTCTGTTAATTCTAAGCTTGAAAATGTTGCTCCGTGTATTCCATCGCTGCCAACTCTTCCTCCGACCATGTAGATTATATTTCCAGGCTGAGGAGTTTTATCGTGACTTTCGCGGCCGTCAGGTAGTTTTCTGGGCATTATACCAACAGTTCCACAATATACTAATGGTTTACCTAAATATCTTTCATCAAATACAATAGAGCCGTTCACTGTAGGAATTCCTGACTCATTGCCTCCTGCGCGAACACCGGCATGCACACCTCTAAACACCCTAGAAGGATGGAATAGTCCTTCGGGTAAATATCCAGAATAGTCGGGAGGGCCGAAACAAAAAACATCAGTATTGGCTATTGGTCTTGCGCCTAAACCTGTGCCTAAAATATCTCTATTAACTCCTACTATTCCTGTCATTGCACCCCCATATGGATCTAATGCACTAGGTGAATTATGTGTCTCTGCCTTGATACACAAACTCCATGAATCATTCCAAGCAATCACTCCAGAATTATCATGAAATATACTTAGGAGCCAATCGACGTTGGACTGTATATCTAGGGTCGGTTTCATAATGTGTGTTTTGAATAAAGAATCTATGTGTGTGTCTTCACCAGTCTCATGATCAATATGGTGTATCTTTGCAGCAAAAATTTTGTGACAACAGTGCTCTGACCATGTTTGGGCTAGGCATTCGAGCTCTGCATCAGTAGGGGCTTTTTCGGGCAATCCTAGTTTTCTTCTAGCAGAACGAACTTTTGGATCTCTGTAATTAGCTTGTATTGCCTTCATTTCATTTAAATTCAATGCTAAAAGCCCTTTCTCACTGATTTCTATTAGTTCATCGTCGCTTACTTCAAGATTAACTATCGCGGAAGGTTGTTCAATTAACGGCGGTCTTTCCGGAAAACTCAATTCAGGCCATTTTTTGATTGAGCAATCGTCTCTATTAGAAATACTTGCTCTTTCAATCATTTGGTTGTGTAGCTTACTAGACAGCCATATTGGAGAAATTTCCTCTGAAACACCCCAAAATAAGTATGTCATTGTTGTAGCAACTTGTGAACTCTCGGATATTTCTGGAAAAATTGTTCTCAAACCATCTAAACCTGCCTGTCCTGCGTTATCTGTGACTCCGGGTTTGAATCCGACTGTAATAGCAATTTCTGGAGGTGTTGGAAATAATTCATGATTATTAATAATTGATTTATTTACTACGCCAACTTCGATAATGGGGTCTGCAAATAAATCATAAATTGCACTTTGTGCATCGCTTTCAGATATATCAGATTTAACCTGATAACCAAGTATAACTTTGACTGAATCTACAGAAATAGAATAGTCTGATTCTAGCATTGATTTGATTGAGTCACCTCTAGCATCAGTCAAACCTTCTATGTCTCTTGTGGCAACTTGAAAGTCAAAAAATTGTACTTGTCCCATTTGGTCCCGCCGCCTATGTATAGTTCCCGTAACAACTCGTCAATGAACAAAGCGGTGCGAGGCATAGACAGAATTTCGAAAAAATAAGCGATGATTTAACATACCTCTAGTCTGTGTTTGATGTCATGGAGGCTGAGGCAGTATGGGGAAAAAGATGGAAAAATTGTGCAAATCCCCTATCTCATCGAATTATGGAAGCTGCTACTCAAAAGCAGTCACTCGTATGTTTAGCTGCTGATATGGATTCAATTCCAGAACTAATTGAGCTAGTTGAAGAAGTAGGGCCTTATATTGCAGTTTTGAAAACTCATGTGGACATGGTAAAAGATTTCGATATTAATGAGTGGTCTAAATTGAGAGATTTGGCATCGTCAATGAATTTATTACTTTTTGAAGATAGGAAGTTTGCAGATATTGGTAAAATAACACAGAATCAAATGGCAGGAATTTATGATATACGTTCATGGGCAGATATAGTCACAGCTCACAGGATTTCTGGACCAGATATTGTTGATGGAATAGCGGAAGGCTGGGCAGATGTACAACGTATAGGTGGGGTTTTATTACTAGCTCAAATGTCAAGTCGTGGAAATTTATTGGATCAAAAATACACCAAAGAAACTATTGAGACTGGGAAGGGTTCTCCTCACGTAATTGGATATATTGGAAACGGTAGTTCCCCTGAAGAAATTGAGCAATTGAGAGAGATTGTGGGGCCGGGACAGATGATTTGGACGCCTGGAATAAATTTGAATACTGAGGCTGGAAAAATGGGCCAGAGGTATGGGACTCCCAGAGAAAGTATTGTTTCAGGAGCAGATATAATTATTGTTGGTTCTGGGATTCATGGCCAAGAAGATAGGGTTGGTGCTGCAAAGGCTTATGCTGAAGCATCATGGAATGCAATACTAGAGCGAGGAAAATAAGTTATGTCCTCATTAGAAGCGTTTGCGCTAAATGGTTTGTACTGGTTTGTTGCACTAGGAATTTGTCTTCTTACAATATTCATACTTGCAAGAGAAGTTCTGAAGCGTTGGAGATTAAATTATCGTTTAGAAAATAATGATGAAACATTACTTACTGATTCGTCTGTAAAAATTGAAGTTTTAACTAGTGCGCCTGAGGGGAGTTTTTTCGTCGAATCTGTGCCGGCGATTTTAATTGAAAATATCGAATAATTTTTCAGAATATTCTTGTAAATCTACATATTCTAAATAATGGGCTATGCCTAATGTCGATGCAATAATTATTAATGAAAGTAAAAATAATTTTAATTTCGTTCTTCGCTTTTTCTTCGGCTTAACGATCGGTTGTTCCACTTCCGGAGGCAATACTGGCATAGGAGGAAGTTCGGGAAGCGGAGGAAGCTCAGGTTGCGATTCTTCAATTTCAGGATATAATGCATCTAAATCTGGGAGACCCGGGGCCTCTGGAATTTCGCCCATTATATCGTCCCATTTTTCTTCAACATCACTGAAGGTTATTGGTGTAACCAATGTTGCAACCGCTCCAGAAGAATATGCTGCGTCTTGGGTTTTTGATAATCTAGCCTTGCTAGAAACAAAAATAATACGGGCCTTAGAATCTGTTTCTCTCATTTCGAGAGCTGCAATATGTCCATCCATTGTTGGTAAATCTAGTGTGAGGAAGACTATTTCTGGCTCTAAACGTACATATTCGTCAACTGCTTTATCTCCATCTTGACAAATTTCAACAGACCAGCCTCTTCTAGACATAATATTTCTTAATCTGCCTTCTATGATAGAATTGCCAACTACAACAAGGGCTACGCGTGACATCCTAAACCGCTCACAGAGGCTATTATACATGAAAGACGCGGTCTATTGTAGTCAATCCAAAATAGAATCTAAAAACCATTCCGGATCAAAATCTTTCAGATCTTCATAATTTTGCCCCACACCTGCTAATACAATTGGCCGGCCGGTTGCATGAGCAATGGAAAGTGCGGCCCCTCCTTTTGCATCTGTATCTAATTTACACATTGTTACACCATCAAAATTTAATATTCTTTGGAATTCTGTTGCCTGTACTACTGCATCATTCCCTGCTAATGCATCAGCAACAAAAATTACCAAATGAGGTTTTGTTATTCTGTGTACTTTTCTAAGTTCTTCCATTAAATTTGTTTTATTCTGCATCCTACCTGCTGTATCGATAATTACTATATCGTCACCCTTCGCTTTGGCACTTTCTATAGCATCTCTAGAAACTGCTGCGGAATCTCCACCCCTCTGACTCTTGATACAACGCACACCAATTTTCTCAGCATGCGCTGCAAGTTGGTCTATTGCCCCTGCACGAAATGTATCTGCTGCTGCTATAACCACAGAATACCCTTGTTCACTAAGACGGTGCGCTAGCTTGGCGGTAGTTGTCGTTTTGCCAGTTCCATTGACTCCTACAATCATTATTGAAACGGGGGTCTCTTCTGTTACGAATGAATGGATTGTTCTATCAAAATCCCAATAACCCGCTTCAAGTAAATTTTGTAATGATTTACGAACTACTTGTTCGACTATTTTTTCTAATCCAATTCTTGTATCTATTCTGGATCCAATTAGATTTGCCTTTAGCGAATTTATAACTTCCATTACTGCAGAATGACCCATGTCAGATTGTAACAATTCTTCTTCAAGTTCAGATAAAATTTCGTCTAATACGGGCCCTCCCCGAATTATTTGGCCTCCTTTATTCACCGTAGATTTTGATAAATCCATTTCAAACTCTTTGGTTACGGGTATTAACTTCCTACCAGTCGTTGTTTTCATACGATCAATGGGTTTATCTGAAGATAATTGTGTTGATTTTATCTTATCGAGTTTTTCTGCCTGTAGCGCCAATTTTCTAGACTTCTTGTCTTTTTCTTTGGAAAATGGATTTTGAAGAGGTTCTTCAGAAAAATCTTCCCACTCCTCATCCTCAACTTCTACAGATTCTGAATCAATTGATGAAAAATTTTCTTTCTTGGATTTTTCTATAGCCGACAGCATTTCCTCTCTTTTTTGAATGATTTCTCTAGCCTCATCTGAATCTGCTTGTATTGTGATTTCGTTACTATCAGCTGCCGCTTTTGTTTTCTTCTTGAATCTATCAAATAATCCCATATTATCACTTAATCATCAAGAGTTAGTTCTGTACCTCTTTTTTTCTTTTTACGAGGTGCTTTAGTGGTAGTAATCGTTTCTGGGGCAGTATTTTGTTCAGTGTTTTCTTCAGAACTGTTTGTTTGTAATGAGTTTATTTGCTCGTTGAAAATATTCGCTAAAGAAATTGTTGTTTCCTCTATGGAATTGAATTCTATCTTCATTTTATTCATTACATCAAGAATCTCTTCTGTTCTTTTCGTTAAAATTGTGATTGCTTCGGATAATGTCTTTTCTGCTTGGACTCTGCTGCCGATATCAATTACTGCACCAGTTTCAGGCGGAATATCTGTAACAATTTGGACTCCGGAACCTAATGGAATCATGGCGCCTTTAGCGCCTTCGTCAGGTATTGCAGATAATGTCTCAATTGTTTGGAGTTGTTCGAGCCTGATTTGCTCTAAGCGTGCCGTCTGTTGTTCTATTGATTCCATCCTTTTTCTATTGAGTTCGACTTGTTGCGCAATACGTTGCAATTCGGCCTTATCTACTGCGCTCATTGAACTGCCGAAGTTGTTGTCTGTCAAGAAGTCGTCGCAAAAAGAGATTCAATTATTTAGATATAAAATCAATAATTTGGTCTGCAGCTTCTTCCGCAGATACTTTCGTTGTATCTATTCGAATCTCTGGGTTCTTTGGCATCTCATAAGGGCTAGATATACCTGTAAAATTGGGAATAATTCCAGCGCGTGCTTTTGCATACAAACCTTTGACGTCTCTTTCTTCGCAAATAGACAGAGGTGTGTCTACAAACACTTCAACAAATTCATTATCTGAAACCAAAGATCGAACCATAGCCCTTTCTGATTCGAATGGTGAAATAAATGAAGTTATACAAATCAATCCACTATTAACCATTAGTCTAGATACTTCTCCTACTCTTCTAATATTCTCAACTCTATCTGCTTCTGTAAAGCCTAAATCTCTGTTTAATCCATGCCTGATGTTGTCGCCATCAAGGGTTATTGTATGCTTACCTAAGGATTGCAATTTTTTCTCCAATATATTCGCAATAGAAGATTTTCCTGAGCCTGACAGTCCTGTAAACCATATTATTTTTGGATTTTGAGATTTTTGTTCTGCTCTTGATTCTTGTGAAACATCCATTTTTTGCCAATGGATATTTTCTGAACGATGAAGTGCATAATCGATTAATCCCATTCCTATAGTGTTATTAGATAATTTATCAATTATGATAAATCCGCCCATTGTTTGATTTTGTTCATATTTATCGAAAGCTATTCTTTTATCCAACGAAATATTACATACGCCTATTTCATTCAAACTAAGTTTCTTCGCAGGAATTGGGTTCATCGTATTTACGTCAATACGATATTTCAGTTTACCAAGAGTTGCTGTGGCTGATTGTGTATTAGATTTGAGAATATATTGCCTTCCAGGTATCATGGGATCATTGCTCATCCATAGAATACGTGATTGGAATTGATCTGCCTCTCCACATGGATCTTGCGTTGTAGCAATTACATCTCCTCTTGATACGTCTATGTTATCATTCAAAGTTATCGTAACTGATTGTCCTTCCTCTGCTTGAGATAGTACGCCGTCCCATGTAACAATACTTTCAATTGAGGATTCTTGTCCACCTGGGTGTATTCTAATATTGTCGCCAACATTTATCGAACCACTAGCGACTAACCCTGAAAATCCTCTAAAATTAGAATTTGGGCGGTTTACCCACTGGATCGGTAACCTGAAAGGAATTGTCTGTTTGTCATTTCTAACTTCAACATTTTCTAAATATTCCAAAATTGTTTCTCCCTCATACCAAGGGGTGTTTGGACTTTTTTTTACTATATTATCTCCTAATAATGCTGAAATTGGGATAGCAGTAATTGATTCAACATCTAACGCTTCTTTTGCAAAATTAGAATAATCAGATACTATTTTGTTGAATACTTTTTCAGAATATTCTACTAAGTCTAATTTATTAACTGCTAATAATACTTTTTTGACGCCTACCATTGACACTATGAATGAATGTCTCCTTGTTTGGGTCAGAACTCCTTGTTTGGCATCAACCAAGATGATCGCTATATCTGCGGTCGAAGCCCCAGTCGCCATATTTCGAGTGTATTCTTCATGTCCAGGCGTATCTGCTACGATATATTTCCTCTTATCTGTAGAAAAAAATCTGTAAGCAACATCAATCGTTATTCCCTGTTCTCTTTCTGCTGCAAGCCCATCGACTAATAGTGCAAAATCTATCTCATCACCCTGTGTACCAACTTTTTTTGAATCGCTTTTTAATGCCGATAGTTGGTCGTCAAAAAGCATTTGAGACTCATACAACATTCTTCCAATAAGGGTGGATTTGCCATCATCTACAGACCCGCATGTGATGAAGCGAAGTAAGCTCTTCTCCTCATGGGATTTTAGATAAGTATCGATATCTGTGGAGATTAAATCGCTAACATGAGCCATTAAAAATATCCCTCCTGTTTCTTTTTCTCCATTGAAGCATTAGAATCGTGATCTATTGTTCTTCCCTGTCTTTCAGAAGTAGTAGTAAGTAACATTTCTTGTATTATTTCGGGCAATGTATCTGCCTCAGACTCTACTGCTCCGGTTAATGGGTAACAACCTAATGTTCGAAATCTAACACTTTTCATCATGGGCTTTTCACCTTCGGTTAAAGGCAACCTATCGTCATCGACTAATATCAAAGTACCGTCTCTCTCTACTACTGGTCTTTCTTTCGAAAAATATAATGGCACGATTGGGATTTTTTCTAGATGTATGTATTGCCAAATATCCAATTCTGTCCAGTTTGATAATGGAAATACTCTTATCGATTCGCCTTTATTTTTTCGTGTATTATAGAGATTCCATAGTTCGGGCCTTTGATTTTTGGGATCCCATCGATGTTTTGACGTTCTGAAAGAAAATATTCTTTCTTTCGCACGAGATTTTTCTTCGTCTCTTCTAGCCCCTCCAAATGCAACATCGAATTGATATTTGTCGAGAGCTTGTTTGAGGGCTTCCGTTTTCATCAAATCTGTGTGCTTGGAAGATCCATATTCAAAAGGATTCATTCCCATTTTTTTGCCTTCAGGATTAATGTGCACTATCATGTCTAAATCCAACTCTTTGGCAACATTGTCTCTGAAATCAATCATTTCTGAGAATTTCCACATTGTATCAATATGCATAATTGGGAATGGAATTTTACCAGGATGAAATGCTTTTCTTGCTATATGTAACATTACTGAAGAGTCTTTTCCAATTGAATAGAGCATGACTGGATTTTCTGCTTCCGCAACGACCTCTCTCATGATATGGATAGCTTCCGCCTCTAAAGCGTCGAGGTGGGACATGTATTTCCGTAGGACACGGTATATTTCACATCGACGGGTTTCGGTCTATTTGAAAGATTAAATAAAAACGCATAAATTGCATTTCACTGTAATTTAACCCAGTCTTCAGTCCAACGATTATCGGCGGCAACAAGGAAATACGGATTCAAAATATTCTCAATCACATCATAATCGAGATTTTTGCCGGATGGATCTACTACAATCCCTCCAGCTCCTGACACTACTGCATGGGCTGCTGCTATATCCCAACAAGATGTAGGGCCAAATCTTGGATAGATATCAGCAGAACCTTCTGCAACAATGCATGCCTTCAACGATGACCCCATTCTAACTAAATCATAGTTACCTAACTTCTGAGCGAACAATTCGTCTTTTTCACCCCTATGAGTACCACTAGCAACCAAACGAACAGGATTAGGGGGCGTTGAAGGATTGACCATCATTAGACCAGTTCCATCTGGGCCGCGGCGTTCTGAAGGAATTACCACTCCACCAAACCAAGTGGTTTTAGTTACTGGAGCATGTACTACTCCGAATATTGGATTCCAACGATTTTTATTACGTCTCATCAAAGCAATATTCACCGTAAACATTCCATTTTTCTTGATAAATTCTTTCGTTCCGTCTAACGGGTCAACTAACCAGCATGTATCCGTTGACAATGGGTCGCCTTCATTCCCTTCTTCTGAAACAATAGGTGTCTGATCAATTTTTTTTAACTCTTGGACAATTAAATTATGTGCAGCCAAATCTGCTTCTGTCAATGGAGAGTTGTCGCCTTTATGTTTGATTTCTATCTCATTTGGCCTATTGTAAATCTCAAGTATTGCTTCTCCTGCTAATTCGGCAATTTCAACTATTTTTTCGAAATCCAAGATAAGCCCCCCAACTAAAAATCTTGCATTTCTTTGGCCGCAGATTCTAATTTTAGTCTTGATTCTTCGCTTAAGTGGAATAAATATGGGTCTTCATCGCCAACTATTTCCTTCCAAGAAGACATCGTGCGTGCCCATATCTCTTGTTGAGAGTTCCATTCTAACCATCTATCAACAAAATCACAATGTCGGTTAATGTCTTCATCATCTTCCGATAATTTTCTTAAAATTGCATTAGTTTGAGCTAGTAACATACCGAATGGGGCGTTGACCTTGTATGTGGTGAATGGGTTTCTTTCTTGTACCACGGTTAAGTGCTCTCTCCATAATCCAAGAAATACATCATATATCCATCCAATAACTAATACTACTAATAATACAGTTATTGCTATTCCGCCCAGGCCCCAATAAGTCATTGGGATTGCTAGCATTTCAGTATCTGATCTAAATCTCCAACTAACATAAGGCCACATCAACAACGTTAGAGTTGTGATCCAAAAACCCATAGAAATTAGGGTCTGACTTTGCTGAATACGCCAGTATTGGCGCATGAATGTCTTCTTCAACACGACCCTTCGTAGAGACTATCTGATTTCACCGTTACGTGTTAAAGTTGATTATTTGTCGCGGAAATGAGATACTACAACAGGGGCTGTAGATTCTGAAGGATCGATTTGTTCGATTGAATTAATTATCACATACCTTCTTTTAAGGCCGTGGCGACTGCCGAAATTTGAATATATTTTTTCTCTAGCATCGTCTTCGTCTTCTGCAACTATGTCTATGCAGAACTCTTGGTTTGTCTTCCCTTGACGTAATGAGCCGGCTACCCGGTATGCTTGCATATTGCGCCCGACTTTCGACTTTAATATAAAAGCCACTAAAACGGCAATGCTGAAAATATTAGAAAATAGACATATGGTGTTTCACTTCGACTCAAGGTTCAAGAACGTGTTAGTCACGATGTTAACTGATTAATGATGAGTTCTCCTTCAGGCAACAACACTTCTTCAGAGTTAGGAGAGGAGTCCTTAGAAGAGCGATTGGCAAAAATATCTCATGAAAAATTAGTACAGGAAGTAATTTCCGTATGGAACGAAGCTATGAAAATGGAACAGGAGTTGGTTATTTCACGGCAACGGACAAGGGCTTTAGAATTGGAATTGGCTGCCATAAATTTAGAACAAGAAGATAGTCCCTCGGTATCAGATCTTGAAGAGCAATTACGAGTAATGAAAATACGATATAATCAATTAGAAAATAAATTAGAAAATGAAAAGATACGAAGAATAGATGGGGGCGGTGTTTCTGAACATAGAATACAGGAACTGCAGGACGAAAATATTAGATTGCTCAGAGTCGAAGAAGAACAAATGATTCTAATTCTAGATATGGAAGCACAAATTGATCGGTTACTTGCTTCAATAAAAGACGGTTAACTATTCATTTTTGAAATAAATTCCATTAGAACATTCTGTAATGCATTCGCATCATCAAAAGATTCTGTCAAATTGCCCGTTATTACCCAATCTGCTCCTGCGTCTGAAGCTATCTTTGCAGTTTCTCCATCTCTGATTCCTCCTCCTACAATAATTGTTAGGTCACAGGATTTTCTAGCCGCTTTAATTAGCTCTGGAGAGACCGGGGTCTTTGCTCCGCTTCCTGCTTCTAAGTAAATTATTTTGAAGCCATAATATTCCGCAGTTGTGGCATATGCAGCGATTCTTTCTGTCTCAGATGAAAGTATCAAATCGGCTTTACCCACTTCTCCTGCTTTACCTCCTGGTTCACAAATAATATACCCCATAGGTAATGGAGAAATTTCGGCTTTTTTGATGTATAATGAGCCGGCTACCTGTTCTTCAATTAGGTACCTAGGCGATTTGCTGTTCATTAACATCATGAATGTAATTGCATCTGCAGCTGGAGATAATGCTGCTGCTCCCTGAGGGAATAAAACTACAGGGACTTTCCAATTTTTCTCTTCCAGACCGGAGTCTTGAGATGATGCCCAAGTTACTAACTCTAAAGCTTCTTGAATGGCCACCACGGTTCTATGAACATTGTCCATATCAGTATCACTTGAGCCCCCAACTAATACCATCCTACTGCCTGCTGCAACTGCCGCCATGGCTCTTTTTGCTGCTACGTCCGGAGTTTGGTCTGCAGGATCAATCAAAATAGCATGTCTAGTGATTTTTGTATTATCGCAGACATGTTCCAATGTCTGGCTCTCGACTCCTGCCATATTCGCGCCTAGGAACATCAAGCATCTAAAATTTTACAATAAATCTCTAACATATTATGGATTCTGCCGCTTCTATGCCCTTGTCAATTCTACTTGTTAAAGCAGTAATTGGGTTCTCTCCTGACCATACCATTTTTTGTAGAACATTTCCCTCAATCTCTCCCTCCATACTCCACACTTCCATGGTTCGATCGGGCCTCATTCCAGTAATTTCAGATGATGTTTCAAACAGAGTCACTCCACCATACCAAAAATTCTCTTGATTTTTTTCACGAAAATCAATTACGTGATCAAAAACAATGTTACCAGAACCTTTGTATCCTGCACCATAAAATTCAATTTTTCCTGTTTCTATGTTCTTGACCACTGTTTTCAAGTGTATATTAACACCTCTCTGAGCCAATGAAATGGAAAGAGATTTTACAAACCAGGAATATCTTACTGCGGTTGATTTTTCGTTGGGTTCCTGAGCAAATAGATTACCATACCAAGAAAGGGGCGTTAAAGGCCATTCTGAAAAAATTCCTGGCTCTTCTCCATACATTCCAGATTCTGCCTTTTCATCAAATATGTGAATTTCTAGCTCTGAATTTAGATCTAATAATCTATGGCCACAAGAGAATACTTCTATCCCTGAACCAATGATTGCTATTTTCATTGTATCATACTCTATAAATTGTAAATTAAATTAATTTTTTCAATGCTTTTAATGCTGTATTAACGTGAACGGCGGTACCAAGTGAAAGTGCCTCTTCGTCTACCTTAAACATTGGATGGTGTACATCATATATTGCGTCTATCTCTGGATTTCCTACACCGATAAAAGAAAAACAACCGGGTACTTCTTGGGTATAATAAGCGAAATCTTCTCCTCCCATTATTGAAGACATCTCTGAAACTTTATCCTTACCAAGAATTTCTCCTGCGGCTAGTTTTCCCAATTCCCAACATTCGGCATCATTTATTGTTGGTGGATAATCGTTACCAGGAAAGGTAACTTTTACTTCACAGCGATTGGCTTTTGCTATTGATTCTGCTACTTCTTTTACTCTAGTTTGTAATTGAGATATTCCTTCATTAGTCAAGGATCTGATGGTTCCTTGCAATTCCATTTCAGGAGGTATCACATTAGTGGCAGTACCTGCATTAACCATCGTGATACTAATTACTCCAGATTCCAAGGGACTTAGTTCACGAGAAATTAAGGTTTGAAGCTCAACAATGATTTTCGATCCTGTGACTACTGGATCTATAGTATGATGAGGTGCTGCAGCGTGTCCTCCTTTGCCTGAAACTACTATTTTTATCGATGAGGTTGCTGCTAATAATGTGCCTTCTTTAGAAGACAAGGTTCCCATTGGCATTGTTCCTGCAACATGTAGTGCGTAAATTTGTTGAACTTTCGGCTTTTCTAAAACTCCTTGTTCTTTCATCATTTTACCGCCTGCGCCACCTTCTTCTGCTGGCTGAAATATCAGTTTGATAGTCCCTTCAATTGAAGATTCGTTTTTTTTCAGTACTCTTGCAGCACCTAGAAGCATTGCCGTATGACAATCGTGCCCACAAGCATGCATCTTTCCATCGATTTCGCTTCTAAACTCGACGTCTGCTTGTTCGTGAATAGGTAAAGCATCCATATCCGCTCTTAAGGCAATACAAGGATCTTCGCCATTTCCTATTGTTCCTACAACCCCAGTTATAGCAATATCTTTTTCAAATGGAATATCTAAATCTTCCAGTGTGTTTTGAACTAGCTTACTGGTTTCAAATTCTTCATACATAAGTTCTGGATTACGATGTATTGTTCTTCTTTTTTCTACAATCCAATCTTGAATTTCTTTAGACTGTGAAATTATCTGACTAATTTCCATAGCTTTGTGAAGATGTATTCATTATTAGAATGATGTTAGTGCCAATGACAAGTAGAATTAATTTTTCAATATTTGAATTATTGATAATGCATGTACAGGACAAAATGGAATACAATAATTACAATGAGTGCACGATGGTTCATCGACTATTGCTAATAGATCGTCTAATTCTAACGCATTGACAGGACATAAAGACACACATGCTGCACAGCCAAAACATCGTTCATTGTCAACAACGAACTCAAAGTTTGGCATTCTGGCCATGATCCCATGAGGGGGTGTTAGTTCTGAATATATCCCCCCAACCCCTTTGTTTCCAGTGGAAGAAAAAATAGATTCAAGAATAACAAAAGTATGAAAAATTCATAACATTTCAATAAACAATCGTATTATAAAATCGAAAACACATAAACATTTTGAATGTATAACCAATTTACTTGTTAGTAATTCATATCTCTAATGGAAATACAGGGGGTGGAGTTCCAAAGCCCTCTTGACAAAAGACGCACTCGCTTAACTATGGTATTGTATACGCCAGGCCAATCCTCTGGGTATCCAGAAAACAAAGTTAAGGATGGGATTAGATTTCATTTTCTTGGAGGTGGAAATGAAGTAGGCAATGTAGGATGTATCATTGAAGATAGCACCGGTACACGTGTATTGATAGACTATGGGCTAGCCCCCACAAAACCCCCCAAATATCCAGATCAGAGCCCACCAATATCTGATGCTATCATAACTCATAGTCATATTGATCACATAGGAATGGTTCCATGGTTAACGCAATTCAATAATGTTAGATTACATGGAACCTCGTTGACAGAATCGGTGTCAGAAATAATGTGGAGAGATACATACAAAGTATCCAAAATAGAAGGATATCCACTTACTTGGGATAAAAGAGATTTAGAATACGCTCTTGACTCATGGGTTTCACATGATTACAATGAGTGGTTCAACATAGGAGCTTGGAAATGTCGTCTTCATAGAGCAGGACATATGCCAGGTGCAGCAATGGTAGAGATAGAAACGCCAACACATCGAATCTTATGGTCGGGAGATCTTGATACAAGAGACAGCCCTAATACGATAGGAGCTAAGCCTGTTAAATGTGATATCCTTTGTCTAGAAGCAACATATGGTGGGAAAACACATCCTGATAGGAAAGAAGAAGAGTTGAGATTTGTATCTGCAGTTAAAAAAATCGTTGAAAGAGGAGGGCTTGCATTAATCCCAGCATTTGCATCTGGAAGAGGGCAAGATATTCTTCGAATTTTACATCGGGAAGCGCCCCACTTAAACGTTCATTATGATGGAATGGGGACCCGACTAACTCGTAAATGGTTTGAAAACTCAGAACACATTAAGGACATTGAAACTTTTGAAAAAGTTTGGAAATGGACTAAGAAAATATCTAGTAAATCCGATCGTAAAAAGGCATTACAGGCAGACGTTATTGTTACTACTAGCGGCATGTTAGATGGTGGCCCAGCACTTTGGTATCTTAATCGATTGAAGAATGATATGGCCAATGGAATTTTATTAACAGGATATCAAGCTGAAAATTCGGGCGGTAGGAAGTTGTTAGAAGAAGGGAAACTAAATATTTTCGGCAATTTAACAAAAATAGAGTTGGATGTTGAACAGTTTCAACTATCTAACCATGCAGGACATGATGAACTATGTAATTTTGCGTTAGAGTGCAACCCGAAAAATATGATTTTATTCCATGCACCAGAAGAAAGTAGAAATGTTATTTTTTCCGAATTAAGTGAAAATATAGAAATTCATTTACCAGTAAATGGCGTATCAATTCACATAAATTCGTGAATCAGGTGCTCCGAACAATTCATAGGCCTTATGCACAAACGAAGAGGTAATCAGGCTATGTCCTGAACAAAAGAAATGGTGAGAAAATGGAAAACGCAAAAGCAGACGAATATTTTGGATATACAGAGAAAGGTGGGTCTTTCGACGGTGAAATTAGGGCGGGTATTACGACCTTCCTAACTATGGCATATATCCTGCTAGTTAACCCAGCAATGCTAACATTAGGTATTGGTGACGGAACTACGGCAGGAAATGAGCAAGCCTTCGCAGACATACTTTTCGCCACAGCAGTTGCAGCCTTTATTGGTTGTACTGTTATGGGATTGTGGGCAAATTTGCCCTTTGCATTAGCGCCAGGAATGGGCCTGAATGCATACTTTACATTCGGTGTGGTTCTTGGTATGGGCATTGATTGGCAAATAGCATTATTTGCAGTATTTATTGAAGGTATATTGTTCTTGGCAATGTCTCTACCTCAAGTAGGGTGGAGAACTGCTATGATTAATTCTATACCTACAGATCTTAAGATAGCAACCGGGGCAGGAATAGGAATGTTCCTTTCAATAATCGGACTCAGAGAAATGGGTTGGATTAGAGACGATGGCGCAACTCTTGTTAACATAGGTCAAACAGAAAGCTGGGGCGGGACAGTCATGAAAGGCGACGACTCCGGACCTGCTGTTCCATGTGTAGACACAGTTCTCAACTGTGACTTGGCCACATTTACGGCATCTGCAGATACAGCAACAGTTGCTCTATGGGAACACGGAGCAATAATTTCTATGCTTGCATTAATTTCGATTGCTGTGATGATGGCAAGGGGGACCAAGGGTGCAATGATCATAGGTATCACTGGTGCTACAGTTTGGGGCTGGGCAGTAGGCGCATACGACCCATACAACGATTTCCTTGCAGGCGGTGCAGGATGGGGTGCGGCAACAGCAGCTTTCCCTGGTGTTGGCGACATAATTGGCATGCCATCAATGCCTGAAGAAACTCTTGGAGCTGCATTCGGAGACAAAGGAATGGGCGCAATAGATTCGAGTAATATGAGTGACTTTTTACTTGTTATGATAGCTTTCTTATTCGTAGATATTTTTGACACCTCTGGTACATTATACTCTGTTGGTAGACAAGCAGGTTATGTTGATGAAAATGATGAACTAATGAATTCAGATGAAGCATTTATGGCAGACGCTGGAGCAACAATTGTTGGTGCAGTATTTGGTACAAGTACGACAACAACCTATATTGAATCCGCAGCAGGTATCGAAGATGGCGGTAAAACAGGACTCGTAGCATTAACAGTCGGTATTCTGATGCTATCAGGCCTATTCTTTACAGACTTATTCGCAGCAGTTCCGCAATTCGCAATGGCTTCCGCTTTAGTGATTGTTGGTGCTATGATGATGAGACAAGCAGCAGATATTGATTGGAATGACGCTGAAATGGCTCTTCCAGCATTCATTACAATAGTACTAATGCCATTCACATACTCAATTGCTGATGGTATTGCGTGGGGTATTATCTCGTGGGTAGCCATTAAAGCTGGAATGGGTAAGATCAACGAGATCAATAAAGTAATGGGAACATTAGCTATACTAATGATAATGTTCTATCTAGGTCCAGGAAACGATTCCACGTTTGGTTGGATATTAGATATGATATTATAGATTTCAATAATTAATTGAAAACGTAAAGGGCTCCGGGCGCATTGTCCGGAGCCCCTCTCTCCTAAACTATGTGAGCGTTAGGTATGCCAGACAACATTACACAAAAATTAGCCGATACAATCAGGACAATCCCTGATTTTCCAATCGAAGGAATATTGTTTAGAGATATCTCACCGATTCTTTCTGATGGCATTCTATTAAGAGATATCACAGAGAGGTTTGTACAAATAATTCAAGAAAATAATTGGGAACCTGAGTTGATACTAGGCCCCGAATCTAGGGGGTTTATTTTCGGCTCATTGTTAGCATCACGCTTAGGAGTAGGATTTATCCCAGTAAGAAAGCCTGGAAAATTGCCATTTTCCAAGATTGAAATAGAATATTCTTTAGAATATGGTACGAATAAACTTGAAATGCATGATGATGCAATTTCTGCAGGCCAGAACATTATCATTATTGATGATCTTTTAGCAACTGGAGGGACTATCGAAGCATGTACAAAATTATGCAAAAAATTAGGTGGAAATGTAATTTCTAGTTTATTTGTAATTGAATTGGAAGGCCTAGGTGCAATAGAAAAGTTAGCTCCAATGCCTTGTATTTCACTAATTAAATTTCCAGCATAGTTTTTCTAATTAGACATTAAATGTCCGATTCTTTCAAAGAGCACCTCGGGTTGCCAATAGAGGATAGTCATGGCAGACAAGGTTCCCCCACCACCACCAAAGCCCCCCAAGAGGCCTCCAAAAACACCTCCTGCCAAACCTCCAATGCCACCAGCTAAACCCCCAGCACCTCCTGCCAAACCTCCGGCACCACCAGCTAAACCCAGTGAGGAGGAATCTAAATCTCCGCCTAAGCGTAAGCCTAAACCCAAACCGAAGCCTAAACCCAAACCGAAGCCTAAACCCAAACCGAAGCCTAAAGGCAAACCTACAGAGAATTCCGGTAAAAAGAGGAAAAGAAAAGGTAGGAAAATAAATATTAAGTTAAATTTGAGACAAAAGAAAATTACCGATGAAGAAGACACATACTCCGATCAAATAGGTTGGACCTCCATGGAAGAAAGCTTCGACGATATTGAAGATTTGACACCAAAAGAGCCGGAGATAGTTACACATCAATGTTCAATGTGCGGCTCAACAATGCGAATACCACGCCCGAAAAGAGAAAGATACAAGGTAATATGTGCATATCCTGAATGCGGACACTCAGATATGATTGGTATTTGAATTACATGATTAAAGAAACAATTCTTTTCATTGAAGCTATAATCAATACAACGATTAATAATTTTTTAATTATTGATTGATGTGCGTTTTCAGATCCATATTTTGACCCAACAAATCCTCCTATCAGAACAGAAATGATAAATGGAATTAAAATTTCTATATCAATAACTAATTGTCCAGAAACCCCCGCTCCAGTTAATCCAGCCATTGAATTTACCCAGATGAATAGCGCTGCAGTAGCGGCTGCAGTCTTTGGGTCAGCCCATTTTTTGAGGAGAAGAATGGGGGATAGAAAGATTCCTCCCCCCACTCCAATTAAGCCACTCATCAAGCCTATCATAGCACCAATGGGAATTGCTATTGAAGCGCTGGGTAAAGCGAAAATTTCTGATTCATAATCGTCTTTAACTTGGTATAATTTGTGTGCCGCCCAAATCAATGTCAAAGACAGCAAGGTGTCATATAATGCACCATCAACTTTCATATATCCTCCAACTATTGCAAAAGGAACGCTTGAAATGACAAAAGGAAGGGTCAATTTTAAGTCAAAAAATCCAGCTTTTTTATAATGATAGAACGCGATTGCAGCAACTACTAAATTCAATGCCCATACATGTTGTTTTAACCATCCACTATCATACTCTGCATACACAGTCAAAGAAAGTATTGCCAAGTATCCCGAAGCACCACCATGCCCTACACTAGAATAAAACAGAGCCATTGTAAATAGTAAAAAGAGAATAAAAAACTCTCCTTCTATTAACATATTAATCCGTATTGTTAGTATTATTTGAAGAACACTCCGTAGGATTCAACGGATAATTAATCTGTAGAAACCTTCTCGGTAAAGGCATGGAAGTAGGAATTAGTTTAGAGAAGGCCAAAGTACTGGTTTCAGAGAATATTTTCACACTTTCTTCAGAATCGATAAATTTATCTGATGCTAATGGAAGAATATTATCCAAATCATTAATCTCTAAAGTTAATGATCCTCGTTTTGATAATTCGGCTATGGATGGATGGGCAGTAATAAAAGAGGATTGCAATCTTAACGGAGAAACCAAGTTAATTATTAAAGGGGAAATTCAAGCTGGTACCAAAAACCCACCATCAATAAAATCCGGAGAAGCATGTAAGATTACAACGGGAGCGCCAATTCCAGACGGAGCGAATGCGATTGTCATTAGAGAAGATAGTAGGGTTGAAGGGAATAATGTAATTATTAATGGGCCTGCCAGAAAATCATATATCAGAATTAAAGGAGAGAATCTTTCTTTGGGCACAAAAGCAATATTAGAAGGAACACAAATGTCTGCATCAACAATTTCTCTAGCAGCTACAATGGGTTACGATGAGATTGAAGTATACAGAAAACCAACGATTGGGGTAATCAGTACCGGTGACGAGTTAGTAATGCCAAATTCTAAGATTAATGATTGGCAAATTTACGAATCTAATTCTTTTGGTATAGCTGCCTTAATAGAACAGATGGGAGGGACTCCAATCCGTTATGGAATAGTTACGGATTCAATAAACCAATTAAGAGAAACATTAGACAAGGCATCAAGAGAATGTGATGCTATAATTACCACAGGAGGAGTATCAATGGGTGATTGGGATATTGTTAGAAAAATTATGGAAAAAGAGGGAGAAATAATTTTTTGGAAAATTAAAATTAGGCCCGGGGGGCCACCAATTTTCGGTAATTGGAAAAACAAACCAATATTTGGGTTACCTGGAAATCCAGTCAGTAGTCATTTGGTATTTTCAATGATTGTTTGTCCATGGTTTTCAAGCATTTATGGCATTTCAGAGAACGAATCTCCAAACCTAGGGAAAAAGGTACGGGTTAAGTTGAGAAACGACGTTTCGGGAGCTCAAGGTAAACTCTGCATGCGTCGAATAAAAATAACTAGTGAAGATCAAGGGCTATTTGCAACAACTCACACACATCAAGGAAGTGGAAATATACATAGTATGGTAGTTCACAATGGAGTAACACTATTACCACCAGATAAAGATGGCAAAAAGGGAGAAATTATTGAAGCATTTTGGTTCAATTGACTTGAATAAAAATACATTTCTTCAATAGCCATAAACATCCCGTGTAGTAATATTAGGAGGTAGGCCGCAATGAATCGCAGTAACAAGAACGACTCAATCAATCAAGGATGGATTGAAGTCAAAGGTGCGCGAACTCATAATTTACAAGATATAGATGTTGAAATACCTCGAGGTAAATTTGTGGTAATCTCAGGGGTCTCCGGTTCTGGAAAATCTAGTCTAGCGTTTGATACATTGTATGCCGAAGGCCAAAGAAGATATGTTGAGAGCCTCAGCTCATATGCGAGACAGTTTTTAGGACAGATGAAAAAACCCGATTGCGACTCTATAGAAGGCTTGTCGCCTGCAATCAGCATTGATCAAAAACAGGGAAGCCACAATCCTAGATCGACTGTCGCTACAGTAACGGAGATAATGGATTACATGAGATTACTTTGGGCAAGAGTCGGTATTCCTCACTGCCCAGAGTGCGGGAGAGAAGTTGCGAGAAGAACAGTACAAGAAATTGTGGATGACATCATGTGGCGTTTTGAAGAACACGCCATTGCAATTTGGAGCCCAACTATTAGAAATAGAAAAGGGACTCATGCAGACTTATTCAAGGCATTAGTCGAACAGGGTTATTTAGAAGGTAAAATTAACGGTAGAGAAGAAAATTTCGAAACCCCTCCAATTTTAGAGAAAAATCTTAGACATGATATTGATGTAAGGATTGACAGACTAAAATTAAATCGAACCAATCGACAAAGATTGACTGAGGCAATAGAATCAGGGCTTCGTCTTGGTGGAGGGACTGTGGCTATCGAGAGTTTACAGAAAATTGAAAGCCTAAATCAACGGAATGAAGAGGCAGAAAAGACCCAAGAAGGCGAAATAATACCTTATTCTGAGGAGTTTGCGTGCCCTGAGCATGGAGCATTCTTACCAGAAATGTCTCCGAGAGTATTCTCCTTTAACAATCCTCTAGGGGCCTGTCCTAATTGTCAAGGATTGGGTGTACAAAGAGAGTTTTCTCCGGAATTAGTAATTGATAAAATGGCTTCAGTTGAAGAAGGATGTATTCGACCTTTTAGATCCTCAATGATGTCAGGGTGGTATAAGAGCCAAATGAGACAGGTATGCGAACATTATGGAATACCAACAAATTTAGAATTCGGTAGTCTGAATGATGATGAGAAAGATATACTTCTTTATGGCTCAGGTGGAACACAAATATCCTTTGAGTTTACTTCGGAAAAAGGATCGACATATCAAATGCTTAGACCATGGGAGGGCGTATTCAATAGAATTAGAAGAACGTACAATGAAACATCTTCGGATAGAACAAGATCTAGAATGGCGTCGTATATGAATGATGAACCATGTCCAGATTGTTCCGGGAAAAAACTGAATGATGCCGTTAGTAGAGTGATCGTCGGAGGAGTTTCTTTACCATCAATTTCTTCTTGCAGTGTTTTAGAGGCTTTAGCAGTAGTACAATTTTGGAAAGCCGGTAAACTAGATGAAACATGGGATAAATTGGGAAGAGATAAACCAAGTAGTGAAATTATTTCTAATACGAAACAACTATCTGAACGTTCAATTTTTATTGGAACAGAAATAATCAAGGAAATTGAGGCTAGATTACGATTTCTTGCATTGGTAGGTTTAGATTACTTAACTTTAGATAGACGGGCAAGCACACTTTCGGGAGGAGAATCACAAAGGATAAGGCTGGCAACTCAAATTGGTACGAGATTAACAGGGGTTATGTATGTCCTTGATGAGCCCAGTATAGGACTTCATCCTAGGGACAATAATAGGTTATTAGAGACATTGAGAGAGCTTACTGCATTAGGTAATACATTGCTTGTAGTAGAGCACGATGAAGCGACATTGAAGCAAGCAGATTGGCTTGTGGACATTGGACCTGGGGCAGGCAAAGAGGGCGGAAAGGTACTAGTGAGTGGAGAATTAAGTGAATTAATTTCCAATGAACAAAGCATAACTGGAGCATATTTATCTGGTAAAGAAAAAATTCCCCTCCCAGAAGATAGGAAAACTCCGGAAGATGGGCGATGGATACATATTTTAGGAGCCAATGAAAATAATCTCCGTAACATAGACGTGTCAATACCACTAGGTTGTGTTGTAGCAGTAACGGGCGTGTCGGGTTCAGGCAAATCTTCCTTAGTAGCTTCAACCTTGGCACCAGCACTATTGCGTGAGATACATGGTAGTGATACGTCTCCTGGCCGCCACGACAGAATAGAAGGATTTGATGCGATAGATAAAACCATAGTCATCGATCAATCTCCAATAGGTAGAACTCCTCGTTCTAATGCAGCAACATACACCGGCGCTTTTGGCCATATTAGAAATCTATACGCAGAAACTAATCTTTCCAAAGAAAGAGGTTACCAACCCGGACAATTTTCTTTTAATGTCAAAGGAGGGAGATGCGAATCTTGTAAAGGGGCAGGCTCAATTAAATTAGAAATGAATTTTTTGCCCGATGTTTGGGTTACATGCGACGTATGTAAAGGAAAGAGGTATACTAGAGAGACATTAGAAGTTGAATGGAAAGGTAAAACCATTCAAGAAGTATTAGAAATGTCTGTTGATGAGGCAGTAATATTTTTCAAAAATCAAAAATCACTGAATCGAATTCTTACTACATTGAAAGATGTTGGATTGGGATATATACGACTTGGCCAACCAGCAACCACACTTTCTGGAGGGGAAGCCCAGCGAGTAAAGCTAGCATCAGAATTACACCGTCCGACCCGAAGTCATACTGTGTATATCCTCGACGAACCAACCACAGGCCTTTCTATGTTTGATGTCCACCAATTAACAGAGGTAATGCTTCGCTTGAGAAGAAACGGACACACAGTTATCGTGATTGAACATCATTTAGATGTAGTAAAGTGCGCAGATTGGGTAATTGATCTTGGGCCAGAAGGAGGCGAATTGGGAGGACTGATTGTCGCCGAAGGCCCACCAGAAGAAATAGTAAAGGTAGACGGCAGCTATACTGGATTACACCTAAAAAACCTTCTAAATTAGTATTTTAATGCCAAGATTTGAGTATGCCAACCCACTGAGGTGTTGTAATGTACCGCTCTAGGAACCCAACGCTATCCGATTCAACTTTTGATAAATCAAACTATCAAGAAGCAACGTGGTGGAATGAAGACTCTAACTTGATGACTATGGAAGGAACCGTAGAAAAAACCGGCATCCTCTTAATACTCACAGCCACTTTAGCAATAGCAACCTATGCATTCTTCCCATCTCTTTTCATTATAGGTTTCTTGGGTGGTTTCATAACCGCAATGATAGTTATTTTTAGTAGATCAACTAATCCTGTATTGATATGTGCTTATGCAGGATTTGAAGGAATAGCATTGGGCGGATTCACATATTTTGTCGAACTTTCAGTAGATCAGCCTGGATTGGGAATATTAGCTGCCGCTATAACATTCATAATTTTAGGCTCAATGTTATCTATATACAGAGCAGGACTAATTTCATGGGACCGAAATCTTGCGATTGCAGTATACTCTTCATTAGGAGCAATCGTTTTAATTTACTTAATCTCTATCATTGGTATGCTTTTTGGTTTTGAAGTACCATTGATTCACGGAAACGGACCAGTAGGAATCATGTTTTCTCTGTTTGTAATAGCAATCGCCTCTCTTTGTTTAGTAGCGGATTTTGATTTTATTGAAAAGGGTGTTCATAGAGGGGCGCCTAAGCAATTAGAATGGAGGGCCGCATTCGGCTTAATGATAACTTTAATTTGGTTATATGTTGAGATATTGAACCTACTCGCCAAACTTGCATCTCGAAGATGATAGTATGGAAATAGATTTAATTTTAGGTTTGACTTTGGCAGGGATTACATTAGGACTTGTGGAAGGAATAAAGCCGGGGCCTTTGCTCACGATGGTGATTAAAGAAACACTTTCTGGAGGCCTTAGAGCGGGTGTTTGGACAGCAGCAGCCCCTATTTTTACAGATGGGCCTTTAGTGATTGTTAGTTTATTCGCAGCAGCATGGTTTGCTACACAACCTTTGGCCTTGTTTACGATTTCTCTTTTAGGGGGCTTTTTCCTTCTCAAGATGGGAATTGATTGTTTCTCTATAGATCCACCAACTAGTGAAGATTTACTTATAGATACCAAAGGAGCGTTTCGAAGAGGGATTCTAACGAATTTATTGAATCCCAATGTTTACGTATTTTGGTTTTTAATTGGAGGGCCACTAATGGCCTCAGCAGCAAAAGAGGAACCCCTTGCTCCTATTGCTTACGCTCTTTCTTTTCTAATTTCAATTATTTTAGTAAAGGTCTTTATTGCATACTTATTTGATAAAACACGAGGAAATATATCAGTTAAAACATACAATTTGGCACTATCTTTTTGTGGTTTTGCGATGATAATATTTGCGGTAGGATTCATTATTCAAGGCATCGATATTTGGATTAATGATATTTAATCAAGCCAATGTTTTGGGGCCACCTTCAGGTAAGATATTCAGAGGCGCTATTGCACCTCTAAGACTAGGGCCTACCATTGTAGTTCCATATATTCCTTCATCCTGTAGGTTATTTCCAATATTGTGTGAAAGTCCGAACCAAGCTCTTCCATGATTATCCACAAGGATATCAATGAAGTCTCCAAATCCTCCACATCTATTGTACCCACAGTCGGCTTCGAGGCTTAACGGATCACCAAATTCATTTACTTGAACCGTTGTAATCAATGGCGTCTCGCTAAACGAATCAGTCATTATTGAAATATAACCATTCCAAGTATCTCCTCCTGTATCTCCAAGATATGCAAAGGCGACTTTACCACTGTCTCCTGCAGCAACAGCGGGAAATCCGGTACCATTAAGCCCCGGAGGGGCAACCATCAAAGGAGCGCTCCAAGAGTCTCCTTGATTGAATGAATATGAATAATATGGTAAATCATCTGCACCCATCCACATTGCGTGAAGGTTATTTTCTTCATCTGGATAGACTTGAGCCTCTTCGAAGTTCCAAGTATCTGCCATACCAGTTACATCTGTAGGCAACTCATGCTCAGTCCAAGTCAGACCTCCATTGGTACTTCTGTAAATTGAGTAACCTTCTCCATCACAACTAGGATTGCCTCTGTAAAAATTACCATCGTTTGCACCTACCATATGGCCAGTCAATCCTCCACTGTTACAATTAACTGGAGCGCCCGGAACTTCTGGCCCCCAAGTCAAACCTCCATCATTACTTGTTGAACAAAGAGGAGACTGCCAATTTCCATTGACGCAAAATACCCATGTTGTTTCATGAAACGCTGCATTATAGGGAGAGGAAGCTATTGTTTGATGATCTTGAACTGAGTATCCAGTTGCAAATGATGCCAATCCAAATGGCCCCCATGTTTCTCCTTCGTCATCTGACCACTCAACCGTCATTCCTGCTAGAGCATGCATATCGAATTTCATTATCCTATCAGTCCACCTATCTACGTAGACGTATGGGTCATTACTATTTGCTACAGCGCCCTGGTATGTATTTTCACAAGAGTATGAGGAGACGTCAACCATCTCAATCATATCTGTACATCTAATAATTGCAGTAGAACCACCCGGCCCATTACCCCAACTAGTCATGTACAAATTATCAGCAGAAGTGATTCCGATAGTTGGTTCAAAAGTTGAAAATCCTATTCCATAATAAGTCCCTTTAGTGCATAATGGAACATTTTCTCCTTGTAAAATTGAAGTTCCATTAATGATATGTGGAGCCGACAAAGCATTAACAGCTCCGGGATAATGGTACCAAGTATTATTGGATATACCATCTGGACAGAGATTATCAAAAGGACTACTTTCTTTTATTTCCTCGACCGTATTTCCAGCGAAACAACCCGAAATCATAGGAGCCAACATTAGAAGAATCATACAACCGGCTATTGCGCGCATATCCATTCGTAAATATACTACATACATCAGAATAACGGCAAACCATCTTGATGTATTATTGATTAATTTTCTTCAATCACTGCATCGATGGCACTGTCACTTTTTGTTCTTAGCCATATGGTCACAGCTGCAATAATAATTAGAATAGACGTAAAAAATGCGCCTAGCATGAAAAATAAGTTCGAAGTTTGTACATTTGTTGCTGAGACATCCATGTCAAATGCAGGAATTTTACTCTCATCGTAAACAGGTCTAACCATAATCAAGTCGAAGGAAGACTCTTCATCATAGAAATCAGATGGAGGGGCAGGGTCCAAGTCCGAATAACCATCAAATCGCAATGGGACTTCAAAAATAATTTCTTGACTGACATCTAGTGTTAGCAACACGTCAAATGTGTAGGGTACCCGCGGTTCCATAAATTCAGAACCAGTCAATACTCCTGTGATTGGAAGAGATATGGCGGTACCAGTCACATCGAATTCAGTCCATTTATCCCAATGCTCTGGCTGAACATCTAAAACGATGTATACGGTATCACCAACTAAAGCACCTTGTCCTTGCGCGTCGTCACTACCATCAGAACCAAGATCTACATTGGGTCTAATTTGAGCTATTTGTGCGGTATCAGTATCCCAATCAAGTGAACTGAAAGCGATTTGCATTTCATAAGTTCCATTTGGGACCCATACATAATGCCTATCATCAGTTGCATAAGTGCCAAAAGTGCTAGTAGGGCCATTGTTAAAATGACTCCATTCACCTTTCCATGCGTGCCTAAGTTGATCAGTACTGAGAGTTAATCCTCTTGTGTCCATCACATCCTCATAATATTTGTAAGCGTCCCAAACAGTCGCTTCAGGATAGTCTAAGAAACCATCTTCATTGGGGTCTCTCATAACTTGAAGAGTCCTTGCAAGTGCTAGAGCCTTATCAGTGTCCACAAGACCGTGACCTACTCTCCAATCATGACATCTGTTTGTATTTTCTGAAAGATAACAATTCTCAGGAATATTGTCACAACTATCATCATCATTGCCTTCTTCACATGAATTTTTCAAAGCTTCATAATGTGAGGTAAGTTCAAGAATTAATTCAATCTCATGTACTCGCGACTCATTTCTAATCCTCCAATCTTCGAATTGAAGGCCTTTTGCAGCTTCATCAAAATATAGGCTATTACCTTCGTCGTGGTCTTCGATTTGATAATCTGCTACTCCTAATGAGGGAGCTGCAGCTAACAGTAGTGTCGCAATACCTCCGATATGCGGTGTTGCCATGCTAGTTCCAGATATAGCCATGTAGTACAGATCTCCCTGAGTTCTTGTTGAGGCATCAATAGCAGTAGCTCTTGGCGCTGTAGCCCAAATATCTCTGCCAGGGGCACCAATATCTGGCCAAGTATGCTGCTGGGTTTTCCAACCCCTGCTTGAAAACGAAGTGACTGAGTTGCCATCATGGGCAAGAGCAGCTACTGATATTGCAGAAGGAGTGTTTGCATATACGTTGGTTCGCAAATCAGACTCAGACTCGTCACCACTTCCTCCACTATTCGAGGCAGCGAAAATAACAGCAACATCATTTTCATAAGTCAACATATCTGTCAGTAATGTTACAGCATTAGAAGGATTATAATCGCCGTTTGTCCCCCAAGAATTAGACACTACTCGGATGTTAAAATCATTCAGACCCGGTCTGCTGTGTTGATAGGTCCACTCAAGTCCTTGTACTGCTGCAAAGATAGATGCTCCATCGCCTGTTCCCAAAGCGACGATTGTAGCACCTTTCGCAGTACCTAATCTCCTGCCTCCCGAAGCATCACCATTTCCTGCAATAGTTCCACCAACGTGAGTACCATGTCCACTGGAAGTATCCGAATTACAATTCGGAGCATCAACCCAAGCAAGCCCAGTCCATTTAGCAGACCAGATCAATTTCTCTCCAGTCCACGGCTCTCCACAATCAAAGTCTGGATGCTCTCCATCAATGCCGGTGTCAAGGTCTACAGCGGTGGCACCTTCACCATCGTACTCTTTTAGCGAAAGATCGGGCTCTGTTTTCAGAACTCCATCGGTTCCAATTATGGCTCTATGCCATGCTAGACTAGCATTCACCCATCTTACAGTTTCGTGCATCATGGATTCAGTATTATTTTGATCTCCTGGCAAATAAAAGTGTTCAATGGGGACATTAAGCTCGATATGCTTCACTATAGAAAACGTAGAGAGTTGAGAAACGTCTGTAGGTTTTCCAACAATAAGTCCACCATGTAGTACTGACAATTCAGAAATCATCTGTATACCCATTGTTTCGAAAGATTGCCACACTGAACTATCCTGCTCTTCCGTGAATTGAATAATTACTTCAATTTCATCTGTCGAATCCAATGCAGAAATTAATTCATAACTCATTTTTGATGTGTCTGGTTGATTGCTATTATTAGCATATGCAATAGAGCCTGACATCGAGGCGATAAGTACTACCATCAGTACAGCATTGAGCCGCATATTGCATCGGTATTTACTATAGCATAAAAAATAAACAGTGTCTGTGTGTGTTTTCTAAAGATACTAACAAATCAATTTTCACTATCATCCCAATTGTTGTTTAAAATATTTGGAATGGTGTCGATAATTGTTTCTTCAATCGGCTTCCATTTCATCTGCAAATCTTTTTCTGCTGGTTCTACATTCCAATATAATTTATTTTTCAAATGCCTTTTTGCCCAAGACACACTCACTCTTGGATGGAAAGCACACACAATCAATGCAAGATAATACGGGACTTGTCTGAACGGCCATTTTCTTTTTGGATATTCATTTTTTAGAACTTTTGAAATCTCATTCCACATCATTTCCCCTCCGACAGTTAGGTATCTGCCACCATTTGTCCCCATCGTTAAAGCTCTAACATGAGCTTCTGCAACATCTCTAACATCAACAATGCTTATTTGCATAGGCAATAGTACCGGTAACTCTCTATTTACTAACATCATTATTATCGATAAAGACCCCTTCAAGTGCCTCGGTGACAGAGGGGGGCCAAATACCATACAAGGATGAATTGTTGTCATTTTAATGTCTCTTTCCTTGATAATTTCCTCATGCCAATCTCTAACAACCATTTCTGCACTATATTTTGCTAACCCATACGGATTTAATTCTAAAGTGGCATCTTTTGCAAATGTTTCAGTAGTCAGAATATCTCCGTCTTTCCATTTTTCTGGACGTATTGCCGCTGTAGATGAGGTATGCACAAATCTTTCAACGGATTCAGATTTTTCAATAGCCGAAACAACATTTTTCGTCCCAATTATACTTGGATCAACAATTTTGGATTGAGGTTCTTTAGATCTGATTATTACTACTGCAGCAGTATGTATTACGTCAGTAGCGCCACTTATCGCTCTATCAACACTTTCTGAATCAAATAAATCCATTTCTATAATCTCTAAAGAACCACCACCTGAAATTTTCATATTCTTAAGGTGTTGAACTCTTTCAGGGTCTCCAGCATCTCTGACAGTTGCACGAACATTTCTACCTTTCAATAGTAAGTTAGCTACAATATGGCTTCCAATGTATCCGCTGGCGCCAGTAACAACTACGCAATCACCATTCATGTACTACCCTCTAAACTTTCAGATATACAGCCAGCAAATCATTCTTCTTCTTGAGAAGTATTCTTTGATAACCAATTCGGAGCCCACCAATTCACTTCCCCCATCAATCGCATTGTAGAAGGTACAACTAACGCTCTAACTATACTAGCATCAACAGCAACTCCCAGTGCAAGCATAAGGCCGAATTGCTTCATTATAACAACCGAAGAAAGACCAAACGCAGAGAATACGGTAATCATTACTAGAGCAGCGGAGGTGATTATTCGTCCACTTTTTTGTAATCCAATGGCAACAGCCTTTGTATTGTTTTTTGTACGTTCCCATTCTTCATGGATTCTTGATAACATCAAAACTTCATAATCCATACTCAATCCAAATAAAATTGCAAAAATCATTACAGGGGTAGTAGGATCAATAGGCTGAGGCGTGAAATTTAATAATTCTGCACCATTGCCTTGCTGAAAAATCCAAACCAGAACACCAAATGAGGCGCTAACAGACAAGATGTTCATTACTAGTGCCTTTAGAGGCAAAATTACAGATCTAACCTGTAGGAAAATTAAGACATAGCTTGAAATTAGTATAAACACCAGTGCTATTGGCATGTTTTCAGAAACCGCATCTAAAATATCTTGATTATACGCAGCAAAACCAGCCACATGAACAATATTTTGTGAATCAAACTGAATATTTTTATTTTCGAGAGCCCGAATATTATTCACAACCTCTCTAGAGTCTTCACTTGACTGATCACCTTCAATTCCAACAATCAGTAAAACTACATTATCGCCGACAGAATTTTCTGTATGATAACTTCTTTGTAAATTTAAAACATAAGCCTGCTCAGAAGTTAGGTTTTGGTCTTCTGATGTATCCCAAAAGGCAACTACTTCATCCTGGCTCATTGAGAAATTAAAGTGAGCGTACGTGTACACATAACTTGTATGTTCAATCTCCAATATTTCTTTTGAGAAATCATACAAAACACGAATATTTTCTTCCGAGAAAGGATCAACTCCCTCCTCAATTTCAAAAACAACTTGAGCCGTGTTTCTGACATTCTCCGGCCAATATTCATCTGTCAATTCCAAACCATTTCTAGACTCATCATCCGGACTCAAAGACTTGTAAGTTACAATTCCCCAATTTGCTTGAAGAAAAGGAGAACCTGCAATCAGAAGAACCATCACTGCTGGCACCAATACCGATAATGGTCGATTCATTACACTTTCAGCAATCCATGACCAAAAACCATCTTCTTTATCGACGCCACTCATTGAGAATGGGACCTTTAACGAATTAATCCTATCTCCTAACAATGACAATATTGCCGGTAAAAGTAGTACTGAAGAAATCAGAGCAACAAGAGTGGCGCATATTCCGCCCCAACCCAGTGATGGCAAACCAGTATTTTCGAAAAACAACATTCCCATTAGGCCAACCATCACGGTCATAGCAGAGAAGAAGATAGCCCTTCCAGCAGTTGCACTAGTCATCGCAATAGCAGTTCTATGATCTCTTCCTTTTCGCAACTCTTCTCGGAATCTATTGACAATAAATAACGAATAATCTACACTGAGACCAATACCTAACAATGAAACAATATTATTTGCATAGGTAGTAATATCGTCAAAAATATATGTCAAACCTGTAACAATACCGACAGCAGCTATTACTGTATATATGCCTGTTAGAACAGGCAATCCAGCAGCAACAAGACTTCCAAACACAAGTAGTAATATTAGTAAAGTCAAAGGGGCTGAAATCAATTCGGCTTTGATTAATTCTTCTTCAAGAGTCAAGTCAAATACAACATCGATAGCCAAGTTTCCAGTTACCCATTTTTCCATCCCTTCAGGGGCATCTTCTGGCAATTTCAAATCATCAATGGTTTCCTTTAACAAAATCTTTGACTGGTCTCTATCTAAGTTAACTTGTAATTTTATTCTAGACCAAGAATCATCGGTTGTACTAATCAGATTTGATTTGTTAGCATCATTAGTAAACCAGGGATAGTCGATAGAAACATGTTCATTATTCTCGAACACTTTCACAGTCTCTTCCATGGAAGCCCTAATTTCTAAATCACTAGTATTTCCAGTAGGGTGATGGAATAGGATATAGAATTCCTCGTAAGAGGTTTCATTTTCATCAGAAAACCCAGTTGCAATTGCATCCCAGCCATAAACAGATTCCAAATCACCCTCGCCAAAGCCCTCGATATATCTAGGCTCCAAACTAATTAACCCAGCAAGACTAACTCCTAATAGCAATGTAGCAATTAATACAACTTTAGCATTATCATAAACGAATCCACCAATTTTGTAATATAACCTATCTTCTAAAATCGAGGGGTCGGTTGCGCTTTCCATGCAGCACCGAATGACTTTTATTATTAAAATAAGAAGTTTTTTTGATGATACATTTCAGAATAATCTTTGAGAGACGAATCAACATAATTCAGCTACTGAATTTACAATTATGCTTGGGTTTTGTGGTGCTAACTCCGCATCATTGATAGTCGCCTCACCAGAGAGAACTAGTATACCATGTACACCAGATCTTTCTGCCATTTCCATATCTGTATACAACCTATCTCCAACCATTGCACAATTCTCAGCAGCAACCCCCAACTCACGAATTTTATGTAAAATCATACCTGGATTAGGTTTTCCACAAATATGTTCTGGTTTCACTCCGGTAGTCGCCTCAAATAGGGCCATATACGCACCAGTATCCGGCAAACCTCCATCAGGTGAAGGGCAAACAATATCAGGATGACTGACTACTAAAGGAACCCCGTTATGCAAATTAATTGAAGCCCTTGTCAGCTTCTCATAGGTAATTTCAGTATCATACCCTAGAACAACATATTGTGGTGAGTTAGATGAAGTATTTACTCCGGATGCTTCTAACATTTCTTTCATTCCTACAGTCCCTACCAAATAGGTTTCAGTAATATTGTTTGACTTGAGCCAAGCCAATAAATCATGAGTTGATAAGAGCACGTCTTCTTCTTTTGCTGGAATGCCCATATTTTGTAGTTTTGATAAATATTGTTTTACAGATTTACTTGAATTATTTGACAAAAAGAATCTACGAATGCCCCGTTCTTCAATTCGATTAAGAAAATCAATAGCGCCTTCAATTAGATTATCGCCCATGTAGATAGTACCGTCTAAATCTAAAAAAATCGCTTCAATCCCATTGAGATTGCGAGCCAACTTGTCCATAATTTAACCTCAAGGCAATAGTAATGTCTTCATCAAAAACCATGGACTCCATAGCAATTTCTGAGATTCTTTACTGGCAATCATTTCAGACATCATTTTACCTATTTCTTCCTTTTTTGACGCTTTCTTAACAAACCAATTAGTAAGTAATTTCCACTTCATAACTTGTTGTAATGTTTTCGAATTTTTTAATTCCGAACCTAAGGCCTCCCATAAGTCAATCATATATTCTTTAGCGGATTCTTCTGTAAATCCTTCAGCATGTATATCCCTGTCAAAATGTTTGGAAGTCATCTTAGCAGATAATAATGCATTTCCGATTCCTTCGCCACTGAAAGGGTCCACTAAGCTAGCCGAGTCGCCTACACACATAGCCCCTGCCATTGCAATTCTTCTAGGTTGAAATGATGGGGCATTTTTTCTTGGAGAACCGAAAGGCAATTGCCAACCCTTTTCAGAACCAGGAACTAAAGTCGCATTAGCAAATCTATTCTTAAATCGGGGATGATTTTCAATAACCCATTTCTGTATTTTCTTTAGTGATTTTTTCCTACTTTTCTTCAGTTTTCTATGTTCTGAAATTAACATGCCAATTCCTACATTAACACGATTTCCTTGCACAGGAAATAGCCAGAAATAGCCAGGCAGTACCTCGTCAATAAAGTGTATTTCAATAGGTCCTTCATCTCCACCCAAACCCTCTACATTATCCCAATATTCACGATATCCGCCACAAAAATGCTCATCATCTCTATGTGGCTCATTATGTAACTCAGTAATCACTCTTGAAACAGGACAATTATACCCGCCAGCCCCTATCGTGACAGGAGATGTAAATGTCAATTCATCATTACCGGATTTTCTTCCCCCAACGCTACCTTTGATACCTTTAATTTTATGAACTCCGTTTTCCTTTTCAAACATTATTTCGTGTACAGAGAAATTTTGGATAACAGATCCGCCATTTTCCCTAACAATTTCCTGCCCCCGCTTAAACATCATATAATCGAATTGCATTCTGGGTAATGCATAACCAGATTGTAAGCCCATTTTTTCATAAGATTCCTTTGGTAGCATTACTTTAACTTCAGAACCATTCGCACTACCAAAAACAATAGAATCTACTACATAATGTGGAGTTGATTCTATCATATCAAGAACTCCTAATTCTTTAACATGTGAAAGAGATTTGCCGCCTACAGCATCTCCACATATCTTATCTCTAGGCCAAGTTTCTTTTTCTAAAAGTAGCACTTTACAACCATTCAATGCGTTGTACGCAGCAGCGGCAGAACCACCGGGACCTCCTCCAACGACAATGACATCGAAATGAGTACCTGAGTCAGGAATTTCACCAGAATCAATAGGTTTTTCCCATACGCCCATCTAATCGCCGAAACCTCGGAAGCGTACTCAGGCATTGAATATATGCCATAGGCTATATTGGAAACCTGTCTAGCATGCGGCATGAACGACAGGCTATTCATAGTGCAAACTACACTTACTGGAGACTTAAATGAGGCAGAAGTCGGTTTCTGGGCACAATCATTCGTAGATTCAAAACTATCTTCTTGCATTCACATAAATAAAAGTAGATCAATTTATACTTGGAAAGGAGAAATTAATAGTAATTATGAATGGAGAATTCAATTCAAGACCACTAATTCCAAGCTATCTAAATTGATAGCACAGATCAAATTAGAACATACATATGACCTACCGGAAATAGTATACTGGGCCGTAGAATCAACAGAAGAATACGCACGATGGATTAAAGGTGATTAACCGTTGAACAAAACTATCCCTAAATTCGCTAAAAAGGTCCCCACTACTACTTGGAGTTCACCAGACCCAATGTCTACTAAGCCTAAATTAAATACAATGATAATATTGATAATTGGGCTATGGATTTTCGGTACGGGTGATGCCGTAATTATTGCGGCTGGGCTCGGAGTAGCACCTTGGACCGTTTTAGCACAGGGTATTGGAGTACAATTCGATTATACAATTGGCCAAGCAACTTTCTTAATCAGCGTAGTAGTGCTTTTTTTATGGATACCACTCAAAGAAAAACCGGGAATCGGAACAATACTTAACGCGATACTAATCGCAGCTGCAATCGATGTTATGGAACCATTTTTACCTCATCCCAAAGAATATGTTTTCCAGTTAATCCAGGTATTAGTTGGAACGATTTTAGTCGGTATAGGAAGTGGTTTTTATTTGACAGCAAATCTAGGACCAGGCCCTCGAGACGGGTGGATGACTGGAATACAAAGAATTACTGAGATACCAATTGGAAGAGTTAGGACCATAATCGAAATAGTCGCACTAATGATAGGCTGGAAACTAGGTGGCGTTTTCGGGTTAGGAACAATTATTTTTGCAATTTTCATAGGTCCGATAGTCGCAATATTCTTACAACTAACAGATAGAATTTGGGGAATAAATAATTCTGTTAACTAGCCTAACGATTTAGCTGCACCGTCGAAACTGTAGAATGAAACTAAAGTTTGAGTGTGTCCAACGCCATTTATTTCGGACAATTGATCCAATATAGAATCTCCTAAATTAGCCATATCCTTGGCTACAACCTCTACAATAAAATCCCATTGCCCAGTAACTATATGGCACCCAATGACAAAAGGCATCTTGCATATTTCCTCAGCTACAAACCTCCTATCCACATCATCTCTTTGGCCAGCCCAATTTGCTAGAATAAATCCATGTAAAGGCCACCCCAACTCTTTACGGTTAATTTCAACAGAGAATTTATTTATTATACTTCTTTCTTGCATTCTTTTGATTCTATCATGAACAGTAACTCTTGGCATATTCAAACTATCAGCAATTGCTTGCGTTGTCGCTCTTGAGTCCTCATTAAGCATTCTTAGTATACCTGAATCTTTAGCATCTAGATTGGAAAATGGCATATACGACGCTAAGACAACCCTTTCTTAGTATTTCCGTCAAAATGTCGGTAAATTAGATATTTCTCGTCATTATCTCGACGTGAACCATATATATTCGCCGTTTAGTTGATTTGCTACAACTCACTCCGAGGTTCATGGACGACGATAAGGCCGACATAGGATTCGCAACGAAAGCAGTACATTCTGGAACAAATTCAGTCGGAGGGGGTGTCAACACTCCTGTATTTTTATCTTCTACATATCATTTGACAGACGAAAGATACGCTGGCTGGGCAGCGGGTGCTCAACACACTATGCTATATGCCAGATTATCTAGCATAAATTCTGAAGCAGTAGCTCAAAAAATAGTCGCCATGGAAGGTGCAGAAGATGGAGAAACCTTCGCTAGTGGGATGGCTGCAATATCAACAACTCTTCTAGGATTACTATCAAGTGGTGATCATGTTATTGCTAGTGCTGATGTTTATGGCGGGACATATGGTTTACTTACAGAAGACCTTCCAAGATTTGGTATTGAAGTAACTATGGCCGATATGAGAGACCCGTCCTCATACCAAGCAGCAATCCAAGACAATACAAAGATGATATATGTTGAAACATTATCAAATCCTGTTTTGAAAGTTTGTGATTTGGAAGCCATGGCAGTAATCGCCAAAAAACATAATCTAATTTCAGTTGTTGACAATACTTTTGCATCTCCATGGGGATGTAATCCGATAAAATACGGCTTCGACTTAGTAATTCATTCAGGAACTAAATATCTTGGTGGCCATTCAGATTTAATTGCTGGGTTTGTAGTAGGAAGAAAAGATCTTATTGCAGAAATTTTCCCTAAAAAGGTCCATTTTGGAGGTGCAGCAGACCCTCATATGTGTTATTTATTAGAGAGAGGAATGAGGACTTTACACGCAAGAATGCCAATACATACATCCAATGCGGCAGAGTTAGCAAAAAGACTTTCCAATCATTCAATGATTGAATCAGTAAATCATATATCTTTACCAGAATATGATGATTATGAACTAGCAAAAAGGATTTTACCTAAGGGAAGTGGCATGCTATCATACGTTGTTAAAGGAGGGGATTCAGCCGCTCTTAAATTTTTAAAATCATTAGAAATGACTCTTGAAGCAACTAGTTTGGGAGGAGTAGAAAGTTTAGTTGAATGTCCATTTAATTCTAGTCATATGTTTGTTCCAGAAGAAGTTAGAATGGAGGCTGGCGTAGTCCCTGGATTCGTACGAATGAGCGTAGGGATAGAAGACGTTGAAGATATTTGGAATGACATTGAACAAGCACTTGCAGCGGCTGCAGAGCTACTCACTTCACGGGCTTAGTGATAGTTTTGGATACAGAACTATTTGTCCAATTTTTAGTTTTTACAATAGCAATGTGTTTTTCTCCAGGGCCTAACAATATTCTCTGTGCAGCTCATGGATCACAGCATGGATTTAAGCAAACTTTGCCATTAATATTTGGTATGGCAATTGGGTGGTCTACTTTGGGTATTTTCGTTGGTGGTGCAACGGTATTCATAGAGAAAAACCAATCATTTTTTGATATATTGACTTATGTAGGTGCAATATATATCGTATATTTAGGATATAAAATATTCAAATCATCACCAATTTCCGAAGAAGACAAAAAGAGCACTAAATTAGGCCCAATTACCGGAATAATCCTTCAGATAGTAAATGGTAAAGCATGGATACATTTTCTTCTATTGATGACTCAATTTGGATTATTATTTGGCTCAAGTTTCGGAGCAAAAATAATGCTTGTAGGCTTAAATTTGGTCTTTGGGTTACCGGCTGTAATGACGTGGGCAGGATTTGGAATACAATTAAAAAAATTATTTACGACAGAAAAGTCGGCTGCAAGATTAAATCGTATAATGGGTACTTCATTAATTTCCGTAGCTATTTGGATTATAATCTGATGTTATGGAGAAGTTAATTTCCCGGCGCCTGAAATCTCCGCTAATTTTTCCATCGATTGAATATATTCATCTCTAGACGAAGAATCATCCCCACTCAGAATCTTTGTTGCAGATTCCCATAACATTTGTAGTGCAGGCACCCAATCACTACCTTTGTCTCTGGATGCAGAATCAAATCTCCAAGCGTCAGATTCTGTCCTATCATGAACCACTAACCAAGCCCAACCCATGGCGGCATCCAAACCCTTACCTTTCCTTGCTAATGATACAGTTGACGCGACGCCATCATCACCAGCCTTTCTAATTAATTTATCAGCAAAACTAAGGGGTTGAGGTAAAGATGTATGGCTCCAAGGCAATAAGTCTAATTTCTTTGCTGTTGAGAGATTATTATTCAATTCTCTTAAGAAAGCTCCAAAGCCTTGTTTTCGCTGTAATTGTTTATTGTATATTTCTTCAGCTTCTGTGCCAGTTAGACCGAACATTTCTTCCAATACTATGAATCCATGATCTTTCCATAAGGATACTAGTAATGGATGACAGGAATTTTCTTCAAATCTTACAACACGCTCATCCAAATCGAATACCAAACCGTCCTGTCTAACATGAACGCCTCCTTCTAATTTATCTAGTATTGTAGAAATAGCAGATTTTTCGTCATCACTACCGGATAAAAACTCTAAAAAATCATCTTGACAACTAGAATCAAACCAGTTATTTCCACATACATAACCATCTTCTATAGAATTTAGAATGCTTTTACGACATTCCTTTGCTAAAGATGAGTCTTCAAGCGCCATCGACATCCATGCCAATAATATTTCATCTAATTTTTCTAGGCCTTTGGCCGGCAAATCCCTTTCTTTAGGCCATCCTATCGGCTTCCACATCCATTCAGCCTTAACAATTTCAGAGATTTTTGGAGGCAACATTGTCAGTGCAATCGAAGGCACAAAACCATCTTCTGTTTTAGTAAGAGAACTTTGAGATATACCTGCAATAACACCATTCTGGAATGTGATTTTCAACCAACCAGAGTCAGAAAAAATATCATTCTTTACCGTTTCTTCATCCAAACCCTTACTCCATCTATAATCTTCTCCTGAAAATTTTATTGAAGAGAATTCAAGGGCGGCATCTATCCAATTTTCAGGTGCTTGAGGAATCGTTCCTGTGTATTCAAAACCATCTTTCCAAGAAAAGAACCAATGTCCTGATTTTGCATGTTCATCCCAAACTAATAGTCGTAATTTATGATTTTTAAAATTTTGAATTGCAGCTTGATGTGATTGCTTACCATTACCTCTTCTAATAAAACTTGAAGATCCATATATTGGATTATTGAAAACAGCAACAGTTGAGTGGTCCCCATCTAGTGCAGCCAACAAACTCCCCGCTAAAGCACGAGCCACAATATCGCCACGTCTCTTGACCATTCTTTTTGCTAACCATTTTCTATCATAGCGTTTTTTTGAAACGTATTCAATTTCTTTTAGGCTTGCAGCCATCATATCCCTTCTAGGCTTGCCAAGGTTAGTTTTGATATCTGGTAAGAATATTTTCGGATCTTCTAAAAGAGCGTCTAAATCTCTTTCCAATCTTTGCTGAATTTGTTTCGATGCTTGTTTAATCCCTCGAACTTTGACCTTTTTTCTGCGATTTTTATCGCCAGGAAATCTAACTTCAGCAGGTGGACGAGCCATATTCTACAGCCGACCGAGACACCAACCCCCCTTGAGACCGTCGATTACATGGTCAAACAATTTTTCTTCGTTCGAAAGCCTCAGCCTCATTTTGATTCATTTTTGCAGCTATAACCAAACAATGAATTCTCCCATCATTCAATTTAGAAATTTCTGACATTTTCCCAGATCTTATTTTTTGCGTATCTAAAGATATATCTGTAAGCAAAATTCCTTCAAAGTCACTTACTTTACATGATGTATTTTCGCCTTTCTCTACCAATTTTCCTTCCATTTTTTCCAGTAGAGATATTGCATTACTAGGATCCATGGGCCTAGGGTTCTCAATACCCATACCAGTAGGATCCAAGTCAAATAATATCAGGGAATGAAGATTATTTTCATAATTTTTGTATATCATTTCTAATGGCGAGGTTGGCAGATAACTTCCATAAGAATAAGGGATCGTAACTTGCCTACCAAATCGATAAGATTGTAACCCAGATAATGAGACTGCAAGCGAGGTAACAGTTATTCCAGGAACAATATTAAAATTAATATCCAACTCATTACATCGTGCCTCTAGGTCTATATGGGTAGTCGCTTGCATTGGGTCGCCTACAATTAATAACGCTACAGAATCATTTCTTGCCAATTCAAGTAATTCATCAGGTTGCTCGACTCGAGGCCTCATGATTTTTTCCCAATCTCCAACAATCTCTCGTAATTTGTCTTCTTGTTCAGGGGGTAAAATTGCAGTATATCCTTCCAAAAATCTGTTAGAACAAGAGCTTGCAACATCAATAGCCATTTTACTCATGTAGCTTAAATTTCCGGGTCCTAAGCCAATGAGCCACAAGCCAGATGACAACGTCCGCTCCGTCATGGTGAAGGGGTCTAACCGTCTGCACATCATGAAAGTGATGCGACATTTGCTAGTACCAAATAAAAAAGTACAGTCTACTTTAGCCGAGATTGCAAAGTACGACTGGCTATCTAAAGGGTATAGAATATTTTCTTCGGAAGACGAAAATCATCGCTTGATTCCAATATCTGTATCTGCTGACGCCAATTTACCAGCACCTCTTTCGGATTTCAAGATAATTTATTCTGAAGGTAAACCAAATGAAGTAATAGACACAGATTGGTGGAACCATCTAAAAAATTTAGTAGGTGAAAAAATAGTAACTCAAAATCAAAAATATTGGCCATCTTCACATGAATTTTTTGGAGATATGATGATAGTTAAAATAGATGAAAATGTAGAACAATATGCTACTGAAATTGCTCATGCAAAACTACTCTCTCACCCATTTATCAGGTTAGTATTATCTGATGACGGAGTCATGGGCGAATTAAGAATTAGAGATTTGAAGGCAATTGGAGCGCGTAAAGATTCAGAACTATATTTTGTTAATATCCCTCTCGAATTAACCCATACAAAAGTATCCATAAAAGAATCCGGCAGACAGATTACATGTGATCCAAAAGTTGCTTACTATTCAACTAAGCTTCAGACGGAAAGACTTGAAACATTACGTTTTGCAAAAGAATTACGTAAAGAAATCAATCGGCCTTTGGCCGTTTGTGACCCTTTTTGTGGAGTCGGTCCCGCACTATCTACCTTGATAGCAGAAGAAAATTTAGTTGGCAAAATTTTAGCTTCTGATTTGAATAAATCCGCGATAAAATTACTATTTGAGAATCTTCAAAGATGGGATAAAAGAGACTATCCCGATGAGTCTGTATCTATTGAGCAATTATATGAAGATAGAATTGTAGGATATGCAGATGCAACAAAACTTTGTGAAAATATGGAATATACCGGCAAATGGGATTTAATGTTAGTTAATCTACCTCATAGAACAATAGAATTTCTTCCTAAATTAATCCCACTTATTAATCGAAGTAACATTTCATTAATTCGAGGAAGAGTAATAGTGGCAGAATCAGAAATCACATTAGTGAATAAGAAAATAAATGATATTCTTCCCCCCATTGCAGCCGGAAAACCAAAACCGGAGCTAATAATCAAAAGAGATTATAGTAGTTCGTTAAGACTATGTTCATTCGAAGCATGGATTGCAGAGGACAATAAATACCAAGATTAGTTGTAAATTATTATGTGCATAGGACGTACCCCAGACATTAATGGGCGACTGGAAAGAAGCACTCAAAATTAATTTAAGACGTAACAAACTTACTGCAAT
>Ga0255760_10000023_pt1 | contig 151422 bp, 133 predicted proteins | sample 071ome_25_FD_179960 | JGI IMG/M metagenome (GOLD analysis project Ga0255760, IMG submission 179960) | Coastal salt marsh microbial communities from the Groves Creek Marsh, Skidaway Island, Georgia - 071410BT metaG (version 2) | ecosystem: Environmental > Aquatic > Marine > Intertidal zone >...
GAACATGGTGCATACAATGAGGATCGACAACCGATTGAGTTAGGGATTTGTCACGGTCATGCTGCGCAAGGCGGAACATATCACTATCACGCAGATGGGAATTGTATGCATTGGCACCCTGAAAATGGTGAATCGATTGAGAATGACTACGATGAATCAACGATTCAAGCAGTTGCCCAGAATACCTATGATGGTAATCATTCGAAGGTGATTGGTGTTGCATATGATGGCTATCCAATCTACGGTTTTTGGGGATATGATGATCAAATGAACGTAGTCGAGATGAAAAGTTCATACCAATTGAAACAAGGAGAAACTGGATACAATGGAATTGATTCTTATGAATACGTCGAAGGCCTAGGGCATCTCGATGTCTGCAATGGTCACTTTGGCCCAACTCCGGACTTCCCTCAGGGGATCTATCACTATCACACTACGATGCAGAATGGTGATGGGGAAATGGGATTCCCATACTTCTTGATTTGTTATCATGGTGAGGCGGATATGTCGAGCGATGCAGGTGCTGGCCAAGGTGGAGGAGGGGACGACCCTTGTGCTGGCTATGGTGAAACGTGGGGGCCGGGGATAGGCCCTCCGCCAGCAGGATGCGAAGGCGGACCTGGAGCTCAATTGGAAGATGTTGAACATGAATCGATAACAGTTCTCTCCCCATTTGCGACAATTTGGATTGTTTTGTTTATGTTCGCTCTGATCATTCGGCAAAGATATTGAAGCCTACCGTTCTCGAAGGCTATCAATGGGCCCTATTCGTCGGTAGGCATGAATAGAGCCCACTAGGAACCCATGTATTCGTTTACAATGTTCACAAGGGTGTTATGGTCAAACCCTTTAATTGGCTCCTTACCAATTCAAATGTGTGATTGTTACAAAAAATGACCTTTTGCACTGTATTGCACACAATACGTCATGGTTTTGAAGTGCCTTTGCATTACTTCCCCCGCTTATGGAGTCAATCATTCGAGGTGCTCGAAACGTAAAAAGAAAGCCTGGGCGTAGCGTTGGCGTAGTTATCATCATTGGATTCTCACTCGCGATTTTCCTTACGTCAAGTATCGTTGCATCAAGCATTGAGGCACAAGCTGCAAATCTCGAAGATAGTCTCGGACGAACAATTGTCGTCACCGCCTCGGATGCGAGTTTCGATAGTTCCGCAACCATCAGTGAAGACATCCTCAACCTTACGAACAACATGAGCCAGGTTGAATCGGTTCAAACATTTGTCACAGAAGTTGACCGCTCCGGCATCAGTGCGATTCTTGCCCAAGGAGGCCCACCCAATCCAGAGGCCTTACGTGCAGCAGTCCGATTCATCTCAGGTCAAAACCTGAGTGCAGAACTTGAAGGATTTGTTTCAGAGGAATTGGTCTTGGTCGATGGCAGGATGCTCAATGAGTCCGATTCTGGCTCATACAACGTCCTTCTTGGCGTAGAGGCTGCTTTCTCGAGCGAAATCGGTGTTGGTGATTCTCTTGAACTCGAGGGAGTGTCGTTCAATGTCGTCGGCCTGATCTCCGGCGAGGTTTTCCAAACGAATGCGACCATTTTGATGAGCATTGACATCGCTCAGGCCATAACCGAAACCACCGGTTTCGACAAGGTGATAATCACGATAGATTCAATTGAATTGGTCGATGATACGATGAATTTCCTACGTTCTGAATACGGTGATAAGGTAACCGTTCAGACCGCATCGGACCAACAAGGTGACGACATCGCTCAATCAATCGATACGATTGGTGGCAATGCAGATTTAGGCGCCATGGCTGCACTCTTTGCATCGTTGCTCGTGGTTGGTTTCATCATGGTGATCATCACCAAAGAAAGGGTAAATGAAATCGGCGTTCTCAAAGCCATTGGCTTGCCAAATTCGAAAATCGTTACTCAATTTTTGAGCGAATCAATTTTCATGGCGTCTCTTGGATTTGTTGTTTGCATTCTCATCACGTTAGTTACCGGTCCAATGATGCAGACTATGCTCATTGAATCAGGTTCAAATGATGCATCATCAACAGAAGAAGAATCAACTCCACAACAGTTTCAACCTGGCCAAATTCTCAATCCTACGCCAGAGTCCTCTTCTATGGATTCAATCACCTCGTTGGAGTTTTCTGTCGACGGAAAGAGTATTCTTACGAGTTTTGGATTAACGATTTTGATTGGAATAATTGGAGCGCTCTATCCCATATTGGGGGCATTGAGAATGCAACCAGCGCAAGCATTGAGGTACGAATGAGGTGAGAGTGATGAAGGATGAAGAGAACGAAGAAAAAATGACAGAATCAATTCCTGTTGAAGAAGCATCCAATGAAATGCTTCCCCTTGACCAATTGAAGGAAACTGTAGTTGCTCAGTATGGAGATGATGCTCGATTAATTTTGGATTCAATTGATGAGGTTGAAGCCATACTTCTCCGCCGTCAAGCAAGGGCGAAAGGTGAATTTGATGATGCAAAGGCCATCATCCATCTGTCGGGATTATCGAAAAAGTATGAATCAGCAGGAATGACTCCCGTTGATGCTCTGAAGGAAGTCGATCTATCAGTCGTCCAAGGTGAGATGGTTGCAGTGATTGGACCATCTGGTTCGGGAAAATCAACACTCCTGCAAATGATGGGTGCATTGGATGTTCCAACCACAGGTGGTGTGAGGATTAATTTCCAAGAATTGTCCGAGATGAACCCGAAGGAACTGACCCAATTTAGAAGCCAAACTGTGGGTTTCGTATTTCAAAAATTCAACCTCATCCCTAATTTGAGTGCATTGGAGAATGTTTCAATTGCGATGGAATCCACGAAAATGAACCGTCAAGAAAGGAGGTCGAGAGCTGCCGAACTTCTCAAAGAGGTTGGACTTGGCAAGCGGATGAGCCATCTCCCCGGACAACTTTCAGGTGGTGAACAGCAGCGAGTTTCCATTGCCAGAGCATTGGCGAATCACCCGAAGATCATCTATGCAGACGAACCCACAGGGTCGCTCGACTCAAAGACGAGTAGGACAATCATCCAACTGTTTGACAGAATCAGAAGAGACTTCAACACGACCATCATTATTGTCACACACAGTCATACAATTGCAAAGCATTGTGATAGAACTGTGAAAATCAAAGATGGGAGAATCAAGTAGATTGGTGATATTCGTGGGAAGGGACGTGACAAAGACAGAGAAAAGAATGAGGAGCGTTGAATGACATGAACAGAGATTTTGTCTGGTTCGTTATCGTTATTATCCTAGGCGGCAATACCTTAGTTATGCTTAATTCAGAAGAGGCAGCAGACCCAAATCTGATTGATATTGAAGAATTAACTTGTTCACTTGGTGAGATAATGGTGAGCAATGTTTCACTAGGTGAAGGATACGAATGTACTGAGTTCGACCCGCACAGCAAAACCCACGCACATCCTGCTCCGGTGTTGTCGGTGAGCAACGTTATTGACAACGGTTCCGCCATCGCTATTTTTGGTGATGTTGACCATCTTCACCCCAATGAAATTAGTGTCAGGTTGAATCTTGACGAGGACGTCACCATCTCCACACAACCCAACATGGACGGAGCCTGGTCGCTCACTGTGAATAGCAGTGCTGAACAGTTCTATCTCAACATCACGGCCAACCACGATTTGGAGGAAACAACCTCAAACACTACATTCATCGAAATCAATCGAACGGCTTCTGCAGAAGAGGACGGAGACACGGTTCAATCACAGAATTTCTCGATCCTGTCCGCATATCACGGTCTCGACGAACTCCCGTTTCCTGCGAACCTCCTGTGTGGGTTTAACGTGGCTGGCGATGACGGAATGCCGGTCGTGTTCTCGACGCAATTGCAGGCCGACAGCGTCGTCCCAGAATCCTTCTTGGTGATACGCTCCGACGGCGAGAGTGTGGTGCCAAACTGCGCCACTCTCCATCCCGCCGATGAGCCTCTTGAGCAGCGCACCGTCCTACTGACTGGCGACTTCGGCACATTCGGAGAAACGCCCATACGGGTTGAAATCACGGGCCCTCTGCTCACTGTTGACGGGGATTCCCTTCTCGGTTTGAGCACCGAAGACATCACCCCACTCGAAGACGGCCCCCAAGTCGTCCTCGCCGAACGCTTCTCACCCAATACCAACGGCCTCGCTGGAGAGTGTCCCGACGGCACCGTTCAGGTTGTCCAGCTCACTTGGGAAGGAGGTGTAACAGGTCCCGACAATGCCGCCCTAGGTGATGACCAACGCCTGGGGACTCGTGTGCTGCTCGAGGATGGGTCCATGGTGAACCCTCTCGCACTCGTCGACGATGACCCCGACAACCACGTGCTGGTGTGCCTCGCCGAGGACAGCCCCGCACAGTGGGTTGTAGTCGATGCAGACCTGTTTCACGACCCGGGTGATATTGCCAACCCGGCCACTCATGCCGAAGTCATAGACGGGTAAAATCCCGGCTTCACAGAACGAGAGAACAGGTCTTTGTGACCTCTCAATACCTTCTCCACCACCGCACCCCATAATGGAGTCATGTCAGTTATGGTTTCAAATCAACTCATCTTTGTGTAAATTAACACGCTTGCCCATTCCATCCCTTACTCTCGTCAGGATCCCTTGTGATTCCAATTTCGACAACGATCGGCTAATTTTTGAGTTCGTCATGCTCGATTCCTTTACGATGTTCGATTGCCAGCATTGACCATCATTGCGGAGTAGAAATTCAATGATGAACCGTTCTGTTGAATTGTATTGCGCAAGGTTTGGATTGAAATCGACATCTGTTTGTGATGGTTCCAAGTTTGATGAGAATGAGATTTCCCGCTTTTTCCTTGATCTTATTTTCGATGCGTTTACACCCGCTATGAATCCTACAAAGATCAGAGTTGATGAATAAACAATCAAAATGAATATTCCTTTCAAGGTCGCATCCGTGCTGATCGCTACGTAAATCGCTCGCCCTGTGAGGAGTATCACAATTAACATTGAAAGCACGACAACTGACTGCGAGGACGTATTGTCAGTTCTTGATTGAGGGTAATCCATTACCATGTTGCTTCTTCCGAATCCTGCTACTAAAGAAACTTGGTATACGGTGTTTGTATATTCGCAAACCAGCGTATTCATGGGGACCCCATGTATACGCCCGTGAACACAACGGTACCCATGCAAACACGGGCGTTGTATAGGGTATCCATTGTGGACCTATGCCAGGAAACAGTCTGAACAGAATTGGTGCAGGAGGCAGGATTTGAACCTGCGAACCGTTGAGGACTGGGACCTCATCCCAGCGCCGTTGACCAAGCTTGGCAACTCCTGCTTGAAATTGCCCACCTGCAACGAATATATCAACAACTCGTGTCAGCAATCATACAGCTTGACCGATGAATGGCTCATCAATATCTAGTTGCATTATATACAGGCCAGTTGAGATACAAGAAGCATATATTCGGCCTTCATGGAATTCTACCGCCCATAGGAAAGGCACCCAACCAAAATCGTAGAATGCACTGTCGAGTGGAGTTCCGTCTAAATGTCCGGATGGAAGATAATATCCGACAGTGGCTTCAAAGTGAATCGCAATTCTATCGTTGGTAATCATGGCCTTCTTAGTTACTCAAATTCTTGACTCTGGGGATGAAGAAGAATAATTATTCGCTTGTGAAAGTCCAAATGGTATGCCTGTCGCCGTCGATAATTTTGTAGCCTTCAGATGTTACAAATTGTGATTTAATCAGCGCCCTTCTAATTATGTGGGCTTTGACATCTTTTCCGTTGTCATTCAGTGCAGAAATGATTTCCTTAATCGTCGCAGGGCTATTGTCCCTTAACCACGAAACAATCCATTCCGCCTCAATCCGATTGTTTCTCTTTTCTTCTGTCCACCGATTTCTCACGCTGTTACTAAATCGGCATGATATAACAAACTGCGTATTGTTACTCAATAGAAAATAGAGCAACAAGTGAGAGAGCCGTCCGCGGCTCGAATTTCGCTCATGTCAACTAAAACAATATCGAAGCCTCTCTTTCTGAGTTCCTCTTCAACGGTAGGATAGCCTTCTGCGACGACAACTTTGCCATTAGGCAAACCAATGGTGTTGCAACCATAGACTTCTTCATTGGGAACCATAATTATTTCACATCCATCTGGGAGCTCACCAAAATCTTCGGCTGACAAAAATCCTTCTGCGGTCAAAATGATGTTGTCTGAGGGCGTTGAAGATATGCTTGTAAGGTGCAAGGCGCTTAGTGGGATATCGATAACCCGAAGTTCATATCCAAGATGATCTAGTAGATTTTTCAATTCTTGAATTCCTGCGTCGTTTGTCCTAGTAGACCTGCCAACGAAGAATAAATCTCCTAATCGAAGTATGTCTCCTCCATCCATCATGGCGGGGGCCATCATTTTGCAAACTTGATATCCTTTTAGTGCGTTAATCAGAAAATCTGCGATTGGGGGTTGTTCCCCTCTTCTACTTTCGTGACCGGGCACTGGAAGCAAAACATGACCGTCAATGACCACTGCTTGGTCTTCAACAAATACACAGTCTGGATGAGCTGGGTCTGCAGGTAAGATTGTGACCATCAATCCACTATCTGCAAGCGCTGAAACATAGTTTGTGTGTTGCTGTCTTGCTAATTCGATATCTGTAGGCCCAGTACCAAAATAATTAGCAAGAGCGTTGATGAAACCCGGCGAAACGCAACGGACCAGTGCTCGGGACTTTTGGTCAAGGCGCACTGTTGCCATCGGTTCCTCGGCTGTAGGACCATGTATAACCATATCCCATTACCGGAAAGTAGATTCCATACAACGGAAATCCGATTTACCATATAATTCAACAATAAGATGCGTGTCGCGCAAACATGGATGTCGCCAGGGCGCTGTTAATGGTCATGATAATGGGGCTTGCAACATTATCTGGTTGCTTTGGTGAGGATGGTGATTCCGGGGGGCCTGATGGAAGCGACCTGAAAGTGTCGCCAGAATTAATTCCAGGCGGAGAATGGACAAAAATCGACCTCAGAGCGAATGCAGACATGAGTGTCTTCGTACCGTACTTTCTTCAAGACCCTGGGTCAATGAGAGCGCAAAATGGCACGGTTTTCAACCTTAAAGATGGAGAAGCCGTAAATGTGAATATCCTACTTCCTCCAAGAAACTCAGATGTACTATTTTTGATCGGAGATTATGGTAGAGAAAGTTGGCCGATTCGCTCAGCAAACAAATCTTGGATGGATTGGTTAAATGATTCTTCTCGTGGCTCTTCGATTCAAATCACGGACAACCAGGACCCGGATGGTGAGTGGCCGTGGATTATTCCAGCAAACGAAACTGGAGGGGATGTGAAAGTAAAAATCCTCCAAACAAAAAGAGCTGAAAGGTCTGATTTAGGTCCTGAAAATGGTGTTGGTGCAAGCGATGGATGGGTCAACGGTCGCGATGTGTACGAATGGGTCGAATTCATCACCGACCAAACCCCTGACCTTTCCGATCCAAACGACCAATCTGTAGGATATCTCGACAGATGGGTTAGCGAAGAAAGCCCCGGTTATCGTGACGCAATAACTTACTTTGAAGGGGTAATGGGCGGATACGGATTAGATGTTCAAAAGCATAAATTCCAGTCTGGCACCTTGTGGGTAACAAATATCTGTGGCTACAAAGTTGGTACAACATTCCCTGATGAGTGGTTGGTTTTCGGAGCGCATTTTGATATTGCAGCATATCCAACCGGAGTTCCTTACGGGGAAATTATCCCAGGGACAGACCAAGTTGGATACGGCACCAGAACCGGCGCATACGACAATACAGCAGGAACAAGCATGGTATTAACGACTGCAAAGGTGTTAGCTGAATTCGATGCTCGAAGAACAATGGTTTTCTGCTTGTGGTCAAGTGAAGAAGAGGGTTTGTGGGGATCATCTGGGTTTGCGAATGATGTCCCGCCCGGTGTAACAATTTCGAATTATCTTAACCTGGATATGGCTGGAATAAACTATCCCGGAGATTACGCACTATCAGTTTATTTAGGACCGGATGGAACTGGAGAAGAGATAGACCAACCTGGAATGTTTCACCTAACAGAATGGATTGGTTCAGACGCTCTGAATTTAGCTTACCAAATGGAAAGAGGTGCGGCTGAATGGGCTCAGGGCGGAGAGTCCCCGCTATGGAATAATCAGTACGAAGATGTTGTAGCAATTTACGAATCTCCTACCGCAAGAAGCGATCACCAACCATTCCAAGAAATCGGCGTGGCGACGTTAGGGTGGAACGGTGTAGTCGATGGCTATCCTTGTTACCACAAAACATGTGATAAATTAGTGACGATGGAAGAATACATGTTAACAGATACCGCAACAGGAGAAGCAAATCTCGTTCATTCATGGGATATCGTAACTTGGTGGGCCGTCTACGCATTCTTGCACATGGACCAAACGCCAGTGCCAAACGAATTATGAGATGGGATTGATTTGGCTATAGGAGCAACGTTTTTCATATAACCGTTAACAGATTAACATATGGTCGATATCTTTTGCCCACATTGTGAGGAAGAAATTTCGCTGGATGATGGTGCATCTGGAGAATTTGAATGTCCTCATTGTGAAGGTGAATTTGAATGGGGGATGGAAGAAAAGAAAAGGCCTGGTTCTGGGACTATTCAAGTGAATAACATCTCAACAATTTCGCATGTCGTACATGGTGTATGTGCAGTACTCCTTATTATTGGGTTGTTCAGTAATTGGGTAGTCGCTTTGGATGGCTTTTTTGGATTAACTCCTTTTGGAATAAAAATCTCATTCTTGGGCTTTTCAGAAACTGCTACATATTTTGAATTATTTCAAGAGAGCTTCATTACTGCTTTAGCTGGATTGCTATTCATGTTATTGATAATTGGTGCAATTCTCATGCAAATTTCCCACCTGGCATTCCGATTCATTTTCCACAAACTCGAAAATGGAAGCGACATAAATATCAGTCAAAGAATGGCATATAACGCCTACGTATACCGGTGGCACACATCATTAGGAGCTTTTGTTTTCGTCTCTGTCGGATATGTTATTATCCAGATTGGCGCTATAATTTTTGCAAGTAATATAGGTTTGACAGATGTTTCCGTTCCAAAGCCTAGTGTATTTGCAATCTTCACTCTGCTTGCACTTTGTGGCCAATTCCTTCTAATGAATATGGAAAGACGTGCAGAATGAGAGTCAGCCCTCGATAACTGGTGTTTTATCTTCTTCTTCTGTCCTTACCATTCTGGCCCAAAGATAAGTTGTTCTCTGGGGACGACAAATTCCTTTCGAACATCTTTTCTTTCTTAATAATTCATGTACTAGAGGTGCTGTTAATACCATTATCCTCAATATTATATTGTACTTAGAAGATTATCAAACCTTCGTTATTTTGTTACGTTTTACCGATGGGCACATATCATTCATTTTTTGGCCATTTTATTTTGAAATTACGTTTTAAAATACAAAATCGAATGTTAAAAATAATCTAATTATCTGAAATTTATTTATCTCGACTGGAGTAATCATTACTGCGTAGAGATTGAAGCTTTACATCCTTGCCATCGCACATTGAAAGCATATCTAACTCCATTATCTTGGCTAAATCATCATCAGAAATATTTTCAGCTTCCCTAGCGATATCGCCAGAATTCCATATTTCGCAAAGGCGTTGTGTCTCTACGTCTAAAAAGCTGGGATGTACAATAATTAGATTCTCTATGAAATTCAATAAATCTGATTCTGAGTACATATCCTCAGACTCGATTTTGAAATCGATAACAACAGGATCTGCTTTTGCACCACTTCTGTCTTCATATTCTACCTTCAAACTATATTCTCCAGGCAACATCATATGCGCAGGGAATTGTGAATTAGGGAAGGATATAGGTGCGAATTTACCACCAGATGACGAGCAAGGTTTTTCAGCCTCTGCTGACATTATGTCAGTTAGGGTGTGAGTTGCTCTAATTATATCATCGTTTGAATCGATCTTAGCACGCTGATTAGTACTCCAAACTAGCCTGCCATTGTACTCGAGACTGACTTCGCAACCTGCATCATTCGTGTCTTCCCAATCCAAGTCAACCACTTTTGGAGTTATACTAATAGATCCGTGTCGCTGAATTACAATCTCCGGCATCTCCATTGCTCGGGACAGTGCTTCTCCTGCTGATTTTTCATCATAATCATATGAAGTGTTGATAAATTGCGGATTTGGAAGCGCAGAATTTATTGTTTTTTGTCCTGCTCTAATTAGCACATCCAATTCAGGTGCTTGATTTACAACTTCAAACTTGTCTGAATACACGAAGGCCGAGTCGAACCCATTATTCACTTGAATCCTGATTTTTGCAGATTCGGAAGACGGGACGTTGCCAACCGATATAGCGTAAGTATTCTCATCAATCCATGGTGATAATGCGTACCATATGCCGTCTCCCTTTGAATATTCAATCTTGAACATAGCGTTTTCAAAGTTAGCTTTGGGCCATTGTGGCTTGAAAATATCCTCTCTTTGGAATACCTCTTGATTTAATGAAACTTTTTGCTGTGAATAGGCAGATAGATCCATAGAGGTTCCAATGCCGTCGATTATGTCGCCTGATTCATCTAACAAATATACTTCTACAATCTCCCCATTATCTTGGAATCTAACCACAGATGATGTCGTTTCTGCTGGCTCCCCATGAGAATTAATGAAGTTAGGGTAAACCGGCCTTTGGCCTACAACATCTCCATCCCCGTTAACGGCTACTATGGTTAGTGGCCCTTTCATGTCTGTAGCATGTGTTCCAAAATTCTTATCCATGATTCCGGTGGTAATTTCTGAATTAAATTCCAAGATTTCATAGTCTTTATTCAATTCAAGGTTGACTATTCTGATGATGTGGTCGTCTTGGTTAATCACTGACCTGCCATATTGCTCTAATGGGAACCATGTTTCATGTGAACCCAGATAATCGTACAATAACTCATACCTATATGTTGACATCCATTTATAAATTTCAGGATCGTCTGCTAAGTAAGGTACTGGATACCATACGCCTGGATTCGAGGATATTGTGGCTCGACAATAGGTCATCACATCTGGATATGAACTTGGAATCAAAGCAGATTGGTCATCCGCTGGATTTTGATCATTAACATTCCACCCCAAACCATTGATGGTGAAAGGTTTACCGGTATTTCCATAAATTGAATTCCAGACGGCGTCTTGTCCTCCCGTACTACAATCGTCAGTATCACTATCACCTGTTTTACTCAAATGTTCTCCCCATTCTCCGTATTCGGGACCATAATCATTGTGAGGTCCGAGATTATGATTCATCTCGTGCGCTGGACAGTGTACTGCTGAAGATGAACCATATGAGCATGTTGACACGAAAGATGATCCACCTAACCAGCCAGGATCTGATATCCCTCCGCCTGTCGCACCAAAGAATTCTGGCCATAATGCAACTAACTGGTCAGGAATAATAGGAAGTGTGCAACCCGGATAGCAATTTGAAAGTAAGGTTTCCACTGCAAGCTGAACTCTATAACTGTCAAAATCTACAGATAATTGATCTCTAATTTGACTATTAGTTGTTGAGCTCGCATTATATATTTCTTCGTCAGATAATGGCCATGCCCAAGGTGTAATATCGTAGTCATTTATCGGAAATAAATCAAGGCTGTAGGTCATTGTTTTTATTGCCCTAGCTTCATCCAATTGATCCAATACCTCGCTTGACGCGCTATATTCGCCCAGCCTAATGTAGCCTGCATTGAGCTCGGTTGTTTCAGTCAATTCAAAAATTTCAACATGCCTATTATTTGATGTATCCGTATCTGAATACTCTGAAATGTATGGAATCTTCGCATCAGCTATTAGCATTAAATTATCAAATTGTAGCCATACTTGAGGGATTAGAAAATTCGCCGAAGCTGAAAAGTTCTCTCTATCTACGAATTCTGGCGCATCGAGAGTGTCTACCAAAGGTGCTGAACAAATTATCACCAAGCAAATGCGTAACTCAACATCAACTCCATTAGGAATTGTGTCCGTCACATAGACTCTCGCCAGAGTAGGTTTATTTTTTAGCAACGGCATGTCCATATCTTCGGTTTGAATTACCTGAACGACTTCTATGCCTTCGATAATCAAATCAGATTCCATTGAACTTGGATTTACATAACCAAAATAAATGTCATCAAGGACACTCCCCTGCCCAATTTCAATTACATCACCGTCCTCAAATGTGATTCTGATGTCAACCCCAGCAAGATTTCGGCTATATTTCAAAGCGTCCCAACGCATTGTTTCCAATGTTAACATAGTAGTTGATTGTTTAGCTGCTAGGAGGTGCTCCATTTGGATCATAACAGGCCCCATAATGTCGAAATAATTGGTAGGAGTTACCGTGCTTGTTTCATTTTCTCTGTACATAATTTCTGATTCGAAAGCCTCCCTCTGAATTAATGAAAGTTCTTCATTTGCAACACATGTAGAAAAGGTGCAAGGAGAAATTACTTCTACTGACCATGGAGATGTCGCTGTACCAACTGAGGCTGAACGGTAAGAATTCACTAATCCAGCACCATCAGAATAATAGAAAGTGGTTGAGACCGAATCCACTGTTGCATTAAATTCTGCATTGAGAGGTACCTCTAATGCTACTGCAACATCGTCTCCTAATGCTTTAATGTGTAAACCTACAAAATCCTGATCTATTTTTCCATTGTGCGACCCTACAAATCCAACTTCATTAGCTGGAAACGTGTAGCTATCCTGCCATTCATCGGTTCCGATTCCCAAAAATGGCCTATCCAGAACCCCATCTATCACTGGAGTATTAATCCCTATTGATTCCTCAGGCAACGATTCTATTCCTAGTTCATTTAGCCTAGAACCCACGTCGGTCCCTGCATCTAAACAACCCGCAATAGTTGTAATAGTCATTATCAAAGTAAGCGCAATTGCATTCACAGCCTTGGTCATGGAATAAACTAAGCTCCTCGGGATATAAATTTAGTCACCTGTAAATAATGAATGATATCATTTTTACTTTCACTCGCAGTCTCTGAAAAAAGATACCCTTGTAGTTCGGCGCGGTTCGAGTAATGGGCCGAACTGTTCCTACATGGAGAAATAGAGTCGAGGCGGAATTGAATGCTCTAAGTGCATTCAGAAGAGCCTTGAGTACGAATGACAAATTAGCGCTTGATGAATTGACAAATGGCGTGCGTAATAGAAGAGCTGCTGGCGGTATGCTACCCTCAATAGATGCCTGGAAACCCATGCTAATTTCGATGCTGATAGAGTGTCATGCAAGGATCATGAGACTAGAAAAGCAACTAGATGAGATGCAAAGTGAGAAGTGATTCCTTGCAGGGCTGGATAATAGATGCTCAATTGGGCTCTCATGGAAACGCCATGGACGTCTGGATGTTTGATACAGGCAGGAAAATGCACAGAATTACAGTACCTTGGTGTGCACGCATACACGTTCATGCCATAGGACCGCAATTAGACAATTTGAGAGCATGGTTATCTTTACCAGAAATCTCAACTCGATTTACAATAGGGAGTATTCGTGTTGTTAGAATGAGGCTGTCTTTGGATGAATTTGAACTGCATGATGTGCTCGAAATTGAGGTCATTAATTCGCGAAACATACGTCGTCTTGCGCAGCATATTGAATCCCATGGAGACTATCACAGATTCACATTATACTCAATTGACGCACATATAGCACAGCGTTTTTTTATCGAATATCGAATTACCCCATTCGAATTCGTGGAGTGGGACGGACAGATTTTCTCAGTGTTATCAGAAAATGATTCATGGCCTAATTTGAAAATTATAGAATTAAATTTTAATTATTTAGCAAAAAATGGATTCAACTCAGTCGATTCGAAGATTACGGATGTAAAAATCAGCGAATGGGATGGTTTTTGTCGAAACAACACAGAGTGTTGTAAAATTGTAAATGACAAAAATGAAAGTGGATTCTTGCACGATTTGCAATCCGCTATCGAAAAAATAGATCCGGACATAATCGTAACAAAAGGAGGGGATGCACTTCATTTTAGTGTTCTTGGCAAACTAGCAGACACGAACGATGTCAAATTCAATCTAAGTAGGAAAATAGCTTCATTAGCACCAAGAACGATGTCGAGAGTCGTGCATTCCTATGGGCAAGTGATACGCAAGGATTCGTACTTCCCACTGCACGGACGATTGCACCTCGACCTAGATGCCAGTTTTATTGTGAGAGAGGGCGGAGTTCTAGGATTATTCGAACTGAGTAGACATTCTAGACAGTCCCCTCAAGACATCTCAAGGTTGTCTCCTGGTTCGGTAATAAGCGCAATTCAAATGAGAATTGCAATGGAGGATGGTGTTTTAGTCCCGTGGAAAAAGAATCGAGCAGAAGATACCAAGACCGCTTGGGAACTACTTGCCGCTGATAGAGGAGGGTTGTACCTTGATAGTAAACCCGGGGTTTACTCTGACGTAATCGAATTAGATTTTGCAAGCCTATTTCCAAGCATCATCGCTACTCGAAATATATCTCCTGAAACCCTGAATTGTGCTTGTTGTCAAACAACTACTGATTATCCCACCAAGGATAACTTTGTACCGCTGAACCCAGAATTAGCAAATAGCGCTTTTAGGGAGAGAAAAAGGAATGAAATTTTCATTTCAAAAATATTCCCTTCTGCAAACCCTTCTGCTTTGCAGGTTCCAGGGTTAAAGACGCATACTTGCGCTCAGATTCAGGGTTTTTTGGGCCGGGTTGTAGCGCCTCTTATTGAAAGAAGAATGCAGTTGAAAAAACTAAGAAAAAAGAAAGGTGACTTATTTGATTTGCAACAGAATGCTCTCAAATGGTTACTAGTAACTTGTTTTGGATATACGGGATACAAAAATGCTCGATTTGGACGTATCGAAGCTCATGAGGCAATTTGTGCTTGGGCTCGAGATATTTTGCTTACTACGATTTCAGTTGCTGAAGAAGAGGGTTGGACTGTTCTGCACGCCATTGTCGATTGTATCTGGATTGAGAATAAGGATATCAAATCGAGAGATGAGAAGGTGAAGAAGGCTTTAGAACTCTCTCAAAAAATCACAGATATGATTGGAATACCGTTGGAATTTGAAGACATGTACGATATTATCGGCTTCCTTCCAAGCAGAATGCACGGCTCAGGGTCGCTAACGAAATATTGGGCGCACGGAGGTAATGGATTCAAACTGAGAGGTATTGAAGCAAGACAGCACTCGACTTGCGAATGGATTCGTCGGATGCAGATTCAAGCGCTTGAACTCCTCATGCAAAATATATCTGAAGGAAACAAATTCAATTCTTATTTGGTGCAAAAAAATATCATTAGCATACTAGAAGATAGTTTGCAAGCCCTAAACACCAATCTGGTTTCGCCAATAGAATTAGTTGTAACCAAGCGAGTAACAAAACGCATACCGGAATTTGCTGTAACAACAACAACTCAATTGGCATTAATTCGTGCTAAAAATCTTGGCCACGAAATACTTCCCGGAAGAAAGGTGAGATATGTCGTGACAAAGCCGATCTCAAACAAGCCACTATCACGAGTAATTCTTTCTGAAGAGTTAACAAAAAAGGACTTGGTAAATGTTGATGTTGAATATTACAAGGGTTTGGCGATCAGGGCTATTTGGGCAATTCTAGGTCCGTTTGGGTGGACTGATGATGAGATAATTAACGGTAAGAAAAAATTCACTCTATTCGATTTCATCGATTCTTTCGATACTAAGTCTGCTATGGATGATTTTACTTGTTGATTCGTACAGAGTTTCTTGGCTGTCCCTCTGCTTATAGTATCCTGAGCTTCTACTTGGTAGATGTAAAAGCCACAATTTCTTTTCCCCATTAATTCTTCTTTGCTTACCTAATAGAGAAATTGAGCATCGGTTTTCAACCATTGTCAATAAAGACCGGTGCCTCTGTGAATACGGATTCTTTGATGTGATTACAACGATGCTCGTATTGTACTTCACAGCAATTTGAGACAGGATATTCATTGATTTGCGAAGTAATGAACGGGACTCGTAATCATTTATCTGGGGGTCTAGATGCATTGTAATGGGGCCGTCTATAACAACTAATTTTGCTCGTGTAATCTTTATTTCGCGTTGGAGTCTCTCGATTAAATGTGCAAATTGGTGGACGGTAAAACCTCTGCCTACGAATAGTCCATGAAGTAATTGTTCAGAATCGGGAATGGTATGCGGGAAATTTTTGATGATGGTGGCTGGGTTGAATCTGCAAGCACCATCGATCCAGTGTACATATTCACCGCTCATCAAAGCCATCGCAGTCCAAGCTTCGGCAAATATACGCATAGATTTTCCAGAATGCCCCGGGCCCCTAAGGTGGTACAAGGCCCCTTTACGGGGTAATATTTGCACTTCATCGATTCTATTGCCGACACGGCTTGGTAAATTTACGGGCATTGCTTTTTCTCGCTGAGCTTATTATGAAACATCTGGCATAGGACACTGTCTTGAAAGTGAATGTAAATGTGAAAATAGCACTAATCTAACAATCGTAGCATTGAGAAGGGGTAACACACACGGCTGTATATGCAGAGAGCGATTATGGCGATGTTCCTTGTTCTGCTCTTCTGTCTTGCGCCGTTAAGTGGGTGTCTCGGTGAATCCGATGATTCATCATTGAAACTGGATGATGCAACCATTACTCCGTCCCAATTAATCGGTGGAACATTTCAGGGTTTGACCATCGCCGCAGATTCTGACATGGCGGCGTTTATTCCATATCTGATTCTAAATCCTGAAACAGGTTTTGTACAAAATTCAACGGTTGTTGACATAAAGGGCGGAGAATCGATTCTAGTCACGGTCTTGGCTCCGCCAAGAACCGATACTGCGGTTGTTCTTCTTGGAGAATATGGGCGAGAGAATTGGCCGATTAGAGACTTAGACGAATCTTGGAGAACGTGGTATGCAAGAGACGGTCATGAAAGTAAATCAAATGATGGCATAATGAGAGTTTCATCAAACTCTTCACTCGACGCCGTATTGCCTTCAGATTCAAATGGTGGCACAGTAATTGTTGCAAGAATTGCAATCGACCGCCCTATGAAGCCCGGATACCCAGAAGATGAAGGAGGTAGGCATTCGACCGGCGTAGTAAATGGAAGAACCACATACAATTATCTCTCGATGTTTACCGATGAATCGTTAGATGGTTTAGATCTCGCAGACGGCGCAGTTGGATATCTCGACAGGTGGGCTGGCCAAAACAATCCAGCATACGAAGATGCTGCATTACACATCATTGCTGAATTGGAAAGATTTGGTTTAGAAGTTATGGCACACCGTTTTGAATACACTGACATTTTTGGAAGACAAAATCCCGAAGCCTACAACATATGTGGTTACAGGTGGGGAGAGGTTGATTCTGACAAATGGATGGTTTTCGGAGCCCACTTCGATGTTGCTCCTCCCGCAAATTTAGTCGCATTAGACCCTCACGTTACGGGCTCGAGAACCTATGGAACAAGAGTCGGCGCATACGACAATACCGCTGGAACTAGCATGGTCATGACCGTCGCTGAAGCAATGGCGGGATATAAGACGAGAAACACGATGGTTTTCTGTCTGTGGTCTGGAGAAGAGGGTGGTAAGAGAGGTAGTGATTACTGGACCGATTACTGGGTCAAGGAAGATAATCCAAATGTCGAAGTTACAAACTACGTGAATTTAGACATGGCAGGTGTAAATTGGCCAGGAGGAGGAGGCGCTCCCCATGGCGATCCTAACCCTGAAATCGACCCGGACGGTTATCCAAAAGATGAGGAAGTTTGGCCGATGAGAGTATACATCGGCCCTAGTCTTGACCACGATGTAATGAATCAACCAGGTATGGTAAACTTAGCAATGTGGATTGGTTCTGACGCCATAGGTGTGGAAGAACAAATGTCATCACTTATCGGTACTGATTTACCTGCCGATACTTGGAAAGTGGACGATTGGTTGCAAAAAGATAGGCCTGAGATAATCGTTTACGAAGATACAACTGCACGTTCCGACCATGCGACCTTCCAAGACAATTTAGGAACTGTAACAATGGGCTTTGGAGGCCTTGTCGATGGATATTGGTGCTACCACCAAACGTGTGACACACTCGATGAAATGGAAGATTGGATGGATACTTCAAACAAGGATTACGGTGATTCGCAAAGTGGAACCAGTAACCTTGTTGACGCTCTTGACACCATCACTTGGTGGGCGACCTACTCATTCTTCCACTTGGATGAAAACCCTGTAAGAAATGCCTATCTTGAATCAGAATAGATTCGCAATCTGTACTGCTAAGTCGATAGCGCTCCACGTGCCAGTCCACATCATTGCTAACAGTCCGATGAATGTCATGAATGAAATTAACCAAACTGTTTCATTCCAATCTTTGACCTTAACACCGTCTAATGGCCCCGCAGGAATCATATTGAATGCTCCAAGAATGAGGTTAGCCATTATCCAAAAAACTACTCCATCGTAAACCATCGCTTTCAGATTTATGGACCCGCCTGATAGATATTCCATTCCGGCTGCACCTTGGGATCCTGTAATTCCGAGTAAAATTCCACCGAGTGGAATTCCTATCAAGAAGAGGCTGAAATTTACTGCAGGTCCGGCGATTGCAATATGGCCGTTTTGTCTTCTAGTAACCAAACCTGCGACCATGACTGCTCCAGGCGCCATGAATACTATCCCCAGAATTGCAGATAGGCCTAAACCAAATTTTAGACCGGATGGGTCTGCTCTAAATTCTGCCCAACATCCGTATTTTTTTGCAATTATTTTGTGTCCTATCTCGTGTAACAAAAAAGCGGGGCCTACAGCGATTAACATCACTGGCATAGAAAGAAAAAGAACTGCTACCCATGAAGCAGTTGAACTGAAGGTTGAAGCACCAAATAACCCACCTACACGCATTAAACCCAATGCGATCGTGAAAGCTACTGTAGCAAGTATCAAATGTTCCTTCTCTTCTTTGCTAAAATGCCATAGTTTACCTTTGTGCAATTCGACTGGTTGTCTATTATTTACACCAAAAAATCCGCCTTGGGTATTCATGTGGACTGTTCCATCTGCGGTTTTATGAGCATGAACCCTGTGAACCCTTTGAGTTGGCTTTGGAAAGAAATCATCTTCAAGGATGTCTGCCCTTGGATCCCTCGCCATGTTCAGAATGAAGCGCCGGTATCATTTGAAGCCTCGTGTAAAAGCATTCATTGCACTGGATAGTTAGGCGGAATCATGGCGATGCCAAGGAGGGCAATGAAAGACTTGGGTTTTCAAGCCTGTTGTCTCCGCTGTGATGCTCCTGATGTAGCCGGTAGCGAAAGGTGTAGATCATGCATCAAACATCACACAAGGGTAAGAGATTTGATCGCTAAGGCGCCACAATCAGACGAATTATTTCAATTAGCAAGAGAGCTTTTGTCTCTTGCAGCTGAGCCACACAAATACGACCATGACGAGGTTCATGGAAGGACGCTAAGAGAGCAGCAATTTCTCGCTAACTCAATTGCGGGCGCTAAGCCGTTACCGACTGCGGGTGAAATAGAAGCGGTTTTCACCGCCCAACGGAATGCAGACAAAACTAGTATTGTTCAAAGTGTTGCAAATCAGAATCCTTGGAGGGATGAGTTACCTCCTGAAGACGTTCTTGAAATGATGGCTACGAGTCTTGAGGTTGAAGATTTAGATTACGGCGCTAGAACCGTTCCGAGTAAACCAATTGCACCTGTTGATAGATCAGATAGGATTGGAGAAGACAGGGCTATGGTTGACAGGGTTGAGGCTGAAAAGGCATCACAGAGTGCCCCTGAACCAGTTAAAGGGATTGTTGAGGCCGCAACCCTATCCGAAAGGCAGAGGGATAGGGATGAGTGGGAGTCTGTGAAATCAGAAGTGAAAAAATTACTTGATGATGATTTAGACTTATAGTCTTCTTGAATAGTGATTATTATTTTCCTTTGTCAACAAACTTAAAGTGGTTATGCTAGTTTTTTTTACTCACAGCCTTCCAAGGTATAATTTACCCTAGTTGTGCCCCTTCCCTTGTTTTTTGTTCCTAAAAATTGTAGCTCTCCAATCTCACTCAAATTCCTAACATGTGTTCCAGCGCAAGGGCACAGGTCAACGTTTTCTCCAATTTTTATTACACGTAATTGCTTGACTGATATTGGTAACAAATCCATATTTGTTCGCTCCGGAGGCATGATTGAATTGATCTCATCTCTGGTCATTATACTATCTGTAACTGGAATTGCTTCATCGACCATGTCATTCGCTTTTTGGAATAACTCGTCAATCATTTCATCGCTGAACTTTATTGGGTTAAAGTCGATTCTCGACCTATCGGAGTGAATTTGATTCCCTACGGTTCGTGCTCCATCATACATTTCGTAGACTAATCCACTAACCAAATGCTGAGCGGTGTGCATCCTCATGTGGGCGTGTCTGCGATCCCAATCAATGGTTCCCTCAACAACATCGCCACTCGATAGCCCGTGGTCATTTCCGACGAAATGTTGGATGTCGGCTCTTCCTCTAACCTCGGTTACTTTTACCGAACCTCCATCCCAATTTATCTTACCAGTGTCCCAGTTCTGCCCCCCGCCAAGTGGATAAAACAGAGTTTTGTCTAAAATAACAGAATTATCATCGGCTGAGATGACTTTGGCCTCGAATTCTTTGATGTAGCATGAATCGATGCTTTTCATGTACAACTTCTCAGTCGCCATGTTTCTCTCAAGTAGCAATACCTCTCAAAGGTTTGCTTGTGCATATTTTACCGCGTTTTGAAAAATCTTCATTCCTTCGGCTAAAATTTCTTCATTCACATCTCCTCTTGTGTGATGAGGATGTAAGAAATTGGCGTAAGCGGCCTCTGGATGAGGCATTAATCCGAAGACTAGTCCAGTAGGGTCGCATATTCCCGCAATATTCCTAATGCTACCATTTGGGCAAATAGGGAATGGTAGGTCTTCATCGGTTATACCGGAGCCAGGTTCTGTGGAAGGGTCCACATATCTCGTAACGAGCTGGTTATTCTCCGAAAGTCGGTCCAAATCTTCGCTTGACGGCATAACAAATCTTCCTTCGCCATGCCTAACTGGGCATTCGATTCTAGTGATGCCTTTTGTCCAAATGCAGGGGCTATCCGGGTCGAACTCGAGTGTTACCCATCGGTCTTCGTATCTCCCACTATTGTTCAAAGTTAGGCTTGCAGTTTGTTCAAAGTCAGGAATTTCTTTACCTGGGAGTAATCCTGTTTTTACCAAAACTTGGAATCCGTTACATATTCCGATTATCGGTTTGCCGTCTGCGACGAATTGGGTAAGTTGGTCTCGCATAGCAAACCGCATTCTATTTCCTAAAAGCCTGCCTGAGCCAAGGTGGTCGCCGAATGAGAAACCTCCTGGTACCGCTAAGATGTGGAATTCAGATAAGTCCCTTTCACCTTTAACGAACCTATTGACGTGGACTCTTTCGCTAGTTGCCCCCGCTAACTCGAATACTGCTGCAGTTTCTCTATCGCAGTTTATACCAAAACCAAAGAGTATTGCGACTTTTGGTGTTTCTACCATCATTGTACACCTCCTGTCATGTCGAGCTTGCCTTTCCAAGCGCTAACTATTGATTCGACTTGAGATTCGATTATGACCTCGTCTCCGTCGTAAATAACGAGGGTATCCGATTCGGTAGTCTCTCCAAGATAGGTTATCGGTGTTCCTTTCATTACATTTCTAAATTCTTCTTTGTTAGATTGCTTTACTCCAACTATGATTCGCCCAAGGGATTCTCCCCAAAGTCTGCCCCATACGTTCGCATCTCCAGGCCCGTCGATGTCTATTGCCGCGCCTGTTCGTCCACCAATGCACATTTCTGCAATTGCTACCGCTACGCCTCCTTCACTACAGTCATGAGCCGTTCTTACAAGTCCTGAATGAATTGCTTTTGAAAGTGCTTTGTAGGATTGTAATTTCTTTTCTGGGTCAGGTAAACTAGGTACAGCCCCGCCAATTCCTGATGTTTCTCCGTCTTCTTTCATCATAAATGCGAGTTCGCTTGCTCCAAGTTCTTGCTTCGATTCTCCCACGAGGTAAAGGCTCTCACCTGGCTTCAAATCTGATGTGGTTGTGTAGCGAACATCGGGTTGGTCTCCAAATAGTGAAAATAGTAGAGTCGGCGGTATTGAAATTTTATTTTCGCCAGTGCCATAATCGTTTTTCATTGAATCTTTTCCAGAAATACAAGGTACGAAGTAAGCCCTGCAGATTCTTTCTAATTCACGATTTGCTCTGACTAATTGGGCAAGTTTGAATTGCCCGTCTGGGGTCTTTTTACTCTCGATGGGGTCTGGCCAACAAAAGTTGTCTAAGCCTGCTATTTTATCGAGATTTACTCCTGCACAGACGGCGTTCCTGACCGCCTCATCAACCGCCGCTACCGCCATAGCGCCCGCATCAATGTCGCTATACCTCGGAGATATTCCGTTTGAAACCACGAGGCCGTGAGTTGACCCGTGAATTGGGGCTAGCACTCCAGCGTCTCCAGGCCCGTCTTTTTCCACTCCAACAAATGGTTTAACTGCGGTCTGAGCAATGACTTCGTGGTCGTATTGTCTTACCCATGTTTCCTTCGACGCAATGTTGGGCCGTGCCAACATTCGTAACAATAATTCAGAATGATTCGAATTGTTACTTGGTATGAATTCTTCATGTTTTGGCGAACTCCATTTGCTCTTTAATTTGAGTTGTGGAACGCCGTCATGTAAGAACTCAATCGGTAATGATGCGACGGTGTTCTGTCCGTGCATTACGTGGAAGTCGCCGGTATCGGTGAAGTCCGCTACCCATGTTGCTTCTACTTCATGTAGTTCAGCAAGCGCTTCGAATTTTGCGACGTCGCTTTCTCTAACAGCGACCGTCATTCTCTCCTGTGATTCTGATACCAAAATTTCCCATGATGATAGCCCGGCCTGCTTTAGGGGAACTTTGGCTAGATCTATTCTACATCCGTTAGTGTATTCTGCCATTTCTCCAATACTAGACGATAACCCGCCTGCACCGTTATCAGTAATACATGTGATAAGTCCCTCGTCTCTCGCTTCAAGGATCATGTCTAACATTTTCTTTTGAGTAATAGGGTCGCCGATTTGTACTGCGCTCGAGGGTGATTCTTCTGTTAGTTCAAGTGAAGAAAATGTTGCTCCGTGAATTCCATCATAACCGACTCTCCCCCCTACCATGTAGACTCTGTCTCCAGCCTCTGGATTCTTTACGTGAGATTCCCTGCCGTCAGCAAGCTTTCGTGGCATTATTCCGATGGTTCCGCAATAAACTAGTGGTTTTCCGATATACCTATCATCGAATACTATGGCTCCATTCACTGTTGGTATTCCACTTTCATTTCCTCCAACCCTAACTCCGGCATGCACACCACGCAATACCCTTGAGGGGTGGAATAGATTCTCTGGTAAGTCGCCTTCCCAGTCTGGTGGACCAAAACAAAATACGTCGGTATTTGCAATAGGCCTTGCTCCTAATCCGGTTCCCAAAATGTCACGATTTACCCCGACAATTCCCGTCATTGCTCCACCATAGGGGTCAAGCGCGCTTGGAGAATTATGGGTCTCGGCTTTCATACACATTGACCAATCTTCATCCCAGGCGATTACCCCGGAATTGTCGTGAAATACCGATAGTAACCAGTCTACCTCTTCTTTCATCTCGAGAGTGGGTTTCATGATGTGGGTTTTGAATAGCGAGTCTATTTCCGTATCTTCGCCGGTTTCCTCGTCGATATGATGGATGTGTGCGGCGAATATTTTGTGTTTGCAGTGTTCAGACCAGGTCTGAGCAAGACACTCCAATTCTACATCTGTAGGTGCGGATTCTGGCAATCCCATTATCCTGCGATGTTCCTGGACAGATGGGTCGCGATAATGCTCCTGAATTGTTTGCATCTCTTCGAGATTAAGAGCTAATAGTCCGTCTTCAGAAATTCGAATTAATTCCTCGTCTGAAACCTCGAGGTTTATCGCTGCGGGTTCCGTGTAAGATGCTGGTTGCACCGGTACGTACTCTATTACGGGGAATTCTTCGCCTTTTTTTGATACAAATGCTCTTTCAATTAATCCGTTGTGAAGTTGTTTTGAAAGCCATTGGGAGTCCAAGCCATCTGGAACTCCACTGAATGTGTAAGTGATGTATGTAGAGACTCTTGCATCTTCTCCAGCGTTCGGAAAAATGGTTTTGAAACCATCTAGCGCTGCTTTTCCGGGATTGTCCGTCACACCTGGTTTGAATCCGATCGTGACCACAATGTCTGGAGATTCGGGAAATAGTTCCGAGTTTGTTAGATGCAGAGCGTCTGTGGAACTTACCTCGATAATTGGATCTGCAAAGATGTCGTCTGCTCTCACGGCTATTTCATCAGATGTAATTTCACTATCTACTAAAAATCCAACAATCGACCTTACATTGGCGATTTGTATTCCGTGGTCGGCTTCCAGTTGCCTTTTGACGGAGTTGCCTCTAACATCTCTCATGCCTTCTCCGAGTTTTGGAGTCGCTTCCACTCTGACTACATTTGAGGGCACTTGTTACACCTGCCCCCTTCGGGGGCAGACGGACGGCAGAGACTACCGTCCATGAATACTGCGCTTGGAAAAATGCTCTGATTTCAGCCTTCAGAGCATTTCAGAAAGGAACTGTCCGGTGTAACTCTTTTTTGATTTAGCAACCTTTTCTGGCGTTCCTTCGGCGACAATTTTGCCCCCTCTATCTCCACCTTCTGGTCCTAAATCGATTATCCAATCTGCGGATTTTACCACGTCTAAATGGTGTTCAATGACAACGATTGAGTGCCCCGTTGTTCTCAATCTTAGTAAAACGTCGATTAGTTGTTGGACATCTGAGAATGAGAGCCCTGTTGTTGGTTCATCGAGGATATACATTGTATGTTTGTGCGGAGGCCTTCGTAATTCGCTAGCAAGTTTCACCCTTTGGGCTTCCCCGCCTGAAAGTGTCGTTGCGGGTTGCCCCAACCGAATATATCCGAGTCCAACGTCGTTGATTGTTGATAATGTGCGATGTAATTTCTTATGATTTGCAAAGAATTCGACGGCCTCCTTTACCGGCATTTCCAGTATATCGTGGATGTTTTTGCCTTTCCATGTAACCTCAAGGGTTTCCCGAGTGTAGCGTTTCCCATCGCAAATATCGCAGGTTATCCACACATCGGGTAAGAAATTCATTTCTAATTTGATCGAGCCCCCGCCACTACAGGCTTCGCACCTTCCACCCTTTACGTTGAAAGAGAAGTGTCCTGGTTTGTATCCCCTTTCTTTGGAAATTTTGGTTTCAGAAAATAACTTCCTGATTTCGTCGAATGCTTTAGTGTAGGTGGCTGGGTTAGAGCGTGGCGTTCTACCAATTGGAGATTGGTCGATGACAATTACTTTGTCCACGTTTTCAATGCCTTCAATGCTATCATGAGTTCCCGGTTGAGCATCTGTTCTGTTTATTTCTCTCTGAAGGGCAGGAGCGAGAATTCCAGATACAAGTGAAGATTTTCCTGAGCCTGAAACTCCAGTAATTGCAGTAAGACATCCTAGTGGAATCTTTGCGTTTATGTCATTTAGATTATTTTGGCGAGCGCCCTTTATCTCCAAGAATCCTTTTTCCGGTTTGGTTCTTTTCTTTGGTGTCTGAATTGATCTTTTTCCAGATAAGTATGCTCCGGTTACTGATTTTTTAGCCTTCATGACTTCTTTCGGTGGGCCGTTAGCAACTATTTCCCCTCCCTCAACTCCGGCTCCGGGGCCTAGGTCGCAAAGCCAATCTGCTTGTCTTAAGGTCTCTTCGTCGTGTTCCACAACTAGGAGAGTGTTGCCCAAGTCAGATAGTTCTCTTAATGTTGACAATAACCTTTCATTATCTCTTTGATGTAGCCCAATTGATGGTTCGTCAAGGACGTACATCACCCCGGTTAATCTGCTACCAATTTGGGTAGCTAACCTTATTCTTTGAGATTCGCCACCTGAAAGGGTGTTTGCTCTTCTGTCCAGTGTCAAATAGTCAAGACCTACGTCGTTCAAAAAGCCTAGCCTGCTTTCTATTTCCTTGATGATTTCTTTTCCAATGAATGCGCTTCTTTCATCTAATTCATTTGCGGTACTACCTTCTCCCCTGAAAGAGCGAATAATTTGCAAGGCTTCGAATACGCTTGATGCACCTATCTCTGGAAGGCGTTTACCGCCTACGGTTACACCTCTTGCCGCATCGTTGAGTTTTTCTCCGCCACATGTGGTGCAGTCCTCATCATTCATGCACGCAATTAGCCGATTTCTCGTACGGTCAGAACTTGTCTCTGTATACGTCTTTTGAAGTCTACCGTAAACTCCTTCCCATGGTTTACTGTATTGATATAACGACCCTGTTTCAGAATGGAATTCGAAATGAATAATTGTAGAACCGGAACCATTCAAAATTATGTCCCTGTCATCTTCATCTAATGAGCCGAATGGTACATTTGTGGGAATTCCATAATGTTCAGCTGTTTGCTCCATTAGTTTCCTATACCAATGAGGAGACATTGATTGTCTCCATGGAATAATACAACCTTCGGAAATTGTTGAGTGTCTATCAACCAATAAATCCTCACTGAATCTCCTTTGCACCCCTAATCCCTGACAAGCAGGGCAGGCCCCCAGAGGGGAGTTGAAAGAGAATACTCGCGGGCTCATCTCGGGCATGAATGCGCCGTGTTCGGCACATGCGAATTCTTCTGACCAGGCCAATGTTTCTCCCTGTTTTGTATTCATAGCGCGAGACCCTTCGTCATGTTCGAATTCTTCATCCGGGGCTTTTATGCTTTCAATCGCTACAGTTCCTCCGCCGATTCTAAGAGAAGACTCTACAGCCTCTGTTAGTCTCTGCCTTCGGTCTTTTGTGCATCGAATTCTATCTACTCGTACATCGATATCGTGACGAAGATTCTTGTCCAGATTATGCTCATCTTCGAAAGATGCTTCTCTACCGTTGATTCTGCCTTCCGTCCAACCTTGTTCAACCAAATTTCTGAACAAGTCGGCATGTGTTCCCTTCCTGTTTCTTATTGCCGGGCTCCAAACTGCTATGGCGTGGCCTTCCATGTGCCAAATGATGTCATCAACGATTTCTTGGACGGTCCTTCTTGCTACTTCAACTCCACAGGTTGGGCAATGAGGTTTCCCGATTCGGGCCCACATTAATCGAAGATAATCCATTATTTCCGTGACTGTCGCAACAGTAGACCTAGGGTTGTGACTGCCTTGTTTCTGATCTATCGAAATCGCAGGAGATAGTCCTTCAATACTATCGCAGTCTGCTTTCTTCATTTGACCAATAAATTGTCTTGCGTACGAAGACAGACTTTCGACATATCTCCTTTGACCTTCAGCATACAACGTGTCGAAAGCAAGAGAAGATTTGCCTGAGCCAGATACTCCTGAGATAACTACGAATTTTCCCCTTGGGAGTTTTACATCTATGTCTTGTAAATTATGAGTTCTTGCCCCACGGACTTCTATCCAAGAATCGTCCGTAGGTTTCCCCATACGCCTCGTCGCGAGTCAAGAGTTCTTGAGTCCTTGCTTATCAGTTAGGCCCAAATGGGATGGGGGCTTCAAACCGCATCGGGTCATCTGTAACCGGATGAAGTATCTCTAGAGAGGTTGCATGTAGTGCAATTCGCCCGATTGGATTGCCTTCTGCGCCGTGTTGATTGTCTCCAATCACCGGGCACCCAATATTTGCTAATCCTACTCTAATTTGGTGGCGACGGCCCGTCTCTATGGTAAGAGCTAGCAGGCTTGCAACCTCATCTTGGTCTTCTACGCTCCAATGAGTTATTGCCTCCTTAGCCTGGGGGTGTTTGTGATTTACCGCCTTCACTCTTAGGAATTTATCTTCAAGGAGCCATTCTCTAATTGTCCCATAATTGGTTTGAGGCTTGCCTTGAACTAGTGCATGGTACACTCTGTGAACCGATCTGTCAGCAAATTGTTCTTGCAGGTAGTCTTTCGATTGCTTGTCTTTTGCAAAAATCATAACTCCTGATGTTTCTCTATCGAGTCTATGAACTATGTAGGCCCACGCTTTTTTATTTTCAAATTGGACATATTCCATAACCCTTGAATGAAGGGTGTCAGGCTCCATCTTATCTGTAGAAACCGACAGCAACCCTGCCTGTTTATTCACTACAATAATGTCCTCGTCTTCATAGAGGATTTTGATTCTAACTTTTTGTTTGGGTTTCTTAGGATTAGGGGATTTTTCATCGGCTGTTTTTCGGTTTAGAATTCTTATCTCGCTTCCTTTGTGGACCACTTGTTTAGCTTTATGGACTATTTTTCCATCAACCTCAACACGACCTTCTGTAAGCATTTTTCGGAGTTTGTTTTTCTTGGATTCTGGGTAAATTGTCGAAAGTGCTACCAATAATTCAATATCGGACTCCACTTTCATTTTTCACCCTCACAAAAATATAATTTCGACGATTTTTCCAATCGGATATTCCTCTCCGGGTTTTAGAACGACCAGTGCTTCGCTATGAGCCATGCTAGCAATATTTCCTGAGCCTTGGTGGATTTTTTGTGAAGCTATCAATTCATTATCTCCCTTTTCGATTGAAACCCTTCTCAGTGTGAGGCAGTCTTTTGTTGGCTTCACCACAGTAGAGAGTCTCGCAAATGCGCGTTTTTCAACTGGCCCTTCTGCGCCAGTTAAGTTTCTAATCCAAGGCGCTACAATCATTCTAAACACTACGTGAGAACTTACCGGGTTTCCAGGTAGGCCGAAAATCGGGGTTGAATTCCAAAGTCCGAAGAGGGGGGGCGACCCTGGTCTCAGCTTAACTCTCCAAAAATCAAGAGTTCCTTCCTGTTCCATTATTTTTCTTACAAGGTCCCATTCTCCCATCGAAACTCCCCCGCTTGTCAAAATTAAATCGCATGATTCTGATGCCTCATTCAGTGTCTGTCGTAGATCTTCAAGTGTGTCCCCTACACATTGCATTCTGACTGGTTCGTGTCCAAGCCATTTGACCAATCCTGCAATTCCAAAGGAATTAGATTCGTAAATTTGCCCTCTTTGTAATTCTTGACCGGGTTGAATTAATTCATCACCTGTCGAAATTATTGCTACTTTAAGCGGTTTGAAAACTGGCAATTTTTCATACCCCATAGTAGCGCACATGCTTATCTGTGATGGTGTAAGAAGAGTTCCAGAAGTTATTGCGACTTGGCCTTTTGTTAGATTCTCGCCCTTGAGTCTAATAAAATCCGGCATTGATTCTTTTAGCAAAGTAACTTTATCGCCATCAACATCTGTCATTTCAATTTGTAAGATTGAGTTTGCTCCTCGAGGCATCGGAGCCCCAGTCATTATTCTAACAGCCTGGCCTTTTTCCACAAACACGTCATCTTCCTGACCTGCGGCCTGTATAGTAGCGATGATGTCAAGTGTTGTTGGGGGGGCTATTGTGTCCTCATGACGCATAGCAAAGCCGTCCATCGCTGAATTGTCGAATGGTGGATCGTCGACTTTCGATACCAAATCTGTGGCTAGAATTTTGTCATGGCAAAGGTCTAGGGGTAATTCTTCGATACCGATATCTAATTTTCTTTTCATGCATATTTCCAATGCTTCATGGAGTTGGACGAAATAAGGTACTTCAGGCATTTTTTCACCTCAAATATAACTTGTAAAATCTATCACATATCGAATCAAACTTAGTGATATTGCACATAAGAACACCAACGTAACCAATTCTTTTGAAACATATTTTATAGAATATTTTGCTCCAAAATATGCGCAGGAAAATATCAGTATTGGGATTATAATTACCGGCAATAGTCCTATCTGTTCTAACAGCCCAGACGCTTTACCGCCTACGATTATGTGACTTGTTAACGAAACCGGTACGATAGTTGCTCCGATTAAAAAGCTAGTTCCGGCGGCCTTCTTTGCGTCCATGTTTAGAATCGCCCGGTTTAGAGTGACCAATATCGCCCCGCCACCGATTCCCAATATCCCAGATAGTGTTCCAGCAACGCCTGCGCCTAATTGATAGATGTTCTTTTTTTCATTGAAATTTGCCTCTTCAACAAACTTTTCCGTTTGTTTTCTATAAATTGAAATAGTCTTGATAAAAACCATTGTAATTACCAGAGAAGCAATGATTTTTATTCCAATGTCGCCTACTAAATCCGTCATTTTGGATGCAAGAAGGGTTCCGATTATTGCCATCGGTATTGCTACTATTCTTGCTGCGTTTGCTACTTGATTGTCCGCATGGCCTGCTTTCGAATGTGCCAAACTACTTCCCGTAGCGACCATAAAAATCAGAGTTAGTGAGCCTAAAACGGCTTCCAAAATCTCCCATCCAAGCATGTAGTGCAAAATCGGAACAAATAGGATACCGCCCCCTAAACCGAGAGGGCTAAACACGGTCGCTATTACAAATAAGGAAAATATTGCAAGAATTGTCATTATTTCCAAATTATCATACCTTCTTTTTGAAATCTAACCAAAAGTCAAATTATCGAGCCTTTGGCTTTAACTTAGTTGAATTGTTCTTGGTGTTCGCAGTGCGGACATGTGATTGTGTATTTCGATCTTTTCGGCTTTGGAACCGTCATAATACTGCCACACATCTGACATTGGTGTTTGATAGTGTCTGGTTCTTTTGGTTTTTCTGGGTCGTTTAATGTCCGACCAACATCCGTAGACCACCCTAATGAATCAGAATACGAATCAGTCTTCTTTATTTTCGAACTCTTTAGAGAGAGTCGGATTTTCTTTTTCTTCTTACGACGTTTGCCGGGGGGAGCTTTAGTCGCCATGAGAACTCCCTTAATGTCACTGTATTCAACGACTTCGGCTCTAATCATCAAAAAAACTACGCAATTATTCTCGATTCACCGTTTACTGGCTGATGGACAATGTGCCCTGCTGCCTCCAAATCTTGAACGAGTGGGGGCCTTGCATGATTTGCATCAGTATGGTATACTACTACCGTTTCAGCCTCACATTTTTCTGCGAAATTAACAATTTCCGAATGTCCTGCGTGTGTAGAAAACGAAAATTGATGGACGTCTAAATCGATGGGTGTATTTTTATTCCAAATTGGAACCTGCTTTTCATCCAAAAGCATCCTGCCACCAGAACCTCTCGCCTGATAGCCAGTTAGTAATACTGCGTTCCTTGGGTCCATTCTAAGTCTGTTAAGATACCAAATTGATGGGCCACCATCCAACATTCCTGACGTTGAAACTATGCAGTCTGCGTTGAGTGCTTTCTTTTTATCTGATTTTGACGAGACTTTTTTGCACCATTTCCAGGCATCCTGTAGTTTAGCTGGATCTCTCAAAGACTCGGGGTGCTCTAACTGTAGCCGGGCTACAGATTTCCCCATCCCATCCACGTGAACATCTAACTCTGGGAGATATTGGTGTAGCATCATTACTACGTCCTGGGTGCGCCCATTTGCAAAAGCAGGAATTAGAGCCGTTCCTCCTTTATCGGTTATTTCTACAATTTTTTTGATAAATTCCTCTATCGTTTCGGTTTTTGGTTTGTGGTCTCTACCACCATAAGTTCCCTCAACAAATAGAATATCACACTTCTCTGGTCTTGCTCCTTTTGTAAGGGGTGAGTCCCTTGTGTCAAAATCCCCAGTGAAGAGAAGTTTGTGAGTATTTGTCTCTACGTTCAACATAGCGGCGCCTGGAATATGTCCTGCTCTTGTGAGTTTCAACTTCCAACCTTCTTCACTCCACGGTTCGCCGAATTTGTGAGTCTTCCAAGACGCTACGGCTGCATCGATATCTCTCTTATCCCAAGCGAGAGGATATCCCTCCAGTTGACTAACTTTATAACAATCATTCCACATCATTCTACTAATTTCTGCCGTCAACTCTGTACCGTGCAGTGTAGTTCGATAATTAGAGCATAGCCATGGAGCCATACCTAAATGATCAATGTGTGAATGAGTGATTATTGCATTTTTTATTGGTGGTGCCTCGTTCGGATATTTTGGTGGATCTGTAGGAGCTAATCCATAGTCAAGAAGCATCTTTGTACCTGATGAATCTTCAAATACACAACCAACATTTCCAACCTCATTTCCTCCACCGAGGTAATGATAACGTGTACCTTTCTCGGGAGGACTTATTGGATAATTTGAAGTCCGACCTGGTGAATACATTACCATGTATATACCCAATAAGTTCTGAGAGATGAATATACCTGACCCCTATATTTCCTATGGAGATAAATTATGATTAGTTGATTTTGTTTTCCAACGATGAATATTATTTACTTCACGCGTTAAACATCAATGGGGCTTACTTCGTCTCTCTAATTATCATCATTCATTACTTCTGTCACTCTTTATAATCTAAAGTTTCCAATGGAAAGAAAGGGGTCTAATCCTAATGTTTCTTTTTTTAAAAAAAATGAAATCTATTGCTTCCACTCGAATTTTTAATATTCAACAAAATTATTTTTTCATATCTTTACTCAAATTTCCATTGGTTATTCGGCGAAGGTGATTTGAGTTAGTTACCACTGGAATAAACATGGCACAACATCGTAACCAACTATTTGTTGTCGATGAAAAGTTGTGTTATGGTTGTGGTGCCTGTATTGGTCTTTGCCCTACAAATGCGTTAGATCTTATTGATAGGTTAGCAGTTGTCACACAGGAAGATTGTACACTATGCAACCATTGCATACCATCTTGTCCAGTATTTGCTCTATCAATAGTAGGTGTGCAAAATTGATATCCATAGCTGGTGGAGGATTGAGAGGACTTAATTGCGCCATTTTTCTTTTGAAGAATGAATATGAAGTAAAAATTTATGAAACCAGACAAGAGATTGGTAACCCAATCAGATCCCCAGGAATTATAAAAAATTTAGATCCGAATATGATTTCAGCATGCAATGCAAAATCCAACGACTTTGGTTGGGGATTACGCAGAGAGTGGCTTGAGAAAAAATATGCAGAAAAGGTAGTCGACTTAGGAGGGGAAATAATTTTGAAAACCGAAGCGCCATCAGATGCAATAGACTGCCGTGGTGGCAAATCACCAGCACCAGGGTGGCCATCTAATAACCCAAAAGACGAGTCTTTGACTGTTTGGAGAGGTGGCATAACAATACAAAACAATATACCAAACATCTTTGAATTAAATACGATGACAGAGGATAAATTCTGTTTTGAACATTCAGATGGTTTGGTTGAATGTTGGATTAGAGGAGAGCTCCCAACCCCTCCTCAAGGATGGCTTGAAATAATTCAGGGAGAACATCCAATAAATGCAAATGAAATTTGGGCTGATAATTCATTATTAGAAGGGGTAATGATAGCCAAAAAAACAATTCAATCCCTACAGGAAGGAAACTAATATGCTACCAGACTTTGGACTATTGAATTACATTCAAGACACATCTCAAGGCTGTAGACACGTAACGTTAATTGATCCGGGAAAACAATCATCTGAAATAGCAACAAAACGGGCTATTACAGCAATAGAAGCGGGCTCAAACATGATATTTATTGGAGGATCTACAGACACTCCAAATGAGGTAGTCCACGAAACATGCAAGTCAATACAAGAAGCACTGGAACTCCAAATTTTCGCAGCAAGCCAGGACCCATCTTCAGATGAAGACATGTGGAAAATACCTGTGATTCTATTCCCCGGAGGGGCCCATGCATTATCTCCAGCCGCCGATGGAATTACATTCATGATGCTAATGAATTCAAGAACCAGGAGATTTCTAATCGAGGAGCAACTCAAAGGCGCTCCACATTTAGACAAATTTGGTGTTGAAGCAATACCCACCGGCTATCTTGTGTTTTCACCCGGCGGTAAAGTTGGTGAAGTCGGCGAAGCCGATTTAGTAACAAGCGACCAAACAGATTTAGTAAAATCATATGCAATTACAGCAAAGATGTATGGATTCAAAATACTGTATTTAGAAGCTGGAAGTGGTGCAGACACCCAAGTATCCCAAGATTGTATAAAAGCAGCAAGAGAAGTTGAAGAATTGTGTTTATTTGTCGGAGGAGGCATTCGATCTAAAGACCAAGCGAAGCTTGCCGCAATGTCAGGTGCTAACTGGGTTGTAACCGGTACACTAACCGAAGACGCCAACAATCTACAAGACCTTCATGAAAGAATTTCCGAAGTCGTCAAAGGGATTCAATCCTCGTCTTCGTAAAGAACAGGATCTCCACTTCCGCCCGGAGCATCGGGCCTGTCAGTGACAATATCCATTCCCTGCTCGATTACTTCTAACGCCTTATCCAAATCTACAGTTCCGCCGTCAGCTAGAGTTTTCATATCTTCAGCATTTGGCGAGGATATTTTTCTTTCAACATTTGGTGCGTTAGCATACACTTCTTTACGCAACTCTCTCTCATCGTGAGTTCTAACCAAGGAAAGCGAGTCTGCAAATGCCTGCCCGACAACCTCTCTTGTTCTTTCAGACCTTTTTGCTCCGTCTAATTCATGCATTGCAGAATCTCTTTGCGACTCTAATTCTCTAATTTCAGAAGTTCTATCAGTCAATGCAGCTTCAAGGTCGGAAATCGTTAACGACATTTGTTGGATTCTCTCATCTCTCTCAAATACATCATTATGCAATCTTCTTTCTCTTCTTCTTAGGGATTCATATTCACGGTTACGTTCTAGCAACCTTCTCTTTAATTCTTCAATTTGTTCAACGAGATAATCATGCTCTGCAGAAACCGAACGAGGGCCCTGCATTACGCGCTCTATTTGCTCTTCTAATTCACCAAGGCGCTTATCTCTTGCATCCAACAATCCTCTAAGTCTGTCCGCAATATCTCTTAGACGTTGTCTTTCTTCTTCCAAAGCATCGTTTGCAGCCTTTTCAGCATCCAAGTCCGCAGCCAGCGCATCCGCTTTCGCCTTCATAGCCCTAACTTCGTCTGCTGTAACACTTGTCAAACCAGCTTCCGCGGCCCTTTCTAATGCTTCAACAAGTTGTGACATTCGTCCTTCCATTTCAGCAATAATTTCGTCTTGCTGAGTCGTTAATTCTCTTAATTGCGAGGTCTCTTTCTCCAAAGACGCCTTTTCTTCAGCGGACAAACCAGCCCTGCTTTCAGCTAACTCTCCCTTGGAGTCTTCCAACATCCTTTCAAGATGGATAATTCTCGCATTTGCTTCTTCAAGGTGAGCCTCTGTAGTTTTGAGTTGAGCTACTTCAGGAGCGATTTCATCTTTCCTTTCTGCAAGGTCTAATTCTAGAATGCGCAACCTCTGTTTCGTAGTGACCAGATCTTCATTTCTATCTGCTAATTCTTGCCATGCAACAAGAACCTCCTCAACCAATTGCTCAACTGGGTATGCGCGTAACATTCCCTCAAGCGCAGCACGCTCATCACCGCCTGTTTCAGAGATGCGTCCTATGCCTCCAGATGGTGAAGTTCCCAGCGTCATTGCGACCTATCGCACACTAACCATTCTTCAACCTTTCATTGCCACACGGGCAAAAAAGCCGGTTTAGTGAACCCTTAATTGATAGCGGTATACTGCTCATCAGGCATATCTTGAGCGAGAGCCATTGCTCCTAGAGCGACCTTGTCGATTGGGTCTTCAACACAGGTAACGGTTACATCTCCAATGTCTGCAATCTCGTTTGCAATTGCGTCAGCAATTCCATCGATTAGAGAACCTCCTCCTGATAGGATGATATTGTTTCTTAGAACAGGTTGGTATTCAGGGTCAGCGCTTGCTACGATAGCCTTGATTGCATTTCCAACCTTGTTGATAATCATTGAACAAGCCGCTTTTATTAGGTCCCCAATGTCCACAACTTGCTTTTTACCTTCAACGGACAACTCAATCATCTGTTCTCTATCATCGCCACCAACATATGAGAATTCCTCTTTCCACTTTCTTACCATGTCTTTGGTAACTTGAGCGCCAGTGTATTTCTTCTTGACAAGTTCCATGAGTTGCAAATCGATCCAGTCGCCAGCTTCATTGATAGTCAACTGGTCTTCATCAGATGGGAATACACCATACAATCTTGCGATGTCAGTAGTTCCTGCACCAATATCAACAACGATTGAACCAGCGATTTCTCCGATTCCATACGCAGTAGCGAATGGCTCAGTTACAACCATAATTGCGTTAACTTGACCCCTTAGAGTTGCCACAAGATTGCTCTTGTCTGTAAATGAAACGTGAGAAGGAGAACATATTACTCCGAAAACCTCGTCATATTCTTCTGGTTCGACAGTCTCAATTAAGTGGGTTACGAAAGCCTTTGCTGCTGCTAGGTTTGCTTCATCATCTTGAGCGACACCAGCTGCCATCGGTCTGTAAAGGTTACAAGCCAACTTGTTCTTCAGAGCATCGTTTCCGAAGAGAACATCTTTTCCAAGGAAATTTCTTGCGACAGGGTCTTTTGGTCTACCCACAACAGTTTCAATCGTATCCAATGAACCTGCACTACTTGCGATAGTAGATTGGTATGTTCCTAAATCAATTCCTACATACAGTCTTTCTCCCATTTTTGCTCACCAAACCTTTCGGACAGGTAGTCCACAGTGTTTCTATTCTTGAATGTTCACTATTGGAATTCCCATTATTCTTCTTCAATAAATGGAGATTTTACATCATTAAAAATTTCATGTTCCAAACGTTTAAACATCACACTGGCAGCCACAATCACACCCAACACAACTCCGAAAATACCCCATAACAATGCCCGGTTGTTATGACTTTCAGTTGTTTGGGAATTATTGAACTCATCATTACCATCTTCCGTGAAAGGAGAAGTCCACCAAATAGTGAAATTGTCCGATAGAAAAATCGACAATTTTTCCTCTGTCCAAATGGAAGAGTTATTGTCTACTGTAACGACCTCTATCTGCCAATCCTCTCGATTTATTGGCATCGGTATCAAATCCTTAGAGAAATTTAAGTTACAATCTATACTAACTTCAATTACAAACATTTTCGCACAGTCGGTTAAATCGATGGTAAAATTTTGATTTACCAATCTTATCGCTACAACCCCACCATCGCCCTCAGAATCGTTTACATTTAGCCGAATATCCATTTCGTGCGATAGGTTTTCCCCTGCTGACGGCATCTCAAAAATGGTTATTTTTGGAGGTGTATTATCTGGTAACTCAACGACCCCACTCGCCGCAATAGCAAATCCAAGGGCATTACCTTCCAAACCAACAGTTCCTTGGATACTTCCATTATGAACAGATTTTGCAAAAACCTCCACTTTAATCCAATCATATTCTCTAACATCCTCTGCAGGTAGCCTAATCATGACCGTCGTTTCGTTAGTAGAATTATGGTTGTAAGGGCTTGAAAAGAATGGAGTATACATTTTACTGTAACCCGCATTTGTGAAATTATCATCTATGGCAAAATTTCCATCAGGGGTTGTAACAACCAATCTTAGATCGTCATCTTCAAAATAATCCGGTCTTGCGTTGTATGACATAACAACTTCAAAATCAGAATTTCCAGTCGGGCGAAGATATTTTTCCCACGACTGATTTTCTTCTAAAAACGGTCCACTGGCTTGACTCCCGTTCCACGGATTGGATAACAACGAATTGAAACTAGATCCTCGCGAACTGATTAATCCATGCCAATCTTCAACAGAAAAGGAGTCATGTAAATACAAACTATCATTGAGAGAATTAAGGGAAGGTCGCCCATAGCCTTGCTGAGAATCTGGCCCCATCCCATTAATTGGAGTTGCGGACATTGCTAACATGCTTCGAAGCATGGGCCCAGATGGGGTGAAACCCTCTGTGTCCTGAACATATTGTTGTAGGAGGCTCGTGAACGAAGCAGCAAGAGGAGTAGCCACAGAAGTACCACCCATGCTGTAAATCCCAGAATTCATTGAATCATTTACACCGTCGGCAAGCGATGAGTTAACATTGATTCCCGGAGCAGAAATAAGAATCCCCCTCCTGCCATTCACGTCAGGCCCTTGTGACGACGAGGGCCACATAGACCCATTAACTTCAGAGTTAGTCGCTCCTACCGAAACCGCATTGATTGCGTTAGCAGGCTCCATAACCGTATTTCCATTATTACCTGGAGCTATGAATACCAAAGACCAAGGATTTTCCACAGCCCAAGCATCAATCATCCTACTTCTGTCGGTGTATTCGATGGTATTGTCGCCCCAAGACCAACTGTTGATTACCGCTCCATGAGAAGCGGCTTCTTCAAGAAGCAGGCTTACGTTTGGTGGAATCCAACCCTCTTCACTAACAATATCTTGAACAAGTAATTTTGAACCATGTGATAGAGATTTAATTTCATCATTACTTTCAATTGGGTCACAAGCTAGCAAACCAGCGATGTGAGTTCCGTGTTTGAATTGTTGGTGAGTAGAATTATCAGACCCGTCTATTGAAGTGTTAATGAAAACGATTTTTCTATGCGAAATACCAGGTTCGCCAACAACGGTTTGATTTTCTCTAAAGCAAGAATGGTCAAGGTCAATCCCCGTGTCAGCCACCGCTATAATCACACCAGACCCATTTAGGTTTAATAAATCGGTATTTTCTGGCGATGCATCCATTACTTCAGTAGCCTTAGAAGCGCTATACTGAGGCGCTAATAGCAATAAGAAAAATATTACAATTGCTACCCGCACAAACAGTTGTAAAACACCCTCACCAATCAACCTTAACGCTGAAAGTATCGCGCCAGCGCGTTTAAGACACAATCATGGGTCGGCCGGTTTATGCAAGCCTACCGAGTCTCCGGCGTCGCCCCATTCGGAAGCCAAAAACAGAAGTTCAGTATTGATTTAGTTGCATCATCGGTCGAAGACGCTGAACATCGATGCTACTCCATTATGGGTTCAAGGCACAAAGCGAACCGAAGAGCCATTTCAATCGAATCAGTTTCAGAGATAGACCCCCGCACTTCCACAGAGCCAAGAGTTCTCCATGCTTTCAGAGATGAGATTGCAGCAGCCGGTGGGCCATTAGCTCAAGAAAGAGAAGAAGAATAAACAAACGACGACTTCTTCATAGGGATACCTGTCCCACGAGTTGAGGCCAATGTCAAACCCTTCAGATTTACAGCAAATTGCAAAAATGGTTGATCTGAATCGACAACGGATGGAAGAACTTCAAACGCAAATTCAAAGGATAGATACTGTCTTATTTGAACACGAAGAAACAAAAATGGCACTTGAAGCACTATCAAACGGAAGTAAAGGACACATTCCATTGGGCGCCGGAGTAATGATTCCAATTTCTTCAAATTTAACCACAATCGTTGATTTGGGAAGCGGCGTTTTTGGCGAGAGGTCCCCCGAGGGCGCTTCTGAAATCGTTAGTGAAAGATATGACGACTTATCAAATTTAAAACAACAATTCCAAGAAGAGTTAACCACAGTTGCAAGTAGGATTGAGGAACTTTCAACCACCTTCGACAAATTATCAAAGGAAATAGCAACAACAACTCAGGAGAACGCCGTCGAAGAAAAAGAAACAAAACCTAAACCAAGGCGTAGAAGACGGATGGGTGAAGAGTTAACTCTAGATGACTGAGGTGATTATGTGGGGTTATTTGATAAATTCAGGAAAAAAGTCCGGGACGCCACTTCAGAAATTGACACTGAAGAAATATCTGCCGAAGTCGGATCAGATGATGCCAATAAAGCATTAGAATTCAAAAAGGAATTAGATAATGAACAAAAAACCGATTCGGTTGAAGAAGAGTGGGAAGAATTCGATGAAGATGAAGAATTCCAATTACCAGAATCAGTAGAAGATGATTGGGATGATTGGGACGAAGATGAAGAATACACACTTCCTGCCAAGTTAAGTCGAAGAGAAAAGAAAATACTAGCAAAAGAGGCCAAGAATAGGGAGAAGTTAGAGAAAGCAAAACAATCCGAATTGAAAAAGAGAGGTGGTAAAGAACTTGGTAAGTTAGCCGGCTCCAAAGTAAATTTACACATGATGCGAACAACTACTGGAAGACAACTCGTTAAAGTAAAAAAATCCCCAGTAGGAAGTTCGATTGTGGTCGAAGATTCTGGACTCAAAATAGATCTTGGTGGCGGTGTAGTCGAATCCGGCGGTCGAGTGATAAAAAAATCCGAAACTTTGGAAAATCTTCTCGAAGAGCTGGAGTGGATTATGTTAGAGTCAGACATATCTTCCGACGCTGTTTCAGCGGTTATGACGGCCCTTGAAAATAATTTAATTGGCCAAAGACTGAGAAAAGGCGCTGACCTATCAAAGGTATTAGAGGCCAGCCTGAAACGTGCACTTAGGAGTATATTGGAAGCAGGATATTGGGACTTTTTCGAAAGTATCGACAAATTTAAGCAAAACGGAGACACACCAATTATCATCATGTTTGTCGGCGTTAACGGGACAGGAAAAACGACAACTATTGCAAAAGTCGCTCATCAATTACAAACGAGAGGCCTGTCTGTTATTGCCGCGGCAGGAGACACCTTCAGAGCAGGCGCAATAGAGCAGCTAGAAACCCATTGCGAGAGGCTAGGGATTCGTTGCGTATCGTCTCAAAGAGGAGGAGACTCGGCCGCAATTGCAAGAGATGCGGTTGATTCTGCAAGAGCAAAAGGCATCGATGTTGTACTAGTTGATACGGCTGGAAGGATGCAGAATAAAACAAACCTGATGGCAGAACTTGAGAAGGTAAGAAGGGTCACAAACCCCCACCTGACGTTATTTGTAGGGGACGCATTGGCTGGAAATGACGCTGTGGATCAGGCGAAGAATTTCCAAGAGATGTTAAAATTCGACGGAGCCGTTCTGACAAAACTTGACACAGACGCAAAGGGTGGCGCAGGACTTTCTATCGCTTATTCTACACAAAAACCAATCGTTCTTTGTGGGATAGGCCAAGAGTACGATGACATAATTCAGTTCGATCCTGATTGGTTATTGGAACAATTATTTGAGTGATACTATGGAAAAAGAATTCTTTGATGACGATATGAGTGCTCATTTTTTTCAATTGGTCCTGATGTTACAAAGAAGCGCAATGATGCACATGGGGCTTTTACCCGATAGTGAAGGAAGGGTACATTACAACCTAGGTGAAACAAAGGCAGCAATCGACACACTCTCAATGTTTAAAGATAAAACTACAGGGAATTTAACCGACAAGGAAGCAACCATGTTGAATGGAATTATCTCTGAACTACAACTACAATTTGTCAAAGCGCCAGCTCGCCAAAGGGCCTTAGAGGACCAAGTGGAAGAATCCGAGGCCGTTAAAGAGACATTCCTAAATCCAAAAGAGGGGCCAGCGGAAATAATCACCGATGAAGAAGAATGAATCAATAGATGAATTTTTAGCGGTTGTTTCATTTGTGAGAATAGTGACGGCTAACTGAACATGGCACGAGTGACCGATATTAATGACGAAGAAGCACCAACCGTGCTTTTGGTTGATAACAACCAAATGTCTGTACATCGTTTGACATCGATTTTTCGCCAAAGAGAATTCAATGTAGTCGTTTGCGAAGATGGAGATAGAGCCGTAGATGAATTCATTAGAATAGATCCAGAATTAGTAGTTCTTGCACTCGATATCCCCTCGCTCGACGGCCATCTTGCGGCTTTGGAGATGAGAGAACACAGCAATGATTGCAGAATATTGTTTTCTGCGCCAAAAAGACAGTCTCAACTTGCTCATGATGCAACTTATTCAGCAGGAGCAATTGGGTGGGTTGAAAAACCGATAACTGCTTCATCAATTGAAACCATTTGGCCTATGGTTTTGGGACCTATTCCTTCCGCACCTGGGCTACAAGATTTAGACGAAATCCACCCGGCCGATGACATGGTAGAACCCGAGCCTGACATGGAATTACCACCACTTCCCATGCCAGCAGAACTACCGCCTTTGCCAATAAATCCGGTTATCGTGGATGATGTTGCCAAACCAAAGAAGAAAAAATCTAGCAAGGCAAAACGACTTTTCGCGGTATTGATATTGTTCTCAATTATTGGTGGTGCTGGTTATTATGCATGGTCTCAGGGACTGATCTGACCATTTGTACACCCGAATTAGTTGGCAATAAACCGATTCTTCCATCTGGCAATTGAACTCGAGTAAAGCCCCCGCCTCCAAGTTGAACCTGGATGGGTTGAATATTTTCAATACGGCTTCCAGCCGGCGCCCGCACCGCTTCTGTAACGTTGTATCTCGAAGAGTTAAGCAAGTTCAAATCTCCTTCTTTCAATCTTGAAACTAAATTTATGTTACCTTGAACATAATTCCACACCATCCAAATTATAGAAATTGCAATCGGTATTGAAATGATGTAACCGGCCAAATTCATAATCAATCCCCCCTTTCAATTAGGGCGGCGAAGGATAGTTCAGCATATTTCTTTGCTTTTTCAGCTGGATTCTCAGAGCCGTGAATGCCACTTCCAACGATAATACAGTCAGACCCCGATAGGACTGCCTCTCGCGGGTCGCCATATCTTTGACCCATCGCCCCATCTCCAGTTTCTAGATTAATTCCAGGAGTCCAAATCATTTTACTGTGACCTACCACGTCTCGAAGCCTCTTAATTTCATCAGGATTTGAACCATTTCCTATGAAGCCGAAAACCCCACTATTTGCCTTTCCAGATTCGACAACCTTAGCAGTGTAGTCAGTTTCTAAGAGGTTTCCACGACTTGACATCTGAGCGAGTAACAAAACTCCCCCAACCCTTTCCGCATCTGACCATGCCGATTGGATACCATCTACAATATCTGGGCCACTGATTAGGTGTGCAGTTACTAAATCACTCCAGGCTTTGATATCATATATCCCCCCCATCTGCTTTCTAGTTATTTTTCCTATATCTGCAAACTTTCTGTCTTCGAATATCATTAACCCGGATTGATGTGCTAATTCGCAAAAATCCTTCCAACCATCTGCAGTCCAGTCATCGACTAAATCAACATGAGTCTTGAGAGCAGCAATGTAAGGGCCAACTTCGTTTACTAAATCCACCAAACCCTTCATCGTACTTCGGTCGGCTGCCAAACAAACCAAACTCTTCTTTTTGACAGCCGTCTCCATGTATTTTCTGGCAATTTGAGAATCAGCACTGATCCAACGCTGGCCCCAGAATTCTTCTGCCATGTGTTTATCGACAGACTGGTTATGTGTCAATCTTACGCCTCGATTGAATTTATTGCATCCTTTAATGTCAAATCAATATCATAGTCAGGTAATTCTAATGCAGAAAAAGCATCTTTCACATCATAATCAACATAGGTTCCCAAAGATTCCTTTAATCGTTTAATCGACAATTTTGGATGAAAAATGGCAACAAGATAAGCTAATGGCTTAATCAATTTCCGAGATGAATATTTCTTTCCAGTAATCCGAGTCAACCGTTCACCAATCTCATTCATCCACATACCAGATTTGTGGATAATGTACCTGCTCCTATCTTTTCCGATTTCCAGCGCGTTGACATGAGCAATGGCAACGTCCCGAACGTCAACAAAGTTCACGTGAATATCTAACACAAAAGGTGGCCCTGTTACAAAATGCTTCAGATAAGACATCGAACCTTCGATGTGTCTTTTGTGTAAAGCGGGGCCAAAAACAACGGATGGGTGGATGGTAACCAACCTGACATCCTTTCCTTCAGCCCAGTCGCGAATATTTCTTTCCGCTTCTGCCTTAGCGAGGCCGTATCCGTTAGTTGATACCGTGGCGTCATCACACCAATCTTCATCTGTCAGAACTTGACCATTCAGATATTTTGTTGGCCTAATCGCAGCAACTGAAGAGGTGTGAACGATTCTTTTGACATCATCCATTACAGAACAAAGATTTCGAACACCAACAATAGATGGGTCAACCACCTCTTTTTGCACATCTTTAGCACTTACATATAGCGATGCCGCGCAATGGATTACATCCTCACAGCCTTTTACAGCATCCCGCAAAGATTCTACATCGAATAAATCCGCTTTAACAAACTCAAGAATGTCGTTATCGGGAAACATACTTGCATATTTTTCATTCCTCAACATTGCTCTAACTGGGATATTGCGTGATAGCAATTCCATGACAACATGTGCGCCAATAAACCCCGTAGCCCCAGTAACCAAAACGGTCATGCACCCCCGAACCAGTCCACCGTCATTTTATTGTCGCAATCTGTGTGGGCGTATTTGATGCGAGCGGCAATCTTGATGACATTACTGTTCGTTTTGGTTCCACTCTCTGGTTGTCTAGGTAGTGAAAAAACCGAGGACGAGCCTATTGAATCATCATACTATCCTGATATTTATGATAGAAAGGACCTGAAATGGGAATGGAATGGGACCTATTCTATGGTACTTAGCCCGGGGCCATATGACGCACTCCCTGTTCAAGAGGCGCTTATTGAGGTGGACACGTCAGATATCTGGGAGACCGGACCAGAAACTTCAGAAGTGCACCTATCCTATTGGCTTCCATCCAACACCGAATTGGGAGAGAAAGTTCCGGTAATTGGTATAGTGAGCCCGTATTATTCCTATGGACAGCCAGGTTCAGAATCCGGTGCTACAAATGTCGTAGCCGCAGGTAGAGGCGAATTTATCTACGACAATTACGTTCCCCACGGTTATGCATTAGCACAAGTATCAGTCTTCGGGACAGAAGAATCTAGCGGTTGTTTCGATTACAGAGGCGCTGGAGAAGGGCTTGGCATTCACGCCGCTGTTGAATGGCTGGGCCAGCAAAATTGGTCAAACGGACACGTAGGACTCTATGGAAAATCGTACGAGGGAGCTACACAATGGGAAGCGGCTGCAATGGGAAGTGAATATCTGAAAACTATTGTCCCAATCTCTGGAACAACCGCATTACACCCATTACTATACAAAAACGGAAGTGCGGAAGCTCGCAGTCAAGTGATGCACATGAATTATTTTAGTAGCACTGTTGATTACAACGGTGACGATTTAGACAATATTTGCCCGGATATCGTTGAGGGCTTGTTTGCTGGGCCTGTTACTTATGGATTAGGAGAACTAGATCCATACATGGAAAATTATTACGATGAGAGAAGCCATATCGATAAGGCATTCATGAATTGGAACGGGTCCATTTATTGGGTTCAAGGGATGCAAGATTGGAATGTAGACCCCCACCAAGTTTTTGGCGGACCGGCCGGAACAAATTGGTATCTTGATTACACAAATGCGGGGTATAATGTCAGAGGCATGCTCGGACAGTGGGAACACAATTATCCAGACCAATGGACAAAACACAACAATCAAGCAAGCGGTTATGGTGGGGAGGCGATTGAAAACATGACGCGATGGGATTGGGGGCAAGACTTGTTTGAGTGGTTCGAATATTATCTCAAAGGAGTAGGTCCTAAACCAGACAATCATGCTCAAATCCAGCGAAATGACGGGCAGTGGAGGATAGAGGAAGTTTGGCCACCGGAAGACGCATCATGGCAAAAAATCAGTCTTTCTGACTGTGATAAATCGGGAACAAGAGTCGGGGGAGCTTCCGTAATTGGGGGAGGGATTTCTACAGTCGAGTTTAATTGTCAAGGCTTTTCTGAAGAATTGCACATTTCAGGACTTCCAACATTACACTTGGATGTAACCCCCTCGTACAACGGAGGTCAAATTTTTGCAGAGTTACAGGACGCAGAAACCGGCTTACGCCTTGGACATGCAACTATGGACGTTCGATACTATGCTGGTGGATACGAACCTCAAACGGTAGTCCCAGGTCAAAATTTAGTGATGTTGATGGAATTCCAAGGCCTTGACGTAGTTCTTCCTGCAGGACATGGCATCAAACTCGTTCTTACCGAATCTGGTGAGGATTATCTCGCCCCTGCGTGCGGGACGGCCTGTCCAGTGACAGTGAGTGGGGGAGAATTTTCGATCCCAACGATTATTCGTGATGCAAATCGAGTTCTGGAGACCCCACAATCCGAAGAAGCTGCCAATAATTTATGAGTTAGGCATTTGCTCAGAGCGCGTTAATATTTCATTAAAAACGAACAAAATAAAAACATTTAATTTCGAATTAGTTAATCATTTGATTATAAATTTAGAATATATCTGAATGAATAAGCATAATATTCGCACAATGTTTGGGCGATTGTATAATATACCGTATTGGCTACGCACCGTCTGATACCCATGATGGATAAAGCAAAACTTGAGTATATTTGGCTCGATGGTTACGAGCCAACGCAAAACATGAGAAGTAAAACAATGGTTCGCAATAATTTTGGCGGAACAATAGAAGAATGCCCTATGTGGATGTTTGACGGATCTTCAACCAGACAAGCCGACGGTAGCGCATCTGATTGTCTATTGAAACCAGTTAATATATTCCCAGACCCTCAAAGGATAAACGGCTACTTGGTCATGTGCGAAGTAATGAATCCAGATGGCTCACCTCACCCAAGTAATGGGAGAGCGACAATCGATGACGATGATGATGATTTTTGGTTTGGATTTGAACAAGAATACTTCATCATGGACGTAGAAACACAACTCCCTCTAGGATTCCCCGTAGGGGGCTATCCTGGCCCACAAGGCCTCTACTATTGTTCGGTTGGCGGAAAGAATACTCACGGAAGAGCACTCGTTGAAGAACACGCAGACCTTTGCTTAGAGGCCGGACTAAACTTCGAAGGAATCAACCAAGAGGTGGCCTGCGGACAATGGGAATTCCAGATTTTCGCTAAGGGTGCAAAACAAGCAGGTGACGAATTATGGGTTGCAAGATATTTACTCGACAGATTAACCGAAAGCTATGGATATTACATCGAGTACCACCCTAAGCCAATCAAAGGTGATTGGAACGGCTCTGGAATGCACGCAAACTTCTCCAATACCGCAATGCGTGAAACCGGCGGTAAGGAATTATTCGACAGTATCTGTGAAGCCTTCGGGCAAAATATCGAAAAGCACATGTCTGTTTATGGAGCTCACAACGAAGAGAGATTGACAGGACTGCACGAAACCCAATCAATAGACCAATTCTCATATGGTGTGTCAGATAGAGGCGCTTCGATAAGAGTTCCAGCATCCGTACCTACTGATGGTTGGGTTGGAAGATTAGAAGATCGCAGACCAGCGTCAAATGGAGACCCATATAAGATTGGAGCAGTAATTATTGAGACTACAAAATCAGTTTGTTGAAGCCTCAATTCTACGAATCCGAATGACGCCAATTAGTACAGATGCTATGGCTGCCAGCGTTACCACGTTAGCGATAATCATAGCAATAGAATCGATTAGTATGCCATAGACTAACCATAAAAACAACGCAATTGTAACAATTGAAAACGTGGGGATCGAAATTCCTTCATGCTTTTTCAAGACCCACACTTCTCTGATTTGTGGTAACCAGGCCACTATTCCAAGTAGGCCTGCAAACAAACCAATCGCTTCAATCCAAATTTCAGCCATACACCTCGGAATCAAATCATCCGTTTCAATACTTGCAAAAATTAAGTTTAGGGAAACTGTTTTTTGATTACGGGTTTAGCAGAACTCATGGCAAGCGGAGACCAAGCAGTGAAAGACGCTCTAGCGAAACTATCGGATGCAATGAAAGATAGTGGACAAACCGTCAAAGAATTATTTAACGAACTAGATTTAGACGGAGACGGAACAATAAACGGGCCTGAATTATACAAAGGAATACAGGCAAAGGTTGGAGAAAGACTCACTCCAGACCAAATCTCATCGATAATTTCTGCGTTTGATACCGATGGCGACAATAGGATAGATGTCTCAGAATTGCGAGTTGCATTAGGGTAAATTCATAATGCATAAAAATTAAACTACTCTTTAATTTTCAAGGAAATTCGACATCTTAACCCCATCCTTTTCTAGGGTTGCTAAATTCTATCTTTGAAATATTTGCAAACGGTATTACTCTTGGACTATCCTCTCCAACTACTGCTATTAATGGACCAGATTGGTCAGTGATAGTTTGCCCTGTTGACATCAAACTTTTCGGCCCTGTTATCAATCCCAACAAGCCTGTGTGAGTGATAATACAGTCACTACGTGGGTATGGGTATTCGAGTATATCTCCATGGACGGTTCTTCCGCCGTTCAAATGAATGGTATCCCAGGTTCCAAAACCGAGGAGAGTTTCGGCTAAGCTCTCATCAGGTTTTGATAGATCCATGCCCTCAACCATGTCTATGAATCCCATTTCGTCAAAAGCCACAGCATTCGAATTTTCGGGCAACTGCGACCACTCAAGGTTTTTATTTGAGAACACAAGAACCACTTCAGGAGAAAAATTATGCGGACCGCATCGTGAAAAATGCAGGTCGACTAATATCCTGCCTTTTCTCGCCGTCCATTCTATGATGTCTTTGTGTAAGAGTGTGGAACCGTTTTTTCTTGTTTGTAAGAATCTACCATCATCTTGAATATTGAAAGACCCAGACCAATGCTTTTGCTCTATTATTAACAATCTATCTTTTGTTGCAATAACCATATCGATCTCTCTCCGGCCACCTTCATCAGGGTCGGGTATTCGAATTCCCTCGAGGACCAAAGCATCTTTTGCCACCGCTCTAGTTAATTTCATCAGTCTAAATTCTGCTAGTCTTCCTGAAACGACATGTCCGAAGGGCTCAAACGTCATTCTTCGGGAAAAAAATTCAGACAGCCTCCCCAAGAATTCACCTCAGTAACGAGTCAACCGAATCGATTACTACATCGACATCTACTTCAGATTTTTGTAAATCTTCCAGCGTTGCCTCTCCAGATAGTACGAGAATTGAAACACATCCCGCTCTGTTTGCCATTTCCATATCGGTGTACAATCTATCTCCAACCATTGCACACTCTTCTGGCGAGTAGCCCAACTCCTCTATTTTGTGCATTATCATACCTGGGTTTGGCTTCCCTGTTATGTGCACTGGGTCAACCCCAGTAGTAACTTTCAACATCGCAAGATATGCACCAACGTCTGGTAAGCCCCCATCTGGGGAAGGGCAAACCATGTCTGGATGGCTTGCCACCAAAGGAACTCCTTTGTGGAGATGTACTGACGCTACTGAAATTTTGTCATAATTTATTTCAGTATCATATCCAAGAACAACGTATTGTGGGTTATCATCACGCGTAGTTATTCCTTCAGATTCCATCATTTCGCACATGCCCTTTGTTGCGATTGCATATGTTCTATCCACATTATTTTTCTTTAGCCATGAGAGTAAGTCATGCGTGGATAGTAGGACATCATCTGCCGTACAAGGGATGTCAAGCTTGTGCAATTTTTCCACATATTGCGAGACAGATCGAGATGAATTATTAGATAGAAAATATCGCCTAACACCCTTTTCATCACACCTTTTTAGAAATTCAAGGGCTCCCTCAATTAACGATGAACCCAAGTATATTGTTCCATCAAGGTCAAGGAATACAGCCTTGATATTTTCTAAACCTGAATTCAATAACTCACCTCAAAATAGTAATGTCTTTACTAAAAACCATTTGGAATGAAGGTTTTCTTGCGCTTCTTTACTGGCTATCATGTCAGTCATCATGTGCTGAATTTCTGGTTTTCTGCCAGCCTTTCCTACAAACCAGTTCAAAAGCCATTTTTTACGACTCATCTTCTGCATTTTGAAAGAATTTGTCAACTCAGGACCAAGTGTTGCCCACAACTCATCCTGGTATTCTTTCATACCTCTATTTTCTATAACGTGGCGAGCCGCCATTTCACCACTAACAAGAGCATTACCAACACCCTCGCCAGAGAAAGGGTCTACTAAACTTGCAGAATCTCCAATTAGCAATGCGCCTGGTGCGTATGCCCTTCGAGGCTGATTTACCTCTCCTTTACGCGGGCTTCCGAAGGGCAGTTGCCACCCCTTGCCTGTTCCAGGGATCATTTCCGCATCTGCAAATCTGTCCTTGAATAGGGGGTGATTTTTAATGACGTCTGCCTGCAAAGCCTTCAATTTCTTCTTCTGCTTATCGAGTAAACCGAGAACCATGCCAATTCCGACATTCACCTTGCCTTCCCCAAGTGGGAATAGCCAGAAGTAACCTGGTATTACGTCGTCAACAAAATGGATTTCGATATTTCCAGAATCTCCTTCACAACCCTTGACGCCAGACCAATACTCTCGATATCCTCCACAGTAATGCATTCTGTCAATCAATTCTTCCTTTGCAAGATCTTTGACAATCTTTCGTGCTACAGGGCATTGGTAACCACCTGCACCTATCGTCCACGGGGCGTGATAATTTCTCATCTCACCCTTTTTACCACCAATTCCGACAGCGACTCCGGTAATTACTCCATCATTATCGAAAACCTCCGTAACGGTTGCACCTTGTATTACGGCGCCATTATTCTCTAGTACTAATTCAGTAGCTCTTTCGAAAAGTAACCAGTCGAATTGTTGTCTCGGCAGTGAGTATCCCGCCTCTAATTTTTCAACCTCTTCTTCCGGCAGAGGGACCGTAACGTCATTTCCATTGGGAGATGAAAATACGATTCCAGTAACGCGAAAATGAGGAGTGGATTCTAGTTTAGCCTTTACCCCAAGAGCTTTCACATGACTCAAAGATTTTCCACCCACAGCATCTCCACAAATTTTGTCACGAGGCCACACCCCCTTTTCCACTAAGAGAACAGATTTCCCTTCCATAGCAAGATATGATGCGGCAGCGGCTCCTCCAGGCCCGCCACCAACGATAATACAGTCGAACGACTCACCATCCTGTGGGATTTCTCCGGTTTCAATAGGCAAGTCCCAAAACCTATCCTCCGCCATGATTAGCCATACGTCATTAGGCTCAAGAGCATATTCACTAAAATCGTATTCAAAAAAATTAGGAAATTACCGAGATTATCAATAACTTTGCAGAACATCATGTGATATGCCAACCAAGAGACAGGCAGTCCTCGGCCTTCTCGTGGTTACTATTTTTTGGGGAGGTACCTTTGTTTGGATGAAACAAATTATGTCTGCCTTAACTCAAGAAATTGAGATTTACGGCAAGTCAGGAGTCGTTTCTACAGTAGTTGCATCTAGATTTTTACTCGCTTTAGTTGTTCTACTAGCGATTTCAGCACGGGCAAGAAGCGGACTTAAATCAATGGAGGACTGGAAAGGAGGCCTTCTTCTTGGGTCATTAATGTTGGGCGGTTTCGTATTACAGATGATAGGGATAGCTTCAGTATCTCCTGCAGTGTCAGCTTTTCTAACATCACTTTACGTGGTATGTACGGCATGTTTCTCAATTTTTATCTCGGATAGGAAACCGACGAGAATGATGATTTTTGGAGTAATTTTGGCCACTATTGGAGCCGGATTCATCGATGGGCCACCGCATATTGTTTGGGGTGTTGGTGAATTATTGACCGTTATTAGCGCCGTATTTTTTGCAATCCACATAATCTATACGGATTCTGTTACTCGTCAGAGGGACCCGATTGCAATTACAGCAACATCATTTGTGGTCCTTGTCTTTGGGGCGATATTGATGATGTTGGCATTCACTGGAGGTTTTACTGTAGTCGAATCAACTTGGCAAGATGGAGTGATTCTCCCTTTGCTTTGTCTTGGCCTTCTCGGCTCATTGGTTTGCATTCTCGTCATGAATCTAATGCAGAAATATCTCAACCCAACTCACGCCGCTATTATCTACTCGTTTGAACCGGTTTGGGCAACATTGTACGGGTGGTCTGTTGGCCTCGTTGAAATCAAGATTTGGTTGGTTATGGGATTACTATTGTTGATCGGTAACATAATTGTAGAACTTGATGAAAACAAAGAGGAAACTCATCTGAGTGATGATGCCTTGCCTGAGTAATCATAGAACGAAACCATGGTCTGCGTATTGGAAACACCACCTACCTTTGATAATCCGTCGAGAATAGCATCGCCAAGCGTATCCATTGATGGGCTTACAACTTCGATTAGTAAGTCCCAATCTCCGGCAATTACATTACACCTAACGACGTAGGGAAATTGACAAATTTTTTGAGCTACTGAGCGCCTGTCTACATTTCCCCTCTCACACCGAGCAAAAATGAATGCTCTGAGGTCATACCCCCACGCTTTAGCATCTATGTCAACCGTGAATCTTTGAATCACACCTTCACTCTTGAGTTTGACCATCCTATCGTGTGTTGTAACTCTCGCCAAACCAAGAGTCTCTGCAATTGAGGTTACGGATGCTCTGGAATCCTGTTTTAACAATTCAATTATCTTCAAATCGTTAGAATCTAGCTTCATATTTGATACGAATAGATTTCTAATTATCAAATATTCCGTCATAATGTCGGGAAAACTATCGAAAAGAGAGGTATTTTCCGACATTAGAAAGTAAATTGTTGCGAATTGTTCAAGAGCGAGTTAGTACAAACACAAATTGGGAACGCCTATGTCCGACAAAAAGAGATTCGCATCGAAAGCGGTGCATTCGGGAACGCAGCACATCGAAGGAGCGGTAAATACACCAATTTTCCAATCTTCGACATACCAACTTACGGACGAGCGCTATCAAGGATGGGCTAATGGAGCACAACATACGTTACTTTATGCAAGACTATCAAGCGTTAACTCAGAAGCTGTTGTCCAGAAATTATGCGCCCTTGAAGGAGCAGAAGATGGTGAATTATTTGCAAGTGGCATGGCCGCCATTTCGACCACTCTTATGGGGCTCCTTTCTCACGGAGACCACATTGTCGCAAGCTCTGACGTATACGGAGGAACATATGGTTTGATGACAGAAGAACTCCCTAGATTTGGGATATCCACGACTATGGCGGATATGCAAGATCCTTCTTCGTATGAATCTGCTATTCAGGAAAATACGAAGATGCTGTACATAGAAACAATAACAAATCCAGTAATCAAAATATGTGATATAGAAGCCATGGCAGATATCGCAAAAAGGCATAACCTACTCTTAGTCATCGATAATACATTTGCATCCCCCTGGGCATGTAGGCCAATATCTATGGGTGCTGATTTAGTGATTCACTCCACAACAAAGTACCTCGGGGGGCACTCTGATATTATTGGGGGAGCAATAGTCGGCAGGGCGGATTTAATCGCACAACTGTTCCCCAAAAAAGTTCATTTTGGGGGCTCCCCAGATCCTCATAATTGTTACCTTCTAGAAAGAGGAATGCGTACACTTGCAGCTCGAATGCCAATCCACTGCTCAAACGCAGCAGAAATCGCCAAGAGATTACAATCACATGAGTTAGTAGACGTAGTTCATCACCCAAGCCTCAATACCCACAGAGATTATGAAATTGCGAAACGAATAATTCCTAAAGGTACTGGAATGATTGCATTTACGTTAAAGGGAGGAGACGACATGGCTCTGAAATTTATGCGAGGATTGGATATGATTTTTGAGGCTACAAGCCTTGGTGGAGTGGAGAGTTTAGTAGAGTGTCCATTCAACTCTAGTCACATGTTTATTCCTGAAGAAGTAAGAATAGCAGCAGGATTGGGCCCAGGATTTGTACGTATGTCGATTGGAATTGAAGATGTTGAAGACTTGTGGGACGACATCTCCACGGCACTTTCTAAGGTATAATCTAAGGCAGAGGCTCTATCTGGCCAGTAGCTTTCCTCAATTCTTCTAATGAATTTTTGAAATCAATATCTTCATCGTTTACCACGGAGTTACCGCAATTCCAGACGGTTGTTGCCGCGGCACGCCAGGCTCCACCCCTTTCTCTTGCATTTGGTGAAAAATGCCAATCTTGACCAGTCGATTTGTTACAAGCAAGAAGCCACGCCCAAGCAGCGGATTCGCTATCGATATCCTTGTGTTTTGACATAGCAATTTTCTCTGCTTTGCCCATTCCATCAACAAGCCCGATTATTGTAAGGTCGTAAATTACACCTACTGGTCCAGATATTTCTCCCTGTCTGTATGGGAATTTATCTAAAATATCAGATTTCGAGATTTTGTCTTGTATGTCTTTCAGGAATTTACCGAAAGCCCGCTTTTTCGTGTTTTGCATAGCCCATAACTCGGAAGCCATCTCTTCAGAAATTCCTATGCTTACTAGACCCTCTTTCCCATAATCTTTCCACAAGGCAGACAATACGTCATTACAAGAATTGGCTGCGATTTCTAACGCATCACCTTCTCGCTCATCGGTTTTACCCCCCTGTCCAATTCTAATACCTGAATTATTCGCTAACTGCATCATCTTTGTAGCCAACTTTTTCTCTAACTCAGATCCGTTTAGTTCAGAAGAAACATCTTCCACATTTTCAAACCATTTTTCTCCGACTATGTAACCACTCGGGATGTGGTGAATTACGGTTAATTTAACTCTCTTGCCGATGGACCCCTCATCTAATGTCAAGCCCATCCAAGCGTCTAGAATTCTGTCAATGGCTTCCTTTGCTTCATCTTGTCCTGCCCCTTCCGGATACCAAACAGCATCAGGCGTCATTACATTTGACAAGTTGGGAGGGAGCATCGATAAGGCTAAGTCATGTATAAACGAGGTTTTGCCTTTATTTTTCGCCAATTCCTCGAAACCGATTGCAACCTTGTTGCCGTTTATGAAATTTAGTAGGAGATATCCCTCTCCTGCCATCTCACTATTTGATACAGATTCCAAATCCAGTCCCTTTGTAGCCCATATTCCATCTTTACTATTGAAATCGAATCGCGACCTTGAAAGCACATCAGCAAGCCACCCCTCTGGTAATTTAGGCTCTGGACCCGAACAAACAAAACCCCCCTGCCATGAGAAAAAGAAGTAACCTCGCTTTGCATGCTCTTCCCAAGGAAGCATTCGCATTGTAGGGAGGTGGTGATTTTGTATTCCTGCAAGATACATGATTTTTCCATCACCCTTTCTCACAAATGATGCACTTCCAAAGGACTGATGTTTGTAATCACCGACAATTGAAATCTCTTTTTCATGCGCTGCCACTAAAGAACCAGCCATAGCTTTTCCAACAGGGTCACCACGTTTCGCCATCATTCTTTTTGATAGGAATTTTACATCATTTCGCTTTTGCATAATTTTCCTCAACTCTGCGAGAGTTTTGGTAACTGGGTCAACCCTTCCCCATTTGAGCTTGCCAGTCCAAGTCATGGCCGGAAGTAATGTCTCACCCTCTTCCAACAACTTGTCAAGATTTTTCCTTAACCGCTTTTGCGTATCGAGGTTTGCCTGTTTTGTTCCACGCATCCTCATGCGTTGTTTTTGGCCAGGAAACTCGACCTTACTCGGTTGCGCCATAAACTCTCCACCAACACTCCCATGTTCATTCCTTCGACCATCTGTAAAGGGCCTTTTCTTCAGTATCACTCAATTCTGCAGGAATTATTAGACAATGCAGTCTACCGTATTCGAAGTTACCTAAATTTTCGACATCGGTATAAGCAATTACTTGGTCGTCCGTTCCCATATCGCTACATAGGACTACAGGTAAACTTCCAATTTCTGAACAAATTGTTTTACAGGCATCAATTTTCATGAGTTGATATTTTGTATCTTGCGGAAAATCATCAACCGATTTTTTCAATTTTTTCGACATTAGGAGAAGGGAATTACTCGCATTTACTGGACTCATGGGTATTTGCTTTCCAACCCCTTCTCCGGTTGGGTCTAAATCGAGTAAGACAAGAGTGTGTAAATTCTGTATTCTGTTAGTAGCAATGACTTCTAGCGGGGATGTTGCGACCCAGCCGTTGTAAGGGTATGTCAGAGTGGTTTGCCTTCCAAATTTGTAGTTTGATAAGCCAACCGCACCGGTCACTAAACCGGTAATCGACGTTCCATGAATTACTCTACACGTCACGCCATTTTCCATCGCTTGCAATTGCAGATCAACATGAGTTGTTGCTTGAAGCGGGTCTCCAACTACCAAAATGGCGACTGCAGAACTCTTCGCTAGTTCAAGGATCTCGATCGGATTTTCAATTTCAGGGCGCATTACGGTGGTAACTTCTCCAATTTCTTCTTCTAATTCCTTGATGTTTTTCTCACTCCACAATGCAGTGTAAGATTCGTAGAATCGGTGGTCTGCATTTTTCGAGGCCTCAATTGCCTCTAACGTCATTCCTTTGATTCCACCAAGGCCTATGCCAATAAGAATCAATTCCGCCGTCATCCTCAAACACAACCTTCGCTTGGACTTAGCGAAGACAATGCGTCATTTGAGCGTGCCGAGCAAAAAAACCGCCTATTGGCGAGAGGAATTGATCAATCAAAATTGGTTTGCTCATGGTTATGCAATACACAACCTCGGAGATAGGAGAGGATTACCTTTGAACAGCGATGCCCCAAACGAAATCGAGGGGCTACCTGTCGTTGACCTTGACCCAATAACTAGTGGGCCAAAGCACTGGGTACAACGTTTAGAATCAGAATTGTATGAAAAGTATAGAGAATTTTGGCCGATGAGTCATGACCAAATTGGAGATGTAGTCATAATTAAGATTCCTGACGAGATTAACTCCTATGGAAAAGTGATCGCAGAAGCAATAATTGCTCAACAGCCAAATGTAAGAATTGTGTGCGCGGATAATGGAGTAAAGGGTAAATTCCGCGTTAGGGATTTAGAGATTTTATCTTACACAACCTCAAATTCAACTAAGACTAAAGTCAAAGAAAACGGCAATGAATTTTTCACTGATCCCGGAAGAGTTTACTATTCACCAAGGCTTGCTACTGAAAGGCAGAAAACAATCGATACGGCCAAGAAACTATCACAAAAACTCGGACGTGAAATATCGGTTTGCGACCCATATGCAGGCGTAGGCCCGGCACTGGTACCACTTTCGAAAATGGATGAAGTTGGAGAACTATATGCTTCTGATTTAAACCCGGAAGCTTACAAACTACTACAAGAAAATCTTCCCGGAGCGTGGGTTAATTGTGAAGACGCAAGAAACCTATCAAACCAAATCCCAAACTGCTGTGATTTACTCCTCGTCAACCTCCCTCATTCTACACTAGACCATCTCAAACACTTAGTTGGATTACTAAAAACAGGGCACAATGTGGTAATCAAGGGGTGGACAATAATTGATGAATCGGGCATTTCGACAATTGAAAATAGAATAAACGAGATATTCTTGCCAGAACAAATTCAAAGGCTTAAAATCGATACTCAGAAATCATATTCACCATCTGAGGTTTATGCCAACTTCGAGCTAGAAATAATAATCTGACAGCCGTTTATTTGATGAACATCCTCAATATCGTAGGTAACATGCAGACCAAAGTTAGGTGCCAGTGCGGTGCTGAAAGCGATATCTCAGGAGTAAGCCCGAGACTGAATGGTATCGATGTTTACTGCACGGTTTGTGGGACAGTGACCAATCACGACATTTCATGAAAATGTTCGGTTACAAGTTCGATTACGCTTCATCATGAAGTGGACGATTCATTCTAAATCATCACGCTTTATTGCGACAATAATGGCGATCAGAACAAAGACTTCCACAAATCCAACTGGGTAAGGGAGGTAGGACGAGTCGTCCTCGCCGCTCTTTGTGTCAATTAGGGATGTAGGAGTATAATCATCTAAAGTAATCATCGCCCACTCTAGATCTCGTGGCAAATCTGCGGTTAGAAATTCGTGACCGTCACTGTTAATCAGGAAATCATCTTCAATCCTAATTCCAAACCAACCATCATGGTATATCCCTGGCTCTACCGTCAATGCATCCCAAATCATCAATGGTTGCTCATTGTAATTCAATCCAAATAATGGGTCAGAGCGAGTGCTTGATAGAAGGGGGGGTTCGTGAACACATACGCCAAAACCATGCCCTAAACTGTGGATGAACAAATCGCCGAACCCCTGGTCTTCAATATGTGTTCTTGCGATATCATCAGGAACCCATGCTGGAGTCCCGGCTTCTAATACTGGGAAGGTTAGGTTTTGTGCATCATAGACAGCCATGTATGAATCGATAATTGTTTGATTTGTAGTCCCTCCTACGATGTATGTTCGCGTTACATCGCTTACCCAATCGTTGACTCTTGCACCTAAATCAACAACCACAACATCTCCAATTTCAACAATTTTGGGCCCGGCGCCGTTATTTTCTGGGTCACCATGAGGTATTGCGCCATTGGGACCAGAAGCAACAATTGTGTCAAATGAAGGCCAATTTGGATTAGACCCGTTTTCTTCCATTGCACGATCTATTTCGTCGGCGATTTGTCGTTCTGAAAGTTCATCACCATTCAGAACTCTCCACAGTTGATATCTTGCAACCTCCTGCCCTATTGACGCCAACCTAACAGATTCTCTAATCGATTCGTCCTTGTCAGGTGAAATACCGGTTGGGGATGGAAACCAACCGTTCAGGGCACGCTCTACCTCCGTCTCGCATGCTACCGCTAATGGACTCATTAAAATGAGAATCAACAGATAAGCAATAACTCGCACAAAGTTAGCGTGTTCACAATCATTCAAGAACGATTCGGACATCCACAAATGGCTATCGGTGTAGCATTTGGCGCCCGTGCCGGGAATCGAACCCGGGTCGAGGCATCGACAACGCCTCATGATAACCGCTACACCACACGGGCAACACTTTGCCGAGCGGCAACCGCTATTTAAGCCCCGCTCTGTGCCCTACATGGTGGGGGACATGGCCGACAAAAAAACATCAGCAGAAAAAAATAGAGAAGATGAGCAAAACGCTGCAGCAGATGATATGTTTGGTGGCGCGTTTGGAGGTTTAGACCAGATGGAAAACCCTCCCGAACCAGAACAAATGCAAGAAAACGTAGACAAATCAGGGAATGAACCCGAAGAACCCCATGAAACTCCACCGAGTGGGACGCCATCCGGACCACTTTCAGGCCCTCCAAGTGGACCACCATCCGGACCGCCAAGCGGACCGCCGTCAGGCCCACCATCAGGCCCTCCAAGTGGACCACCATCAAGCCCTCCAAGTGGACCACCATCCGGCCCACCATCAGGCCCTCCAAGTGGACCACCATCCGGCCCACCATCAGGCCCTCCAAGTGGGCCACCATCCGGCCCACCATCAGGGCCACCATCAGGGCCACCAACTGAATTAGATACTCAAGCACCGGCAGAAGAGCCACAAGAAGAAGTCGAGGAACTTACAGTAGTTGAAGAACCATCTGGTGACGAATCCATTGAAGAAATTGTTGAAGACTCACTAGAAGAAGAACAACCAGAAACTGTAGAATCCGTGCATGAGGAAGAAGTTTCTACTGACGTGGAGGAAATACAAGAGGACGCAATCGAACAGATACCTGAGAAAGAGGTTGAAATTAAACAACCTTTGGAGGCCAACCAACCATCAACACCAGACGTGTCCAATCGCGCTAAAGCCGCAGAAAAGGAGGTCGTTAGATTATCCACCGAAGTTAGCAGTTTGAGAAAATCACTTTCTGGAGCCGCGCAGGTGATAGAGGAATTAGAAATGGAGCCAATGCCACCTGCAGTTTTGGCAGCAGATATTGTGGTTCCCGACCATTTAGTTGCAGACATAGCGCGCTTGTCAAGGCAATTAGATAGAGAGCAGTTAGTAAGAGCAAATATGGGCTCAATCGCAATGCTACATCCCGGCATGCCCGGAGTTATGATCACAACAAGGCAGGGAGCAGTTCTCCCACGTCTAAATGAAAGAGGTATAGTTGGAGCCAGATTAGGTCAAGGCGCACCAGACGGTGCACCTTCAGATTGGCGAGTTTTGGAGGTTCTGTTAGCTTCAACATCGCTCGTTACAGGAGGCCCTGCCGCCTGCATTCACATGACCGGTGCTTACACAACTGCTGTTAGTTGCGAGAAAGACCTAATTTTGTGTTCACCTATCGATGAAGTTGGAAAGAAGTCCTTAGGGAAAATTGTAATTGTAGACCCAGATGATGCGAATCCTGAAGATTTCTTGAGACAAACCGCTGAAGCCTTACAGCAAGGTGGAAACAAGTGCGTTGTAATCAGAGGTCACGGCGCTTATTGCGTTGGTGGAGATTTAGATGATGCCTGGGCAAACGCCGCTGTTCTTGAGCACAGCATGAAAATAGTACTACTAGCAAGGCAAGCAAATCTAAAGGTTTGAATGCAAAATCATAGGTTTCGCCAAGAGCCTGCATTGTAAGCTTCGATTCCGTTCGCATTCAATATTCTGACCGCCTTTCCGCTCCTCATTCCACTTGCGCAACAAGCAATGATTGGGACTGATTTTTTCTTGAGTGAATTTAACTTAGATTCTATATTTTGTAGTGGAATATTTTGCGAACCCTTGAAATGTCCTGATTTAAATTCAGAAGGAGACCTAACATCTATCACTACAGCTCCATTTTGTAACAATTCATCGATATTTACATTATTTCTAGAAAATATTGATTTTAAAAAATTCAACATAAAATCACCTCATGGGTATACGACATCATTCCCACTTTCTTTCCAACCGGTTATTCCAACTTCTAGTTCAACAATATTGGTATAACCTAGGTCAATCAAGCTTTGTGCAGCGTCTTGAGACCGATTTCCACTTCTGCAATATAACATTATCAAATCGTCCATATCGCTTGGAAGCTCATCTTGGCGGTCTACAATTTCTGAGTGGGGTATTAGTGTAGCGCCCTCAATATAACCATCAGAATTCCATTCACTTGTAGTCCTAACATCTAGCAAAAACCCATCGGGATTTTCTTTAATTGTAGTTTCAAATTCATCTACCCCAACTCTATCCCACTGAGGATCAACTGTACAACCTGCTAATGATATTGTCAATACCATCAGCAAGGGTAGAATTTTATTCATAAATTTTCTATCGAAAATTAGTATATTAATGTGCTTTGAGAATACCCACAAACCCCATTCCAATTTCAAATCGCTCTATTTGCCGCACAAATTTTCACGAAGTTGTCAAACATTTCTTTGCCAAATTCAGAGTCATTTACTTCGGGGTGAAATTGTAATCCGAACCTGTCCCCTTTTTCATTTTCCATTCCTTGAACTACGCATGAATCACTGGAGGCTGTAATGAAAAATCCCTCCGGCACTTCGTGAACTTCATCGTTGTGACTCTCCCAAACGATTTGCGTTTCATTTGTACCTGCAAAGATTTTACCTCCTCCATTTTGTAATTTTATTTCCATGGCGCCATATTCAGGCTCTGGGGCCTCTCTTGCATCTCCTCCGTAATGTCTTGCCATAAATTGATGACCAGCACAGATTCCGAGTATTGGAATATCCAACTCCAAAAACGCAGCGCAATTACCCAATTCGCCAGTAAGGCCAATTCTTGCAGCGCCTCCTGATAGAATCAACCCGTCTAATTCTCTCAATTCGGAAATGGGCGTTGTATTTTCGATGATTTGGGTATCTACGCCAAGGTACCTAAGCATCCTCCATTCTCTATGAGTCCACTGCCCACCATTGTCAACAACATCGATTACAAGAGGCGTTTCGACCATGTTGTCTGCCTACCGCGCGCCATCTTTGAACATTCTTACAGTAAAGGACACCTTCAAAGAGGGGAGGCCGGTCGGGGGAATGAGCGTGAGTGTAATGGCTGAACTAACAGTTGACTACAAATGCCAAAACTGCGGTACAATTCAAAGTTTCACACGTGACCGTGATGGAAAGTGGCACCCAACAATGACTTGCAAGCATTGTGGTAACAGAATCTTCGTGAAATTACGTAGAACAGGGCACAAAATCCTACAGGCAGAATGAATGATTCTATCGAGGGGTTGAAAGACCCATTTCATTGTAGCGTTACTCATGGCGTCGTGGCTTGAGACATATGCGCCACGAAGGTTCGCAGATTTAGCAATGGAAGAAACCGTCAAAAATAATCTTCGAAAAGTTTCGATTCAAGCAAATCCGCCACATCTAATCATAGCTGGCCCAGAAGGGGTTGGAAAAACAATTGCGTGGCGTTTAGTAGCAAGACAAGTCCTCGGCCCCTCATGGAAATCAACGACTCACATACTACAGGCAAGAGACCTTGCTAAGTCAGCGGGGGCCATGAGTAAATTTGAGGAATTTTTACGTCCCGAGGGCGGACAATCCTCTGATACATTAGCGGGGCGCTCATCATTGGACTCATTTTTCGATGATCTTACCGTGGCTGTAGATGGAGACATCGCTCCTGCTGGTGCAGAGAATAGCGAATTAAATTCTAACATTGAAAGAAGGGTTTCTAGAATAATCGTCATTGAAGATGCAGACTATCTTGGACCCATCAGGCAACCGTATCTAAGGCGAATGATGGAAGCAACATCATCCACCTCGAGATTTATCTTTACGGCCAGGTCCCCCTCGAGAATTATCGATGCCTTGAGGTCGAGAACTCAGCAAATAAGAATCTCACAAACATCTAAGGAAATCATTACCGATAGACTTCAAGAGATAGCATCATCTGAAAATCTCGAACCCGTGAGGGGAATTCTTGGGGATGTCGCCCACGTAGCGAACGGAAATCTAAGAAGAGCGGTATTCCTTTTGGAATTATTAGCTAAAAGTAATCAATTAGGCGATAGAAAGAATCTGCAAAACGTTGTCGCCGCAACAACTCTAGTCGGAGTGCAACAAGTTATCGAAGAAGCATTGCGGGGAAGAATACACGACTGGGAATGGAAGAAAGAAGGCGGAAGAAACAAGAGAGTGTTGAAGGGTGCTTTGGGCTATCTTGACCAAGTGATGAATGAGCACTCTTTGGATGCAGAAGATGTAGTTCTACACATACACAAGTTACTAACCACTGGAAGATTATTACTAGAAGAAAATATGCTTTGCAGGCTACTAGACGCTCTATCCAAATGCGATGTAAAATTACAATCATCGACCTACGGTAGGATTCAGTTAGAGGAATTTCTTCATCAGGTCAAAGAAATTTCTATGACATCTTCGAATTAAATAAGCGGACACGGCAGGATTCGAACCCGCGATCTGTGGCTTAGGAGGCCACCGCCTTATCCAGCTGGGCCACGTGTCCATGCTCGCGGTGAAGTCACCCTTTGAACAACCTATCGCTAGCAAAAATTACCAAAATCCACATACATGTCTCCGATTTCGAAGGCATCATGGCTGATGACTCGATGACCGACAGGGTCGCAGCAAACGGGGCATCAACACTTCCTAATCCCTACAGCCTCGACTTCAACAGGATTGACGATACTATTTCTAAGTCAAAAGCAGATTATGAATCCGCCGACAGGCACAGACTAAAATTTGGAAGAATTGCAAGAAACCCAACTATTATGATAACGAGGAGAGTAGTTGGTCTCTTGATGGCGATTACTGCTTTGGCTGGCGTGGTTGCGCCCTACCATCCATTGGCCCGGCCAACTTTGATGATAGTCGTATGGATCCCTTTGCTTGCAATAACAATAGCTCCGTCTGTTGTCGCTGGAGAAAGAGCGATGACTGCATTGGTACTTAGGTCATCTTTATGGAAAGAAGAGGCGTTTATTGATGGCGTTCGCAGAGACATGATGGCGGAACCCGGTATGGATAGAATCAAGGCGGGTCTAAACGACATCAGAATACATAATGCAACGGCTATTGGTTTAGCAGCAACATCAGTGTTTTTACTGATTATTGCCGCAGGGCTTGAACCAGACAGCCTCGCCTACAATTTATTGCTCCTAATTTCATTAACATCCAGTTTAGCACTATCTTATCACGCAATTTTCACTGCAGATTATATCAACAAACTGGGTGATGAAGTTCCCTATCTAGTGTATCATTCGCCTACCCATCATCCGATGCAACTTGACACTATCCTTGGGGACCTAGTATTCGCCCATTTGGATCCCGACCACTCTTTACTGTGGAATCAGTGGGAAAAAGAATTAGGAAATTCAGTTCTGAAAGGTGTCGACAAAAGGCAAGCAAGAGAAAGACTACTCTATCTTTTACATCTTAATGCAAGAGGTGATTTAAGCCATGAAGAGACGCTTAATGAGCTAAAAGAATTCATAAAACCGATGTCCTTAGATGGGTTGTTATTGAGAGAGGACTCGAAGTTTAATTGGGTAAGACTCCAGAGATTAATTGGGCATGCTAGAGCATGGCAAAAAGAACTATTCGACCTCCTAGATAGGTTACAAAACGATCTATTGGTAGGAAACTCAACAATTACAAAAGATGAATGGAGGATGGACGTAGCTTTAGCAGAGGTTTGCGATAACGGAATGGGCCATCTTTTCATTGGTTTGAATAATCAAACAAAGACCGACACACACTACAAAGTGGAAGTGATTTTACCTGGAGGTATTCCAGAATCCCAAGTCCATAGACTTGAGTTGGCATCCTGCGTTGGCCCAAAGGGCCCAGTAAACATCACAGATTCTCTTGTAGAAGATGCTCTCGATTGGATGCCCAAATATCTCGAAAAGGGCGTGATATTGTGGATAGGACTTGCTTGGAATGAGGGTGTAAAAGGTGATAGAAATGTGCAGGTTATCTTACGGGACGATGATAATTCCGTATTGGATTCAAGAATTATTTCAACAAAAGTTGTACAAGGTGGAACTAAGATTTCAAACTTAAGGCTGAAGCGAATGCTGAAAGCAAGACGGATGGGAGAAAAGTCACTTCCTATTGCGGACGCAGCAGTTGCAAACTCCTGATATTTTATGCGCTTTGCTTATGACATGAATACGCTTGGAGAAGATTGTCGGAGGAATTACTGTGGAAGCGTGGGATGTCATTGTTCTTGGAGACGGGCCAGCGGCACTTCGAGCAGCCGCATCATCAGCAGAAGCTGGAGCATCTACCCTGATGATGTCATCCGACAGTTTAGGAGCAGGTATAGCCGCATCAACCGATGGCTTAGCAGCGCCTCTGAAAGAAAGCACAATGAAATCTCACAGCGACGATACGATTAGAGCGGGAAATTTCTTGTGCGACCAAGACATTGTGTCCCAGAGGATTTCAATGGCGAGCAGACAAGTAGACCTTCTCGAAAGATGGGGAGTTATATTCAGAAGAGACTCAGACGGTATTCCATTGGTTAGAAGAGCCGCAGGGCACAGTTTACCCAGACTCACATCCGCCGGAGACGCCCTCTCCAAAGAGGTTCAACAAGTTCTAGAAGAACAGTGTATGAGGCACGGAGTTATTCGAAGAGGCGACCAAATTCCTTTGAATTTGGTTCACACAAACCAAGAAATCCACGGCTTGATATCTCTTGACCTATCAACCGGACTAGTAAATGCGCTACAAGCAAAGTGCGTAATTATCGCAGATGGCGGTTACGAGGGAATTTGGCAAGGAACCAATGTGGGCTTTGGGATAGATTTAGCAATGCAAACGGGACTTACAGCCCGAAATATGGAATTCACAGCTTGGACTCCACTCTCTATCTCAGGCACCAATGTTACTTTGCCAATAGGCATGCTCGCAGACGGCGCGACAATTCATGAAACAAATGGAAACCCGATCGCTGTAGAAGATTTTGCAGATCCTTGTGAACTAGCGATGGCGGTAGGAAATAACGGGTATGTGTTGGACGCAAGAAGTATGGGCGATTCGGACGTTTGGTGGAGCCAAACTATGGAAATCGTGTCAACGAGGCTCGGAATCGACATGAAGAAACAGACTGTGCCAATCAGCGCACAAGTTTCATCAACATTAGGAGGAATCGTCACCGATGAATACGGACGAGCGATATCTGGAAAATGGTCCAGGTGGTTCACCGGATTGTATGCTGCAGGTTCTGCAGCATGTTCAGGTGTTCACGGAGCTGGGATTGTCGCTGGAAATCATCTATTGGACTCGATGGTTGGCGGTTATGCCGCCGGCATTCACGCAGCAGAACATTCAAAGAAATCTAAGTTTACGGGAAAATCTCAACTTGAAACATACTTAGGGGTCGCAGAAGCAGATTTGGATTTGGAAATGGAATCAGCAGAATCAGGCCCAGTTCAACGAACAGGCCCACTATTTGCGAAACTGAATGAAATAATGAACTCTAACGCAGGACTTCAAAGGAACGAAGAAAATCTGACTTCTGCGTTAGAAATGCTTGAAGCGCTAAGTATCGATGCTGAAAAAGTTCACCTCGATGATAAAAGCCGATTATTTAACACAAATTTGCTTGAGTCTCTTAGGCTAAAAGCGGGAATTAGATTGGCAATCGCTACAATCCAAAGCGCCCTATCAAGGAAGGAAAGTAGAGGAACTCATCAAAGAACCGACTTTGTTGAGCCTGATTCTGAATTATTGCATCACACATTAGTTGATAGAGAAGGCAACACCTCTACTTTAGCAATCAGAAAGGGTAGTTCCGGCACTTGGATATTGCCCCCTGAAGCATAATCTCAACCCTCATGATTTTGAGGTGGTTACCCTTCCCACAAACATGGCTGAAAATACACTTTTCGAAAAAATTCTTTCGGGAGAAGTCCCGGGGAATTTTATTTGCCGAGGGGAAAATTGGGCCTCCTTTCTCGATGTTTTTCCAAGAGCGGAAGGCCATACTTTGGTAGTGCCAGCAAATCCAGTTCAACGAATAGCAGACCTATCAAAAGATGATCTGGCAGACCTATTTTCAGGTGTAAAAGAAACTCAGAAAAAACTCTCGGCATATTTCAAAACCACAGATTTCACCGTTGTCGTACACGATGGACCACTAGCTGGGCAAGAGATTCCGCATGTACACATACATGTGATTCCAAGACTTCGAGGAGATGGCGGAAAGGCACTTCCTGCATTATTTCCTAATGCAAGTCCTCCAAACCCACCTAATTTCCAGGCGCTATCTGAACTTTGTAGACATATTACGGAGGGCTGATTATGGAAAGTGGAGAAGATGGAGCAAGAGACCACCATGGGGAATTGCTACCCGTGCTCTCCCAATCAGCGACTAAGATGAAGTTTGATAGATTGATGAATACGCCACTTCCGAAATTTGGCACCAATTATCCCGGCTCTCCCTTTTTCATGGAAATAGGGTATTTCTGCCTAAGGAGGGTGAATTCGGTTATCTTCAGAAACCATGAAATTTCAGGTGTTGAAAACGTTCCACGAGATAGGGGTTCAATGTGTGTCGCATGGCACACTAACGGTTTGCTAGACCCGATTAGCATCTTCTTATCCCATCCCAAAAAATTCGTTGTAGGAGGCCGTCATGATTTGGTTACAAGGCCTATTTTGGGATTTTGGGCGAGAAAATTCGCCGTCCAACCCGTCGTCAGAAAGGCAGAACTTTTGCGCGGAGGATGTTCTGAAGAAGACGCTAATTACATGAATGGGCGGTCACTATTGAATCTCGCAACTGGAATTTCATACGGCTACGGCTGTGCATTATTCCCAGAAGGAACGAGTCACTCAGAAAGCCATCTTATTCGTCTAAAAACAGGCCCGATAAGGACAGTTTTAGCCGCTGCGGCTCACGCAAAGGCGAACGACCATAGCATACCTGCAATCATTCCAATCGGGCTTCATTTCAGGATGAGGCACCTGTTTAGAACAGATGCTTGGATAGAATACGGAGAACCTATTGAATTGCCAGCCGAAGAACTACCTGATGATTTGATTCAAACAGTTGGAAAGGGTGATTGGAGCGAACCTCCTGCCAAGGTTGTCAACGATCTTAGAGACGAATTGAGAATAAGATTAGCGCCAATGACGCCTAATCGGGACACGTACAGCGAAGTATTTTCCGACGGAGTTATTGCCCATGTTAAGAATAATCTTTCTGGCAAACCAACCCTTACTTGGCGAGAAGAGGTACTCGCAGTTAGAGAGCTAAAGACTAACCCCGAATCAGAAGACATCAAACGATTAGCCACTGTTATTGGCGATAAACTACACGAATCCAGACTTGATGGGCGAGATATAAACAAAACCTGCGACTCACTCCGTTCGTTCTCATTGCCTGGTACTGTTGCAAATTTGTTGAAGGTAGTTCCTATGCTCGCATTATTGCCGATTATTGCGATATGCATGGGTCCACAGATAGCACTTGGCAGACTATTAGGTGACAACACTGACGAGGGCCTGGATGCAAGAACTTCGTATCAATTCTTAGCAGGAATGTTTGGTTCCTTGCTGTGGTGGCCTATTATATCCGTCATTCTGATAGCGTTATACCTAATTTTTGATATCGATATTGGGTTTGATGCGATTGGAATTCTGGGGCCTTCAATAATTTCAAAGTTATTTGCAACTGCGATAATTTTTGTTACCTTGCACATAGTCTTCTATATTTCAGGCATATTTTTTGCACTGGGCTGGGACGCATTTTCGGATACCGCAAGATGGGTTCGAAGAAGAAAAACCAGCAAATTTGTTGCCACAGATTTGAAGAAATTGAAAGAGATTCTAAACTGAATAGTTCAAATCATCCCTGTGGTTAGCCATGCATATGGAACCCAAAGAGGTCGGGGATAAATTACGAGAATGGCTCGCTAGCGAGCGTATCGAATTCAAAGAACAAAACGACCCTAGAGCCGATATTCATTTCCTGATCAAATATCCTATGGGTGATAACGGCCATAAGTTCGTAATCATTGTTCCAAAAGGTAGAGACTTAGTCGCTATATCTTCCATGACAAGAGTTGATGGGGGCCAACAGGAAGAAATGAAGAATTTAATGGTCGAAGACTCAGAAGAGTGGAAAAATTGGCTACATGAATGTAGAATGCAACTTATAGCATCAGGTGTGGATTGGGGTATCCACTTAGGCCATCAAAAAACTGGTAGAAATGGCCCTCTACAGGCGTTTAACGTAAGCGAACCAATTTGGTTCGACGCACTTACAAAAAACGAGATGATGCAAACAATCAGAAGATTATGGCTCTCAAAATTAGGATTAATTCACGAAATCAAGTTTGCCTATGGCAAAGGAACTGGTAAACCAGGCCCTGTAGATGATTGGGCAAACAAGAAGCAGGGCGGTCAAAGAATCGGTAAACCAAACCCCCCTCAACCCAAACAGGTAGATATTGATGACTCGATGTCATTTGGGGAAGGATTTGACCCAGAAGACTGGATTTGAGCACACTAATCTGTGACCCGAAAGGGGCGCGGTTAAGTATGAGTAATATGACCAAAATCTTGTCGTTAGAGGTCTTTACATGGAACAGAAGATGAAATCAGTAAGTTTAGCATTGATAATGTTGCTTTCAACATTAACTGGAATTATGATGGCAGCGCCAGCAGCTGCAACCCAAGTTGTGATTACAGAAGCAATACAAGTTGTTGATGGGGGAGGCTCATCAGACAGGATGGCTGCAGTAGCGGCAGATTCTGAAGGTAACGTACACGTCGTATGGAGTCGTTCCAACCAACACTTATTCTACTCGATGATTTCTCCAAGGGGTGAAACTTTAATCGATGCGACCCAAGTTACAAATTCTGGTTTGCATAAAATCAACCATCCTGATATGACAATAGATGACAACGACATAGTCCACATAGTGTGGGCGGACCATTCAGGCCAGCACAAAATCATGTACACTGCTTTGAGACCGTTTGCAACAGCCATGGACGGATCATCTGCGCTTGACGGAGACCTATCCGCAATCGATGACTACATTGTAGCTCAACACATCAACGACAGAGATTGGCCAGCAATCGATGTAGATAGCCAAGGAAATGTACACATCGTTTGGCAAGACAATTATGACGAATTGGATATGTATTTCCAACAACCTCAAATCTACTATAAGATGCTACAACCAGATTACTCAATTCAAAACGCAGTAGTTCTATTTGACGACACGCTACTAACCCCTATCATTGGACACAAAGGCCACCCTGACATCGTAATTGATGCAAACGACATGGTTCAAATCGCCTGGGATGACACAAGAGGAGGAAAGGTAGAACTCGTATTCGTTGTAGATACATCAGGTTCTATGTACTCAGAATGGGCTGATGTTTGTACTGTAATTTACGGTGGAAACTTCGCATCTGGTGGATTCTTCAAGGGCATCAAACCAATGCTTGAAGAAGGTAACATGACCGTATTCGAGACAATTTATGGACTAAACAATCTACCTGGAGCGGCAAGTCAAGGTAACTGCGCTTCTCACAACCAAAACTCTGGACCAAGAAACACACCTCTTGGAATTATTCCGGGTGACGATTCAGGTGGACTAAGAACACTTCCAAACACAGTCTACAACGGAGCATCATACTCAGGGTATTCTGGTGAAGACTGGGGCCCGGGTACTAATTGGGCTTGCTTATCATGGAAGGACACAATTGGAAATGTTCCAGGAAACCCGCCTACATCAAGCGACCACAGATGGAACCCTAACGCAACAAAGATTGTACTCCCAGTATCTGACGAAGGTCCAAAAGACGGAGATCCATCTACGGGTGCTGACGACACAGCTTCAATCCAAGAAGCACACGACAACTGTGTAAACGCAGGAGTAATTCCAGTTGGACTATACGGACAAACATACGGCGGCGCTCAGACAGTTCAGTCTCACATGAAGGACTTAGCACAGTGTCCAAACGGAGTTGTTTCAACCAACCCAAGAAACTGCCCGGGAACATCTACCAGGTCAACTGATGCAGGCGGACAAACCTATGAATTCCCATCAGGAACCGGCGGTGCTAGCCAAATGCAGTTGCTTGTAGAAGCAATGGTTTACATCTCTACAAACAACTCACGTGAAATTTTCATGACCGTGCTTGACCCATATGGAAAGATGAACAATGACCAACAATGGACCCCTGGTCAACCAGGTCACAAGGTAGTGGGCAATGGATATCAAGAAGACACAGGACGAGGGTCTGAAGGTCACTTAGTCGTTGTAAACGACACTAGAGTAACCATCGACGACGCATTTTCGTTCCACCCATCAATCGCAGTTGACTTGCAAGGTAACACACACATTGCTTGGATGGACGGACGTGATTATGGATTTGAGAAGAACGTTCCTTACGAAATCTACTACACAAAACTAAGACTTCAAGGTGCAGGGGAATGGGACGGAGTACCTCAAGGATTGTCCACATATCAAATTAAGAGGATAGACGACACACCAATTTCAACCGTAGAGGGATGGCAACAAATGCCTCAAGGCAGTAGTCAAAACTCCGCTTACCCAGCACTGTTGACAGATCCTCAGAATAACGTGCACATCGCATGGTTAGACTTTGGAAACGCAAGTGCATCCGAAGAGATTAGATACACGAGATTGAATGCTACAGAAAACACGGGTCCGGGAGAAACCGCACTCGATGCATGGAATTCAACACCGGTAACATCTTGGAAATCATTCAAACTTGGTCCTAACCAACTGTCTAAGCCAACTCTTGGACAGCCACCAGCATTCGCTAACGACTTGGGTAGCGGTGCCCACATTGCATGGTCAGACACAAACAAGTGTTCTGATGAAACCAACGGCGGACCTTGGACAATCTGTTACTCGCATGTCCTAACTGGACAGGTAGACATCGAGTTCGATGATGGTGAAACATACTACCACGTAATCGAACCTGGCGAGCAAACAATCTACAACATGACGATTAACAATACAACGCCGGGCCCGAAGGACCTTGTTGCAGACACTTACAATCTCAACATTACGGGGGTTCCTGAAAACTGGACAGCAAACATATACTTCTCAAATAACCACACTGCGATATTCGAAGATACTCCTATCTTCCTCGAAGGTGGAGAAATGGCAAGGTTCTATCTGAGAGTCAAGGCTCCTTCAATCTATCAAGCAGACGAGGACCAATTAGCTGAAATCACGGTATCTGCAATTTCTAACAAGGACCCTGCGATTAGGTCCGACAGAGCTACGCTCACGCTAATGGACGTGGTTCACGGAATCGACCTCGATACAAGTCACAGAATGGCAGACGTCGAACAAGGACAGACTGCAATCTTCTCGATTACGATTACCAATACTGGTAACGTGCACGACACTTACGCATTCTACGACCCTAATGGCCTTGAAGGAAGACAGGAATGGTTACTTCCGTTCGGTTGGCAGGTAACATTCCCAATGCAGGTCGCTTTGGACCCTGGCCAGTCGGTAACCAAGAATTTGGAAATCGCAGTGCCAACGGAGCAAGACCCGGGGACCTTCGTCGTATACGTCAAAGGTTGGTCAGAAGGCGAGCCGATTAAATCGATAGAGAAGGGGACATATGACGTACTCGAACTATGGATTAACGTCTCCATCCGTTCTATTGGAAACATCGTCTTCGAAATATTCGATACGAGTGAAATGGTACTTCCTTCTCCGAGTTCAGGGGCTCCATCGTGTGCAACATACGATATCGGTGTAATCAAGAACTATGAAGCAGGATATTTGGTATTCCAAACTCCGGGCGCGCCAGAAGCGAAACCAGACGAAGTTGACATCAATACGTGGAGACAAGATCACTGGACCGTTGAGTTAGACTTCTCTAATGCGCCGGGTCCAAGAGATGCAAACGATCCAAATAGTCCAAGATTATGGCCTGTGGGAACGACGTACAATGTTGGCGTTTCAGTATGTGCCCCAGTGAATGCGAATGCTGGTTTGGGTCCAGCGGTAACCGTGAAGGCTTACCTCGAAGGATACCCAAGAGTGGCTGACTCTGTAACATTATCAACTAACGTAGTTCACGTGTTCTCGTTACATACAGAAGCAGAATACACAGAAATTCAAACCAACCCCGGAGAATCATGGGCTATTCCAACTACCGTGACCAACACAGGAAACGGACCAGACAGATATGATATGAGGCTCGGTAGAGTTACAGATTCAAAGGGAATCGATGTCTTGTGGGACGTAACCGTACCTCGAAGTATCTTGACTGAACTTTCAAGGGACACATCACAAACAGTGGACATTACCATCAATGTGCCAACACAAGTCCCTGCAGGCGATTACACAGTAGTCATACAAACATTCAGCGAAGAAGACTATCCTGATGCGAATGGACACAGGACAAGACTGCGTGGCGAAATCGTGTTTACTATCACTGTAAATGAGTTCTATGACATGCAAATTACAATGGATCCAAGCGTTGATAACGATGTTAAGACTACTGCCCCAGGAAAGATAGTCGAGTTTGTTGTGAACATCACAAACGCAGGAAACGTTCCAGACACTCCATCTCTACACAACCACACATCGGTGAAGGACGGCTCAACAGGAGCACTAATCTGGAACACTCTCCCAGGAATGGGGGCTCTAAGTGGCTGGAAGGTTGAGTGGAAAATGATCAACTATGTCGGAAGCGATTTAGTCGTTGAAACAGAATGTGTCGAGATGAAGCCTACCGATACTGAATTCCCTGACGATGTCTGTATTCACATCCCAGAAACCAACGAATGGAGACTACCAGAAATGTTACCATACACAACTCACACAATGTCTGCGACAATACACATCGCAACAGGAGCTAAGTTGGAAACCCGACCAATTGGATTGAAGGTAACCAGTATGGCAGGAGGCATGGATGACGGTGGAGACCACGATGACAGCCCAGAATGGGCAGGAGAATTATTGGACACCAACGAAAAGATTGTCACACTAAGACTAAGGGCTCCAAACCTCGTAATTTCAGAGGTTTCAGTTTCTGAAACAAGCAATGACGTAGATAAGACAATACCAGTAAGAGTCGTTCTACAAAACACTGGAAACGTTCACGCAACGAACATCGAAATTGTGCTTTGTGAATTCAGTGAAGCTGATGATGAAGTAATCAGTGACGTAAGGAAGAACGGTTGTCCAGAAGATAGCATTGTAATGAGGCAAACAGTCGGAGCTTTACTTGCTCCAGATGCTTCAGAGGAAGCTAACGAAGTTGAACTATACCTACTATACCCTGTTTCAGCAGGTTCACATGATGTGTTAGTGGTTGTAGATCCATCTAACTCAATTGTTGAAGTTACAGAATCTGACAACATTAAGAAAATTGGAGATGAACTCACAAGCAATTCACCGTTCCTCGATGTTGCTGGCGAAGTCGTAAGCACATGGGCACTACCATTTGGTGTCCTAATGCTAACCTTCTCTCTATTCGGAGTGCTTTACTTGGTAGGAAAGGGCCGACGCTCTGAAGTTAAGGGAAGACTTGCTGAACAGAGCAGCTTAATTTCAGTTCTACAAGATGACAAGTCAGATGCTTGAATCTGAATCAATCTTCGGAATCAATTCCAAGAGATGCCCACCAGGGCAATTCAGTAGTTTGCGAAGCTGAGATAAATTGCCCAGAACGTTCAGCCATGTGCCTGACCATTCTGATTCGTAAGTCATCTAGCAGTTTTTCTGATGCTTCAGCACCAAGATTTAGTTCGCTTGCAAAACTCTTGAAATTGAAATTGGATGCAGGGGATTCTAGTATATTGTGAATCATCAATCTTTGTTCGTATGAGTCAAAATCAGAATCAACCGTTGTAGACACTCGCTGTTTGATTTGTTGGTGGAGTGAAACTAAAGCATCTCTTTCTTTGTCTAACTTCTCTATACTCTCTGAGATTTTTGACAAATGATAAGCGCCTTCCCCTACACTTATCCGCTTCCTACCGCTTACCATCTCTGCGACAGCGTTCATCTCATTAGGCAGTTTACGGGATAATTTTAGTGGGCCTCCGGAAGGAAGTTTTCTCTGGGTACATTGGAACAAATCAGGGCCTAAATCAATTCTTATCGAGATCGATTCCTGAACAGAATAGATGTTTTTAGGAGGGCCACCTTTGTTGCTGGCTACTTGGTACCTCACAACAAATCCCTTATTCTCTAAAAATTTTAGATGTTTCATCACGGCCTGTTGAGAGATGCCTATCTGATTTGCAATTTGTAATGGATAATGTGGTTCTCTCACTAACCGTTCCAATATGTCTCTACGTGCTTTGTTTTGAAAGACTGAAAGTGCGTCGTCTATATCGACCATAACTTCACAACCCAAGGTTACCTAATGATAGGTTACCTATGAACCTCACTATGGGATAATTCAACCTTCATCCCAATTTTTCCATGAATCATCTGCGGGGAGGCTCTCGGGCGTGTAAGAGCTCGCCTTGTTAATTGAGCCTCCAGTTGCAGATTTTTTTGGTGTAGCAACTCTCGTGTCAGTATCTGAAAATGGTGACGGGACATCCGGAGTAACCGGCTGGTCATTGGGCAACTCTCCCCTCACCAACTTGTACAGGTCATCTGTGGTCAACATGTCTTGAGGTGTCTCCATCAATCCTTCATTATATTGTTCAGTGGTAATCGTAAGTGGGTCTTGAATCAACTGTACTGTTTGTTGTTGGCCTCTGTTGATTACGTTGATTAGCCAGCCGATCGGGATTAAGATTAATCCAGTCAAGCAAAATGTGCAAGTAATCAAGAAAGATTCGTCGGTAATCATGTCGAATACCACTTCATCACCATTTACGAAATACAATTCATTCTCGCAACCCCCCTGCTCTTCGCAGTTTATTGTAATGCTAACTTCTGATTTGGAATCAACATCAAGTTTCGAAATTACTGAAAAATCGGCATCGGACGCTTGTGCGGTATAGTCCGTGTTACACTTTGTTGAGATTTCATCCCCGATAGTCCCATCTTCGACATAGTTGAATTCTACCTGATAATCACTACTATCTCCTTCAACTAGAACAACCCAACATCCGCTTTCTAGCGTAAATGAATTGATTTCTCCTCGCTCAGCAGTATGCTCAGAAACTATTCTAGGGTCGTAATAATCAGTGAACCCAGACATTGTGGTAAAAACCGAAATAATTCCAATCGTTACGAATACAAACCCTGCAATCATGATCCGCATTGGCCATGGAGACGGGCTCTTTGCGGATTCCATGTTAATAGCCATTCATCAATCCGATTTGAATCAAACGCAATCTTACAGTCCTAACTCACCTAATTTTTCTGGTAAATAAGTGTCGGTCACGAAATCTAAACCATACTTGGCGAGTGATTGCTGTTCAGCCTTTTTGCCTAAATCTAACATCATTTTGATCTGGTCTTGCCACCAACCATCTGCAAATCGTGGGTCTGACAATTCAGCCTTGAGGGCCTCCTCATCTTTCTTCGAGAGATCATCGGAGGGTAGGTCATAAGCTACAATATCGTCAGCGGTTATACCTAGATATGTAGAAGTAGGGGTGGCTAAGTATTCAGAAATGTGTGCGGTTTTAATCGCACCGTATGCAATAGAAGCAAAAATTCTGAAAGACCAAGGATCACCGTCGAGAAATACTACGACAGGTAAATCCCATTCTTCGCTCATTCTCTTCATTATTCTTCTTGTAGAGCGAGCAGGCTGGCCTTTCAGGTGCACCAAGGCGCATTTGTAATCTTCGTCAAATCCATTTTCAACCAATCTGTCAAACATACCACCGGTTTCAATCGCCATGATGAAATTAACATCGTGCTCTTTCAGCTCTATCTTTTCTATCTCGACATTGTATGGGACGCCATAACCAGAATCGCCAACGTCATCTCTAGCATTGATTGTCATCCACTGCCCCCTTCTGTTCAATTCATTCACGGTAACATTTCCAATTATTCTGGCCCCATCCTCTTCAGGCCTGAGCTTGAAATCTTCTCTGAGGCAAGTAGTAACCACTTCCAAATCTTCAGCAAGATTGTTTGATTCGTTTTGACTTCCAAATTTACCAAGACCCCACGCTTCAGAAATGTAGTACATTTCTCTTAAGGTAGATGATTTTCCAGTCTCAATCATCTCCTCGATAAATTCCACAATATGCAACGCCCTCAACAAATTCTTTGCAGAACCCAAACTTGTTGCATCTCTTGTGGATTTATTCTTTCCGTATTTGTACACACCTAATTTCTTATCAAATCCTATGTTGTTCTTTGTTCGAACAGGCAAAGTCATGGTGGGGGGTTCCCCTTTGACGATTTTATCATACATTTCTTCTACAACAAGATGCAGCCTTTGCTTTGTCAATTCTGGGTCGTTTACTCTTGCCATCACGCATCACCTCCAAAGAGAGTTGTTTGTTTTGAAACGGAGGATGAAGAACTATCATCTACATTTTCCTCAATTTTTACTGACGTTTCTTCTGAATCTTCTTCTTCATCATCTTCAGTTTCTGATAACGCCAATTCCTGACTCCTGATTTCCTTAAGCATCTTTTCATCAAGTTTTGTAGCACCTATCACGTCTTGTGTACCTCTGAAGAATACGTCAGTCTCAGTCCAATCGCCTTTCTCAAGATTGGATAAAGAATACTCAATAACGGCCTTTTCACCTGGCTCTAGGGTCTCTAATTTCCATCCCCAAATTCCCATTGCTTCCTTTCTTCCGCCCCTTTCGTTTCCAACCATCTCCGAGTTTTCTTTTTCTGGCCAGTTAACCAGTAACGAGTAGCTCCGAGCTCTTGAGGTATAATTGAATAAGGTAATTTTCACATCGACCATTTTGCTTTCTTTATTCCAAGCAGTTGTCTCATTACAAATCACTGCGCTCATAATTTTTGTAATCGAACCAGATAGGTCTGGTACGGGCCTCTCTAGAATAGATGCTGATTTTTCAGCAATTGCGGGAAGAATATCATTGATTAGTTCGAATTTCTCTCTGGTTTTGGCCATCTTTTTCTTCTTTTCGAGGTGCTTTCTCAAACCTCTTCCCAATTCAAGCATCGCTTTCCTTGTCTCTTCAAAGACAAATCCATTATCGGCTAAAGCCTCTTTTGCTTCTGAGGTAAACTGTACATTCGTACTAGCTAAATGGACAAGAATTGCGGCCGGGCCTTTTGGTACCCCTTTTCCACCGGCTTGTTCTAGACCATACTGCCTCCAGTCAACACTCTCAATCGCTTTTGTCAAAAGACAACCACCCTGTTGATACATTAGAGGGACTCTGTTTGCAAATCTAAGAACTTCAACGTGTTTGTCTGAAGGTAAATCTTGACCAAATATTAGTCCGACTTCAACTTGAAATGGATTGCCATGACTTACGGTGGGAGCCCTCGTCATCGTTGCAATGAACTTAGAATCAATAGTTTTGGACAATCCTTTCTTGATCAGCATTTCCTCTATTGGTGATAGACAGTTAGTCGGTGGAGACAGTAACTTGATCGGCTTCCCACCGAGCATTCTCTCGCCCTGAAATGTTTCCAATAATGCTCTAACATCATCAGGTTTCAGGGTTGCAGGCTTCTTTGATACTTCTAACTCAGCAGCCTCACAAAGGTCCTTCGCTGCTCGCATTGAAACTCCTGAAAAATTCTGTCTAAGGAAAACAGTCATTCTAGAATCCTTTGATTCGCGACACATCCTTTGAAGTTGGCCGAGTTCTATACCGTGCGGATGTGGCTTGATTGCGTCTACCTTGCGCGGGAGTCTTTCAGTTACCCTTGGCCAATGATGTACTTCTCCATCGGGGTCAATAAATGTAATATCAGCATGCGGATTAACAATACTCGTCATTCGTAAATATTGGTATACAGACTGTTTCCCTCGTTGGTATTTACCCTTCATTCTTGTTGTAACTTTCAGCCCGTGTTCTTTCGGTAGTCCATCGTGTGCAATCCAAATTTCGCGGTCTTGGTCGGATTTTACGGCTTTGTTACGCCGAGTATCCAATCCTATTTTTACCGTAACCGCAGTATTTTCATTTGCGATTTTTGATAGTACATGAGTTGGTTTACCTGTAGTGAGTTGAGCGTACATAACAACTCCAGTAATTCCGATTCCCTGTTGTCCTCTACTTTGCCTAATCGCGTGGAATCTAGACCCGAATAAGAGTTGACCGAACACCTTCTCTATACTCTTTTGTGGAATTCCCGGGCCATTATCTTCAGTAATCAATTCGAGAATATCTCTCTTACTGTTCACTTTGTTAACTTGAACCCGAATTTCTGGAAGAATTCGCGCTTCTTCACATGCGTCAAGTGAATTGTCAACAGCTTCCTTAACTGCAGTTATTATAGACCTTTGAAGTGAATCAAAACCGAGGAAATGTTTGTTTTTCTCAAAGAATTCTGATATTGCAATTTGCTTTTGGTTACTTGCCATTTTATCTGCTATACCAGCCATTTTATCACAACCTAAGGTCCTCCTCCGTCCTAATGACGTTGGGCCTCGAGCATGGTTAGGCCGATGGCCGAGGTTATTGAATAATGGCGTTCATTCACTTCCCATAAGGTCAATATTAGACATGGTTAGGTTCCTCAAATAATAGATAATCCAAATTGTCAGAAGTAAAGATAGAGATAATGACGCCCAATATGTCCAATCTCTGGACCCTTCTATCGCGCCGGCAATGTCAGAAGATTTCGAACCCCAATAGGCATACAACAGTCCGGGAACAATCATTCCAGAGGAGCCAAGAAAGTAGTCTTTCCACTTCACATCAGTCACGCCGTAGCCATAATTCAAAAATGGATATGGAATCACCAGACTAATTCTAGTAAGGAATACGCACTTGAAGCCATTTTCTTTTACAGATTTTTGAATGCCCATGATTACTGGACTATTTTCTGTTTTTTTCTTAACGACGTGATGCAAATATTTTCTAGTAATCCAAAACGGTAAGATTGCTCCTAAAATCGCCCCAACGAATGCTACTATACATCCCATCCAGAATCCGAAAAGAACTCCCGAAACGAATTTGTGAAAACTCGCCGGAGCAACAAGTAAGGCTAATATTACATATATTATTAACCAAAGAAAGATTCCAAGAATTCCATTTTCAGGAAACCATTCCGCCATTTCAATCAGGGGAGATAGTAGGGTTTCTGTCAAAGTTATTGAAACAGCAATTCCTAAGATCACTCCTATGATGCTCAACCAAGCAATCATCCTGTTCGACATCAAACCACATCAGCAAATAATCCGTCTTGCCATGCTGAAATTTTACCGGTAAAGGCACTTGTCGCTACTGTTAATGGGCTTGCTAAGTATAATTTGCCCGGGCCGGAACGCCCTTGGAAATTTCTGTTTATTGCAGAAACTGTAACTTGCTCAGGCGTGATAGAAACACCAGGGCCTGCTCCAATACATGCGCCGCACCCGGGGTCAATCAATTTCACGCCGACCCTATTGAAAAGGTCGTGCCAACCTTTCTTAACAGCCAAATCCTTTACTTGGCCGCTTCCATATTGGATGTAAAAATCGACGCCGTTTTTAACCCTCAATCCAGCATCATCTGCTGCCTGACAAACCTGCGCATAATATGCAATATCGTCTTCTTTTCCAGCAGTACATGACCCGCCGTAAGCTATGTCGATAACGACCGCACCAATATCTGAGACGTTTGCACCATTGGTCGGGTCGGAAGGAATTCCTTCGTCAGGATCTCCAGGATGAGCGACCATCGGAACAATCACGCTGAGGTCTATTGTGTGGATTCCGCCATCATATTTTGCGTTTGCATCAGGTGAAACTGACATTTTTTGCATTACTTCCCGTCCTAGGCCCTGCTCTTTTTCCATCCAATCATACAGCAAATCGTCGGCCTCGCAGATACCAGTTCTAGCACTACACTCAGTCGCCATGTTGCACAAAGTCGCCCTCTCATCAATCGATAGTGAAGATAAGCCAGGGCCACCAAACTCCATTGAGCGGTTTAGAGTTAATTCCTTTCTGGCGTGGTCTGCAAGAATGAACAATATTACATCTTTAGCGGTGCAACCCGGATTTAGGTTTCCAACCAATTCGAATCGAATCGATTCAGGGACTTTTGCAAATGTAAATCCTGAGTATACTAAACTTGCATATTCAGTCGCACCCACTCCATATGTCAGAGCGTTTGTTGCCCCTCCCATGCATGTATGTGAATCAGTGGCTTGGATGAAATCTCCAACCTCTATGAACTCCTCTCTTGCGACTTGGTGACAGATTCCAGGTGAAATACCATCTTTAGCGGAATAGTCTCTAACTCCGGTGTGTTTCTGGAATTCTACCTGCAAATCTCTCAGAGTCTGGACTTTATTCATGTGCGGAACGAACTTTGGATTATGCTCTGCATACAGCAAATGGTCTTCGAAGACCGCGAACTTATCTGGATTGGGTAATTTGTAATCTTCACCGTATTCCTCGGTTAAAAATGTGTGAACTTGAGCAGTGGTAAATTCATGGCTGTAGCCACCTTGAACCTGAGCTATAACCGGGTCATTTGGCTTTACACACTGCCCTTCTTCTTGACCTACTAAGTTTCTAGCAATTATTTTTTCAGCCATTGTCATAGGCCTATCGTCTGTATTGAGTGGAGGCAGTGAAATTTCCCCGTTACTTAATTTCGAAGCGAAGGCAAACAATCCTCCGTTTTCGATTACTGTCTGAGTTACAGGGTCGTAACGCTCAGTGAATTCTGAAAGCGAAATGTCTTCACCGTTTTGCAATCTTTTCAGGATATCGTAACCACCCATCAATTGGCCCAAGTTTAGGTTATTTCTTTCATGAATCGGCGCGAAAGATGAAGCTATTACAATTCTGATTCCAGCCCACCTTTCACATTGAGCGGCTGTTTCCCTTGACGACCCAGTCCCCTTTCTTTGGCCTGAAACAATTACTTCAAAATTACCGTCGATTAACGCGTTCTCTCTGAAAACTCTCATTCCTTCGTGCATCAGTCCAGCATACGCGTTTTTTGCAATTTCAGAAGGCTCATGGTCAAAGCATACCCAAGCAGGTGTCATCATGTCGGTATTGATGTCATCAAGCAAATCACTAGGATCTATATCCTCCATTTTTAGGTTCAATCCCTCATACAACTGTTTCTTGATTAGGGACAAATCCTTTGTCAAGAATAGGACTCTCTTATCGGGATTTAGTCGAATCGATTCTGGCGGCCAAACTGCGCTCATATCCCTGCCTCGTGCCTTTCACGAAGGAGCACCGTATAACGGGTTCGGAAATCGTTTGTTTACACATTTTACTAGATTTATTTGTATTAGGAAAATTTGCTGTTTTGAAAGAATACTTTTAACACATTTTTGATAAAATCGTAAAAACAAGTGACTACGGACATGTTGGCATAGAAAATATATTAATGGTGTCTAAAAAAGATTTATATATGCCCCGTTGGAGGGTTTCATACTTAATCAGTTACTTAGTGTAACTTGAGGGGGAGTTTAAATGGATAACCAACAAGTGGAAGATATCGTAAAATGTAGCGATTGTGGGAGTAGGTCACTAACTCGTGACGAAACCCGTGGAGAAGTAGTCTGTGATGACTGTGGATTAGTATTAGAAGACAATGTAATCGACCAGGGTGCAGAATGGCGTGTGTTCTCTCCAGAACAAGGCGACCAAAGGGCAAGAACCGGTGCGCCAATGACTGTTATGTTACACGACAAAGGATTGTCGACAGATATCGATTGGCAGAACAAAGACTACTCTGGCAAAACAATCAACTCGAGATACAGATCACAATTCTATCGAATGAGAAAGTGGCAGAAGAGGTCTAGAGTCTCAAACGCGACAGAAAGAAACCTAGCAATGGCGTTGGCTGAACTCGACAGAATGGCGAGTAGGCTCGAACTGCCAAAATCAGTTAGAGAAGCAGCGGCTGTAAACTACAAAAAAGCTGTAGAAAAGAGACTCATTAGAGGTCGCTCAATCGAAGGAGTGGCTGCTGCGTCCCTATACGCTGCTTGCAGGCAATGTAACGTTCCTCGGACCCTTGATGAAATCGGTCAAGCAAGTAGAACCGGAAGAAAAGAAATCGGTAGAACCTACAGATTCATGGTTAGAGAATTGAAGATGAAGATTATGCCAACAGGCCCAGAAGATTATATCTCGAGATTCTGTTCTGGACTAGGGCTTGACGCTGAAGTCGAATCAAAGGCGCATGAATTAATCAAAGCCGCGCAAGAAAAAGAATTGACAAGCGGGAGAGGCCCAACAGGTATCGCAGCGTCAATCATATACATTGCAAGTGTGCTATGCGGAAAGAGAAGAACCCAGAGAGAAGTAGCAGAAGTGGCGGGAGTCACCGAAGTTACTATCAGAAATCGATACAAAGAACTGATTCAGAATCTGAACATCGAACTTGACATTTGAGTTTGCAAATATTTCTCCTGAGAGGGGGCTCAAATGAAAAGTCGAAGTAGGGTATCAGAAAGCGTTCTAGAGTCTTTGGCCGATAGGCTAGTTTCCGCTTTAGAAAATGGTGTTAAGTCATGGCCTTTGCCAGAACCGCCCTTGTTTGACCCAGATTTCCCACCAATTCATCCTAAAGAAAAGGGGGATTTGGCTGAAAAAGGACTTGCTTTATTGCATGCTGATAGAGGAATGTTTGACAGACATCTTGCGATAGTTGTCGACCTTATTGTACCACATAGAATGAATTTGTCGGATGACCCGTTTGAGATCCATGAAAAGTTCTTACTAAAGCGAATAGACGCACTGAATGAAAGGTTACTATTTGCGATGGCAACAGAATGGTTCGCCCAAGCACTTGATAGAACCTCTCCAGATGCAGATAGATGGTGGTTAGCAATTTGTTTACTCAATGGGTTGTGCGACGCCGCTCATGGACAGCCTGTTCATCAGGGGTATCACCTTGTTGAGTCAATCGCCCTTGCAGAGAGGCCAGGTACTTGGCATACTCAGCCCGAAGTAACCTCATCGAGCCTGGATTGGAATCCCCACGCAGTTGTGCCAAGAAATACAGCAGTTGTAGCCCATGAAGCTGGTGCTAACGCAGCAAAATGGATGCTTGAGCAATTGGAGAACGGGAACGAAGAAAAAAGAAAATTATTGATTGAGTGGTGCAAATTACTCATAGAAAGGAAGGAGTTAATCGAACCCCTCGGTATTTCTAAGATTCTAATTCGACGAAGTTCCGATCCATCTGAAGAAGTATCGATTAGAGTCGTATCCTGCCTTGCCAAGTTCATTGAAGGAGACATAGATTCTGCAAAAGAATGCATAAGAATTCTCAACAATAGGGAAGACCTACTTACAAGGAGAGCAATGGCAGATGTTCTGACTAGGATGTTCAGAAGAATTACATTCGATGCAATTCCTTTGATGGATAAAATGCTCGAAGACGATGACGAAAGCGTATTAGCCGCTGCAAGCGCAACGGTTGGTGATTTACGATTTTTAGATAAGGAAATGTGGGCTGACAAAATACTTGAATTGTGCAGTCATAAATCGGGAGTTGTGAGAAGAAATATCGTTCACACAATTAGGGATTATCTCGAAGAATTCAAGGACGACGATAGAGAAATCATCCCTAAATTATGGAAAGATGGCGATGAAGTAGTGTTGACTAGGTTGAAGGAATTGCTAATTCGCATGGATCAAGTCGATGCAAAACGATTCTCGATCACGCTTAAGTCGATTAAGACATTTGACCTTGAACCACTCTGGGGCCCTATGAGAATAAAGGACGAATCAAGAGTTGAACAGTGGATTAAGTGGCTAGATGGCGCTACTGAAATGCCAGAAACTCCAGAAATAATTGAACGGCATGTCTCAGATATGACAGAGGGTGAGTTACCACAGCTTGATGATGCACTGGACATTTTAGATGATATGGGATTCTTAGATTGAATCACTCAGATTCATCGTTCTTTTCAGCTAGTGGGCCCACGACTGAAAGCCAAACATAAACCCCATTTGTTAGAACAAGGGTTCCGACTAGCGTAAGTATTAATCCCGATGGTTCTGGGAAAAAATCAATTCTGCCAAATGAAAACCCTAGAGCCAAAAATACAATGCCTGCGATAATAACCTGAATCGAAGATTTGTCAGGATTGCTCCAGAGGTCAATTGTTGGAATCAATCCTTTTCTGTTGAATGTAAACCTAAACCAAGCGAGGTAAATGCATACAATTCCTATTAATCCAATGGAACCAGAAGTAAAAGTTTCATCATTCCACGGTCCTTCAGGAGAAAGGTCGGTGAACGTAATTGCAACCATCGCAATTCCAACAATAGCGAATGGCTTCCATTCTGTTTTTCCTCCCATGCCACTCCTACGAGGGGCGACCCTTGAAAGCGATGGCGTTCTCGAAGGTATAATGGCGGGGATTGAAGATGCAATAATCGTCGCTGGGGGATTAGGTTCGAGAATGCTACCAGCAAGCGGAATGGTTGCAAAAGAGAGTTTACCTCTCGTGGACATTCCGGCAATCACACATTTGGCGCGTGAAGCAGTTCATGCAGGAGTCAAAAAAATACACATTATCACCTCGCCGAAAAAAGACTTTTCAAAAGTAATTGGAGACAATTCTTGGATATCGGAGAAAAGAGGAGACTTAGATCGAAATCTGATTTCCCCCTTCCATGATGTAGAGGTTGAAATGCATGTACAGAACGTGCCTAGAGGTTTGGGAGATGCGATAAACTGCGCATTGTCTTCAATCAAAGGCCCTTTTCTAGTACTCTTAGGAGATAATATTTTGTTGGATAATTATTCAACTCCTGATGATTATATTCCGTCAAACGCATCAAAACTTTTGGTGGATAAATACACTGAAACAAATCTTCCTTGCGTAGGTCTGATTCCTGTAAATGACCCTGAGAATTATGGCGTTGTAGCAATGAATGCTGAAAAAATAATCTCAATTGTAGAGAAACCAGAAAGAGAAAATTCCCCATCTAATTTAGTATTGTGTGGCAGATATTTGTTCACAGCTGATACTGCAGATTTACTTTCAAAATATAATTTCGAAAAACATGGAGAACTGCAATCCATTGCAATACAGAAACACTGGATGGAAAACAATGGATTAATTGGAGTTGAATATCAAAATTTTAGATGGTATGATTCTGGCAATCCTACGTCTTGGTTGAAGGGTCAAATCGAATATGCACTAAATAGGAAAGACCTTTCCAAAGACATCAAAAAATGGCTAGATTATCTTTGACCCGGCTTCCAAAATGAAAGAGATTCAGGAACCTCTCCCAACGCGGCTCTAATTGCCAAATGGTCAGCACGCTCGTTCCATCTGTGGCCACTGTGAGCTTTGACATGCTCCCAAGAAAGATTTCTCAATTCAGAGACCTCCTTCCATAAATTTTGTACCTTTTTGACAAGTACTTTGTTTGCCTTTGCCTTCCATTTTCCCGTAGCCTGATTTCCTGCATATTGAGAATCGGTCTTGATGATGATGTCTTCTTCACCTCCTTGAGTCAAACACCATCTAAGAGCTTCTGCAAATGCGGTTAATTCAGCCGTGTTATTGGAACCAACTTCTGCTCCGATGAATTTCTCATCGTTGCTGTCGGTGATTACTTTTCCATGGTATTCATGAAAAATTTCTCCATTGCCCCGACCTAAGTCATTCGAATCTACCACGATTACTACACCCCAGCCTGCGGGAGTATTGTGGTCAACATTTTGATTGCCAATGCAAGAACCGTCTACATAGATGTAAAACATCTATTTCACTCGCCAATCTCAGCTTTGTAGTCTGCAGGAGACATCAAACTAGAGACTGCGGAGGCATCATCCAACCTCATTTTTACAATCCAACCCTCGCCATATGGGTCTTCATTCATCAATTCTGGAGTATCATCTAATGCATCATTTACTGCAGTAATTTCCCCGCCCAGCGGTGCGAAAATCGGAGATGCAGATTTTACCGATTCAACAATAGCAAACTCCCCCATGTCGTCACAGGTTTCTCCGACCTCAGGTAATTCGATGTAAACGATATCCGTTAATGCGTTTTGAGCGTGGTCTGTTATGCCAATGATAACTTCTTCACCTTCAACTTTCAACCATTCGTGTTCTTTCGTGTAATATAATCCATCTGGGACGTCACTCATGTCTCTCCCTCAAATCTTGGGAGATAGTCAAGGCAATCAAACCTTTCTCACAGAGGATTGGAACAGTTTGGACAAATACTCCATTCTAATTCACACTGGTTCCCACAATTAGTACAGGACTTTTTACCACCTTCAGCAATCATCACAGAGTCGTTTAGTACCGTATTGCCAACCTGTCCGATTTGAACCATCGGTTGATTTTTTTCCATGTGTTCTTGGCGAATTCTTCCCGCCTCAGCATATAGGCCTGCTTTTTCATACGCCCTAGCAGCCTCGTCCCAGTTTCTCGCCATCTCCAAATTCTTAGCCTTAGCCACCCAGTCAACAGAATTCTGCTCTTCTTTTACAGGAGGCCTCGATATTGCCTGCTGTTGAGGCTGTTGTATCTGGGGTTGAGTTTGTTGAACAGGGATTTGGTTCTGGATTGTAATTTGTTGTGGGACAACCATCGGTTGAGGATTTTGAATTATCATTACTCTTTGAGATGGTTTTACTGTAAGGGCGCTAACTCCAAAAATTATTGAAAGGCAACAACTCAATCCAGCACATACTGAAAATAATTCGTAATCTGCATCAGGTTCATCAGATCCATCCATACAGTCTTCGATTCCATCGTTTTCTACAAATGAACTGTACACTCGTTCACCATTCTCACAGAGGTAATATGTCCCGGAACTATCGCTTTCGTAATCACCTGTAGCGCCGGGGGAGCTTATAGAAATAGACATTAAGATAAGATAGCCGACAAATCCGATTATTGCAAATGTCCAATATTTTTTCTTTTTTTGTTTGGATGGATCAGGAATGTTTTGCTGATAAAACTGCATCATTCTTCCTCCAGTTCTTTCGCAAGCATAGAGTGTTCCAATTTCGCCCACGCATCACCTAATTCTTCATCCTTTCTTGATTGAGTTAATTCATTCTCCACTTCCTCTGATAGTTGTGAATTATCCTGATTTGGGAAAAGAGATGAGAGAACCCCATTCTCTTGCTTGACCAAAAAAGAGCCGAAAATAAAAAATAATCCGAAGAAAGGAACTAGTAAATCAAAACCTACAGAATTAAGATTCGAAACACCTGAGATGAAACCAAATCCCGTTGCTAGTAACAATCCTAACCCCGTGCCTAACATTAAGCGTTGAGCGCTTGCGGCGGGGTTCATACACCGGCCAACAAGTAATAGACGAATAAACCACCGATGTCAGTAAGTTTCTCTCATTAGTTTGTGAACCTTGTACGGAAGGAGGGCACGGTTAACCGGGGTCACTTCCAAAATTCTTGCATCATCTCGTCTTCTGATGTCTTGCAACAAAGGATGACGACTCTTTTTGTGGAGAGCTAAAAGAGTAGGCTTATCCATTTCTAGGGCTGATCTAACTACTTTGACAAATTCTTCAGATTCAACAGCAAATTTACCAATTTCGTCTATGACTATGACTTCTGAATAATCTCTTGCATGTTCAATTGCTGGAATTGCTACACTCTCTAATGCTTCAGTATCAATTCCATACCCGAGCACTCGCATTCTACTATCGATTTCCTTGTGAGCCATTATGGCTTCTTCTCCGGTTTTAATGTTGATAACTTTGTAACCCACTCTTTCAGAATTTTCTGAAATAGGTTCTGTCCTCATGCCACCAATAATGTCAGTAGCATGGCCATCGCCCCCTCTTGCATTAATTTCTCTAATGCGTTCTTCCGTTAACATTTCGAGTACTTTTACAAGTACGGCAGACTTTCCAGACCTTGGTAAGCCAGTAATTCCAATTTTTGGATGTATTCCCATCTATTTCTCACCGTGCGCGAAAATAATCGATTCGCTGTTTCACTCGAGGTAGGTATCGATAATAAAATGTAGGGGTGAAATCCTATTTTTTCTTGATTCCGGAAATCAAAATCGGAAATCCAGTACCAAAGAAATTAATTTTTGATAATATCATCATCACCGAGCATCGGTGTTGAAATTATTCTTCGACCCTTGGCGCTTAATTTCCAGCTTTCATCTACCCAATCGAGTAATTTTGATAGGTTGCTTTTGTTTATTCTCGCAATTTCAGCTATTTTTTTGAGCGATGCAAGCTCATTTTTATCGTAATCGCCGTCAACTGATGCTAATAAGGCCGAATCTCGGAGCGCAATTTTGATTGCAATTTCATCCATTCCGTCTGTGATTGATTCAAGTGTTGGCGGGTCAGATAGTAATTGTCTGACCTCTTCTCTACTTTCGGGATGAAGCATCATAGAGCCCATAGCCGCCTCAATTGCAGAAATCTCCTCCCTAACCAACTCCCCGTCAGCAGCCGCTACCAAGATTAGCACACAGGCAATTTTCCTTCGTTGCTCTTCTGGTAGAGAGAGCGCAGAGTCTGGAAGCAGAATATCACCTGGATAGGTCGTTTAACAACTCGTATCCCTTTTGCATCCATGCATACCCCTCTACAGTCCAGGCAAGGAGTTTGTTGATTGCATCTTCCTTCAAATCTAAATATTCTGCTATTTCTTCAAGAACTTCTCTTTCATCTTCGTCTACAGTTCCATCAGATGCGGCCATCAAAACAGCATCCCTAAGAGCGAGACGCCCGGCCTCTTCTCCTAAGCCTTCAAGGCACTCTTCCAAGGAAGGAGGCTTCTTGAGAGCCATTCGAATTTGGTCTCTTTGTTTAGGTGACAATAACGCCGTCCCAAGTCGCTGTTCAAACATCGACATTTCCTCAACTGTTAGTTCGTTGTCAACTCTAGTCATGAAAGCAAGTAACTTAGCATATGCGAATCTTTCTGCTTGTGGTAGTTTGTGCACTGTGTCAGGCAGCATGGAATATGCGTGCAGGTTGTAACCTTTCAATGCCTCGCTAAATCGGCGGTTTCAAATGGTCAAATTATCCCGAATTAACTGTGGCCAAGGTTGAGATTTACACTAATCGCGGATGCCCTGCTTGTGTGAATGCAAAACAGTTTTTAGATAGGAAAGGAATAAAATATTCTGAGAAAAAATTGGGGAAATCAAAAATTGTAGATACGGAATTTACAATTAGATCAGGGGGGGCAAAATCAGTACCTCAAATTTTCATCGATGAATATCACGTCGGAGGTTTCGATGACTTATTGAAACATGAATCTGCGAATGAATTAAACTGGAGGTTGGGATTAGAGCCAAGGCCCAAACTTACTATTTTTCAGAGAGTTATTCGCTTTCTGAAGGGCGATCGGTACTGACATCATTGAATGCTACATATTTCTGTCCGATGTAGTTCAAACCTCCCCAGATTGCGTAATTAGAAATCCAAACAATTCCTACTTGAAATACAAGGCCAGCAACCTCGATTTGATTACTTAATGAAAGCGACAAAATTTCTGTTGCTACATAATATGTTGACATAGATCCAACTAAAGTAAAAGCATAGACAGACATCGATGCAGGAATTGTCCACTTAATATCTCGTTGAGAATTAAAGGTAAGAATCCTATGTGTCCAATGTGCTATGTAGGAACTCATTATCCACGAGCCACCCCAAGAAATAGTTGGCCAAATACCGGAATTTGGTAAAACAAAAAAGAATATTTCCCAAAGAATCAGAAAAATTACTGTGTTGACTGTAGCGGTGAAAAGGTATCTTGGAAAAGAACCCTCATTCCCAATCATTAATCGTCCTCCGTTTCGACATCGGACGGTTTCCCAGTTACTATTTCTCTCAGTCTTGAGTTATCATTCTGAATCGCAGTTAACAATTCGTAATCAATATCTAAATCGATTGCCAATTTCTGTAAGGCAAGAGTGTCTTTTGGCAAACATTTCCCCCCGAAACCCCTTCTTAATCCCATGATTGGTTCTAGATGTGACTCTCCAATTATTTGGTCTTGGGGAGATGTGATTATCTGCTTTACAGTGTCATAATCCACATTTAATTTCTGACAAATATCGTAAATTTGGTTAGCGAAAATAACCTTCATTGCATAGAAATTATTCTTTGTATATTTCACCATTTCAGCTTCTGTCGCCGAGGTATGAAAGAATTGACCCGTCTTTAGAACTCCAGCACTTACGTGGTGTTCTTTAACTAGTTCAGCAACATCTTGGTGTGCAGTTCCAACGACTAGTATTTTCTGATTTTTGAAATCTTCAATCCTGTTTCTTTCAACTAAAAACTCTGGAGAATAAGCAATTTTTAAATTTGGAAATCGTTGTTGCAAATTTTCTGTAGTTCCTGGTATAACTGTACTTTTGATTACGGCTGTAAATCCTTCAGGTAATTGTTTGAGTACGTCTTCGACAATCGAAGTATCACATCTTCCTGATTCGTCTGATGGAGTTGGTACGGCTATGTATGCCATCTCACAATTGCTAGTAACGTCAGTCATCGATGAATTTAGCACTGGGTCATGGACAAAAATTTCGTGAATATGGTCGAAACACTGCTTTATTGTGCCACCAACAATTCCCATTCCAATAATTCCAATTTTCATTTTGTCCACCTAAAAGATTCCCTGGCTAACCAATTTTTCTGCAATCCGTAAATTTTCAGGAGTCCCACAATCTAACCAACTATTTTCACCTATTGAGGCGAATTTTGCACTTTTTTCCGAAACATATTGTCTTGTTACTTGTGAAATTGAAAAATCAACATTTTTTGATACAGAATCAAATTTATCCCAAAAGGTTTCATCAAACAGGTATATCCCTCCTATCGCGATATTAGTTTGAGGATTGCTTGGCTTTTCTTCAATGTCTACGACCACATTATCTTTGATAGTTACAATACCAAAATCGCTAGGCTTCTCAACTTCTCTAGTCAGAAATAAAGCACCTTTTTTGAAATTTTCAACCTCCTTTACTAAGTCAATATTTGTTAAATTATCAGCAAACCAAAGCAGAATCGAACAATTTTCATTCCCATCTCTAGCTAATTGAATCGCATTTGCAACTCCATCCGGCCTTTCTTCTCGTACAAATTTCGCTTTGTCTCCAACGTGACTCCTTATGTCGTCAATAAACTGGTTTGCTACAATAGTTAATTCTGTTATTCCAGTTTCCCTTATCGAATTCAGAATGTAATCGATTATTGGCTTTCCACAAATTTCAACCATAGTCTTGTTTTTATTTTCCGTTAAAGGCAATAATCTGCTACCGTGACCACCGGCTAAGATTATTGCTTTCATGACGGGGGCTCACTTCATTAGTATATGGAGTCAATGGGGTTCTTCATCCTTCTTTGTGGTTTTTTCGAATATGCCTTCTTCAGCATTTTTCTCAAAGTAATCGGTTCGCACTAAATCACCAAGCCTTTCAACTCCGTACTCAATCAGGTCTTCGTCTTCTGCTTCGCTTTTCTCCCAACGCTTTTGCGCATACACAGCGTAGTCCAAATTTGCTTCTTCGACCATTTTCTCGGTCATGGTAAGATCATCTTCCATACCATGATATTTCTGCCCTTCAACGATGGCGTCTCTTCTTTGTGGCTCTTTACCCATCTCATAGTCGGTTTTCCCCCAATCCGGGCCCGAAGGGTCCTCACCACGTGTTCGAATCGGATTTATTTCCTCCATGTCTGTAGCAATCCATTCAGATAAATGCTGTATATATGCCTCGAATCTTTCTTGTGTATCGTCAATATCAAGTAAATGAGTCATGTCATATTTTTGGGCAAAATCATCTTCTGATTTTCTAAAGAAAACCGCCATGAAAATATTGACAAGCCCTGCAAAGAAAATTAAAGAATGGTCATCGATGGATAGAATTTCATCTTGTCTTAACGCCAGAACTGCTCCAACAAAACATAGAACGCCCCCAAAAAGTATCCAAAATGGTGTAAAAAATCTGTACCTCTTTAATTGGTTTAATTCTTTAATTGAAGCGTGCACAGTATCACATCAACCTAGTAGGGATATTATATCGTCACTCATGCTAGGTGTTGAATTATTCTCTTGTGTGAGTACTGAATCCTTCATATTGATATTCTGCCGGGGGGATAGAGCTAATTTCTCTAATACTGCAGATAGTACTTCCTGGACCCTTGCGGTTTGCTCACCTTGTGATATGATCATCCTTTCAAGAGATTCAAGGGTTTCAACCGACCTATTTGAGGAAAGGTCAATCGCCTTCTTTTGTGCTTTTACAGCTTCTTCCTGTCTGGCAAGTAATTCCCTTGCCGCAGGGCTTCCAATAGCGTCTCTGCGATGCAATTCGTCTAATGCATCACGTAGTTCAGAAGTTGTATTGTCAAGGGCTCTCTTCATGTGAGTTAATTCACCGATTGCGATGTTTAACTCATTTTGTAAATGTGAAGCTTTATGCTTCAGGGATGCTCTAGCGCTTGATTGGATAGTTGATTCAGTCAGGAAAGCGAAAAAAAATCCCATTGCAATTGAAAATTCTCTTTGGAAACCAATTGACATCATAATTATCCATGTTGATACGCCTACGATTGCGGACCTTCCTATTGCCATCTACTTTGATATTGGTTGATGGACTTATATTACACACGGGGAGGGATGCCACGGGTTCCCTCTCTAAACCCGGTGATACCAACGCTACCCATCCGAATGCTCCCGTTCGCAAGTGGTCATTCATCTGGGATAAAACAATCATCGTCAATCTCGTGTAACTGACCTGAAATCAAAAGGTGGTCAATAGCTTCATCACACTCTTCAATGCTGACGCCATTGTCAATCAATGGTTCATAAATCTCTGATAAGTCAACCCAGTTTGCGCCTTTGCCGATTTTCTCTTGAACAATAATTAGCACCATTTGAGCCGTTACTGCAAGCAGAGGGTCATCACACTCATCGTTTGGAAATAAGTTTGTAAATGCACCAGCAGGGTGAGGCTCTTCATAATTTGAATCGTCTATTCTTTCGCTAATGTGTTTGAAAGGAGCAGGTATGTCAAAACAGTCGAATAGATTGGTTTGCCCTTTTGGGATTTCCCTAATATCTAACGGGTTCATGCTATTTGAGATATGTTCAAGGCGATACAACCTTTGCTCAAGCTGTATTTTTTCTCTCTCAATATCAGACTTAATCAATTCTAAGTCCTCTTTTGCCTTTTCTTCCAACCACTCGAGAATACTAAATTTAGGGTCTATCGATAACATCGTATCTATTAGAGTTTGAACACTAGATGGCATTTTCTCGATCTCGACATTATTTTCACGATTGTCGTTAAACTCATCTGCCATGCTAATACTCCTAGTTTTGGCACTCCATAAAGGTACACACGGTTATTGTACGTACATTTCATTTGGAATAAAAGCCAACTGCTATGATAATTTGAAAATATCAAGCTCCACTGGACAAAGCCCCCAACTGTTAGCGAAATTTCTCAAGGGGCGGATTCATTTAGGGGGGACTCTTCGATTGCCGTATGAGCGACCACCGCATCGCAATTCTGCCTGGCGACGGAACTGGGAGAGAAGTAGCCGTCGAGGCGATGCGGATACTCGAAACAATCGAATCCAATACAAATTATGGCTTCGAGAAGGTAGTTATTCCCTGTGGAGGACAACATTACCAAGAGACAGGAGAAGAATGGGCTGAAGGCTCATTTGAATTCTGTAGGGATGAAGCTGATGCAATTTTCCTAGGCGCAATAGGCCAGCCTGGTGCAAGGCTTCCAAATGGCGACCTTGCAGGAGGTTCAGTAATACTCGGGATGAGAGCAGGACTAGACCTCTATGCTAATGTTCGTCCGATCAAACTTTACGAAGGAGTTCCTCACAAAGTTCATGGTAAATTTACTCAGATTTGGGAGCCAGGAATGGTTGATATGACCATTCTCAGAGAAAATACCGAAGGCCTCTATCATTCACTTCTGAGAAGAAGTGCTGATAGAGCAATGGGAAGAGAAGAATATGTTCCTCCAGAGATGGATTTTCCCGGGCTTGAAGGAGAGGTTGCATACGACCCAAGACCTATTTCTGCAAATGGTACAGAACGCCTAGTAAAAATGGGCTTCGATATCGCCATGAATCGTGATGGTGCGCCAATCGATGGGGTCAGCAGAGTATCTTGTATCGACAAGAGCAATGTTACAAGAGGTTGCCAGTTATTCCGTAGAGTATTCGATGAGGTAGGGCAAAACTACCCATCAATCGAGAAAGATTACGGATACATCGATGCATTTATGCAGTGGCTCACAAGGTCTCCTGAGCACTATGATGTAGTAGTTTCATCCAATATGTTTGGAGATATCTCAACGGACTTAGGAGCAGTCCTTCAAGGTGGAATGGGAATGGCCGCTTCAGGGAATATCGGAGATAATCACGCATTCTTTGAACCAGTTCACGGCAGTGCTCCAAAACACGCAGGACTAAACAAAGTAAATCCAATTGCAAGTATCAATTCAATTCAGATGATGATGGATTGGCTTGGTCGTAAAAACGACGACAATGGGCTTATTGAGATCGCAAATTCAATCGATAAGTGCGTCGCTGACCATCTTAGAGATGGGAAAAATCTGACTTACGACCTAGGGGGAACTGCTTCATGCAGTCAAGTTGGTGAATCGATAGCCAAACTTTTGAATACAGAATTATCTGAAAATCACTGATTATAGTGATTTGACATAGTTCCAACGATGTGGTTTAGAGCATCCTGTAAAGCTTTTTCATTGTCCCATTGTGTTTTAGTTGGGCGTTCAGCAATAAATTTGATGAGATTTTTTGCGACTCTTGTCACTTCATCAACAGCGGTCACGGAAGCGAATTTAGCGGACCTAGATAGTGGATTTAGGTCGACAACAAGAACATCCTTGCCCATTGCCTTCAGGGCTTGACACCTGTCACCATCTTCTAAGGGAACTAATACAACATCTGCATTGAATATTCCATCTTGATGACAAGCCCCACGAGGGCCATCCAGGTTCGGAATTCTTGCATCAGGCATTCCTCCTAAGATTTCAACGTCTAATCCGAGGTTTTGCTTTGTTAATTTCAAATTAGCAATTAAAGCGCCCATCCTTTCAGGGGTTCTGTAAAAAATATTGATTTCAATTGGGCAGCCTAATTGACTGGCTATTTTTAAGAACTCAGGGCCTGCTAAAGCGATGGAGTTTCCGTTCAATGATAATACAGGCTTTTGTGCCGTAACCAATCTAGCAGCTATTTCTCTAGTAGCGTCCATTGCAGAGGGTATAGTCTGCTCACCGAGAAGGTAATCGAAAGCCTCTCCACGACCGTGAGCAATCATTGCCGATTCTGCAAGCATGCCTTTTTGTCCAGCATTTGAGATTTTCTTCCTCATCATAAGAGAATTGTATCGTGGGTGACTCTCATCGACATCTTCATCCATATCCACGCCACCTAAATTTCATTCATAATCATTGTCAAATCAAGTGGAGTTGTACCCCTGTTGATTGTGCTAGTCGAAAGGACGTCTAAACCGCATTCTCGCCAGTCTTCGAGGTCGCCCAAAACTATTCCTCCGCTCGCTTCTAAGAATACGTGTTCTCTCAGCCCCATTTCAGTCAATTCATCGGCAACAGATTTACATTTTTCAGGACTGAAGTTGTCTAGCATTATTACAATTCTATCCAAACCGTCAACCATTCGTCTCTCCGACCAAGAGAAAGCCGCCATTATTGCTTCTTTTTCTTCTCTAACTTCAATTTCAAGGAATGCTCCAACCTCGGTAAAATCTACCTCCTTGAGGAACATGGAGATGCGTGCGGCGTTGTTATCTAAATCAGGATACATTACTGCTAGGTCATTTTCTTTAACCATACGGGCATCGCTCCTCGAAAGTCTGTGCGTAAGTCCGCCTCCAAGATGAACCGCCCATTTGTCGAGTAAGCCCCATACGGTTTTTCTCGTACAAGCGATTTGTCCGGGCGCTTTCGATGACCATTTTTTAGCTTCAGTAGCAATTCCAGAGAGTTGTCCCAAGATATTGAGCATGGTTCTTTCGAGTGCCAAAACTGCTTCTTTATCTCCAGAAATAGATGCGATCTCATCACCTTTAACGACACTTCTACCTTCGCCATGCGACCAGGAAATCTGTAGACTACCTGCCCAAATCTGAATCATATGCTCCACCATAGAACAACCAGCTAATATGCCGTCACTCTTGGCAATAATCTTCGCTGTGACAGGATTTTGACTTCCCATAAAGGGCAAATCAATACCATCGTCTGCAAGAAGAGAAGTAGACCACCTATCAAAACTTGAGATGAGCATTCGAGTAGGTCCGGTCGAAGCATCCCACAATTTCGCGCCCCTATCATGAGGTGGTGGTGGATTGCCTGCCATGATTTATGCAAATCCTACGAGGACTTCATGGTTGTGGACTTTTTGGACTATAACATGAAGCGGGTTCTGGTCGTTGGTGCTGGAATCAAAGGCTTAGTAACGGCGATTAGAGAACACCTTGCAGGCAATCAGGTATTTGTTCTAGAAAAACGGAAACGTATTGGCGGTAGGGGGACTAGTCAAGAATCCCAAGGATATCAGTTAGAACACGGGCCTCATCTTCTTCACAAAGGAGGAGAGTTCCATACACTTTTGAAAAAAATAAGCAAAGTAAAACCATCACTGAGACCAATTCGACCTAGCAAAGTAATGGTTGTAGGCCACGGTGTTTTATATCCTGCAAATAATCCTAAGGAGTTACTCAACCTGAAAATGGGGAATGACCCGATTAGAGATAGTGCTCTGAAACTAATTTCTGGCTGGGGTGCAGATTTACCAGATAGGAGAAAAGCACTCCTAAATGGTGATTTGTGCGTAGTTGGTGAAGGCTGGTCAGGCTTGGTGGGGCGACTCGCAGCAGCCCTTGAAGAAGTTGGAGTCCCCGTCCAATCAGGTAAAACTGTAGTGGACGTGGTCGAGCGCGGAGCGATACTATCTGACGGCATGCAAATCGAAGCCGACGAAATTAGAATGTGTGTCGGTAAATCCGAACTTGCACAAACCTACGTATCTACTCTCGACCTTATTTTGGATAGTAAACCCATGAAAGGATTGCACGGTTACGTGAAGGGTAATGTCGCAATACTGAATATCTCAGAAATCCACAAATTGAGAGGCAAAGACGTAACGCACCTATCATGCATAAATCTAAACTGTAATCTTGATGAAATCGAGGAACTTCTAGATGAGAGATTATCTGGATGGCGTTCCAACATAATTACAAAGTTAGAAAATAAAAAGATTCCAATTTATGATGAAAGTCAAAAATTATCTGATGGCACCATATCAAAAACCGCCGGTAATTCCCAATGATGATGCGAATAGTTTCTTGGAACGTCAATGGAATCCGAGCTGCGATTAGAAAGGGTCTTGACAAATTCATTTCATCTATTGATGCAGATGTTTGGATGCTACAAGAAGTGCGTTGCTTGGAAGAGCAATTGCCAAAGGATTGGTCAATTCCTGAAGGTTTTGAAATGATCCTTCACCCCGCCAAAAAGAAGGGTTACTCTGGAGTTTCAACAATTTCTAGAATCCAAATGAAAGAGATTGGCAGAGGCATCGAAGGCATTGTTGACCCGGGAGATTCCGAAGGGCGCGTTTTGGTTACAAAGCATGGAAATGTGACCTTAATCAATACATATTTACCAAGTGGTTCATCAAAAGAAGAGCGCCAATCATACAAGGAAAATTGGATGGAGGAATGGCGAGGAACAATCAGACAGTACCTTAACAGTAGCAACCCAGTAATAGTTGCAGGTGATTTGAACATAGCTCACACAGAGCAAGATATTTGGAATCCAAAAGGGAACCAGAAAACAAGCGGTTTTCTTCCACATGAAAGAGAATGGTTTAGCCAATTATTGTCTGATGGATGGCATGATTTATTCCGAGAACATGTAGGTCCAGAACAAAAAATATTCTCTTGGTGGTCAAATCGTGGACAAGCCAGAGCAAAAGATAGAGGTTGGAGAATAGACTACTTTTTAGGGAACTCTGCAGCAAAAAATGTTGTAAAATCGGTTGAAATTATCAGGCAAGGTGGGCTGGAAGTAAGCGACCATGCGCCAGTTGTATTGGACATTCATTCATCTTGATCAGAAAAATCTGCGAGAAGGCCGTCTACAATATTTCTGAGATTCTCCAAAGAATCAGCCTTAACTTCGATTGTTAGGGTGCTAATAGACTCTTTATTTTCCACTGAAAATTCGATATCTTTGGGAATTAATTTCACTAAACGCTCACAAATATGGCTTTCTCCCTCCCATGTTAATTGGGTAGAATAGTTCTCAGCCATAATTAGGGCGAGGGGGTAAACAAATTCATATTTATCCATTACAATCAATTATTAAAATCGTTTAATTGGATTAAACATGGATGAGCCAATTCAAATCCTAGCCGGCACAGGAGGTGTGGCGTTAGGAGAGGCTCGAACAAATCACGAGGGGCGAAAAGCAATCCTGCTTTATCGAGAGGGAAATCCTGCGGAGTTAATTGGTTTGGCTCACACTATGGGGGTCGAAATTCAAGATGTAATTCATCAAAAAGGAAGAGATGATGTGAAGACATACTTCGGAAAAGGAAGGTTGCAAGACGTTTCTGATGAGTTAGCGGGTATGGTCGAAGGGCACGTATGGAATGGCGTTGACCTAGTTTTACTACACACAAATGCAACACCGAGACAGTTGGTTAGTGTTCATGAAACCCTCCAAGTTGAGGTCTGGGATAGAGTGAGATTACTCCTTTCTCTTTTCATCTCACATGCTAATAGTGTTGAGGCAAGGACACAAGTACGAATTGCTCAACTACAGGCAGATAGAACAGTTTTGAGAGAACTTGTAAACCAACAAACTACTGGCGAGAGAGCAGGATTTGGAGGAGGAGGCAGACAAGCGGTTCAGGGTGTCTTAACAAATGTTTCAAGAGAGTTAACTCAATTGCGCAAACGACAGTCAAAACACTCAACTGCAAGAAAGGAGAGGCGACGTCAGCGGATTAGAGGTGGAGCAAAAACTGTAGGTTTAGCAGGCTATACAAATGCCGGTAAATCGTCGTTATTCCTTAACCTGTCTGGCAAGGAAGTTCTTGTTGAGGATAAACTATTCTCCACTTTAGAAACCACGGTTGGTAGGATGGAAATGAGTCCACGAATATTACTTGCTGATACGATTGGATTCATTGATGAATTACCTTCGGATCTTCTCGATGCTTTTCATGCTACATTAGATGAATCATTGCAGTGTGAGCTACTTCTTTTGTTGGTTGATTGTAGTGATGAAATTTCAGAATTTAAGAGAAAACTTTCGACATCCCGCAGAGAAATTTTTGATAGAATTAGTGACGACCCTCCAATGATTAGATTGGTCCTTACAAAATCTGATTCGGCAAATAATCTAGATGAAGCGTTAGAATTTGTTTCTTCTATAGGAATGAAAGACCCAATTATCATATCATCTCACTCGAACCAAGGCATTGACGAATTAAGGGATTGTATTTTGAAATCTCTTTACGGTGGGGAATCTACCGTCGAAGTACTTGAAGATGAGAATTCTAAAATTAGTAATGAATCTCTAATAAGCAAAATCTACGACTTAGGAATCGTAACTAATAGAGACAAGAACCAACTAACACTTTGGTGTGATAAAAGTGAATTAAATCGTCTAATCTCCAAATCATCAGGACGCATTTCAATCAAGTAGTTTCAGCCCTTGGCATGGGCATGGCCGAAATTCTGGAAGGGCTAGAACAACTTCCTGAAGAGGAGCCGGTTTTCCAATCTAGCGGGGCGGTTTTTCAGATAAAAACCGATGACGGCCATCCTATGTTGAAACCTATTGCGATTTTTGTATTTGTCATTTGTATGCTTGGTTTTGCCAATGGTTTGGATTTCATTAATCCAAAAGCGGGTTTGGTGAGGCCTCATGAATGGATACATGGTTTATCCCAAGGCGCCCCTATCGACTCTGCTGAATTTGAAGGATTTGTGACATCAGACGGTCAGCCTGTTGAAAATGCAACAGTTACTCTTGAGGTAAAGTTAGATGTTGATTTGAAATCTCAGATGATAACCCAAACCAATGCAGAAGGTAAATTTGAATTTTCTAATGCAACACCTGGTCTTACACAAATTATGATAGTAAAATGGAATGAAAACCAAGAGCATCATTCAGTTCTGCACAGGATAATTTTGAATCCACCCACTCCTCTTGAACCTGTAGGTTTTACCAGAATTGATTTTGAATTACCTTCGGATTCAGAATTTTCAGGATATGAATGTGTAGATATTTACGGTAACGATTCCTGTGTAAGAGAAATAGATTATCAACCTCAAGAAATGGAATTTCCATTAATCGATGAATCTGCCGCCGGACTTTACATAATGGTAGGCTGGGGCATGATTGGGCTTTCACTAATAGCATCAGGGTTTACATTCTACGGCTTGAAAAATAAATCAAGAGGAATGATACAGACCGCCTGCGTCTTGGTTTTCTTCACAGGGGGCCATTACTACAGCGCATGCTTCTTTTCTGTAATGGCATTCGCACTAACTTTTGCAGTTCCTAAAAACACCGTTATTATTGATGCTTAGGGGCGACATACTATTCACCTGAGCACTACACGGTCATCCATGGACTTGACCCAATCGACTTGGATGATTCGAGAATTGGGTCAGCCTGTAAGCGCTTTGTACATTGGAGCCGATTACTCAATCACAGCAGGTGGGTGGGATGGAAAGTTATCCCATTGGGATTCAGAAGGTAAACACCTCTGGTCAGTCGATTGCATGGATAGAATCGAATCAATATTACAAGTCGACGCCAGTTTCGTAATTACGTCAGGCTTGCATATAGTATGTATCGAGAACGGTGAACAAAAATGGTCTCACGCATTAGAAGGGTCTGCAGACTTAATCGCATTTCACTCTGGCAAAATAGTAGTAACATCCAGTGTATATGATATCGAGCATGGTGATTTTATGGAAGGAGCGATCTGGAAATTTTCTTTATCAGGAGATCTCGAAACTATTGATAGGATTGATGAGAAGCCCTGGTTTTTATCTGCAAGAGAGGAATTAATCATTGGTTTAGGAAGGCCGAGATGCGGAATATTAGTTGATGGTGAGCATGCAAGCCTCGGAATAGATTCACCAATAACGTGCGGGGTAGAACTCTCTGGAAATATATTTCTTGGACACGCAAACGGTGTGATAAGCGACGTATCGGGAAGGGAAATATCTAGGGATGAAACCGGAGTCGAATCCATAATTTCTCATCAAAATGGCATTGTTACGGCCCTTGAAAATGGAAAATTGGTCTTCCGGACATCAGATGAAAAAGTTGAATGGTCCGTAAAAAAAGACCAAATTACAACCCAAAGCTCTGCTTTCTCATATCATTGGGCAGGAAATTGGAACGGTATGGAAGGTTTAATCGAAGTTAGAGACAAATCTGGTGAATTAGTTGTTTCATCTTCAGTTTCAAGGCCAAGGGTTTCTACCAGCAGAAAAAATCGCGTTGGTTTTGGTTTAGAGGATGGTAAAATTATGGTATGGGAAAAGGAACTTTTTGAGCGAAGAAAAGGACAGGAATTTTCTGCACAAAATGAACAAAAATCTGCTCTGGCAGAGAGGCTAAGATCATTGAGAAAATAGTGTTATTTTTTTGCTATTTTCTCCACCGGACCCAGTGGAAAACCTCCCCGCAGACCCCCATTTCGCATGGAAAAAGCCCGATTTTTCCGAAAGGTTTATTTGCCTCCTCCCCACAAGAGGAAATTGCCGCTCCCAAGGAGTGGTGGAGAAGGGCCTCAAAACCCGACTCTGGGACCCTGCCAACCGGCCTGCTCAAACCGAGCAAAGAGTTGGTCACAAACTTTGGAGACAAAGTGTGTGAGATGGGCTCGAAGATCTGCCTCTCCGGAGACAGAAGTTCACCCATCCGTAGGAAGATTAGAAGCTTCGGCAGATAATCACACGAAATCGCAAGAAATCGTGACAGGGAGGGCACGACCTCGGTCGTGTGGTACCAGGCCTACGCATTTCGCCGGGAGGAGTAGCAGTAACAGTTCTTCGGGACAACCTCAGCTACAACAAACGGCATCAGGCTACGATACCTCGGTATCAAAGCCACTGAGAAACCGGACCAGGTAACTGCCTCGGCAGAAATTTGGAAACGGGCTCAACGGACGGAAACCGCGCCACCCCTTTTCGGAGAAGGTGGAAACGAACCTCCATCGCTGAAGACGAAAAGCCTCGTGCTTTGAATTGGAAGCAAAAGCGATTTGTCGACTTCGGTTGATGAAAAGCCAAACTCGGCTGTTGAGAAGAAGGTCTTCTTGCAAAAGAAGATCAACGAACCAATAAGCGTTCTTCGGAATGCTTTGAGGAGACGGCGACTCAGCAGTCACCAGCGGAGGCTGGCAGGGGGGCGGATATCCCACCCGGATGAAACCCCCCTGCCAGTTCTCCCATCCTGCTATCACAGGTGAATTGGTGCCGGTTCGTTTCGTTTATGATATTTGAGGGTGATTTTACCCTGTCCGTCCCGTTTTTTACACCTTTTAATTTGGACCAATCATATCTTCTGGTCTAACCCACTTATCGAATTCTTCATTCGTAAGATATCCAAGACCGATGGCGGATTCCCGTAGAGTAGTACCTTCTTGGTGCGCCTTTTTCGCAATCTTTGCGGCTTTGTCGTACCCAATGTGATTGTTCAAAGCGGTAACTAACATTAGGGAGTTCTCAAGATGATCTTCTATCATGCCTAAATTTGGCTGGATTCCAATTACGCATTTTTCGGTGAATGACCTCATAGAAGCAGATAAAATTTTACAACTATGCAAGAAATTATGAATCATCATAGGTTTGAACACGTTCAATTCAAAGTTTCCTTGACTTCCTCCAATAGTAATAGCAGTATGATTTCCTATTACTTGGCAGCAAACCATTGTCATAGCTTCAGACTGCGTTGGGTTCACCTTTCCTGGCATAATCGAAGATCCAGGCTCATTTTCTGGTAATGACAATTCACCCAGTCCACACCTCGGTCCCGAACCGAGCCATCGAACATCATTTGCAATTTTCATCAAGGATGCGGCAAGTGTATTGAGTGCGCCACTGGCAGCAACTATTGCATCGTGTGCCGCAAGTTGGGCGAATTTATTTGGAGCTGAAACGAAGGGAAGATTTGTTTTGAGGGCGATCGCTGAAGCGACCCTATTTGCAAACTCAGGATGAGTGTTTAACCCGGTGCCAACTGCAGTCCCACCCAATGCGAGTTCGTATAAATCCTCCAAGGCGAATTCAATTCTTTTGATATCAGAGTCTAACTGAGAAACCCATCCGCTTGCTTCTTGACCAAGAGTTAGAGGGACTGCATCCATCAAATGAGTTCGGCCAATTTTTACTATTTCGCCCCAGTCCTCTGATTTCTGTTTTAATGTATCTCTTAGGATTTTTAGATTTGGTAGAACTTCGTGGACAATTGATTCAGTAGCTGAAATGTGCATCGCAGTGGGAAAAGTGTCGTTTGATGATTGAGCTCTATTTACGTGGTCATTAGGATGGATGGGGTCTTTCGATCCTAGTACCCCACCAGCCATTTCAATTGCACGATTTGCAATGACCTCATTAGTATTCATGTTGGATTGAGTTCCCGAACCAGTTTGCCAAACCCTTAGAGGAAAATGCGCATCCAATTTTCCGTTGATAACTTCTTCAGCAGCAGCGATTATGCGCTTTGATATCTTTTTATCCAGTTGACCGAGGTCTGAATTAACTTTAGCAGCAGCTTGTTTTAGAATACCGAATGCGCGAATGACGCGCCTGGGCATTTTGTCATCTCCAATATCGAAGTTAATCAGAGACCTTGCAGTTTGACAACCGTAGTACATATCGGCAGGGACTTCCAACTCTCCCATGGTATCAGCTTCCATCCTGATGCCTTCTGGCCTTATTTTTGAGCCATCAGTATCCGCCAACCTTTTGTTTACGGCTTCTACAATCCACTGGCTTCTGTTTTCAGCAATGCTCTCTATTTCCTCCATTTTTTCTAGTAATTCTGAAGGGAATGAGACGCTAACGATTCGCGCATCATGAGTTCTTGGTCTGCCCTTTGTTGGCATAACCTGTCCATTTATACATTATTAATAAATTTATTTTACATTTAATTAATTATTTTTCATAATACCGAAACTATGAAGTTAATACTTTCAATCCCCCAAATGTGAACCTAGGTACCGGCGTGCATGCATTTTTGCTCGGTGCTCCAAAATGTGGCACTACATGGCTTTCTAGTGTGCTTGAGCAGCACCCAGAGCTATGTGTAAGCGACCCTAAAGAGCCAAACGAAATTGCGACTCACAAAGGAACGATGCTAAGAGATAACAGAGAGCCTGATTTGAAGAAATACATGAAATATTTCAAGGGCCCTGGGTTGAAAATCGATTGTTCAGTTCACGCCCTTGCATGTCCAGAGGCACCAATGCGAATACAGAAAAATTGGCCTGATGCTAAATTCATTATTTGCGTTAGAGAACCAGTCGCTAGGACTATTTCTCATTGGAAAATGATTCGTGAAACCGAGGAAGATATTCACTCAGGTGCAGATTGGTCAGACTTTGAAATCGCATGGCGAGATTACAGGCTACACAAGGACTCACTTTATGGCGAATGCCTCCAAAATTGGGTATCAAAATTTCCGCTGTCATCATTCTTGATAATAGATTCAAAAAAAATGCGCAAAGATCCCGTAAAAACGATGAAAGCAGTATGCGAACACCTGAATATTACTAATTTTGATTTTGATTTTGAAGCGAACTCAAATTCAAATAAAGCCGAGGATAGAAGGAAACCTACAGGATTCAATCGAAAGTTAATGAATCTCTCATCAAAAATCCCAAACTTTCTGAAAGTGCCAATAGTGCTACCTCTAAAGCTTCTAGGAATCAATATTTACAATACAAAAGCACTTACATCCATGCCAATAATTGCAGAAGTTGACCTAGAACAAGCAAAAGAAATCATGTCTGAAAAGTTACTCCGAGACATCGAATTATTCGAATCACTAACTGGGAATTCATATGAACATTGGCGATAATCATTCATATCCTAATTCTTTGTGAACATCATTAAATTTCTTTGAATATTCATTTGCTACATTCTCAGAAAAAAATTCTTTCCATTTAGATATCTTACCTGTTGAAATGTGTTTATTCTGTGAAATTTGGCCACTAGTCATGCGACCAATGTCATGTTGTTTTGCGATATTCATTGCCTTGGTTAAAGCTGATCCCTCAAATCCCAAATGTGTAAAAATCCTCATCCATATTTCATCGTAATCAATTGTAATGGCTTCGAATTTGACTTCGAGAATTTGATCTTGTGGCAACCACTCTCTCATACAGTCTATCGTTCTTCCAGCAAATCCATTCATTTCAAAGATTAACCCATCATCCTGGGATAGCGAACATATGTTCTCCTGATACGATTTTCCATTTAGCCATTCAAGGTATTCTGCCTTCTTTTCATGTGGAAGGTGAACCTGTGAAAAGTCAACCTGTGGGTGGGCGATTTCTCCTGAAATTTTCAAATCTTTGTTAACACACCATGCTTCATCGGTTCTCTTGTGAAAAAGATATCCAGAGACAATCACGTCTCTGGGGTCGCGAATAAAATGAACACCGAGATGGTCGGAATTCAAGATTTCAGAAGACGTTTGGGAATGCCAATAATGGATAATCTGAGAATTCTCTACTTCGTCGTGGTATCCGGGAGCATCTTTGAATGACAATCCGTAGTGAAGTGAAATTTCTCTGAATACTTTCGAAGTTAATGCAGTTGCAACTTTGTGATGAGTATAGATGTGAATCCGCTTCTTTGGGCTCCAACCCCCAAAGATATGACGGCCTTTACCCAAGGCCCACAGAATAGCATGAGTGATACCAACCACGAATTTTCTAGAAGGTCAACATATTGAAACTGTCGCACCAAGAATAGAATAAACTCACCAATGAAGATGTTTTATTGTAATTCTGGACCAATTCCTAGGCTGATATCTCCATCTACCCATGACCCTCTATACATTAACGTAGTTTGGAATGGCATCACTAAATTACCTTCATTATCAATTGCGATAACACCACCCCTTCCACCAAGAGGGGCAACTTCGTCGAGTATATGTTCGCATGCTTCAGCAAGTGAATCTCCTAGTTTTAGCCGGGTCGATACTTCGTGAGCAGCACAGGTTCTGATGAACGCTTCTCCAACACCTGTGCAAGATACTGCTACAGTTTTGTCCGCCCATGTTCCAGCACCGATTATTGGTGTGTCGCCGATTCTTCCATCGGGTTTTCCAGTCATCCCTCCGGTACTTGTAGCAGCGGCTAGATTTCCTTTGGAATCAATCGCTACAGCGCCCACCGTGCCTAAACCCTCTCCGTCGTGGTCTAGAATTGCTTCATCATCTTCATCTGTGGAACCCGGTCGTGAATTGTTAGCCTTCCACTTTTGCCATTGTGCTTTGCGTAAGTCTGTAATCAACCAGTCTTGTGATACCCTTTCGACTCCTTGTTGTATAGCAAAATTTTCAGCACCTTCGCTGTTTAACATTACTGGCCATCCTTTCTCAAGGATTTTTTTTGCAGCCCTTATTGGGTGGCGAATATTTGTTACATTAACAACAGAACCAGCAGCAGAATCAAGACCGTGCATTATGCTAGCATCCATTGTTACACTGCCGTTTGCAGCCAGAACAGAACCGATTCCTGCGTTGAATAGAGGTTCATCTTCAAGCATCTCAACTGCAATGGTGACTGCTTCAAGTGCATCAATTCCGCTTTCTAGCATTGTGCCTACAGTCGATAAGACATTTTGCATGCAGGTAATTCTGTTAGGGTCTAAGTCAGTTGGGCCTTTCCATGGCCCATCTCCACCAGCTCCACCATGAATGGCGAGCCTAACCATTTAGTACACCTCAAGCCCTTGTTACCGCAATAATTTGCTGTGGCTGTGCTGGCCTGTCGCCTGGTAGTTTCTGGCAACCCTCGATTGTTTGAACGACATCCATTCCTTCAACAACTTCGCCAAATACCGCATGATTACCATTTAACCAAGGTGTAGCGACGGTGGTAAGGAAGAATTGAGATCCTCCAGTGTCCCTTCCAGCATTCGCCATAGACAGGATTCCAGGTCTATCATGTTGCATTGAAAGAGCGCTTGTTTCACAAGGAATCTTCCAACCAGGGCCTCCTGTTCCAGCCATTCTGCTCATTGGATCTTTCGAATGCGGGCATCCACCTTGTATCATAAATTGTTCGATTACCCTGTGAAAATGAAGTCCGTTGTAAAAACCATCATCGACCAATTTCAAGAAATTGCCAGTGGTTTCTGGTGCTTCTTCTGTGAAGAGGTGAATTCGAATATTTCCAGCGCTAGTTGACATTATTACATCGGTCATGGTTAGTGCTAATCAAAAGCCATTGATGACCCTTGCGATGTAACCCTCAATGAGTTTGAGGTGCAGCCGCATTTACATCTGTAGATACTCCATCAGAATATCTCTTGAAATTTTCATTGAACATATTCGCTAATTTATCAGCTGTAGCGTCGTAGGCTTGCCCATCTTCCCATGTTTGTTTTGGAATCAAAACTTCAGATGGAACGCCCGGACATGAAGTTGGAATTTCAAACCCAAATCTATCATCAATAATATACTCAACATTGTCTAAATCACCATCCAACGCAGCGTTCAACATCGCTCGGGTGTATTTGATTTTCATTCGGTTACCGACGCCATAAGGTCCGCCTGACCAACCGGTATTGATGAGCCAAGCCGTTGAGCCGTGCTCATCCATCTTTGAGGATAATAAGTCTGCATAAACTCCTGGGTGCATCGGCATGAATGGCTCACCAAAACAAGCAGAGAATGTTGCTTGTGGCTCGGTTACTCCTACTTCAGTTCCGGCAACCTTAGCAGTGTATCCGGAAATGAAGTGGTATGCCGCTTGAGATGGTGTAAGCCTGCTTATTGGGGGTAATACTCCAAATGCATCACATGTCAAGAAAATCACGTTTTGAGGATGACCTCCCTTACTGTCTGCAGTTCTATTTTCAATGAATTCAATTGGGTAGGAACCTCTTGTATTCTCGGTTTTACTCGTATCGAAGAAGTCAGGAATATTATTTTCATCTACACCAATATTTTCTAGAACTGTACCTTTGCGCTTTGTTGTACCAAAAATTTCTGGTTCGTCTTCCTCGGAGAGGTTGATGAGTTTAGCATAACAACCACCTTCAAAGTTGAACACTCCATTTGCACCCCAGCCATGCTCATCATCACCGATAAGTTCACGCTTTGGGTCAGCCGAAAGCGTTGTCTTCCCAGTTCCAGAAAGCCCAAAGAAAACAGCGGTATTATCGCCATTGGTGTTTGCAGAACAGTGCATAGGAAGTATGCCTTTCTTTGGTAGAATAAGGTTCATGATACTGAAGATTGATTTCTTAATTTCTCCAGCATATCTTGTGCCTCCGATAATTACTTCGCCCTTTTGGTAGTTCACAATTACGAAACACTGTGAGTTCAGGGAACTATCACTCGCTTCGTAATGCGGTGCGTGGTAAACGGTAAACTCAGGTGAATGGTTTTCCAACTGTTCGGTAGTAGGCCTGACGAACATATTTCTCGCAAACGCATTGTGCCAAGCATTTTCATTGATTACTCGAATCTGTAAAGCTTCGGACTCTTCTGCTCCACAATATAAGTCCTGGACGAATAAGGACTCTCGGGAAGAGAGATGATTTATCACCTCTGCTTTCAATCTTTCAAATGTATCATCATCGGTCGATACATTCACGTTTCCCCAATTTACATCATCAGATGTTGTAGCTTCTTCAACAATGAATTTATCATTTGGTGAGCGACCAGTTCTTTCACCGGTTTCCGTAACTAATGCGCCGTCTGCTGTAAGGAAACCCTCATTTCTTTCGACCGCAAGGTCGATTAACGATATATTATCCAAATTCCAGTATATTGTGGCATCGGTGTGGATGCCGCTTTCTGAGAGGTTACCCGAGGGGGCACCTACAGTATTCGCCATGCTAACTCCAGCAAAAAGCACTCTTTGTCCCTTACGGTTTGAAAACACACAAAAACTCCAAGAAATCCCCTATTTCTTGAATTTGAAACCGAGATATTGAAAGCCGTTAGTATCGAGGTGAAGATATGGAGAAAGAGTCCGAGGATGAACTCATCTCCAAGAAGAAATTCCAAAAAGCATCGGGCGTTAACCTTGATAATTTCCTAATCTCATCTGTTGAGGATGAAATCAAGATAGAAGAATCTACTACAAAAGAAGTCGATGAGGCGATGGGTGAAGTCGCGGAGTTGTTTACTAGGGAGGTAAAAAGTGACATCAATAGAGATGGAACCGTCGATAAACCTCCAGAAAGAGATACTGTAACTGAATATGCTGTAGAAGGTGAAAGAAGACTCCACTTTGGATTAATGATCGCTATGATAGTCGTTTGGTCGGCTATCGGCGCAGTCGTTGGATTAACACTTGGCCCAATTCTTGCCACGGTTGGACTGTTGTCTATGGCATTATTTGGCCTGTGGCTGGGGGAAATTTGGATTCCCAAAAATCAGATGCACATTTTGGGTGTTACTTGGGTAATAATTTCAATGAAATTACTCTATGGTTTAGCAATCTCAATGTATTCTTGGGATTGGATTACTCAAACCCAGTTGGGATTAAGCCTACTTGGCCTTGTAGTCTTGAATATCGGAATCGCCCAAAGACACGATGACGATGCAATCGCTACACAAGCGACCATCGTTCTCCTTGCTATTGGTTCAGCCGCTGGTGAACCATATGGCGAGGAAGGTGTTGCAATAATGATTGCAATAGGAACCCTACTACTCCACGGACTTGCTTATTTCAGAAAGTCAGGGAACCTTGCGTCTTTAGGAATAGCCGTCTCTTACTTGTGGATTGGAGTACATGCGATAAGTAACAATTGGGAAATCTTCTCGATAAAAATTCGTCCATTTGAGGATGAATTATTGTTATTCATCCTAATGTTTGCAGTAACCAGTATCAATTCAATAACGGCTACAAGATTTGCTAAGGAGGAAAATTGGTTCTCTTCAGCATTTAATTCGATGGGTCTAGGCAAGCCTGGACTATGGTCAGTATCTGTTGGCCTAGGTATGGTCGGAGCATTATTGGCGATAGCTGCAAATCGTCTTGAAACCGGATATGCTTTGGCACAGTTGATACTTCTAATCTCCGCATTTGCCCCCTCATACCTCGTTGTTCGTGGTGTAGATTGGAACAAGTTAGTTCCGTTCGTACTATGGCCTGCACCCTTGCTATTATGCATCCTAATCCTAATGGTTAGAGGCTTAATTGGAATACCAGTTTTAGACGCATATTCGATTTATGCTACTATCAGCGCCATTCTGACAGTTATTCTGATCCTTAATCATCAGCAATCTGTATCAGACCATGTGCTTTGGGTAGGCTCAATAATTGTTGTAATTTTGTTAACTATTTTGATAAATGCGGAAACCTATGAAGGCGCAAGGAATTTACTGATCCTACAATCGGTTGTATGGCTAGGACTCTCATGGCTCTCTCTTCAAAGAGATTCACCATCTTTGGCTGGTACTGCAGTAATTGCGCCTTGGATTTGGATTCTTTTCCTGGCGGGAAATTTAGAGAGCAAAATTATTTCACACGATTTAATTCCAATTAACATCGACCAATACGACTTGTCGTTTTACATGTTAATGTTGGTACTTTCTCAAATTCCAATAAATTTGAATTTGGGTGAAAGTGGTGTAAATCTTGCAGGGAAATTATCTGGAATGTCAGAGCTAAGTGCAAGGTTAAGGGATAGTGGCTATCTAAAATTATGGAATATAGGATTTATTTTCAGCCTGTTTACTATAGTAATGGTGACCAATGTCAATATCTTACCTGCAATTGGATTAATCGCCGTAATGAGCGCATTAGTGATATCACATTCCGTGATTATATTCATTGGCAGACATCAAGGTACTCCGAGACTAATTCTCATCGCTTGGGGTATTGCTGCAATCATCATGCAGTGGAGATTTGGTTACTCATCGATTTGGATGAGCGCGTTAGTTGTCAGTTCGATTCTGATTATGATACATGCTGAGAAAAATTTCGAATCTTACATCGAGGGTGGTCAAACAAGGGAAAACAAAATTATGCCCGATTACCTAATCACTACAACTTTAGGATTTATTTCTACAATTTTGCTCATTTTTGCTTTAGACCAGCCCATTACAAGACCATTGGAAACAAATTCCATGCTACCAGAAGGAGTCGAAAATCTGCGAATTTCAGCCTTTGTAGCAATATCTGCAATTTCAATTTTGTATCTTCCTCGAGCATCAAAGTTAGAGAAATTGCTTCCCTCAGCAATCATGTCCCTTGCTGTAATCATAATTCTATTAATCACCGCAAATTCTTACGTGGATTCGACAATATCTCTCGTTACAGGTGTTTACTTTGTATTGTGTGGTGCATGGTTAGCATTCCAGGGAGATCTTCGCTCCAGAATGAAAGAGGTATCAAAACGTAATGAAAGAATGCAAAGGTACATTGAACAAAAACAGATCAATTCTGAATCAGAAAATACTCATGACTCAGAAATAAGGCTGATTGATCCAGAATTAATTCAACTTGCTGAAAAGCAGAAAAAACGGTCAAAAAGAAAATCCGCTGAAGGTGAATATGATTTGGTCGTTGGTGACATTCAACATAAGCCGACAATAGTGGTTTCATTTATTTTAGTAACAATGCTGTTTGGAGTATACGCCGCTTGGGTTTCAGCGACTTCTATTACCTCAATAGCCGTAGCATCCTTCATCTCCATTCTTTTTATTGGAATAGCACGGTGGAGGTCGCAACAAGTCAATATGAATCTACCAGACATAATGGGTGTCGAATCTCCCGTTGCAATCTCTATGGCCGGGTTAACCCTGATACACGTTGCAGGAAGATTAGGAGACAAGCGAGTAACACTTGACTATCAGTGGGAATTACTGATTTTGTTGTGCGCTCTGATAATTCTCGGATTCATTTCATTGGTGGGAAGAAAAGACTTGGGCCTGAGGATTCCTTCGGTTTTAGAAGGAATTGTAATTTTAGTTATGTCATCACGTATTCTAACATCGCTGATGGGAATTGATAAAATTCAAACCCCCCCATTTGAATTTTCAACATATTCATGGTCAGTACCGGTTTGGTCACTTGAGATATTTTTGGTAATCGCAGTACTATTGTTTGAATGGGTAGAATCGGAGAGGTTGAAACGCAATCTTAGCGATCATAGAGGCGCTGCTGGAAGATTTGCATGGTCCGCAATGATTGTCGTAATATCATTCGGAATAGCCGGAGTTTTAGCATGCATTCTCGCAATTAGAAATTCAATACGCTGGATTCAGCCAGCGATTATCGTAGGCGTTGGTCTTTTCCTACCATTCAGTTGGAACGCTCTGGGTAGCTGGATAGCAGTTTTTGACAGTACCACGCCATCGTTCATAATCGCAATTGGTTTAATTTCTGTAATCGCCTCTGTCTATGTTGTGGTTACAAATAATCAGGTTTGGCTTGCAGCAACGCTAAGTTGCGCCCACCTCCTCATCCCAAGTGGTTCATTTGGGTACTACGAGCAATCATCTATTCTTTTGATGGCTTCGATTGTATTACTCTCAACAACTTCTTGGCTGATTGGAATTGTAACTCTAAGGCGTTCATGGAGAATAATGGGCGCAGTAGACCTGGTAATCGCTTGGATAATTGCAGGATTCTTACTACTTGGTGGGGCCTCGCAATCTACCGTCCTGATTATGCTTGTAGTCACAGCAATCCTGCTTGGATTAGTTACTTGGCTGGGACAAAAATATGAACAGGAATTATCCAATACTTAACATGAGAATCTCTTCGTAAGGTCAGACGTCCATAGACATAAGATATCCAAATGCAACTATGTATAACAGGATAAGCAGTATGTAAAGACCGATAACCACCCATGAAACAATCATAGCAATTTTTGCTTGTTGACCGTCAGGGTGGCCTGGAATTTGATTGGTAATTTTTAGAGCGCCATTAGCAAGTATGAGCGATGGTATCGCTAAGCAAATCCCGCCTGCAAATATAGAAACAAGTGATAGGACTAGGGCTAATGTAGCATTTGTTTGAGGAAACCCTCCCAGAACAACCGTTCCAGTAGGCATGCCTCCAACCACATATTGTTGTTGAACTCCAGAATTTTGAGCCTGAGTATATACGACTTGGGGCTGTGGTTGTTGTGGTTGCATGCTTTAACGAACCCTACGTCCGTTTTTATCCATTTTGATTCACTTTACACGAGATGTTTATTCAGGAATTTGATAACTTCATCCATAGCCTGTAATGGAGGCTCTGGATTAACATTTGCTCTTACTCTAAGGGAAACATTTGTTTTAGCTTGTGTTCCAGAATTTCTTATTCCTAAGGAAACCCCTTTTCCCTCTAGCAGTAGTAGATTGGACTCTCCAACAATTTTCTTTCTTTGCAAATCACCAAGTGAAGATTTGATAATTTCCTCAACATCTTCAGCGAGTGAATTTTTACCATCCCAAAGTTCTCTTTTTGTATCTTTAATCGACACTCTTTTCTTGAAACCACGAGTAAATTTGTCTGGTTTTTCTGAGACTGCCATTGCACAAAGGGTAGCAAGTAGGCTTGCTGCCCCGTCTCCAACTAGGCATCTACCACCGTTGGGATTAGGAGCTGATAGCACAATATGTCCAGAATCTTCGACTCCAATCTTATTCGAAGTAGAATTTTTTAGCGCATCTGATAACCACCTATCTCCAACTGCGGTTTGTATGAATTCTACATTTGCGTCTAACCTTGACAGTGATGTGCTTAGGGCTAAATCAGATTCTATGCTCGCTGCTAATGTCCAGTCCCCCTTTGCTCCTCGTAAAATGTGGTCTGCCATTTCATCGCCATCGATAACCCTACACCCTTTGTCAGTAGACTCTATGAGCAAACACCGGTCTCCATCACCATCTAATGCGGCGGCAATAATTTTCCCAGGCTCGGTTTTTTCCAATGATTTGATCATTATGTGCTCACTATGTCGAGTGTCTTCCCAAGACCATGAATCAGTTGGAGATAACTCTCCCGCACCGCAATTTTTGTTCAAGGCTTCAGAACCTGATGATAACTCAACCGCTTCTAATCCGATGTCGCATAAGAATTCGGCTAACCAAGCACTAGGGGCTCCTTTAGAACAGTCTAGAAGTATTTTTTGTGGCAGTATTTCTGAAAAAGTTTCACTAAATTCCAAATATCTTTTCGAAATCATATCTCTATGATGTTTGTCTGCTTCGAATAATGAATTAGGCTTCTCTAACTCTATTAGGTCAGTAGCATCGACTTCCCTATCTTCGCTAGCAATCTGTATTATCAGTTCTGAGATATCTTGCTCAATATTCACATTTGTTTTGAAACCATTTTCGTCAAAAATTTTGATTCCTGATTCACTTACTGGATTGTGACTTGCAGTAATCATACAACCAAAAACGGACCTTGTTTCTAGCATGGCATTGTGAAGTCCTGGGGTTGCACATAACCCACCATGGATTACCTTGCAATTACCGAGTTTTAGCCCAATGGTTAACGACTTTGCTAACTCGTAGTTTTTTGGCCTGTCATCCCAACCGATAATTACGCATGAGTTTGGTTGAGTAAATCTCGATAAAGCCTCACCGACCAATCTCATAAATCTTGGAGATATAGACCTCCTTTCCAATAAATCAGTAATTGAATCTTCATCTGAATTAGGAGAATCACATATTATTCCTCTAATTCCATCGGTGCCAAAGAGCATTTTATCACCCGATTTTTGAATCTGAAGGGAAGATCCCTGTGACTGTGGTATTTGGCATAACCATAGACTGCATACCTAAGACAACGCCGGGATTGGTTACAACATTACATCCTAATTGACACCCTTCTCCTAGTATTGCTCCAAATTTCCTTAATCCAGAAGGCGTCCTAATTCCGTCTAAAATAACGTGTACTTCCTTCCCATCGTTTCTCAGATTGGACAATTTTACTCCTGCGCCCAAATTAACATCAGGGCCGAGAACAGAATCGCCAACATAGTTGAAGTGAGGTGCTTTAGAGTTTGGAAGTAGAATGCTATGTTTTGTTTCACTTGCATGCCCAACCAAGGCGCCCGAGCATATCCACGAATATTCCCTGATGTATGACCCATGCCTCAGAGTTGCATCTGGGCCGATATATGAAGGCCCAATTATGTGGACTCCCGGCTCGATGATTGCAGATTCAGCAATGTGGACAATGCCATTTGAATCATCTGTGCTTACTCCCTCTCTTACCTTTGAACCAACGTCTGCTAACATGTCTAGCATTTGTCCTTTCAATGTTGGCAGTACAGACCAAACTTCCCCACTAGGAAAACAAGGTTGTCGGCCTAATGATTCATCTAGAGATGGCCATAAATCTTCAGCCGTAGGTGCGCCCATCATTCAATGGGATAACCTGATGCGATTTGACCTTTTCATGCTACGCTGTAAATTCTCTTACCGGTTGAAGCATCAAGTTTGAAATGAATTATGTTCTTCAAATACCTTGGAATAAAGAATCCGATTTTTCTCGAGGTTAACCCGTGATTCCTCATTTTTCTCGTGTTCGAAAGATGGTAAACTATGTCTGCAGCAGAACATCCAGGGTTTACCGAAATGTATTCAATGATTTCAAATTTCAATCTCTCAAGCCTTGCAGATTTTTGCGATCCGTTCCCGTTCATGAATTATAATACGACTCTGGAATATAAGTCACCTAAGCGGGGATGCCCCGGGCCCCCCTGTTTAGAGTACATTTAGCAAATCAGACCATAGGAAAGATGAACCTCTTCGAAATAGGTTATCATGAAATTCCTTATGTGAAAAATGTTGGCAACGAATCACCCTTCCTCTGCTGTTGTAACATCCACTTCTAGTGTTTATTGGAACGATAATTGTTGAGAGGTCAAGTTCTGGTCCGTTAGGTTTTGGTAACTCAACATTGACTGTCTCTTCTGTGCCGTCCCACGTGATGTCATCAATATTTGGAGATTTTATTGAATAATCACTTTCAAGTCGAATAATTCCTTCGGCTAATCGCTTTGGAGCCCACGTATTTGGAGTATTACCATCTAACCACTGTACAATCCTTTTCATTTCTTTGGGCTCGATCAGTGTAATGTATGACATTTCCCACCAACCCGGAGAGCGAACAACAGTAACGTGATGTACTCCTGGATTTACGTCTCTTGGGTCTAAGTTATCCGCCCATGTGCGACATATATTTTCCATCCTTACTGGGATGATTGGCAATGATGGGGCGGAGATATCACAAAGCCTGTATGGATTCGCAAGCTCTCCAGCAATTAGAAGTGGCCTAGAATTTTCAATATCGATCAAATCTGAAACTTTTTTGCCTTCGTTGGTTTGGTGATTCCCAACAAATTTTCTCAATCCTTCCAAGTCAATTTTATCCTGATTTGGCATCACAGGAGAATTTAGTGTAATGACTTCTGTTTGCGTGAATAGTACAGCGCTCGAAGGCAAAGGGTCGGGTGAATTGTTAGGAGAATACATCCATAGCCTTGGTGAAGAGGACATACCCTTTCCAAATATTCTCAATTGTTGAAATTTGCTGATTTTCAATTATCATAAATTCCCTATGAAATGGTCACTTGATTTTAGCCAATAGAATTTTTTACAAAACTACCAGACTTGGATCATAATCGTGAACTTTCTATGATAGAACCGCTTGGGCTGTTTTATGCCTCTGCCAAATGATGTGTTAGCAAAATTAGCAGGACTGTCCGGTTATGATTTGATGTTGGAGATGGATGCAGTTAGCAGGAATCACGGAATCCAATTATCTCAAATTGAGTCAGAAATCGCAGCATACAAATCTGGCGCTACCAATCAAACGCCAACAGAATCAGTAGATTTCCAACCCGTTTCATACAAGGAGGAAGTCGATTTTTCTCAAGCACAAAATGTCCAAACCGGGCCACAGTATCTGGATAACCCTGAAAATTACCGGCTCAAGTATAACCCCTCCACAGAGGGAAGAGTCAACCAATCTCAGGTAAAGCAAGCAATCCTCTGCCCATCTTGCTCAGCTCCATTAGGGATTCCTGATGTAAGGCCAATCAAAGTAACATGCCCACAGTGCTTTAATGAAGCAGTATTCCATAATTAAGGAAATTAAATTCCCCAATATCTTTCAGACTGCGCCTGTCTTGCTTGAACTGCTCGAACGATTGTTGTGGTAATCCACAACACTGCAATCCACATCAATGGCTCCAACATCACGTCTCCAATGAATTGAACGGAGAATTCATAGTCGGCTCCGGTTAGAACCTCCATAGCAATTTGCAGGCCCTTGTCAAGGAAGGAATACACGACCATGCCGAATACTGCAAGTACGATTAGTCTTCCAGAAAATGATCCTTTCTGCAAGCGGAGTAGCATAAATCCGGCTGTTGATGTCAGGAAAGCAATAACAATCCATGCAAGCGCAGAGTGAATTACTCCAATCCAAACGATTGAGTAATTTGAGTCAGGTATCAACGTAAGGTATTGGTCATAACCGGTAGCTACAGCAAATATAGCACTGAAAACTGTCGCAGTCCACAACAATGACGAGAACATTGCAGCATCAGCATTTTCCCTCATCTCCATTGCGATTCTTCCAACAGTTGCTTCGATTCCTAGCCCTTTGGACAGGATAAACAATCCAAATGCCAGTGGCAATGCTCCGATAACTATGCCTCCTAAAGAATCAGGAAGCATAATCCCAAGCCCGAAAATAGCCATTATCGCTCCAAGAGGGACAAGCATCTTTCCTCTCCATTTCGGGTCTTCCAAAGCCTTAGCGATGTAATAGTAGGTGCCTTCGATACCTTTTGATTGTTTTACAATTATTTTTTGAACGTGGTCAATTCGAACTTGACTCTGAATGATTGGCAGTATAGATTCATCTTCTGCTCCATCAGTAACGAGAATCGCCTGGTCCGGTTGGAATTCAGCGACTACTTCCTCTAATTGTGCGGCTACTGCCCTATCGGACCTAACGCCGACCTTTTCGTCCCCGGTTAGAATTGCAACCTCAACTTCGTCATTTTCTCCATTTGCCTCCGCTAGGTTGTCGTGCTGATGAAGGGCTCCAAAGATTGCATTAGCATCACTTTCTTCTGGGTCCGCAATTCCCAATTTCAAGGCGGCGGTCAACACCGATTTACGGCCAACAACAGGTCCTCTAATCGCTGTTTTAATTCCGAGATCATTGTCTCGGTCAACAGTCAAAACGAGGGTTCTTGTCATTTTTCATCTCCGCCTTTGGTAGGGCTGAAACGCTTCACATTCATCAAGCATCGCTTGAATTGTTTGAAGTTGGAGTGGTTTCAAGGTTCTCTTGCAGTTTCCTCCGTCGTTGTTTTGCCCTGATGTATTTTAGTGGATGGTCCATCCAAGGTTGGTCACATAAACTATCGTCTCCAGCCTGTACTGCACAGTTGTGATTTACTTTCAACTTTGAACAACCTGAAGGAGTGTATTCTCTTTCGTAAACGTGGTTCACTTGGTATGAAGTAGTGGCTTCACTAAAATCAGGAGCATTTCTGAAAAAATCAACGGTGGCTTCTTGCGGTATTCCGATACATCTCGCTATTGATGCGAGGAACACTCTTCCAAAGTGATTTAGATTCACACCCTGTGATAATTCACCGATAGCCTTTCTCATACAAGGAGGCCAATCCTGCTCTCCTGCGCCGATTAAAGCGATGGTTTCAGCAGTTTTCGATGCAACTAAACCGCGTATCATCCCTACAGGTTCTGCAAGCCGAATCAATAGTGACTCATCCATTTTTTCCATTTTTTCAATCGCTTCAATTTTTATTTCTTCCTTTATTCTCTCACGAAGTAATCGTGCTAATTTCCTATTAGATGGATACTTATCACCTTCATCAAAAAGGGTCACCCAGCCATCGTTTATGTCGCAATTTGGCAATCTCCAACGAGAGCCTGTAATGCCAGTGCAGAGTTCGATAAAATCAGACAAACCTATTTTCCATTCTTTATCTTCATACTTTATTTCTGAAAGGTAGGTATTGGCTACAACTTCCAACATCGAATCTTTTTCTAAGATGTTTTGAGCTCTCTCCGCTTCCGCTTGAGCCCATCGCGAAATCAACCTTTCATCCTCACTCGCACCTACAACTAATCTAGCATAGTAAAACGAAAACGCCTCAAGCAATCGTCCTTCTTCGGTGTGGATGTCACCGACAGAAGCCAAACTAACCCCCTCATCACTATCAACGGAATCTACCAATCTTGAGCGAGCCCTAATTCTTGCCCTCTCCATGAAGACACCATCTAGAAGCTCGTCAATATCGATTTGATGCCTGCCAGCCAATCCGGAAATCCAACTTCTGGCTTGCGGAAGAAACGGGTATCTTGCTAGGGATACCTCGTCAACGACATCCGGAATAGCCATCGGCTTGGGCATGTGCAGAAACTCAAACAGGAGGCATTTGAACCCTCTTATTGATGAAATAGTTCATTCTCCGGAGTGTTATGCAGCCAGTGAACTCTGAACTGGTAGCAATCCAAGATGAGATTAGAGCCTCATTCAATTGGAATTTGTCAGACGATATCGATAGTGCAATGGAATTATCGAAGGTTATGAATCCAAAACCGATCATAAAATTGAATGGACACGTAGTTGTTATTGGCGCTAATGCTCCAGCAAATTATGCCCCCATCCATCCCGCTATTGTTGCCGATGGAGCCATCGGCGCAGTATCGGATTATACTAACGTGGCACTGCTTGTAAGTGATGGGGACGGATTTCCTTACCTTGAAAAAGCAATCAATGCAAATATTCCGATATGCCTCCACGCTCACGGTGATAACCGGAAACAATGGGAAAAAGTTCTTGATTTGATTGGCCCAAACTATCCAATTTTACTCACTCATCAAACTCCAAATGAGATTGAAAATATGAGTAACCCTGGAGGATTTACAGATGGCGACAGGGCGGTTTGCATAGCCTATGCTTTGGGCGCTACTTCGGTTGAATTGGTCGGATTTTCAATACGAGAGGTTGGGCCCTGGTCTGGAATCACTGATACAAAACGAAAACTAATCAAGTTGGAGTGGATGAATAAGGTGTTACAGATACTTGGCTTTGGTGATTTAGGTGAAAGGTAAAATCTACTTGTGGGTGATTGCTTTAGTGATCGTAAATACAGGATGGTTTTTCGTTAGCCAGCAAAGTGCGACCCAAGAAATTAACCGGCCTGGTGCAGATTTTTCAGAGAAACGCGACGCAAGTATCTCTTCTATCGGAAGCGATTCTTCTGAGTTCGAAATTTACCATTGTTTTGAGTCAACAAATGGTCAGGAGTTGAATGCGTCTGTGAAAGTTCAGAAAGGTTCAGTTGTGTTATATTCATGGGAAGGTACGACCAACGATGATTGCATCACTCAATCAATCGAATCATCTGACGGGGATTTAGTCGTCATAACAGAAGTCGAGGAGGGTGCTGAATCAACGGTGTCGATAGTGACTTGGCCTATGAAGTCAATTTTTGCTGTGGGAGTATTCGCATTCACAATCGGTACGGTGTTGGTTGCATATCTAGAAATTTTAGTTAAAAATACGATTAAAAATCGATTGAAAAAACAGCCTAAGAGCCAGACTGAAGACGAGCAAGACCTTGCAATTGAAACTACTGGAATCTGGCAGGCTCCAATCAAATTATGATTACAAGAAATCTGCTAAACTCATTTGCTTAGCCCTATCATTGTTGAATAAACTTTCAACGCTATCTGCTAACCACTCTACATTCTGTAGTGTGTATCGATCAACTCCGTAGGTATCGATAACGTGCTTGGTAACTTGGATATATTTTCTAACTGCGCCTTCAGTTACGGTTAGGGCTAAATTTCCATTACACATTTCTCCTTCGGCTTTCTTGACTCCGAAAGAAGCCATACCTCTACCAGTATATGACGAGGATTGTATACACTTGGACGCAAGAGGCATTCTGCGATAAGAATGACCGCATTTCAAGCAGCGAACTTTCTGCCTTGTAAACGCAACAAGGTTTCCTCGTAAATCTGGTAAAAAGTGAGACCTGATTACGGTAGAAGCAACTGTTCTGACATTTACGGCACGCAATCTCTGACCTAACGTTAGTTGCCCGTTCATTTTGTCAATCATAGTTTCAAGAGTTTTGTAGGCTGAAAGTGGTGGTCCTTCAGCCATATCTCGGGTATTATGCGTAAATCCGAGTCCTCTTACTGCAGCAGGAGTACCCAATCTTCTTTCGACAAAATCCATTTTATCCGCTAGTTTTTTTGGATGTGGTTGTGATAATGTCGCTTCATAGAACCATCTTTCATAGAACCATGCTGAATCAACATTCAAGGCCTCCTTATCAACTTCAGTGGGGTTTAATCGAGTGGTTAGAACTAGTGGTGCATCCATTTGTCCACCTCTATTGGCTGGTAGAATTTCTCTACTGAAATTTAATAATCCATCCATTAACAACATTATTGCATCTTCATCTCCGTCACAATTCCTTCTTTTTGCTGCGTGGAATAGCGGGTGCGCATATCCGCCGGAACTGTCTGAAAAGCCGATAAGTCTAGACAAAACTCCACCTGAGGTGTGAGGCGCTAATGCGCATATCAAATGGCCAACTAAATCAGTCGGCTCTTCAACGTGATAATAAGGATCCATTCCGTAATATCTTACTAGTAATTCATCGACATATTTAGCGGCCCTAACGAAATAATCCGCACCGATTTTAGAGAGTATGAAATCTTGTGGAAAGATTTCGAGTAGCTGGTCATCTCGTTCCAACTCATTGCCAAAACAATCGTGAGTATAGCCTAGATGTTTCAGTTGAGCCCATTCAACACCTACTTCCTCTGGTGTAAAGTGAGTTACTGGAACATCACTCATGTCAAATCGGATAGTACCATCTCTGAATACTGGTAGTTTGTGTTTCGCTCTGAGTATCCCCTTTGCTATGGGCTCAGGGGTTTGATTTTTACTGGATAATTTCTTCATCCCTTTGAACTGCTGAGGAATCCTATCGATGCCCAAATTTAGTCTTGCGTCCTCGAGTAAATCCTCTAGCTTAACCGTTTGAATTTCACCAAGTCTTCTGGCATTAGAAGAATCACTTGATTGTCTTATTTCGGTTTTCCCTCCACAAATTTCTCCGACCTTTTCCTGACCAAAGTCATCTATTTTTCTATGGTGGCAGTTTATCATTGGAGACTTTCTTTCACATTTGGTACAAAATCTGACTCCTACTTGGACGCGAATATCTTTTTGGAGTGCTGCATTTGGAATCAGTCTCTGATTGCCACCTTCTAAGGCAATTGGAAACAGAGAATGTACTGTAGGCTTTTCTCTTGGAGCGCTTTTTTCTGGCCGACCCATTCTACAACCTATTCTGACTGGTGCTGAATGCTCCCATCGTACACGTGATAATTTCCTGATTTGAGGTAAAATGCCGTCTACGAGGTAATCATCTTTCATTGTTTGAGCCCAGAAATATTCCTCAGCATCCCTTGGGCCAACATCTTCTATTTTATCAGAAGCCAACTGTCCTATTTGGTCTGTTTCAGCAATACCCAAACCTCGCTGCCTTGCATCTGTTTCAGCTGCAATTCGTGCTGTAGAGCGGCGTTTACGCAGGTCTTCCAACCTTACCATTTCTTCGTCTAAGATGGTTTTTGCCTTTTTTAGTTCTGTAAATCTGTGCTGAAAAATCGTAGCAGAATCTTCGATTTTAAGCGGTTTTTTCCCCTTGAACCCGAAACCAAGCCCTTCCAACATCGATTGCCACCCTTCGGTTATTACCAAATTATTACCCTCATGGTGATGGGGCAGGCCTAGAAGTAACGCAGAACCTTTAACCAAACCGTGTTGAATTAATGTCCAACCTTCGACAACCTCCTCCTCAAAAATCGAATTTAGAATTTGTATGTCTCCACCAGGTATTGAATTATAATCAATTTCTCCAATGAATTCGGGTTCCAGAACTGACATTATTTTGCAATCCCAATTTTTTACAGCATCAATAAAGATTAGATTTCCATCTCTAATAGTCGCTGTATCAATCGACTTGATTAGTCCTTCAACCCACTCAATTGGAAGGTCTTTCCACCACGGGTTGTGCGGTGATATCAAAGATGTAGAAAATCGAATTGCAATCTCCTTAGAAGCCTCCCAATTCGGTTTTTGCTGAATTAGAAAATCTCTCCACTTTCTTCGAATTTCAAATCTTGTATGAAGGTCGATATCGTTGCTAATTGGTAAACCGGGAATCCCAATTGGGATTTCTTCTTTATCCAGCCCCATTATTTTACCAAACTCATCGATTGCCTGATTGCTATCTAAGGCATCGATAAGGTCCGCTGCCCACCAATCCGAGTTGTATCCTGCAGGAACCAAGTTCTTGTTATTCTCCATAAATTCTCCATACCCTAAGACCAATTCGCCATTATCCCAAACGATAGAAACATCATTCCGAATTTTGTTGAATTCGTCTAAGTTATCATATTTCTTGAATGCACCATTATTCAGAATAACCATCGGTCCTTCTGCTACGTCACATGGAGTGATTGCACAAGCTTTTCCCGGACGTTCGATTTTCATCTGGGTTCCGATCGTGATGAAATCATCCATTGCTGCCATGCTCACGGGGTTACAAGATCCGGCTGCAAGTCCTGAAGGCCGTGCTCTACCATATCGGAGCCTAAATCCTCCTGGTTGTAGAGGAGCTCCAAATACTGGCCTGCCAGCAATAACATCCTTCATGAATTTTTCATCCATTGGCACAAGCCTTGATTTGAATACCTTCCCAGTATTTTCCTTTTCAGAGGATTTACCTTTGTTCGCAAACGTCGAAATAAAATCCCAACCGGGTATGTTTAATCTTTCAGTGTGCTTCTGAATCTTTGGAGCCTTGAGGCACAAACCCTCTCCAATGACCAGTAGTACTCCTCCTCGAATTCTTGGTTCATCGATGTTCCTAACGCGACCATATCCTGCGCATTCTATATCTTCTGTAGACTCCCCATTTACCATTATAGGACAGGCTCTAACGATTGTATCGATTTCATTTGGAGATGGCCTATATTGTAGCCCCTTTCTGTATAATCCAAACTCTTCCTTTACACGTTCTACTTCCTCATCTGTTGGCTTGTAAGCGTCTACTCCTAACTCTATTCTTATCATGTCAGCAATGAGTACCGCAAGTGCTTGAGCAGTACCTCCTGCTGCTCGAATCGGGCCAGCGAAATGAACAGAAACAAATTGCGACCCGTCTACATTTGATAACAAACGAACTTCACTTATTCCTTCCAGAGGAGCTACAAGTACCGCTTCGGTTAGAATTGCAAGTCCAACCCTAAGCCCAACATCTATACTTTTTTGTAAACCATATCCGTTTTCCTTGAATGACCTTGCAACTTTTGCTGCCATTTTGATAGAGGTGGTTTCACGATCAAACTCTAGTAAAAAATCACGAATATCTTGTGCTACCTCAAAACCTTCCAGATGTTCAACCAGCAATTTCTCAGTTCTGCTTGCTAAGTCAGAAGCCCGCGGAATTTCAACTTCTGTTGAGAAGTCTAATCCCAACTTCTTGGCTTTAGCCGCTATTTGATATGCTTCTTCAGTCCTTTCATCCAACCAACGTTCATAGTTCTCTATTTCGCTTTGAATTCGTTCGATATCGACACCGAGAAGAGGATTGTAAAGTCCCACCTCGCCTTCACTCGACATCGCTATCCATTCGGGGTTCTGCCGGTGGCTCTTAAGCCCTACCTCTACAATCGCTACCCATTGAAAAGGTTCATTCGCTTCAAATAAATGGCTCACAATATGTCAGTGCCTTCTGAACTGCGCTCGGATGAGAGATGGACCAAGTTGGTAGAATTAGTTCGAGAATTAGCGTTCATAGACGGCCAATCCGATGAGGCATTTACTCTTGCAAGCGGTAGAAGTTCACGTTGGTTTTTCGACATGAAACCAGTGATGATGCATCCAGAAGCTGGAAGAATAGTAGGGGAATTGATGAATTTACGTTGTGATGAGATTTCAGCGGATTTTGTTGGAGGATTAGAATTGGGAGCAGTGCCTCTCACAGCTCTCGTTGTAGCAACAGATTACGAATCTAAAAGAAGAGGTTTCATGGTAAGAAAGGAAGCTAAAGGAAGGGGTGGAAGAAAAACAAACAATCCACCTGGAGTGGAAGGAACCTCTATCGCAGGAGGCGGAGACGTGATAATTCTTGAGGACGTAACAACAACCGGTGGCTCAGCAATCCAAGCGGTGAAAAAAATTGAATCTGAAACAGATTGCAAGGTAGTCGCAGTTATCAGCATATTAGACCGGGAAGAAGGAGGCAAAGAAGCATTTGAATCTGAAGGAATCCGCTTCGAGAGCCTACTTTGCCGAACCGACATTTCAGGGTGATTTTTTGGAATTGAATCCAAGAGAGGCCACTTTGACCACTAATACAATTCAAGACCCTTCGGCACCTAATGGACTTGAGTTTCAATTTGCTGATGGAGCGAGGCCGTTGGCAACACCTTGGCAGGTAGCGGTTGAACGAGCTAAAATGATTAGAAAAATAGGCCTGCCAGATGGAATAATTCTTGACCCTGCATGTGGTAGTGGAATCCAACTATCTGCATATTGTTCCATGCTGAGCAGAAAAGGAATTGGAATAGAATTGGATGAGGAAACAGCAAATGCCGCCTGTGCCAATTTAGCGCGTGTCGCAAAGCACGGCTTTGGAGAAAATCTACTCGAATCGAGAATATTTTTGGCAGACGGAACCAAAACGGGAACGCAATACAAAGTAGCCCTTTTACATCTTGATCCGGCTCGACCAAGGAACTCACGAACTCATGATTTAGATGAAATGCAACCGTCGATAGGCTCGGTTTTATCCGCATGGAAAGATAGCCTTCAAACAACTGAAAAAGGCCCAGCAATACTGCTGGACCTGTCACCGCGATTAACTGATAAACAGAGGGCGGAAGTCGAAGAAATAGTGGATACATTTTGGCCAGGCGTTGGAAAAACTTGGGTTTGGACGAGTAGGGGAGGGGGTAGAATAGACAGACTTTCCTTGTGGATAGGCCAAATTTCACTGGTTGGAGTTTCAAGACGATTTGTTAGAATACCGCCAGATTTCAAGGTCAAACCTCTTATCTTGGATGGAGAATATGTAGAAATTACACAACAAAGAAAACTTCCTAGGAGAGGAGATTACGTAACAATTCTAGATTCTGCACTGGTAGAGTCTGGCCTTGCTCACATTTTCGTATCTAATGCGACATCAGGGCAAGAATCGAACTACAGTGTAATTTCCGGAAGAAGGCCTCAGCTTCACCATTCTGGAGAATTTGAGATTAAAACGGATACGGAAAATCTGCTTATCCAGGCTTCAGGCAAGATCGTCAAACTGATTCACTGCGAATTAACCGAAGACGAACTTCCCGCTATAATTGAAGTCGCAAGGGAGTTTGGATTTGGGAAATTGACAATCAGAGTTCCAGTATCTCCCGACTTGCATCCAAAACTTCAGGGAAGTCTCGACAGGCAACTGGCGGCAACGGGTGGCCGGCACACTGGTTTTTTGGCAAAGCAACCAGAAGATAAGATGTTGTTACTTTGTTTGGAATGACGAATGGCTTATAGTACTCCGATTAGACTGTAGGTAAAACCTCGATTTGAGGCGCAGTGTCGCGAATGGTCAATCGCGGTCTTGATATAGGGGTGGTTTGTCGGGAACTCGCTCGACATCATGTTGTACGCGTTTTCAGGTGAAATGGAATGGCAAATGAACAGGAATTGGGAGATGACTTTTCCTACATGCTCCGCATGGCAGATACTGACATTGACGGTCTAAAACCGCTACGAACTGCATTAACCGCAGTAAAGGGAATCGGTAACAGGACCGCAGTTAACATTTGCAACATTACAGGGTTCGACCCTTCATTGAAAGCAGGTTTCCTGAACCAAGGTCAGCAAGATGAACTTCGTCAAGCAATCGATGATTACGCTCAAAACGTTCCACTGTGGATGCTTAACCGCCAAAGAGATTTGGAATCTGGTGATGAATTACACCTCGCAGGACAAGACTTGAAATTAATGCATGAAGACGATATTTCTAGACTTCGTTCAATCAAGTGTTACAGAGGAATCAGACACGCAGGAGGACACAAAGTACGTGGACAGCGTGGCCGTTCCAACGGAAGATTTGGATTAACCCTCGGAGTACAGAGGAAGAAGTGATTGAGGGATAGATAATGGGACATCCAAAGTTTTCTCGACCAAAATACGACACGCCACCACATCCTTGGAAAGCTGACAGGATTGAAGAAGAACATGCAATAAAGGCTAATCACGGTCTGAAGAGCATGACTGAAATCTGGAAGGCTAAATCTGCGCTAAGAAGGATGCGAAGACAAGCGATGAAGTTGATTGGTAGAGTAGACACTTCTGAAGGCCACTACTTGAGAGAGAAGGAAGCAATGCTATCATCTCTATACAGAAAAGGATTAATCACAAGCGACGCAATTCTTGACGACATCCTATCACTATCCGCAGAAGATATCCTAAACAGGAGACTTCAAGCACAAGTCTACTACAAAGGATTTGCATGCTCAATGAAGCAAGCAAGACAACTTGTAGTTCACGGACAAATTTGTATCGGCAATCAAAAGGTCACCATTCCTTCCTACCCTGTATCGAGAGACGAAGAAGAAATGATTCAGTATCATCCAAGATCTAACCTGAATGACGAAAATCACGTCATCAGACAAACCATTGCCGGTGTAAGAGAATCAGCATCCTACGAGGATGAGGAATCCGACCCAGAATTTTCACAAACCGACGCCACAGTCGTAAACGATTCAGCTGAGGATGCTCCTTCAGCAGAAGATACAGTCCCTGGGGGTGACGAGTGATGCGTAAGGCAATCGTCAATATCTTCTCCAGTTACAACAACGTTTTACTTACCGCTACCGACCTAACAGGAGCTGAAACAATAGCAACCTGTTCTGGCGGACAGGTGGTAAAATCTTCCAAGGATTCTGGCGGTCAATTCGCAGCAACAAGAGCTGCAGAAAGGATGGCTGATTCATTGAAGGAAAAAGAATTCAGCCAGGTCATCGTCAAATACAGAGGGCCTGGAGGAAATAAATCCAACAACACAGGTCCGGGAGCTCAAGCAGCAATTAGGGCCCTGACCCGTGCGGGTGTGACAGTTACAAGAATCGAAGATGTAACACCAATCGCACACGATGGTACCAAGAAGAAGGGCGGTCGACGTGGTCGACGTGTCTGATTTAGAGGTGATATTGTGAAAGCAGAAATTGTAAAGGGATGGCCTAAAGATAACCAAATTAGAATTCTATTAACAGACACAAACGCTGCTCAGGTTAACAGCCTAAGGAGAGCAATTATCGCAGACGTACCAAAAATGGCAATCACAAAAGTTCGATTTGAACAAGGTGTAACCCAAGATGAGAACGGCGAATATATCGAATCTGTTAACGTACTCGCTGATGAAGTAATTTCCCACAGATTGGCGATGATTCCAGTTCCTACTTTCTTGGAAGAATTCGTTTTCCCTGAAGAAGATCCTAACAATGAAAACGTTCCAGAAGACCAGTGGGGTTCACCACTATCACAGATCATCTATCATCTAACCAAGAGAGGTCCTGCTCAGGATTCTGATGAAAAGCTAATCACAGTCTATGCTGAAGACCTAAACGTTCTCGGAGAGACCAAGCTACAAATCAAGGACGAGCACAAGAAGATTCCAATTACGGTTTTGTCAAAGGGCCAGTACCTTGAGTTGTACGCTTACGCTACACTCGGTAGAGGCAGAGACCATGCAAAGTGGAGCCCAGCAGCGGCAGTAACCTTCCAACCTCGCCAAAAAGCAGTTCTAAAGAACGCAACTAAAGCAAAGGTATTGTTTGAATTGAACCTTGAATCAAACTCTGGCAGAAAGATTGAATCTGGCATGTTCAAGAACAAGGAATGTACTGATGTTGACGCAGTCCTAGATTTGGAGAAGGCACTTCACCAAGTTGGATACGGAACTGGAAGAGAGGAAGCATTTGCTGATGCAATTGTAATGGAAGACATTCCTGGGGAATATGTGTTCTCATTCGAATCTGATGGTTCTCTACCACCTGAAGAAATATTCAACCGTGCATGCCAAGAATTAGTTTCACGCTTCGATAAGATTTCTGGAGAAATCGATATCGCTCTTGCCTGAAACTATAAAGGCAAATCAACAGAATTTTGATGTTCTGATTTGTTTACCGGTGTCACAATGGATGGAATCTCGGTTCATGTCGGGGGTCATGTGACCCTGTTATTTTCTATCCATTCTGATTCAATATTACCGCGAAACCAAGGCTCTAAAGGCGCAGGGCTCTGTCTAGAGCACGGAGTTGTTGCACACGCTAAATTGGCAGATAGCGAAGACGAATTCGTAATCAGAGATATGGAAGGAGTGCAATCAGGATTGAACGATAGTTTGTATGCCGACCTTCTTATTGCGTTTAGAAATTTATTCAACATTTCAGAAAAAGTGAGAATTGAAATCGATCTTCAACTACCATTATCACAAGGCTTCGGGATGTCAGCAGCAGGACTTTTGGCTACTAGTTTTGCTTTAGGAGAATTATTTGACAAGGGCGATGAGGGACAATTAGCGCGATTAGCTCACCGTATTGAGAGAGAACATTCCAGCGGTCTTGGAGACGTACTTGGCCTCTGGGCTGGAGGCTGCGCACTGAGAACCTTCCCCGGTTGCCCACCTATACCAGGAGAAGTTAGAGGGTTCTCAGCAGGTTGCCCAGCATTGCTGGTTTGGGATTTAGAAAAAAGCAAGCATACCTCACACTACATCAACAATAAGGAATGGAAAAAATCAATCACAACAGCCGGTGAATCGATTGTAAATTACTTGAAACAATTTGATTGGAATCCATCAATTTGGCAATTACTGTTACAACAAGCGGACAATTTTGCAATTCACTCTGGCCTGTTAAATGAACCTGAAAGAGCACAATTATACTCGACGGTTTACGAAAATTTAGAAGAAAATATGAGTTGTCATCTTTGTATGTTGGGCACTTCAATCATCGTGCTACCAACTGCTTTAGAATACGAAACAGATTTTTCAGATTTAGGTGAGAAGATGGCATCTTTGGGGTTCGGAGTTGCTCATACCATCATTCAGTGAGACTAATCAATTCCGTAAGGTCGAGAGGACCTGAATCTAGTAAAATAGCTCCGGGGACTAGTAGATTATCGCAGAAACCATGTCTAAACACCAAAGCGCCTTGACCCCAAGCGTCTACATATCTTGATGCCTGTTTAGCGATTTTCTTCCTCTGGAAACCCACATCTGCTCCATAGAAATGCTTTGCATCTATCCAAGCAATTGGCTCGCCGTTGATGGTTACGTGGTCTAAAAACAATAAATCAGGGGTATTTACAGGTCTGCCATGTTCCAACATTTGCTCCTTTACCATTTCAGATTGTTTTCTTACTCTAACTCCCTGAGATTCAAACCAGTCTGCAAGTATATCCTCGAAAATATCGGCTCTTTCGTGAGTTTCCGATTGGTCTACATTACTTACTCTATCAGCACTCTCGGCTTCTTCAAATTCAGTTCTCTCTCTCGGTTTGAATTTTGATGGTGTCCTTAGCGTATCTTTTATTCTGGCTTTAGACCAACCCATCTCCTTCAAAATTACTCTGAAAATATTCATCGGTGGGAAGTCGAATCTTCTGGATAGTTGAACTATCCCCAACCCTTCCTTGTAGAGTTTCAACATCATCTTTCCTTTGGCTTGCAATCTGCCATGGGAGTACACAGTTTTTTGTTGTAATAAAGCACTTCTAAGTGATAGTGCCTGGTCTAGAGTCATGTCGAGATTTTTAACGAATTGACCAATCTCATCGACTCTTTGGTCATCCAACCAACCAAATTCGCCCTTCCTAACGACTAGGTTAGCGAGTTTTTGCTCGGTTTTCAAAGGTACAGGATTATTTTTCCATTCGAAAGAATGAGATTTTGGAGGTTCAAAATCTTCTGGTATACCAATTGGTAGAGGGTCGAGTTCAAATCTATTTTGAGCAAGGGTTTTCGCACTCTCGATGTATTCTGAATGGCGTTTGACTAGGTCACTCTTTGGGGAGTTCCCGTGGGACGCTTTCTTGCGCTTCCGATTCTCCCCCATGATTTCTCGTTATTGAGGGGCTCCATAGATGCACCGGCTAAATGGAGTTCTCCAAATCATCAAGCAAATCGTTCGAAAGCCGGGATAGATATTCGCGGATTTTGTTTGCGAAAACTATCATCAAAGAAGACAATGTGCAACTAGAATGAATTTCAATTCCACCATCTTCATCTGAAAGGAAGGTGATAGACGTTTTTAGATTTCTCAATGCCTTTCCGATCGGCCTTTCATTTCGACTCATTCCGTCTGTTTCAATTATAATTTCAGTAAATTTATCTCCTGTTCTAATCGATTTTACAACCCAACGCACTTCAATAAGAGAGCCTTTGATTACTTGATGTGTGGCGATGTGATCACCTTCTTCAAGGGTTTCTGCTTTTGTAGCAACCATTGCGTCGGCATTTCTATTCCATTTTGGCCAGGTCGAGGGGTTGCAAAAATTACTCAAGGCCTTATCGACATCATCAGCGAGCATAACTCTCCTTGATGTGATGGAGATATCCTTGGGCATACATTAGTCGAAATATTTCTACAAATTCAATCTATGGTCAATAAATACAAGATTTGAATAAAGTGGAGTAGATGTCAACATATGCGACGAGTTGTTGTCTTGGTCCTAACTTTTTTGTTATCAGCGTCAATTTTGCCGTTGAATAATACCGTGGCTTCCGATAGTTGGATGACTTCAGGTGGTGGCTTCGATTCAGATTCATTAGCAGGCCATGTTGTTCTTGATGATGGAAGCATAATCGCAGGTGGTACATTTTCCACAGCGATTTCATTTGATGATTTTGGCATCGGTGCCACTAACATGCTTGGAGATATCGATATCTATCTAGCAATGGCAAAACCAAACGGAACGTGGAGTTCTGCATTCGGGTTTGGCAGCAATGGTACTGACGGGTTGGATGCAATAGCCCTGCACCCTTCAGGAGACATTATTCTGCTTGGTCACTTTTGTCACAACACAGCAGGATTGGAATGTGAGATGAACTTCACAAGTGCCTTCACTCTGTCTAAAGATAACATTTCAAACGACGGGGGAGCTTTCGTAGCCCGAATTACATATTTCAACGACACTATTAGCCCAATTTGGATTCGTCAGATTGCTAATGAGTTGAGAATTGAAGGTTTTGATTTAGCGATAAGTGATGATGGTAGTAGCATCACATCATCCATACTCTTCAAAGAAGATCTTTTCATCGAGGATGAGGTTATTTTCGCAGGCGAAAATTACGCACTCGGGATTGTAACATATGACCAAAATGGAAACTTAGGATGGGCAAATCAAATCAACAGCCCTGAAGGTATTGAGCCATTTGGCGGATTGTGCTATTCGCCCGCTGGATATGTTCACGTAGTTGGAACATTTTTGGATACAGTGGAAATTGTTGACGCTCAAGTTTCAAATGGAGGTAGCGATATCTTTGTAGCCCAGTTAGACGGGTATGGCAATTTCACATGGAGAGAATACGCAGGAAGTACTGGCGATGACTGGACCACGGATTGTGCGGTAGATAGTGAAGGCTCAGTATTCGTAACAGGACAGTTCGAAGGAGAGGCCCAATTCGGTTTCATTAATGCGACCTCGAACGGTTGGTGGGATATGTTCATTGGTAAATTAAACTCGAATGGATTGTGGATTAACGTTAGTAATTTTGGAAATGGTGGTTGGGAATCAATTGAAGAAATTTTAGTTGATGACAGGAATGAACTCTTGGTAATTGGTACCCATACCAATACCCTTACACTCGGAGTAGATGTTCTCACTGAAGTTGATAACAACTGGATAAAGAGAGATATTTTCATGGGCCAATTGGATTCTGAGATGGAATGGATTTGGGCCTTAACAATCGGCAGTGAAGGTGATGATTTCCCGGTCTCGCTGTCCCTTGGACAAAATGAAACACCAACAGCCGGTTTTATTTTTGATGGAGAGGTTGAAGCATTCAATTCCACTATGATGACCAATGGAGCATTCGATGTTGGCTTGATGAATTACGCAAGAGATTATGATGCAGATGGTCTAACTGACGGCATTGATAATTGTCCGCGAATTGCAAACCCGGAACAAATCGACACCGATGGAGACATGTACGGAGATGCATGTGATGATGATGATGATGGAGACGGTGTAGTAGACGCATATGATGATTGTAATCAAGGAGATACGGACTGGAATTCTGCTCCAAATACCGACCATGATGGAGACGGTTGCAGAGATACAACCGAGGATGATGATGATGACGGAGATGGAATACTCGATGTTTCGGATGTTTGTCCAGAGGGACCTGTTGGATGGGTTTCTACTTTAGAAAATGATGAAAATCAGGATGGATGTGAAGACTTAGATTCTGATAACGACGGGTATGTAGACCAACTCGACAAGTGTCCATCGATTGCTGATGACCAATCGGATTTGGATGGCGATGGAATTGGAGATGCCTGTGAAAATGATTTGGACGGTGACGGAATCGATGATGAAGTTGACAACTGTCCAACTGACCAGTTCGGTTGGGAGAGCAATTCAGTAACCGATCTTGATGGTGACGGTTGCAGAGATTCAGATAGAGACCCAGATGATGACGGTGACGGAGTTCTTGATTTATCTGACGATTGCCCAATCGGCGAGCCAAACTGGAATTCATCATTCGATTACGACGGTGACGGTTGCCATGACGACATAGAAGATTCAGACGACGATGGAGACGGCTATCTTGACAGTTCAGACTCATGCCCGAGAGGATACCTTGGAGTTGCCGGCCCTGGAATGGATATTGACCAAGATGGCTGCATAGATTCAACTGAGGATGATGATGACGATAACGATGGGGTAGAGGATTCATTAGATGATTGTAGATATACCAGAGATGGCTTTGAGGTAGACGAAAAAGGATGTTCAGGATTCCAACTGGATGACGATGGAGATGGAGTGCACAATATGGACGACCTTTGCCCTTCCACGAAACCAGGCGCTAAGATTTCCTCAACCGGCTGTGAAGTTAAAACAGTTGACAACGCTCAAACTACAACAGATTCAGACGAAGGCTCAATTTTGATATGGGTTCTATTTTCTCTTGCAGGTGTGATAATATCGATTGCCTTGTACATTAATTTCAAGCCTGAGCATGAAGGTTCTGACAATACGAAAACACCGGTTTCTGTAGAATCAACTGTAGACAATGGCGGGAGCGAGGGGCAGAGCAGTACCACTTCTTCCGATATCGGTAATTCCAGCCTCGATAGTGACGGCACTGATTCCCAACTCAGTACAGATGAAGCTTGAAGCATTTTGCAGAACTTCAGCCTCATTTAACGAGCCAGAAATCATCGCTTTTTCTTCGTCTGACCACTTGAAAATCTGTGGTAGCATTCTCTTACCCCAAAAGGCCATAATTTCACCTTTATTTTCACCCTGTGCAAACGGCATGTTTGCTAATTCTTGGACAAATGTTTTGACATTTTTCCCTTCTTCAATGAACGATATTGCATTACACGCAAGGTCTCTTCTCCAGGGCCTTGCAATATGAACAGTTGCGGCTTGTAATTCTCCATCTATGTGCTTTGCAGCAATCTTTGCGACTTTCCTACCCTGTTCCAAAAATGACCTAAGATAAGATTCATCCTCAAGACTTCGCATTTCAGACGGGGTTAATTCGTCCGGGGTTTCGAATATTCTTCCGGCAACAAGATCACTATTTCCAAGAGTTTTCCACCAATCCTCGGCAAGATGGGGGGTAGCGATAGAAATCATATGAGTCCAATTTTGAAGTATCTTTAATCCGATTTCTCTATTGTTACCTCCTCTTCTCAAATACCAGTTAATGTCCTTTACAAGTTCAAAGTGGCTGGTCTCTACAGCACCTCTTAGGTCATAGTTCTCCATTGATTTCTTCCATTGGATAATTCTTTGATTCAGTCTTGCAGTCATCCAGTTGTCTATTCCACTGGCTTGTTCGCCCCAAGCAAGGATTAACTCAGGCATGTTATACAACTGTAAGACTTGACGGAAATTTGCTTCGAGCGCTGAATCCGACCAATCCATTCCGGCGGTAGGGTTAGCCGCGAATAGAATGAACAATCTTACTGTATCCGCACCATATTTCTCAATCATTTCTTCAGGAGAGACCGTATTTCCAAGACTTTTACTCATCTTTGCACTTCTCTCGCTTAGTTCTGTATCACAGTGAGGGCAATTTTGACCGCTATGGGATACATTCAGCGTGATAGCACAGTTGTCGCACCATGGTGCAGATTTGTTCACCATACCTTGACACAACAACTCGTTGAAGGGTTCATTCACGTTATGAAGACCTACATCTCGTAGGGCCTTTGTCCAGAATCTTGCATAAATCAAGTGCATTTGGGCATGCTCAATACCCCCACAGTAAAAGTCGACATTCATCCAGTGGTTCGCAACTGTTTTATCGAAACAAACCTCTGTTTGCATCGCGTCTGTGTATCTAAGGAAATACCATGATGAGTCTACAAAAGTATCCATAGTGTCAGTTTCTCGTTTTGCAGCGTTTCCACAGCGTGGACAATCGACATTACAGAAAGATTCGCTAGATTCTAGGGGGTTTCCTTTCCCATCAAAGACTACATCTCTTGGCAGTTCAACTGGTAATTGGTCTTCTGGAACAGGAACTGCTCCACAACCATCACAGTGGATAATTGGGATAGGCGTACCCCAGTATCTTTGGCGGCTGATTAGCCACGGGCGGATTTTCCAATTTACCGTACCTTTACCCGCATCCAACTTCTCAAGATGGTCGCATACCGCAAGTTTTGCTTCTGAACCGTAAAGGCCGTCAAATCCTTCAATACCAGAATTTACCATCCATCCTAAGTCGACTTCTGCCTCTTCTAGATCAGATGAAGGGTCTGCATCCTCTTCCATTATCAGAACTCTCTTGATTGGGATGTCGTATTTCTTAGCGAAATCAAAGTCTCTTTCGTCGTGACCTGGTACTGCCATCACCGCACCAGTTCCATAGGATGCAATTACGAAATTCCCAACCCAAATAGGGACTTTTTCACCTGTTAGAGGGTGGACTGCAAAGGAACCAGTAGGCACTCCTTTCTTCTTACCCATATTCTTGATTCTATCAAATTCGCTCATTACGATGATTTCATCATACAATTCTTTCCAATCGGATTCGAATTCTGTGCCTTTTACTAACAATTCGGCAAGCTCATGCTCTGGAGCGAGCGTGACAAATGTAACTCCAAAAAGAGTATCAGGGCGAGTTGTAAAGACGCTGATTTTCTCTTCCCGCCCTTCGATTCCAAATTCAATTTCTGCTCCTTCTGAGCGACCCAACCAGTCTTGCTGTAGCGCCTTCACATTTTCTGGGAAACTAATTTCTTCAAGTCCATCCAATAGTTCTTGAGCGTATTTTGTGATATTGAGAAACCATTGACTCATTTCCTTTTGAGTAACTGGACCGTTACATCGCCAACATCTTCCTGCCTTTACCTGTTCATTTGCAAGAACGGTATTACATGAATTGCACCAATTTACTGGAGCGAATTCCTGATATGCTAATCCCCTTTCCAAGAATTTAAGGAAAAACCACTGATTCCACCTGTAATATTGCGGGTCGTGGCTTTTTACCATCCTTCTCCAATCATATGAGAAGCCCATCCTCTTGATCTGTTTCGTGATAGAGGCCATGTTCCTCTCAGTAATGTCATGTGGATGTCCTCCTTCTGCTATTGCTGCATTTTCCGCAGGCATTCCAAATGAATCAAACCCCATTGGATATAGCACATCGAATCCCATCAAGCGTTTGTATCTCGCAACGGCGTCTCCTATGGAATAATTTCTAACGTGCCCCATGTGCATTTTACCAGATGGGTATGGGTACATCTCCAAACAGTAGAATGTAGGATTACCCTCCTTGAAATCAGTCTCAAACAATTTTGAATCATCCCAGGCCTTTTGCCAAGTCAATTCGTTAGTTTGAGGAGAATATTCACCCATTTACAAACCTCATACCATTTCGGGATAGTTAGTCGAGAAGCAAATTAAACTTGAAACCATCTATGACTAATAGTCGGTTGATTCCAAAAGGAATAGAGCTTCCTTCGTTAATTTATATCGATTCTTAACACCAGAGCGTCTTTTCTCAACAAGACCGTAATTCTCTAGCGTACGGAGATGGTGGCTAATCAATTGTTGAGATTTATCTAGGCGGTGTGCAAGGTCCACTTGAGTAGGGAATTTGTTCATTGTCCCATCATCATCTAGGAGTTTGAGAATCTTACCTTGAAGGCTGTTCGGATCTGGTGATAGAGGTGGCATAGGGAGTTCACCTTCCTCTAGGCCAGGGTGTAAATTTGAGGTGTAAGGATAGAATCTGACTAACCTTCCGTCAGGCTTTCTCCAAATCCTATCTTCATCCTCCAGTATCTTTAGGTGGTGAGTAATCTGACCATTTGACATATCTAAGGCGGCCATAAGTGCTCTAAAGTGACATCCAGGATTTGCAGTCAGGTAACCCATCAACCGTCCACGCTGATATCTACCATCACTGGTTTCGTTTGTTTTTCCGATTAACCCGAGTAGCCAAAGTCCGGCGGTGGTAGCTGGAATTCTCAGGCTTTCGTTTGTGGATACGAAGGCAACTAATAGAGACAGAACTCCTGTGCTAACGACTACTGCGCTAACTCCTACAACAATAGGACTAACCTCTGATGCGACTTCCTCTACTGGTTGTACATTTTGCTGAACTTCTTGTTCCTCTTCAACCACTTCTTGTGGCATTTCTTCAGACATTACTTGTTCTATGATTATTGAAGGGGAACTGAATTCTGAACATTGTGGGGATGCGGACGAATCAACTACTTTGTATTGGCCGACTAAATCCTTTGCAGGACTCCATTCAATTAATCCTGGAGCCGAGTTGAGTGTGACTATCCCCTCATCAGGGGTATTCAGGAACCAGCATGTTCCAGCACTGGTCTCGGTAGAACTCCATGTTCCGGCAACAAATCGTGACTGCACCTCTTCTGATTCCGCATCGGTGGGCTCGTCAATTTCATTGGTTTGGCTTATCCATTCAAAACTCGATACCACGGAAAATCTTGGTTCGCTTGTTGATTCAAGTTTAATGAAGTACGTTCCATCCTCATAATTTTCCATGTTCAACTTTATGTCTTCGATTTGGAGGTTAATGAACCGAGTCGAGAAAGTTTCGTTATCCTCACAGTTGAGTGGAGCGCCAAATAATTCAGCACTCATGTTCAGCAATGTGAAATCAAAGTCACATTGTGAAAACCATGTTATTTCGATACCCTCTGGAGCGATAAGGGTTGACTCGATCGTGAAATCTTCATGATTGGTGATCTGGGTGTTTAGCTGTAATGATTGAGTTTGACAATTGGCTCTAGATTCGTAATCAAAGGAAATCGTCTCCGTGTCATACTTGCCTAATTGAGGCATTTCACCGATAACTAACAGATTTCCCGGAGTGACCATACAGTTATTTTCGTCGATGAAACTCCATCTCTGCTGTACAACTTTACGATTTTCGCTCGCTGGAATTATGTTTTGCGTATCCATTTCTACGCAATCATTGGGATTTCTAGAATCTCTTACAACCTCACCTAGTTGGTCAACTATCCATATTTCTCCTCTACAACTCTTCGTAAAGTTTACAATTATTGTTTCACTACCAATATTTGACATTACAAGTTCGGAATCAAAATTATCCAATTCGTAGAATAAGTCATCTCCAGTGTAATCAAGGGCAACATCAAGATTTTCGAATTGGTCGAAATTGTCCATCAAGTCTACATTTTTGACTGCATTAATTGTAATAGAATGCTTCAGTGCCTCGTCTCCAAGAGAGATATTGTAGAAATTTTCGCCTAATTCCGGAACGACGGTAAACTGGGTAATGGTCGAAATCTCATATGGTTTGTAGTTCTCTTTTCCACAATGACCGAATAAATTCTGATTTAAATTTAGTTTGCATCCATCAGTGTTCAAACTAATTTCTTCGCCTAATGTATTTACTATCCTTACTGTAATTACACTCGGAGAGTTCACCTTGTGATTGCCATCTCTTGCAGTAGCAATGACTTCTAATTCTAAAGCCTCGGGAATTTCGATTGGTGTTTGAACTTCTATCGAATTTATCGAGGATAATCCAGCATTTGGGATATAATATTCAATTTGATACTCCCCCGGTTGGACGAATTCGCCATTCGAGTTTCTCAAATCCCAAGTAAGAGTGTCAAGAGAAAGCGTTGATGAGCTACCAATATCCAGACCTCTATTTTGCCCAAAGCAGGAATCGCTACCATCAACAATAATTTCACTTCCATACCAAATTCGCAATACGTAATCACAAGAAGGGTCAATAGAAATTGATGTCGCATCTCCCGTGTTGATAAGTTGGGCATTGATTTCTACAATATCTCCTGCACCGTACCATCCCTTTTCTGGAGAATTTATTATTTCAGAGTTCAGAGCGACTTGATTTGCATTCGCCAGACTGATTCCTGACACAAGAACGAATAAAGAGGCAAGGACAATTGCCAGCATTCGCTCTTTGCGCATGGTGTGCCATGTCCGTCATCCCTTAGAAGGGATGCGGTACATCCTATTGGTGAGCGAACATGGCAAACTGCATATTGGAGACTGAAAAAATGATCGTAATGCAGGCGCAGTTGGGCGATTGGGATAACTTAAATCATCTCTTGGTTTGCAAAAAAACGAGAATTGCGTGTATTGTTGACCCATTTTTTGAAAATTATTGGATAGATGTGTGTGAAAAGAACTCTTGGAGTTTAGAAATAGTTTGGCTAACCCATTCCCATTGGGACCATTCAAAGGGAATAGAGGGACTTACAGACCGAGAGATTTGGGTTCACCAAAAAGAGGCACTCAGGGGTTGGGATGGCCCATCAAACAGAGAATGGATTAACGATAATCAGACCTCAATCGAAGCTTCAGTTGGAGAATTGAGGTTCGAAGCACATTGTACTCCCGGTCATACGCCCGGTCATATGACCTTCATAGGAGAAGGAGTCATCATTAGCGGAGACTGTATGTTTCTTGGCAGGTGTGGAAGAACCGATTTATTTGGCGGGGATGTAGATGAACAAAGAAAATCTCTGACCTATTTGCGTTCTATCATGCAAGGGTTACCGGATGACTGGCTGGTGCTACCTGGGCACCAATATCAAATGCCAGATGGGTCAAATCCAACCTACATCACATTGCGTGAATTGTTAGAAAATAATCAGGCACTACTGGCTCTTGATGATGATGCTACTTGGGAATCTCTTGACTTCTTAGCATTTGACGATAGTTTGGCGGAAAAAGCGCTTCGGGATAAAGCCCGTATGCAATAATGTGATCAAATATCGTCAAGGCTCATCATCCCCGGAACAGAATCTTGCTGAGATTGCTGTTGTTGCATTTGGTATTGTTGCCACTGCGGGATTTCTTGGGGTGGCGTCCAGCCAAGTTCCATTGCCTTAGCAGTGTCACCTTGATTGACATAGTACTCAATCCACTCTAGTCTTCTTTCCTCTTCATCTGCCATCATAGCGTTGACTTTCATTTCCTCAGCGCGTTTGAATGCAGATTTTCTTCTTCCAGCCTGCTTCGCAACCATCGCTACTGTAATGATCGCAAGGAGGAAAACAATCAAACCCGCAAGTATGAATAATTCTCCACCAAGGTCCCAGGTTCCTTCTTCGCTTGTTCCGACATAATCCAAATCAAATTCGTCAGGTATGCCATCTCCGTCTGCGTCATCGAATGAAGCACACGCAACCTGTCCTTTGATTCCCAGATATACATCAGCATCGTAAGGACAAGGGTCTGTTTGGTCAGAAACTCCATCTTTATCGGAGTCTGGACAACCAAAATAATCAATGAAAGACTCTCCAAATTTCAGTTCACATTCATCTGGTTGGAACGAGCCAAGGGCGTGATTGTCACCATAACCATCCCCATCCGAATCTGCCCACTGAGAACTCCTAACTGGGAATGCATCAGGTAATCTTCCCGTTTGGTTATCTCCGAAACCATCCCCATCTGTATCAGACCACTGAGTTGCATCGGTTGGGAATGCATCTCCCCATTGGTCCCTAACTACGATGAGTAGACCTACGTCCACTTCATCAGCGATAGTCTTGTTTGTCCAGCCGTAGTTATCACCCCAGCCATCTTTGTCGGTATCTTTCCACTGTAGGGGGTCCTCCGGGAATTCGTCTACTGAATCAGCCCAAGAATCTCCATCCGTGTCGGGACAACCCTGTATCGACATATTGGTGGAAGTTCCGTATTCTTCAGGACATTCGTCACCGTTTGGGACATCTTGGTTATCCCCCCATCCGTCACCGTCATTATCGGTTTGTTGATAGAAATCCTCAGGGAAGGCATCGTACGGATCTACCACGCCATCGTTGTCAGAATCGGGGCATCCTCTTGCCCCTGGAAGCTCAGATTTTCCATAGGTTTCTGGGCATACATCGCCATTATTTCCTTCAGGATTGTCTCCAAACCCGTCGTTATCTGTGTCACTCCATTGCGTTGGGTCATTAGGAAACATGTCTCCATTTGGAGGAACTGGGCGATCACCGTAACCATCTCCATCAGAATCTTTCCACTGGGATGAATCATATGGGAATTCATCCGGATTATTTCCATCTGGATTATCTCCATAATTGTCACCATCTTGGTCCTCCCACTGTGTTCCATCTTGTGGGAACGGGTCCCCGGCATTGGAATATCCGTCACCGTCTACATCTGGACAACCTACACGATCTACAGTGGAGGTTCCGTATTCTCCAGGGCAGTCATCCGCATTGTTACCAGAGGTGTTGTCGCCAAAACCGTCTGAGTCTGTATCTCTCCATTGAGTTGGGTCTTCGGGAAAAGCATCTGCATCGCCTTCAGGGTGAGCAGGTGCCCCTGCAGTAGGGTTTGACCAACCGTCACCATCACTGTCTATGCAACCAAGCCTGTCTTGGGTTGAATTTCCGTACAGGTTTGGACAACCATCTGAAACAGGAGTGTTTGGCTCATCACCAATCCAGTCATTATCGCTGTCTTTCCACTGATATCGGAAAAGCGGGAATTTGTCAACCTGGGTAGCAGTTGAGTCGTAATTGCCGGGCCATTCACTTGGTCTGAATTCATCCCACGAGGAATCGTGATAATTGTCTCCCCAGCCATCTCCATCAGAATCGTTCCATTGGGTTGGGTTGTTCGGGAAAGCATCTCCGGATTGGTTAATATGCAATTCAGTGATTTGTTGCACATCGTAGTAATAATTGTCGCCGTGTCCGTCTAAGTCAGAGTCAGCCCATTGCATAGGGTCATTGGGGAATGTATCGGCAGTGCCTTCTGGATTAGCAGGCCATCCCGCATCAGCATCTGACCAACCATCTAAATCTGAATCAGGGCAACCAAATCTGTCTTCATCACTCTTGCCAAACGTGTTGGTACAATCATCTCCTCTGTTCGCTGGAAGTGGATTGTCTCCAAACCCATCACCATCAGAATCAGCCCACTGTGTCGGCTCGTCAGGGAAGGCGTCAACCTTTCCATCACCTTGATCAGTTGTATTCCAACCGTCGTTGTCAGGATCCAAATCCGCATACATGAAGTACAAACCCTCGTAGTTTCTACTGACTCCAAGCACGATGTGAGCCGCGCCCGGGTGCCAGGAAGCAGAGTTTACGTTTCCACATGGATTCTGTCCTCCGTTTTGATTACAGGAACTACTTCCCCTTGCGAGCTGTATCCTGCTAATTAGATTTGTAGAACTCAATTCATAGACCAATGCAGAACCTCCGTCCGATGAGTAGTAACCGATTGTGAAAGCGACTTGTTTTCCATCTGGTGAGACATCAGTTCCGTAACATGAACTTGTAGCCTGCTTATTTAGAATTGAATTTCCGGTGCTGACGTCAAATGCTCTTAGTCTACTGTTGCCGTTGTCGTAGCCTGTACACATAGCGACAGTGTTTCCATCTGGAGAAAAGTCAATTGAATGCACGTTTGCACCTGCGTTGGGGTTAAGAGTTCGCACTGTAGTCCAGTTTTCGGTTTCGATAATGTACGCAGTTCCGTCTTCTCCCACAGCCATTCTACTTCCGTCTGATGAGAAGGCGACTGAGGAATAGGAACCAGAATTTCCAGCAGGAGTCACTTCTTGGTAAACCGAGCCGGTTTCCACACTGATTAACATAACAGCGCAACCCGTACAAGTTCCGCCACCCCAGCCCCCAGATGCTTCATCTACTACGGCAATCGCAGTACTATTTGGGAAAAATGCCACATCTGAAAAAGTTCTAGAGGAGCCTGAATGTGAAATGTCTTCGTGAATAATTGACATGTTACTAGCCCACAAAATCGTCGCAGTGTCGTCAGAAAGTGTGGCTGCGATGTAATTGTCATCTGGGCTCCAGTCCAAGCTTGTAACATATGCGTTGTTGCCGGTTACCAATTCAGAACTCGTAATCGTATTAGCGTGTATATTAGTGTCGAATATCCTAATTCTGTTTCCTGAAGCAGTTGCTATCAATGAACCATCGCTGTTGTGGTCAACAGAATAGTAACTAGTGCCTGTGATTTGTTGCTCGATTTGGAAGTTCGGGTTTGTTGTTGTCCACCCATCATTCAGATCAGATTTACCGTCGCCGTCTCTGTCAGGGCAACCATTTCGATCAACAGTTGAATTTCCAAATGCGAATGGGCAATCATCAACGCTATCATCTACACCGTCACCATCACTATCGAGTGCTGACCCGTTATATGCTATGCTAGTAGATGAAATCATGACGAAAAGCATGGCGAGCGCCAACAATTTTCTGTCCATGACATCCGCAACTTTCCAATATAAAAGGGTTTTAACCCTATATGTGTTAAAAATGCTCATCAAAACCGCAGGTATGAATTGTAAGAATCCTTACGAGGTGACATGGCAGGTGAACTCCCGAGAGTCAATATTGCGGTCAAAGACCGAATATTGCTACACCTGCTAAATGAGGACGAACAAGCTGACAGGTTTGTTGTGAGTTCTGCATTGACGAGGCCAGGTATCGCTGAAGCCTGCGCCCAACATCCACCTAACGTAAGTAGGGCGATGAGAACATTACTTCGTCAGAGACACGTAACCGAACATACCCGTGCAATTCGTGGCGATGATCGAAGACAAAAAACATGGCAACTGACCGAAAGCGGAAGAGAACTAGCCAAACAGCGTGTTATTAAACTGGGTAAAACTATGGTTTTGATTAGAGATAAGGACGGGGGCTTGCTTGAAGTTTCAGCCCTCGAGGTGCCGGCTAGATTACAATCGGAATTATCCCTGCTTCAAATCCTACTACATGCTCAACACGAAGGTGTTTTGACCTTTGGAGATATCAGATTCGGGCTGGTAAAAAAGAAAGACGGAGAAGAATCAAATTACCCTCCTCCTGGTAGATTAAAACTGTTAGCAGGGGCGCACGCTACATACCACACCGCTCCACCCGCGACGAGAACCGTTCATGGTAGAAAAGAGACACTTTCAACAATAGGTGAATGGTTTTCAGACGGTTCACCATGCTTGGTAGTTCACGGAATTGCAGGGATTGGGAAATCAACAATAATCGCAAATTGGCTACAATCTGAAATTGAGAATCAACCCCATCTCTCTATTTGCTGGTACCCTTGTCAACCGTGGGATAAAATGGTTGGTTTGGCAGTATCACTGCTTCACAGATTCGGAGTTGACGACAAACACGACCCATATCAGATAATGGAAACCCTTCCCCTAACGCCAGGATCAGACATCGATGTTGATTCATGGAGAAGGAGATTGTTGGCTTACCTCACAGACGCCCAAGCGATTAGAGAGAGATTCTCAGTAGACGCAGGAGGGCCACCTCCGTATTGGTTAATCGTTTTAGATGACATTCATCATATTGTTAAGGAATCAAGAGATCTTATCGGAGCCCTTCTTGACATCTCGAAGAAGGCTCCACTGCGAATTGTTATGATTTCAAGAACTACTCTAGACGTCTATGACCGCAGAGATGTGCATACTCGGTCCTTAGTTGAAGAACTGTCATTGCAGGGCTTATCGATAGATGAAGTGTCCACATGGGCCGAAAGTATCGAAGCAGAGGTGCCAACAGCAGAGGAGATTCATAAACTAACAGGAGGCCATCCGCTCGCTATGGAATTACTAGAATTGTATGGCAATGTAACGCACGGAGATTGGTTGAAATTCTTAGACGAAGAAATAATTCGTCACATGCCCCAGGAAGAGTTTGAATTGTTGGCTACGCTATCAGTAGCAAAGAAACCGGTCCCTTGGGACAAACTTGCCAAGTCGGTAAATTGGGACGGCATCCCTCCTCAACGCCTCTTGGAATACGGCCTACTTTTGGACCTCGAAGAAGGAATGTGGTTACACGAAGCCCTTCGAGAAAGATTCCTCAGAGAGGTTGGAACGACTCAATTAGAGCGAGAACAAAAACTGGAAGATTAGAAATCGTCCGCAGTCATGTGTTGGTTCAACCAATTCATTAGAGCGGGTTTAGGGACCATTCCAGCTTGGTTAGCGACCATGGAGCCGTTATGAAATAAGAATAGAGCAGGGATTCCCCTGACGCCGAGTCTTGCAGCATTTTGTGAATCTGTATCGGTGTTTACTTTTGCTACCGTGATGTCTGTCTCACCAGCAACTTGTTCCAAAATCGGTCCAAGTGCCTTACAAGGACCACACCATGGCGCCCAAAAATCTACTAGTACCCACTCATTTGATGTAATTGCGTTATTGAAGTCTGCATCGCCTGCATTTATCACTTGACCCATAAACTCACCCATCAGACCGTGTGGTGGACCCTCTATGAGTGTTTGCTTACCCCAATGCTCATGACTTGACCTCACCTGCATGATATTGAGGGGAAAATACTGATTATCGCACCTTCTGTTCTTACAGCGGATTTAGCAGACTTAGGAAACGCATGCAGTGAAGCGGTGAACGCCGGTTTAGACTGGCTCCATCTAGATGTTATGGATGGTAATTTCGTACCAAATTTGACCTTTGGACCACCGGTAATTGCTAAGCTACGCAAAGCACTTGGTGACAAACCAATTTTTGATGCACACTTGATGGTAATGAACGCTGAAGAATCATTCCAACAATACATAGATGCAGGGTGTAACAGCATTTCTGTTCATGTCGAAGCAGTGAAGCACCTTCATAGATGTGTCACTGCAATAAGGGCAGGTGGCGCTAGCCCCGGAGTGGTCCTAAACCCGGGAACGCCAGTTGAGGCAGCTCTTGAGGTTCTATCAGAGATTGACCTCGTTTTGATAATGAGTGTAAACCCTGGTTTTGGGGGTCAATCGTTTATCCCAAATGTCGAAACTAAAATTCGCAGATTGAAACAAGCAATCGACGAACAGGTAGCAAACGGCGGTCGAAATGTGCAGATTCAGGTCGATGGCGGAGTTAAGGCACATAATATCGCAATGCTCAGAGATTGGGGAGTTTCAAACTGCGTTGTGGGCTCAGGTTTGTTCAATGACAAAGCATCAGTCGCTGACAATCTTTCAGTAATTCATGAAGCACTAAAGTGATAATAAATGCGAATCTTGATCGTAACAAGATTATTCCCTTTGCCTGAAAATAAGGCAAGAGGCACTTTTGTAAGCGATAATGTCGAGTTACTTACAGAGTTAGGCCATGAAGTAAAAGTTCTGAACATACTACCTCGGATGCTGAAAATGCAGGAAGCGAGAAGGTCTACAATGGAAGGAGTGGCAAAAGCTCCTAAACAATACTATCACGGCAAATTCGATGTTTCAGTAAAAAGACACTTTGAATTCCCAGAATTACCTTCTTTTACTGCGTTCAGCGCAAGTCGTATTGGTATTGACTGGAAACCGGACCTCGTGATCGCTCACACTTTGTGGCCTTGCGGTTTTACTGCTCAAAAAATCGCAAAAAAACACTCAGTTCCATGGATTGCAGTAGTTCACGGCTATGATTTCCACGTGGCTCTCCAAGACCACCGCTCAAAGCGGATAGAAAAACTCGCAAAATCTGCAGACAAGTTGGTAGTTGTTTCAGACGTTATTTCAAAATTTGATTCGATAACCATACCATGCTACGTTAATGTCGATAAAGAGTGGCATAGAGAAATGAAAAAACCAAATAAGTTATTCAGGAAATCAAAAATCGATATCTTATTTCCATCCGACCCGAGACGACCAGAAAAGAATCACATCTTGGCATTAAGGGTCGGAGAAGAATTAGAAACCAGAGGATGGAAAGTCGGTATCACGACACTGAAAAAGCAACCACGTACCATGGTTTGGGATAGAATGCTGGCCGCAGATGTTTGCTTGATTACCTCAACTAGAGAGTCTGGGCCTTTGGTTGCTAGGGAAGCAATTGTTTGTGGTTGTCCGGTAGTTTCAGTCGATGTTGGAGATATGAGTGAATGGATGAATGTTTGTAAGCCAGAAGTAAATGAATTAGCAGATGCAATTGAAAATAGGCTTCAATACAAGCAGGAAATTACTCTTCCTCAGAGATTTGAGTTTGAGAGCGTAAGTAATCAATGGAAGACCATGCTGGAATCAATGTAAGTAGGCCGATCACTGCAAGATAACTTCCAATCGATAAGAAATAGCATGTTGCAATACAAACAAGAGCGATTCCGTCGGTCAATCTTTCATCATCACCACACAGTAGTTTAGCGCCAGAAAGCATTACTGATGTTCCAATTACACTTGCCCACGCAGCACCCATGACCCCACTTGAAGGAATTAGGAACCAGCCAAAAACACCGGCGAAAACTACGATTAATCCGATTAATCCAGTAAATCTCCAGGGGTTTTTTCCAGCTTGCAAAGCCACGTACCAAGGGATTGCAAGCATTGTAATCGCCCATCCCGCTAAGAGAATGTCAAAGACGGCTACAGCATCTGAATATTCAGCAGAAAAAAATGCTGGAATAGAGAATGAAACAATCACATGACCAAAAATCAAACCTAGTGGGACAATAGCGATTGTCCAATGATGGGCATAGGACATACGAGAAGCGAAATCTTCTGGCTTATCTCTAACTTCGCCCAGATATGGAAGTAACGCTGCTCTCATTGCCTGAGGAAGCATCAACCCAGCAATCCATGCCAGTTGTGCTACGTGGTAAAGTCCAGCATCTTCATACGAAGATAGTGCAGCAAGGAGGAATTTTTCCAACTTTGTTACATACGGCAAAATCCCTAAAGTAACGGCGAATGGAAGTGCTGAAATTATGAGGGTTTTGTTAGATTCCCAAGCCTCAGGCATTTTTGAATTTTCATCCCTAGAAATCCTAAATCCAAAGTAAAAAGTTCCAATTAGAGAAATAAAAACGCCAATTGAAAATCCTGTAGCGTAAATTGTTGGAGAATCGTAGTTTTTTGTTAGGAAAATATAGTATAATCCGGTTGTAATCGCCCGCTCTAATAATTTCAAAAACGACTCGATTCTTGCTTCTCCAAGAGCCCTTAACATCGCCTTGTGAGGATATGACATTATATGGCCAAACGCTACAAATCCACAGGCGAATAACAAGGATTTTGGGACATCATCCCAAATTAAAACCGACCCTATTGCACTGCCGAGAATGAAAGGAATAGCGATTAAAATCTGTAATTTTAAGACACGATTTACCGCTTTCAGCGAAGCACCTGGATGACGAGGAAGATCTCGGGCTAGTAAAGTCGGTAGCCCCGCATCGATGAGAATATACATAGTCGCAAATGCGTCAAGAATTACAACAAGTAGTCCGTATTCAGATTGCAATAGTGCTCTTGCAAGTATAACTTGACCAATCAATCCCAATATGATTGAAAGGCCATCTGAAGACGCCAACCATAGCGTATCTCTCGCTAACTTTGGCCTCCGCATGAATCTCCCACGGCATATCAGGTTCTAAGTGAGATTGTTGTATTTATGAGCAACTAAGCAAGCTCATGATTTTTGGAATAAGATTTTCTTTTTTATCCAATACCCAAGGTGTTACAACCTTAGTATCCTGCTCCTGTTTTAGTCGCTCGACCCCACCTCCGCTAACGTTCAGCAAAATGCAATCATCAGGATGTACTGTTCCCTTTTCTGTTGCCTGAATCAGCGATGCCAAAGCAACTTTCGCCGGAGATAAGACGTCAATATTTTCACTTTTTTCAAACATTTCTCCTGCTTTAATTGCTTCATCCTCTTCAACGACGTAGGTTTCACCATCTGTCGCTTCAAGTACATCAAAAACCCCTCCTTCAACGGAATAAGCAGGTGTTTCACTCAACAAATAGTCGGAATATACTTCTACTTCACCTTTTGGAAAATCAGAGCTTTTTAGTTCTCTTGAATTCCTTTGCCATGCATTGTGTATGGGACAGTGCTCTGGATTTTGAGATAAATGTAGTTTTGCGACTTCCCCTTCATAATGGCCAGAATTAATCAATCTCTCCATCATTTCATAGACACCGATTGGACCAGGGCCCCCTCCTACAGCTTGGAAATAGTGGTCTGGGAGCATCCCTATTTCTTCATAAGACTCCAAAATTAACGAACCGATACCGTCTCTACGAGCAATATTATGCGCTCCACCTTCAAGTTGCCAGCCGGGTAATTTCTTGCTTAATTCCTTTGCAATTTCTTTAGCGTCTTGATATGAGCCATCTTTTACGACCACCATTTTTACGCTATCCATATTCATCTTCTCTCTAGCCCAAATTCTGTCTGCATGTATTTCGGCTACTATCACAATCAATGGGAAATCGTCCTCCGCACAAAAATGAGTAAATGCTCTGGCAGTGTTTCCAGCCGAAGCACAAATCATTCCATCACAGGAATGGTCTTTCATTCTCTGAATTGTTGGTACTGCTTCCATGTCCTTGAAGGATCCGGTTGGACAAATACCTCCTTTCTCAGGCCAATAGCCGTGAAATGCAATCCAAAGATTTGACAATCCGATTAACTCACCTAACTCTTTAGCGCGATAAGTTATTGTTCCAGCGGTTTGGTTACTTATCTCCAATGCTGGTAGCCAGTCGAAATATCGCCATACTCCCTTTTCATCTATCGGAGTAAATTCCCTCTCATACTCAGCCTGTATAAGTGCATCATCTGAAAAATGCAGTGTGTAATCATCGTCAAAAATCTCGTTTGTTTTTATGCATTTTAAAGTATATTTTCCCATTCAGAAAGCACCAGAGTCAACCTGACTCGTTAATACGTCTGACATCTCCTTCATAGGTTGTCCGCTTAGAATTTCTTTGAAAATCAGATTATTGTTGAA